>Ga0126306_10000463_pt1 | contig 18694 bp, 12 predicted proteins | sample Plot27_FD_92592 | JGI IMG/M metagenome (GOLD analysis project Ga0126306, IMG submission 92592) | Serpentine soil microbial communities from UC McLaughlin Reserve, CA, USA - Plot27 | ecosystem: Environmental > Terrestrial > Soil > Grasslands | place: USA: UC McLaughlin Reserve, Lake County...
CGCGACCGGCTCGAGGAGCTGCTCGAGGAGCTCGGCGACGACGCCACGGCCCGCGGCCTGGTGGAGTCAGTGAACAAGGTCGCGCGGGTGATGTCCGACGACATCGCCGCGGTCGTGATCCAGCCCACCACCGCAGCAACCGCCGGCCTCTTCCGCACCGAGCAGCTCGAGCTGACCGCCCGCGAGCTCGACGGCCAGATCGCGGAGCGCTTCCTCGAGGCCTGCGGCGTCTCCGACCAGGAGGTCCAGACGGCCGTCTACGACGCGCGCATGATCGCGGACCGCTTCGGTGGCGTGATCCTGCACGTGGTGTTCGGCAACCGCCTCCGTGTCGAGGTGCTCCCGCGCAACGTGGAGAGCATCGAGGCGGCTTCGCGCCGCGCCGCGGCCGCGCGCTAGAGCGCGTCGATCAGAGCGTCCGGGCGGTCCTCCGGGACGAAGTGTGCGGCATCGTCGAGCTCGACCACGCGCGCCTCGGGGAACAGCTCGCGCCACTGATCCAGGAAGACGGGCTGGAAGACCGGGTCGCGCATTCCCCAGATCAGCGTTACGGGCAGGTCTAGCTCGTGCAGGCGCTCGTGGATCGTGCCCATCAGCCGCGCGCTGCGGTCGCGCTCGGTGAGCGGGATGTCGCGCTGGAAGGCGAGCATCCCGATCCGCGACCAGTAGTCCGGGAAGGGCGCGCGGTAGGCATCCATCATCACCGGGTCGGTGTCGCGGTTGGCCATGCCCCCGGGGATCGACTCGATGAAGAGGTTGCCACCGAGCGCGAGGATCTCGCCGAGTCCCTCGGTGCGGAACTCGCGCACGAAGGGCGGCACGAAGCTCGGCAGCTCCCACGCCCACGTGTTCAGCAGCACCAGGCCGCTTAAGCGATCGCTGCGCTCGAGCATTGCGCCGATGCCGACGGGACCGCCCCAGTCGTGGGCCACGACCACCACGTCGCGCAGGTCGAGCTCGTCGATCAGCGCCAGGGCGTTGTCGATATGCGCCCCGAGCGTGTAGCGCGCGAGCAGGGGCGGCTTGTCCGAGCGGCCGAAGCCCATGTGGTCGAACGCCACGCAGCGCCGGCCCTGGGCAGAGAGCTCGGCGACCGGACGACGCCAGAGGTAGCTCCAGGTCGGGTTCCCGTGCACGAACAGAAGCGGCGGCGCGTCGCGGGGTCCCTCGTCTATGTAGTGAAGGCGGACGTCGCCCGCGCTCAGGTAGTGCGCCCCGAAGGGGAACGTGCCCTCGAAGTCCCCGTGCAGCTGCGCGCCGTCCATCCGGCGTGGGCTTATAGCTGATCCAGTAGCCTCACGCCCGCGTGAGCACGGAGACGCAGACCGAGCAGACCACCGCCCTGCACGGCGGCCGCCTGGTGGCGAAGCGCCTGAAGGCGCATGGCATCACAAAGCTGTTCACGCTCTCCGGCGGCCACCTGTTCTCGATCTACGACGGTTGCCGCGAGGAGGGCATCGACATCGTCGACGTCCGCCACGAGCAGTCCGCGGCGTTCGCGGCCGAGGGCTGGGCCAAGGCCACCCGTCAGCCGGGCGTGTGCGCGCTCACGGCCGGGCCCGGGGTCACGAACGGAATGAGCGGGATGGCGTCCGCGCTCATGAACGGCTCGCCGATCCTGGCGCTCGGCGGCCGGGCGCCGGCGGGGCGCTGGGGGATGGGCTCGCTCCAGGAGATCGACCACATCCCGTTCGTCGCGCCGCTCACCAAGCTGGCGCGCACCGCCGAGGCCACCGCGGACATCCCGGCGCTCGTGGACGAGGCGCTCACTGCGGCGCTCCAGCCGCCGAGCGGGCCCACGTTCCTCGACTTCCCCATGGACCAGGTGTTCATGGAGGCATCCGTGGACGCCGACACCCCGGGCTCGCTGCCGGACCCCACGGCACTGCCGAGCGCCGACGGCGACGCCCTCGACCGCGCGGCCGAGCTGCTGCGCGGCGCCGAGCGGCCGGTGGTGATGGCCGGCACCGGGCTCTACTGGGCGCACGGGGAGAACGCGCTGCGCGCTCTCTGCGAGGAGCTCCAGATACCCGTGTTCCTCAACGGCCTGGCGCGCGGTTGCGTGCCCGCCGACGACCCGATGTTCTTCTCACGCGCGCGCGGGACCGGGTTGAAGGGCGCGGACGTGGCGCTCGTGCTCGGCGTGCCGATGGACTTCCGGCTCGGCTTCGGCGGCTCCTTCGGGGAGGAGACCCAGCTGATCGTGGTCGGCTCGGCGGCGCCCGAGCGCGAGCATCCGCGCGAGGTGGCCGCGGAGCTCTACGGCAGCGTGGCCGGCACGCTCGACGCGCTGCGCTCCGCGGGCGGGCCCGACCGCTCCGCCTGGGTGAAAGAGCTGCGGGCCGTCGAGAACGAGAAGCGCGCGGCTGAGCAGGACGACCTGACAGACGGCCGCTCGCCGCTGCACCCGATGCGGGTCTACGGCGAGCTCGCGCAGGTGCTCGACCGCAATGCGGTGGTGATCGGCGACGGCGGCGACTTCGTCTCGTTCGCCGGGCGCATGATCGAGACATACGAGCCCGGCTGCTGGATGGACCCGGGTCCCTACGGCTGCCTCGGCGCCGGCCCCGGCGCGGCGCTCGCCGCCAAGATCGCGCACCCGGACCGGCAGGTGTGCCTGCTGCTCGGCGACGGCGCGTTTGGCTTCTCGGGCATGGAGTTCGACACGTTCGTCCGCCACGGGATCCCGGTCGTCGGCGTGATGGGCAACAACGGCATCTGGGCACTCGAGAAGCACCCGATGGAGTTCCTCTACGGCTACTCGGTCGCCGCCGAGCTGCAGCCGGGCCTGCGTTACGACGAGGTCGTGCGGGCCCTGGGCGGACACGGCGAGCTGGTCGAAACGCCGGACGAGCTGCGTCCCGCTCTGGAGCGCGCCTTCGCGAGCGGAAAGCCCGCGCTCGTGAACGTTCTCACCGATCCGACCGTCGTGTACCCGCGCAAGGCCAATCTCGCCTAAAAACGCAAAAGGCATCAGCCCTAGCCCAATTCGAAAACCTGGGTTATAGTGGGCGGCGCTGGGTGCAGAATGCCGTGCGGCAAACCCGCGTGGCCTACATCCGGTACATAGGTTCGGGCGAAGCCGCATCGTATCGGCGCCTCCCGCCGTCCGGACCGCAAGGCCCTTTCATGGCACGTACCCCTGCCCGTCCTGATAGGGCCGTTTGGAGAATCGCCCGCATGATGCGGGCGGTTCTCTTTTTAGAGGGCGGCGCCATGCAGGATGTCGCGGGCGCTCACCTCGATCTCCCTGAGACCGAACGACCGGATCGACTCGGTGAGGATCACTGCGCCGGCGACGATGGTCGGCGCACGGTCGGGATGAAGACCCTTCACGTCCCGCCGCTGCTCGACGGTCAGGGCGGCGAGCATCGCGACGATGCGCTCACAGGTGGCGAGGCTGAGCCTGTAGCCGTGCACCTCCTCGGCGCCGTCGATGGCGGCCAGCGATGTAGCCGTGCCGGCCACGGCGATGCCCTGCTCGACGGACACGGCCGGGACCATCTCGCTCACGGCAGCTGCCAGCTCCTCGAGGGTCGCATAGCGCTCCGTAAACCTCACAGACCCCATCTGGGTGGAGACGTGGAAGCTCGGATCGCGACCCGGCAGCCCGACCACGTACTCCGTCGAACCGCCGCCGATGTCGATCACGAGCGTCTCGCGATCGTCGTTGCGGCTGCCCGTGGCGCCGAGGAACGTCAGCCGCGCCTCCTCGTCACCGGAGATCGTCGTGGCCTGGATGCCGAAGCGCTCCTTCAGGAATTCGCGGAAGGCGGCCCCGTTCTCGGCGTCGCGCACGGCGCTGGTGGCCAGTGCCACGACGCGCTCCGCGCCTAGCCTGTCGATTACCTCGCGGTAGACGGCGATCGCCTCCGTCACGCGGTCCATCGCGTCCTGCGCGAGCCGGCCGGTGGCGTCGACGCCCTGCCCGAGGCTGGTGATCGTCGTACGCCGCTCGAGCTCGACAACCTCGCCGTCCTCGACCTCGGCGACGAGCAGCCGCGTGGTGTTCGTACCGATGTCGATCACCGCGACGGGCATTCACGGCAACTCAAACACATGAACGGCATCCTTCCCAGCTCACGCATTTGGCTGTTCGTGGCCGCCCGTCAACCGTCGAGCAGCTCGAGCACGCGCTCGATCGGGCGGCCCAGAACGGCTCGCTCACCCCTGACCACGACCGGCCGCTGCATGAGGGCGGGATGCTCCGCCATGAGCGCGATGGCCTCGTCGTCATCCGGCTCCCGCTCCGCCAACCCGAGCTCCGTGTACACGGGCTCACGGGCACGAAACAGCTCCCGAGCCGGCCGTCCCGTCTTGCGAACGAGCTCCCGGATCTCGTCCTTCGAGAGCGGGTCGACGTGGTAGTCGACCCGGTCGAAGTCGATGCCGCGCTCGTCCAGCAGCATCACAAGGTTCTTGCACGTAGTGCAGGTGCGCTTCTCGTAAACCGTCAGCTCTGCCACCGCGTTGACGCTATCGAACGGCTTCACTAACCTGATACGTCGCCGCGGGGTGGAGCAGTCAGGTAGCTCGTCGGGCTCATAACCCGAAGGTCGCGGGTTCGAATCCCGCCCCCGCTACCTCGAAAGCCCGCCTCTCGCCAGGCGGGCTTTCGGCTTTCTGGGGTGGCGGGAGGGCCGCTCGAAGAGGCCCTCCCGCTTCGACTGGCTAGTCGGAGCCGTGGTCCCTCTGGAAGCGGTGCTCCGGCTGGAAATAGTGCTTGTCGCGGTAGTGGGCGACCTGCTCGCCGATGAGCTCGCCCTGCTCGTCCGCAGTCCGGAAGTGAATGCCGGACCAGACCCGAGCGTTGACGATCTCGTCGATCGCCTGCGAGAAGCGCGTGAAGCTACGCGTCAGGCCGGCATTGTTGGTGTCGCTCCACGCGATCCGGTCCGTCCGGAAGAACTGCTGGAGCGTCTTGACGAACGAGCCACTCAACCCGGTGTGTCCCGAGGGATGCTCCGGATAGGGCGGGGTGGGAATCAGGGGCACCCAGCCTGCGTCCGGCTGCGTTCTCGGGTTCCCGTCCGTGCCTGCCTCTTGGATCGCCGTGATCGGCCGCCAGAATGACCAGCGCGCCTTGTCGTCCCAGACGCTGATGAGGGAGTCGGCCCCCGTCAGGTAGAGGGTCGCGAAGAAGCGCGCGTTCTCCACCAGGGATAGTGCCTCCTGCGCCGAGAGTGTCCGGAAGATCCGGCTCCACGTCCCCGGCGGGTTCTCCGCCCAGTAGCGCGCGGCCAGCTCCTGCTCGGACGTCCGCTTCGTGCTCGTTGCTGAGCCGAGCGCTTTGACCTCATCGGACTCGCGTGCGTACTTCCGGCTGGTGAGCTCGAGCGGCCCTCTGGAGCGGAACTGCGACGAGCTCCGGATGAGGAACGGCTTCACGTCCTTCAGCCACGCGTTCGGATCATTGGCGAACGCCGGCAGCACCGGCCTCCAGACACCGGGACCCGAGCCGACCGCAAACCGGGACGGACCGAAGCGGCCGTCGTCGGTACGGGCCGCGATCATCGCCGCCGCGGCAGCCTCGCCGACGGCGATCCCACGCGTCTTCGACGACCCGTTGGGAATCGCTCCCAGTGAGGCTGCGTGCTGTGCGTCGAGCGTCGCCTGTTGGGCGGGCACGAGGTGCACGAGCACTCGGTAAGCCGCGGTCGCAGCCGCCGCGTCCATCGAGTCGGACGGCGTCGCGACGCGCGACGAGAGCAGGTAGCCCTCATGCCCGCCGTCGATCGCGTTGACGGCGTCGTACACGGCGCCGTGCACCATCGCCAGGTGCGGCACCGACACCTGGGGTGGCTGTGCCGCGGTGACGATCAGCGCGTTCGTCGCGTTCAGGTTCCACTCTGTGACGGTGTCCGCGCGAGCGGGCGCGGCGACTGCGAGCAGCACCGCGACCGCCGCAAGGAGGCCCCCGAGGCGCCTATGTCTCATGGTCATCTGCATCACCCCTCAGGCGCTCGCGGCACGCCGGCCCGTGGGCCTGCGCGTGCTGAGGCTTGCCATCAGCACGAGCGACAGCACGGCCGCGGCGACCGCTCCGATGGCTGCCGACACGGGGTCGAACCCGAACGGCTCGTCGGCCACAGGCTGCTGCGCCGGCGCCGGGCGGGCACTGGCCAGGTTCCCAGTTCCTGCTGAGCGCAGAGCCCGGTACTCCTCGCCGGCGGAGGCCGCGATCGAGGACGCCGGTGGCGCAACCTCCTGCGAGCCCGGGGACTGGAAGCCATGGTGCGCGTGGGCGCCGGACACGGCCAGCGCGCTCGCGAGGGCCGCTGCGGCCAGTGCTGTTGCCAGGCGCTTCCTGTATGAGGCGGAGGGCATCTCCGCTCCTTTCTGTCGGCGACCGCCGAGTGCGATCGATCGACAGCAGCCTGCGCTGGGCCGCTAACCGGCCGCTCACGGCGCGCTCATCGCCGGTAACCGGGGCGGAGGCCGCCGCTCAGTCGCCCGAGCAGACGGCCCGGTACGGCCGGTCGGGGAGCGCGTCCTCCCACTCGCGGGCACTGAGGTCGCGTCCGGCGACAACGCAGGCGTGGCGTTTCCACGCCTCCGGTGACGCGTCGAGGCGGAGGCCCTCACCGCGCGTTGACACCGCGAAGAGGTGCGAGCCGTCCGGGCTGAAGACGGCGGAAGCGTACGCCCCGGGCTCGAGGGTGAGCGGTGTCCCGATCGGCTTCCGCTTCGCCACGTCCCAGAGCGCAACCGCCCCGTCCGCCCCGGCGGTGGCGAGCACCCGGCCGTCCGGCGAGAAGTCGAGAGAAATGACCCGTCCCGAGTGCGCATCGAACGGCTGGCCCACTCCGCTCCAGTCATCGGTCGAGAAGAAGTGGATCGTGCCGTCGCTGGAGCCGATCACGAGCTGGCTGCCGTTGGGTGAGAACGCCACCGAGCGCGACCCTCCGTCGATCTCGACCGACTTGACCAGTCTGCCGCTACGGGCGTCCAGGACGTCTGCTCCGAATCCATTCTCCGCGGCGACCCACCGGCCGTCTGGGCTGAACGCGAGCGAGCCCGAGGACGTGGTATCGCTCCGGAAGCGAGTGAGCTCGCCTCCGCGGACGTCCCACACCCGCATGCGCGGCGGTGTAAAAAGGGCCTCGGCGGCGGCGAGGAACCTGCCGTCGGGGGAGAAGGCAAGCGCCTGGGCGTCGGCGCGTAGCCCTCGCAACTCGCCTGCGCTGCGCAGAGTTCTGGCGTTCCAGAGCGTGATGCGCCCGTTCCTGCCAACGACCGCCAGAAGTCGCCCGTCCGGACTGAAGGCCACATTCCCGGCGAAGTCCTGCATCGCCTGGATGGTTTGACGACGCCTGAGTGTCCGTGCGTCGATGAGGTCGACCGCTCCGCCGCTTTGCGTCACGGCGAGAGTGCTGCCGTCCGGGCTGATTGCCAGGCCCCTCGTGACGTCGATGACGAACCACGCCGCGCGAATGCTCGTGTCGAGCGGGGCGCCGACGGTGAAGCGCCGGTCGAGCCTTCTGTCCCCGGCCAAGTCCCAGACGACAGCGCGGCCGTCGGTGGCGGAGGTCACGAGCGTGCGTCCGTCGGCCGTGACGTCGAGCCCCCACACTTCTCCCCGCTGGCCGGTGAAGCGCTCCGCGATCCTGCCCCTTTCGACGTCCCAGGCGGTTACCTCTCCGTCGTTCCCGGCAGTCACGAGCGTGCCTCCATCGGGTGTGAAGACCGCCCTGAGCACCGAGCCGTTGTGTCGGCCCCTGAACGACCGAACCTGCCCGGACCGCAGGTCGAGCAGCCGGATGCGGCCCGTTTGGCCGCCGAGCGCGAACACGCTGCCGTCGGGGCTGACCGCCCCGGCGAAGTCGCCCACCGGGTAGGTGCGCCGCACCCGCAGTCCATCGGGCTCGATCTCCCACGTGCGGTTGTCACCGGCGCTGGTGAGGTAGATCCGCTCGCCATCTGCAGGCGCCGAAGGCAGCAGCGCGCTTCTGCTGCCGACCCTCAACTGGCTTTCGACAGCGCCCGTCTTCCCGTCCACGCGATAAAGCAGGGATGGAGGCGCATCCGGGAATTCGCCATGGATGAGCGCAACGACAACATCGCGGGTGTCCGCAAGGAACACGACGTTCGCGGCCACGAATGGAGCTTGCTCGGGGAACCCCGGAAGATCTATGTGCAGCCTGAGCTTGCGCGTGCGCGGATCGATCAGGTCGACCACCGCGCTCTGCCCTTGGTCCGTGGGATCGATTGAGCCGACCGAGAGCGTGCTGCCGTCGGGCGAGAAGCGGAGGTGCTGGATGACCCCCTCGCGGATCCGGTACGGCTTGCCCAGCGGCTCACGGGTGGCGGCCTCGTAGACGGTGACGTTCCCCTGGTCGTCGCCGGTGGCCATCAGCCGTCCGTCCGGGCTCACCGCCCCCGAAAGCAGACGGCGGTCGGAATCCACGATGCCCAGCGCCGCCGGAGTGCGCATCAGGACCGACAGGAGGTTGCCCTGGGTGGCGGGTGTCTCATCGAGCGCCACGCCGGTCCGGGCCAAGAGCAGCGCACTGTCGAAGCGCTCTTGGGTCAGCGCCTCCGCGCCGAGGCGCTGGGCGTCCGCGCTGAGCGCCGCGTCGCGGGCGTCGCCACGCTGGTTGAGGGCTACGACACCCGCCACCAACGCCAGCACGAGCAATCCGGCGCCGCCCGCCAGCAGCGCCCGCAGGCGGCGGTTGGTGCGCTGCTGGCGCTCCGCCTCCTGCTCGGCCCCGGCGCGACCCTCGTCGAGGAAGTCGCGCTCCAGCGCGTTGAGGTAACCCTCGTGGGCGGCGCCCCAGTCGAGCGCCGTCGCCAGTCGGGCGCCTCGGTAGAGCTCACCCGGGTCCCGGTGCGCTGTGTCCCAATCGCTCGCGGCATGGATGAGGTGCTGGTGGAGCCGATGCCCCTCGGCGTCCTCTTCGAGCCATGCCCGCAGGCGCGGCCATTCGCGCAGCAGTGCCTCGTGTGCGACCTCGACCGTCCCTTCGTCCGCAGTTACGAGCCGGCTGTCAACGAGGACCTCGAGCGCCGCGAGACTCCGACTCTCGCGCTCGGCGTCGAGCTCGCCCAGCGGGACCCGGCGGCGCACAAAGCTCCCTCCTTCGCCTCCGGCATCGGCGAGCCGCACCAGGATCCGCTTCGCGGCGATGCGCTCCGGCTCGGACAGCCGCGCGTAGGTCGCCTCGGCAAGCCGGCCCACGGCGCCGCGCACCCCGCCCGTGCGCTCGTACGCGGCCCGGCGCATCACATGGCCATCGCGCTCGCGCCACTGTTCGAGCAGGGCGGCGGACAGCAGCGGCAGGCCGCCAGGCTCGTCGAGCACATCGACGATGAGGGCGTCTGTCAGCGACGGCTCGACCCGCAGTCCTGCCCGGCGCGCCGGCTCGACGATGGCCCTGCGCAGTTCGTCGCGCCGCATCGGGCCGACGAGCACCTGGTTCGCTCCCACGAGGCGCGCGAGCCCGTCGTAGGCCGCGCAGTGGCCGTAGAAGTCAGCGCGCATTGCGACCACCACCTGGGCGCTTCGGCCGCCGTCCTCCGCCAGTGCGACAAGCGCGTCGAGAAAATCCGTCCGCTCACGCTCGTCACGGCAGAGGGTGAACAGCTCCTCGAACTGATCTACGACGAGCACGGCCCGCTCGCCGCTCTCCGGCAGCGTCGAGTCGAGCGTGGCCAGAGGATGCTCGCCGGGGCGCATCAACGCCTGAGCCCAAACGTCCGAGCCCGGGAGCACTCCGCTCGCGAGCGCCGGCAGCAGGCCGGCGCGCACCGCCGAGGACTTCCCGCTCCCCGAGGGTCCGACGACGGCAAGAAGCGGTGAGCCCACGAGCCGGGTAACCAGCTCCGCTACGAGCCGCTCGCGACCGAAGAAGTACTCCGCTTGAGCTCTGTCGAAGGTGGCGAGGCCGAGGAAGGGGCACACCGCAGGCAGGGGCGCCGAGTCCCCCTCGCTCCGGTAGAGCCTGCCCTGCTCGTCGACCGTCCGGAGTGCCAGCAGGTCGCCGGAGAGCTCCGCCTCGGCCGCACGTAGCTCGTCGCGCTCAGCGGCGGCGCGGCCCGCGCTCGCTTCGGTCGCGCGCGAGGCGCGCGCTCGCTCCCACTCGGCCGCGACGCGATGCACGGCAAGGGGCAGGCCGCGGCTCCGCGCGGCGAGCGCCTGAATTGGGGGCGGTTCAACCGCCCTGGGGAGGTAGAGGCGCGCGATCTCCTCGATAGCCTCTTCGCCGAGCGGACCCAGCTCGAGCGACAGTGCGGCCTGAGCTGCGAACGCCGAGAGTGGCTCCGGACGCGCGTGCAGAACCACAAGCAGGAGCCGCCTCCCCACGCTGTCGCTGATGAGCGCGGCCGCCCGATCGAGCACGTCCCCGCCGGTGTCGTCGGCGTCGTCGAGGACTAGGAGGACCGGGCGTTCGCCCTCGTCCGCGCGCCGAATCGCGTCGAGTGCGTCCTCGGCTGGGGCACCGGCGCGCGTGTAGACCACGGTCATCCGCCGGCGGAGCGCTTCACGAGCCAGTTCGGCCGCGAGGCGCGTCTTCCCACTGCCGTGTGGTCCAGACACCAGCACGACGGCAGTCCGACCCTCGCATGCATCGGCGAGCAACCCGATCAGCTGGGCCAGCTCCAGATCCCGGCCCGCCAGTATGGGCGAGCCGCCATCGAGAGCCGCCGGCAGCTCCTCCGGGCCCGACGGCGCATCGAGTGCCGGATCCTGTGCGAGGATCGCGTCCTGCAGGGCCCGGAGCTCCGTGCCCGGCTCTACCCCGATCTCCTCGACCAGCGTGCGGCGCGCGCTGCGATAGGCCTCGAGCGCCTCGGCCTGCCGGCCGCAGCGGTACAGGGCAAGCATCAGCTGGCCGTGGAGGTGCTCGCGAAGCGGCTGCTCTGCCCCGGCGGCCTCCAGCTCCGACACCAGATCCGCGTGCCGGCCGAGCGCGAGCTCGGCGTCGACCCTTGCCTCGAAAGCCGCCCAGCGCCGCTCCTCCAGGCGAGCGATCTCGGTCTGCGCGAACTGCTCATATGAAAGGTCGGCGAGCGGAGGGCCCCGCCAGAGCTCGAGCGCCTGCCGGAACCTCTCCGCCGCGCCCTCGGGGTCGGTGTCGATTCGGGCACGACCGCTCGCCATGAGCTCCTCGAAGCGGTCGATGTCCCGCTCTCCGGGGTCGACATTCAGGCGGTACGCGCTGCCGAGAGTCTCGAGCCGCCCGTTCCGGCCCAGGACGCTCCGCAAGGCCGACACCTGGTTGTGAAGCATCCGCTGTGCCGTCGGCGGAGGTGATTCTCCCCACAGCTCCTCCACCAACCGGTCGGTTGCCACCAACTCGTTGGCACGAAGGATCAGAAGAGCAAGCAGGGCGCGCTGGCGCCCCTTGCCAATCGAAACTCCACGGCCGCCGTCGCCAACGACCTCAAGCGGGCCCAGCAGGCGAAAGTCCAATGCTCGGCCCACCGTAACACCGGCTGCACGCGCGGGCGCAAGAAAGCTCTAGCGACACGGCGTTATCCGCCGGCGCCGTCCGATATTTCCAGGACGCGCCGTGGTTCCATTCGTGGTTCCATGTTGAGATGATCTGGGCTGATCTGAGCCCACCTCAGCGGAGCTGTGGTGCGCCTGCAGGCTGAGGTGAGGTGGTTCGGGCGATCTCATAACCCGAAGGTCGCGGGTTCGAATCCCGCCCCCGCTACTCCCGAAAGGTCCGGTTTGCCGGGCCTTTCGGCTTGCCGAGTAGACGGGGCGGGTCTTCGTGGCAGCGTTGGGTACCCGCTAGGGGAGTGGCGAACAAGATGATTCTCCGGGAGACTGGCGCCTGCGCGCGCTCCAGCGACCACCTCCTTCACCTCAGCTTTGTCGCTTGGGCGCGGCCGGCCGGGGCACTCGCGCGTGGCTCGCGATGGTTACGTTGCTTTGCGCCGGCGGTTGGCCTTCAACGCACGAGGGCTCGTCCATTTCTTCGTCCCGAAGGGTGGGAGCTTTGTTGGCCAGGCCGACTGAGCGAGCGCCGAGGCGCGGCGAGTGAGATAGCTCCACGATCAAAATGTTCGCCAGAGTGGATCATCGCGCATGCTCAGCAGGTCGTGTACGGCCCCGTGGAAGCGGCGTCGTCGCCCATCGCGCCCATGGCCGCCGCGACCGGGCTCCACGGAGCCTCGCCCGCCTGAAGGCGACCGAGCGCGTGGCGGAAGTCGTAACGCGGCGTCCAGCCCAGCTCGCTGCGCGCGCGGGCGTTGACGTAGACGCGCTCGATGCTCGGAAACATCGACCAGCCGCGGTCCGCGTACACGGCCTCGTAGTCCGGGAAGAGCCGCCGCACCACCGCCGGCGCATCGGCTCGCAGGTCGGGCAGGTCGTCGCGGGTGAACGGCGTCGTCGAGCTGACGATGTAGCGCCCAAAGCCGATCGCGGGGGCTCGCTGGAGGGCGAGCCGGTGGGCGCTTACCACGTCCTCGAGGTCGACCCTGCGGTGCAGCAGCTCGTTGACCTTGAGGTTCAGGTCGTCGTAAGCGGCCCGGCCTTCGTCGCGATCATCCGTCTCTCGGAAGAAACGCGAGGTGCGCAGCACGAGGCAGGGCAGGCCGTGGTCGCGGTGGACAAGCTCGCAGAGCTCCTCGGCCGCCGTCTTCGTCGCGCCGTAGATGTTCCTCGCAACTGGAGTTACATCCTCCGTGATCCACGCTGCCGGGACGCCCGGCGCCGGGGTGAGCGCACGCCCGAACGCACTGGTGGTGCTCGTGAACACGAAGCGGCCAACGCCGACCTCCACGGCGGCCTCGAGCAGGTGGAGCGTGCCGGCCACATTCGTGTCCACGAATGCCCGCCGTCCATGCGAGCCGACGTTCGGCTTGTGGAGCGCCGCGGCGTGCACGATGCCGTCCGCGCCCTCGACGCAGCGTCGCACGAAGTCGCAGTCCGTGATCGAGCCGACAACAGTCGTGTATGTAGAGTCGTGCAGGTCGAGGCCGACGACGTCCAGCCCCTCGTCCCGAAGGACGCGAACAAGCGCCTCGCCGAGATGCCCTGCGCTTCCAGTGACGACGATCCGCATCGTCAGAAAGGTCTAGCAAACCCCAGCGCGGCAGTTGGCCGTGTTGGAGGTCTAACCCGATCCCTGTTGTCATACCGCGAGCCGTCCAGCGCCGTCCCGCCCGCCAGCGTCACCTTCATGCCCTCCCAGACGCACGAGCTCAAACACCCACTCGCCCCGGCCTGCGGCACCGCAAACGCCAGAACCAACAGCGCGACCCACAATGAAAGCGGTCGTGCCGCCAAGGCCAGGGCGCGCGAGGCGCCACCCGCCCCGGCCTTCCTTACCAACGACCGACCTCCCTGACGATTCGCGTGCAGGCAGACCCTTTCCACCCGAAGCCTTCGGTTCTCTCTTTGCTTTACGTCACCCAGCCCCCAAAGCGTCTCAACCCGAAGCCGCTGATGGATGTTGCGCCGCCCGACCTGGAGTCCCCGCGGCGCACGGCGCCTAGGTCGAGAGCGACCCGATCCACTTCGCCTACCGGCCGCGGCTGCGGGTGCTGGTTTTCAACGCCTCCACGGGTTGTATGTCAAGCCATCCAGGAGTACGACACGTTCCACCTCACCGACGCGGTCCGGATCATCAAGCACACCCGCCCTCTCGACGAAGAGCGTGACGAACCACCTGACCTTCCTTCATGGCCTGTTCGGCTTCGCGGTCCGGCGGCGCTGGGCGGAGAGCAACCCAGTCGCACCGGTCGACCGGCCGCCAGCCACGCGACAGCACGCGAATCGCATCCGCTTCCTCCAGCCGGTCGAGGTCGAAGCGGTGCTGCGCGTGGTCCCGCGGACCAGCTTGGCGCGACCGATGCGGCGCTCTACCTATGCGCAGTCACGACCGGGCTGCGGCAGGGGGAGCTGCTGGCGCTCAAGTGGCTCGACGTTGACTGGCTCGCGCGCCGCATCCGCGTGGCGGACAACATCCCCCGCGGGCACACCGACGAGCCCGACACGCCGAAGTCACACTCGCTGCGCTCGCTCCCGATGGCCGGCGGCGTCGCCGGCGAGCTTGAGAGGCACTTGCCACCCCCTCACCGGCCGGCCCTATGACGCGTCGGCGTTGCGAAACCGCTTTTACCAGTGCCTCGAGCGCGCTGGTGTGCGGCGGGTGACCTTCCACGAGCTGCGCCACACCAGATGGCGGCCTCCGGTGCACGGCTGCGGGCGATCCAGGAATGGATGGGGCACGCCGACGCCAAGACCACTCAGATCTACGCGCGCTACGCGCCCGACCCAACCAACGGGACTGCCTGCGTCGAGAAGGCCTTCGGGGTTGTCCCGGCGGCCGCGACATTGACGCCGCCTGCGGGAAGCGCTCGCGGCGCGCGGCTGAGCGAACGCCTCACCCGTCTGCGGTGGGCGGAAACGACCGGTCGCCGAAGACCGTGGTGCCGAACAGGCGCCGCTGGTAGCGGCGCAGCTCTCGACCGGTGCGGGAGTTGATCAGGGTGGCCTGCCTCGGGGTAATCACGAGCACCCCGGAGCTGAGCGGCTGCGCGCCCGCGACGGGGTCGTCACCGTAGCGGTGGAACTTCCTCTCGCCGGCTAGCGAGTAGCCGGTCAGCCCACTGCCGAGCGTTCCGCGGCCGGAGTAGGGGAAGGAGTAGGCGAGCAGGGTGTAGTGCCACACCACGGCGTCGGTGGCACGGCGGTGGATCTTCCTCGCGCTCCAGGTGACCGTGTTCACGAGCGTCAGCCCGGCGGGCGTCGCCGCGCCCGAACTTCGAATGTCCCAGCCCGTGACCGCCAGCAGCCCCTTCCCCAGCCAGATGGCATCGCGTGTGGCACCGGTCGTCGCATCGGGTGCTCGACCTCGGAGGAGCGGCGGGTGTTCGCCGACCTGGAGCGTACGCAGGTCGACCTCGGCCACCGGCGACCCGGCCTGGACGACGAAGGCGCGGGCCGCGGAGTGATCAATGGCGAGCCCCGGCCTGGAGTCGAGCGGACCCACTGAGCCCGAGCGGATCTCCGCCAGGGGCGCGGAGCGGATACTTCCGCTCGCAGAGACCCGGACGAGCCGTGACGGGCCGACGTCTGTGCGCGGGCCGAGTATGAGCACCAGGCCGTTGTGGAAGGCCTCGCCCACCCGCAGGGAGCCCCCCAGGCTGCGCCGCCAGACCACCTTCCGGGTCGCCGGATCCACGCCCGCGACGATCGTGTCGTCGGCACGGGTGACGACCACGCCGAGGAGGCGCCGCCGCGACACCCAGGCTGTGGCCCACGCCGATCCCCGGCGCGCCAGCTTGGCGTCGCCGATCACACGCATGGTGCGGAGGGCGATCAGACGGAGCTCGGGCCCGGGGCTGTCGGAGACGAGCGCTATTCGGCCCCGACCGGGGGCGAAGCTCCAGGCCCAGCTGTCGCTGTCAAGCGGAGCCCGTTGGCCGCGGACCGGGTGGAGCGTTTCGGGATCGAGGCGCACGAAGTCGCCGGCGATCTCGTACAGCCGGGGCGATGCGCCGCGTTCGCGCGGGCGCTGGGTATCCGCGGCCGGCGGCGCCAGCAGGAGCGTGCAGCAGAGGCCGATGGAAAGCGCGAGCGGGGCGGCGCGGCGCGGGAAGGACATGCTGACGATACGTGTGACGGTCGGCTCGGGGTCCCGGCCGCCGACGGCCGCGCCTCGATGGCGGGCGCTACGAGTTCGTGCTCCATCCGGATCCTCTACAAAGAGGCGCGCAGCTGCTCCCGCGCGCCGTGGGGGCGCGCGGCGTCGTGCTCGGCCTCGGCGGCCTCCAGGCTCTGGCGCGGCGCGGCTGTGGTAGGCGGGGATCTGCGACGCGGTCGACTTCGGCGCGACGTGGCAGCGGGCCGAGGCGTCCCTCGCGAGGCCCGCAGCGGCAAGCTCGCGGTCGCGGGCCGGTTCTCGCGGCTGTCTACGATCGCGGCAGTCGGGGGTCGGCCGACTTTCAGGAGGCGGTCTGCCTCCCGCTGCTGCCTCATGCCATAGCGGTCGATCAGCTCGTCGGCCGTCACCGCGGTCGCGTCGAGGTCGCCCGCGACCAGTTCGCCCGAGCGGAGCACGAACACGCGGTCGCCGATCTGGAGCGCGCGAGCGACGTTCTGCTCGACGAGCATCATGGCGGTTCCCTGCGCGGCCAGCTCCTCCTCACGCTCACGGGCGCGTTCGAGCACGTCGTCGAGCGCGCCGCCGGCGTCACCGAAAGAAGTCGACCCGGTAGGAAATGACGATCGTCGCTTAGACCTTCATACGCCGAGTATCGCGCGCGCGAAGAGCCACAAGACGACTCAAAGGGGCACGCCTGCTGGCGCTGTGACGCGCCCTCTTCGCGCAAAGCGGAGGCGTGAAGCACCGACTGTCCTGCCCAGGGCCGCGTATAGCGGCTCCATCCAGGACAGTCCGGCCGCCGGGCGCGCTGCCGCCTTCGCGTGAAAGCAGCAGAGCGTGTATTTAATGCTGCAAGGCAGATTCGGCGCCCCGCCGTGGTGCCATTCGTGGTTCCATGTTGAGCGGACATGGGCTGATCTGAGAGCACCTCAGCCGACTTGTCATGGCGGCTGCAGGCACATGAGGTGACGCGGTACGGGCGATCTCATAACCCGAAGGTCGCGGGTCGAGCTCGATCCCGCACGCACCACACTGGCGCGTGCGAATGCGCGCCAGACGCTGGGCGCATCGCCCGACGCAGAGTGGTCGTTCATCTTCCTCGACGCCGAACGGTCGGCGTATGCGTCGTACTGGCCTGACCTGCTTCGAGCCCTGTGCCCCGGCGGGCTGCTGGTCATCGACAACGTCCTCTCGTACCCGGACGAGGTCGCTGAGATCACGGCGCCAATCGAAAGCGAGGCCCACGTGATAAGTGCGCTGGTGCCGACGGGAGCCGGTCTCCGCCGTCAAGGCGGGATGAGTCGCCGGTCTACGTGTCGTCGCGTCTCGCAGGGCGATTAGGCTCGACGTCTGGCGGTCGAGGCGTCAGGGACGCGGCAGCTCTGACGAGCTGCTCCCCCGCCTCAGGCGCGAGCTTGCTCACCGTGCTCAGCGTGGCCTCGTAGCCGCCGCGCTGGAAGGCCTCGCGGGTCGGTACGTAGCCGACCATGCCGTTGGCGAGCCCGACGACCAGCGCCCGCCGAGGGTAGGCGGCCTGCTTGACGGCGAGTCCCAGCGCCGCGAACAGCTCGCCTGGCATGCCGACGAGCAGATGCCTGCCGATTCCAAGCGCCTGCACCTCGGCCGCTTGCGTTCCTTCGGCGGCGACCTCGCGCTCGACAGCGGCGATCATTCGGTCGTAGAGGTCGTCGTCGCCGAAGCGCTGTTCGCCACGCGATTGCCTGCCGTCGAGTGCCCGGAACGGCAGTTCGACGTGTGTCGAGACCGCGCTGAGCGAGACTTCATCGCGGTAAGCGAGTTCGGACAACACGCCCGTGACGTGAGCGGCGAGGCGCGAGCTGATTGTGCTCATGCTCGGCATCGCACCGCCGCGGGTCGGGTCCATCGGGTGAACGTCGCCGAGCGCTCCGTTGAGAAAGACAGTCTCGGGCATCCCTGTGGCCTCCAGACGCGCGGCAAGCATGCCGGGCCAGCCCGCGCTGAAGACGTCGTCGTCGCCATGATCGGTCGGGTGCAGTGTGAAGTTGACCAGGCAGCCGAGTGGGGACCCGCGCTCGCGGTCGCGAATCGCGATAACGGTCAGCTCAGGATCAATTGGCCCTTCGATCCACAAGGCCTCGGGCTCAGCGAGCGTGCCATGCGTGCGAACGGTGCCGTCGCGCTGGACGACACGACGATTGTGCGGAAGCGATGCCTCCATCGTCCGGGCCGTCGCCAGCTCGGCAGGCCGCATCTGAGCGATCGCGTCGGCGGCCGCAGATACGACGGCGGCCACAACGCGATCCTGATATGCGCCATCGGCCTCGACCTCGCCACACCGGACGAGTGCGCCGCTTGCGTGCGTGTGGGTTGCGGAGACCATGACGTGCGCACCGGGAAGCTCGGCACGAATTCTCGCTACCACAGCCGCGCCCACGCTCAGCGCGTCAAGTGCCGCGATCACAAGCCGCGTGCGCCCGTCGTCGAGCGCCGCGATGCGGGCAAACAGAGCGCCGTCGGCACGTACGCCGACGTGGAACGCAAGGTTGCCGATCTTCGGCGCACCCTGCGTCGGAGTCACATCAGCGCGCGCGAAGCCCGCCAGCAGCACACGCGCAGGCTACCGCGGGAAGCTTGTGCCTGGGGGAGCGCTGCCACCCGGGTCGTCGACTACAGGTGATTCGAAGATCGGTGCGGCGCCGGGCCGGTGGAGGCGCGGATGAGCAGCTTCGTCGGCAGTCTCCGCGCCGCGTCAAGCGCGGACTGGTCGAGCAGGCGCAGGAGTGCCTGCATGGGAAGTTGGCCCTTGCGTCGACTGGGTTGGCGGATGGTGGTGAGTCCGAGGTTCGCGGCGGGCGGCGCGTCGTCAAAACCCGTGATTGACAGGTCATCGGGGACGCGTAAGCCGAGCCGCGCGGCCGTGCGCAGGGCGCCTTGGGCGAGCCGGTCGCTGAGGCACAGCAGGGCGGTGGGTCGTGGCGTGGTGGCCAGTACGGTGGCTGCGCCGCCACTCGTGCTGTCGGTGCCCTGGTGCCGGTGCCCGAACGAGCTGCAGCATGAGCGTGGACCCGCGCCAGCTGCTGGCCCAGCACGGCTACACCCCTGCGCTGTGGCTGGCGCCTGGGCAGCGTTTCCTGGCCCCCGGC
>Ga0126306_10000464_pt1 | contig 18677 bp, 20 predicted proteins | sample Plot27_FD_92592 | JGI IMG/M metagenome (GOLD analysis project Ga0126306, IMG submission 92592) | Serpentine soil microbial communities from UC McLaughlin Reserve, CA, USA - Plot27 | ecosystem: Environmental > Terrestrial > Soil > Grasslands | place: USA: UC McLaughlin Reserve, Lake County...
GAGCTGCGCTCCGACCCCGATCCCGTCGTAAGGCTCATCTCCGAGAAGGTGGAGGAGTTTCACGCGTTCCGTTCGAACCTGTCGGCAGGCGGAGCGCCCGCGCCCGAGCGCAGGGTATTTTATGCCAACGAGCTCTGAATCCTTATAAGCGCTGGCAGACGCGTCCGGCAGCGGCTAGAATTGACACCCAGATGGATACTTATCTTGGTAGCGCGGTCGTATGAGCGGGAGTACCTTCATATCCCTGGTGGTCATGATCCTGATCCTGCTCTTCATCATTATGTCCATCGGGCCCCTTATCACTGCGTTCTAAGCACGTCAGCATTTCAGCACGCTCCGGCTCACGCCTCCGCTTGTCAGCATGTCAGCAAAAGGAAAAAGCTGACATGCTGACAAGCGAAGCCCGAAGGGCTGAGCGTGCTGAAATGCTGACTAGCGCGGGAGTTGGGAGGGTTCTGACCCTCCCAACTCCTGCTTTAGAACGAGTAGGTTTGCAGGATGGAGTAGGTAACTCCGCCTGCTCCGGGAACGCTCTCCACCAGCTCTACACTGGAGACAGTGAAACGAAGCGCGGGTGGGGAGATGCCTGTGTTCTCGAGTTTCGCCTGGCGGCTCCGCGCCCTGGCCAGGGTCAAGTGGGGCACGTAGGGCCGTTGCTCACTAGCGAAACCGGCAGGCTGGAGGAGATCTTCTACACTCTGGGCTACTGTGCCCAGCGACTCTGACCCTTCTCCGACGCCGGCCCAGAGGATACGGGCCTTCTTCTCGGAGGGGAACGTCCCGAAACCCGAGGTCCTGACTTCGAACGGTTCGTGCCTCTCGCTAAGCGGTTCGAGCGCTTGCTTGACCCGGCCCAGGGCATCTTCGGCCACGTCGCCGAGGAACTTCAAGGTCACGTGTAGTTTCTCCGGGCTGATGAGACGGAAATCCTGGCTCGTCGGTAGGTCGCGTGCCGCGCGAAACAGCGCCTGCCTGACTCTTTGCGGTGGGAAGATGGCGACGAAAGTTCGCACCTAGACGGGACTGGACTTTCGGCCGTTGTCGCGGGCTGTGCGGCCGGCGGCGGCGCGGTTGGCGATCAGGGCTGCGGTGGCCCCCGCGCCGATGCCGTTATCCACGTTGACGACGGTGAGACCGGGGGAACAGGTCTGGAGCATACCTAGTATGGCGGCGGTCCCGTCACCGCCGAGGCCGTATCCCGTGGAGGTCGGAAGTCCTATCACAGGCACGGCGACGAGGCCCGAGACCACGCTCGGCAGCGCGCCTTCCATCCCGGCGGCGACGATCAGGCAGTCGGGATCGAACCTTCTCAGCTCTTCCAAAGGGGCGGCGAGGCGGTGAACGCCGGCTACCCCGACATCGTGGAAGTCCAGCACGGAAGCACCCATCTCTGTGGCCACGGCGAGCGCCTCCTCGAGGACGGGCAGGTCCGAGGTGCCAGCGCTCAGGGCGCCGATACGACCCCCGCTAGGTGCCGGTTCGCCGCCACCGATCACCACGGAGCGTCCGGCCCGCCTGAGTGGAGTCTCGGGGAGCGTCGCCCGGATCGAAGCCTCATGCTCGGGGGTGGGGGCGCTTACGATCACACGCTCGCGCGACTCCAGCATGGCCGCGCAGATATCTGCCACTTGGGAGGGGCTCTTGCCGCGGGCGTAGACGACCTCGGGAACGCCCTTCCTAAGCGCGCGGCCGAGGTCCAGGGCCGCGAACTCGCCCAGATAGCGAACCGCGCTATTCTTCAGCCGTCCGGCGGCCGACTCGGGAGAGAGTTCGCCGCTCGCGACGGCAGCCAGGGTTTTCTCGAGTTCGTCCATGCCCTCCGCTTCCGGGTGTAGTAAGGTTGCCAGCGGGTAAGAATCTAGCACGTTCCTACCGCAGGTGGTCGTAAGGAGTGCGCGTGACGATTATCGAGTTGGTCATATCTCTGGCGGCGATACTCGGCGCTGCGATCCTTTTCACCAACGCTGTGGAAATCATGGGCGACCGGTTGAACCTCGGGGCAGGGGCCGTCGGTAGTGTGCTCGCGGCCGTCGGAACGGCGTTGCCTGAGACCATGATCCCGGTGGTCGCGATCATCGGCTCTCTAATCCTTGGCACGAGCGGCGCCGCCGCAGGCGAGATAGGTATCGGCGCGATCCTTGGCGCGCCATTTCTACTCGCGACGCTGGCTCTTTTCATCGTCGGGTCGGCGGGCCTGATCTACAGGGGCCGGAGGGAGACGGGGAGTGAGATCTCCGCCGATAGGCAGACCGCTATCCCGGATCTCCTGTTCTTCCTGTTCTGCTTTGTCCTGGCCGCCGCGGCGGGCATACTTTCGCTACCCCTGGTGCTGAAGATACTCCTGGCCGTGGTGCTGCTCGCTGCTTACGTCCTCTACGTCGTAATGACCGTAAAGAAGGGCGGAGAGGCTGAAGGGGACGTCCCCCCCAGGCTCACGCTCTGGCCTTTCCGCTCTCAGGGTCCCACCTGGGCCGTCGCCGCGCAGATGATCGGAACGATCGCCGTTATGGGCTTCGGCGCCCACCTCTTCGTCGGCGCCGTCGAACATCTCAGCAAGTCCGTAGGGGTCCCCGCAGGCCTGATCGCACTGGTCCTGGCACCCCTGGCGACGGAGCTGCCCGAGAAATTCAACTCTGTCGTCTGGCTCAGGAATAACAAAGACACCCTGGCTATCGGGAACATCACGGGGGCAATGGTCTTCCAGAGCTCGATCCCGGTCTCGATCGGGATACTCTTCACCCCGTGGCAACTCGATTTCCTTAGCACCCTCGCCGCCGCCTTCGCCATCGCCTCCAGCATAGTCTTCCTCGGGTTCCTGCTGCGCAAGGCACCCCTGCGGGCGTTCTATATGCTCGGCGCCGGGTCACTCTACATAGTGTTCGTCGTCACGGCGATCTTCTTTCTCGTCGGCGGTTAAATTGGACGAGATCCTGCATCCACTTGTTCACTTTCCTGATAAGATAGGCCGCTTGTCGTACGGTAGAGGAGGAAACCGCATCAGATGGAGTTCATGACGGGGGAATGGTTTGGGCGGCTCATTGGGGTACTGGTCGTGAACCTGATCCTCTCCGGCGACAATGCTGTTGTCATCGCGATGGCGGCCCGCACCCTGGAGGGCGCCAACCGGAAGAAGGCCATCATCTACGGTGCGGCCGGGGCCGTGGTGCTCAGGCTGATCTTCGCTGGCGTCATCACCTTGCTCCTGGAGGTTCCTCTACTGCAGGTAGTGGGAGGATTGTTGCTCGTCTGGATCGCCTGGGGGCTGGTACACGAAGGTGACGGCGACGGCGAGGATAAGGTAAAGTCTGGTTCGAGCACCTGGCAGGCGGTCAGGATCATCATCGTGGCCGACGCGGTAATGTCGCTCGACAATGTGATCGCGTTGGTCCAGGCCGCCAGGATTGGGGGCGAGGTCGACTTCGCGCTCCTCGTCATCGGGCTGGCGACGACGATTCCCCTGGTGATCTTCGGGGCTGCGTTACTTACGTCTCTTTTGAACCGTTTTCCCATCCTGGTCTACGCGGGTGCCGGCCTGCTCGTCTACCTGGCCGTAGAGATGCTCTTCGCCGACAAAGTAACCCATCCCTATCTGGAGCATTACGAGAACATAGAGTGGATCATCGGCATCGCCGCAGCGGGCATCTTCGTAATAATAGCCTGGCTATGGGAACGAAGATCCAGCCCCTCCAGCACGGGGTAGAGACTCTCTAGCGGTTCAGTAGCCTACCCAGGATTCTCCTGTTCCTGAGGCGCTCGAGCTCGGAGGAGCTCTCCTCCAGTTCTTGCTCCACACGGGCTATGTGCTCGATGCGCTCCATGAGCATGAGCCTCTCCTCGGCCGCGGCCCTGAGCTCGAGAACCTCTTCTGTCAGGCGCCTGCGCTCCTCTTGCGAGTCTTTGAGCTCTTTCTGGAGCCGTACGTTGGAGGCGCGGACCTCCCCCAGCTGGCCCGACAACCGTCCGACCTCCTCGCGGGCGTCGGCCAGCTCCCTCGCAATAGCCGCCGCCCCGGCCCGGCTCCTTACGACCTCCAGAGAGACATGACCCTCGGCGTCGGAGAGCTTTCTCGCCTCCTCTTCGGGAATTTCCAGGAAGCGGGCCGCTTCGGAGACGGAGAGGGAAGATGCGGGCATGGATCAGTCCACATCCGGGTCGGCGCCTGGGGAAGGCTCGACTCTGTGCCCAGCCTCCTCTATAGCCTCCTCGATCCCCCGAAGCTCCGCCTCCCCACCCTCATACGAGACCGCGACGAGCCCCCTCTCGGAGTCCACGTTTACGAGATCCACAAACTGCAGGCGCGCCAGGGCCCGCTCCAGTTTCTCCGTCTCTTCAGCGCCCGCAAAGTCGCTTACCATGAAAGTCACGTCGGGCATTGTCGCTCCCTCTGGTCGCTCAGCATTTCAGCTAGTCAGCACGCTCAGGCTAGCGCCTTCGCTTGTCAGCATTTCAGCTCTCTGTCCAAGTGGCAAGACCACCACACGGCCACGCCACTCTGTCAGGAACATAAGTTTGGTCCATGTTCGTCCGGTTGTCATCTACCCTGTTCTCCCACCGCATTCTTGCTGACTAGCTGAAATGCTGACAAGGCGCGAAGCGCCGTGCTGACCAGCGAAGGCGTCAGCCGGAGCGTGCTGACTTGCTATTCCGCTGGCTGTTCTCGGGGTCGCACCGTTAACGACCGTTCTTTGTTTCCCCGCAGCACGCGCAGCGTGGCATCCTGGCCGATGGATGAGGCGTCGAGCAGGTTCAGGAGATCGTCGTTCGAATGGACGGGCTCTCCTTTCATGCCGACGATGACGTCTCCGGGTTTCACGCCGGCCCTCTCGGCCGGGCTGTTCGGGGCTACGTTCCTCACGCCTGCGCCGCCCTCGAACTCGCCGCGCGCCTGGCGGCTCTCCACCACCACCCCGAGGTAGGCACGGCGCACCCTTCCCTCCGTTACGAGCGTGAAGACGACGCGGCGGAACGTGCCAGAGACGGGGACGGCGAAGCCTATACCCTGCGCGCCGCCGATGATGGCCGTGTTGATACCGATGACCCTGGCTGATGCGTCGGCCAGCGGGCCGCCTGAGTTGCCGGGGTTGATCGCCGCGTCGGTCTGGATCACGTTCTCTATAAGCCGGCCGCTCTCGCCCCGGATGGAACGCCCGAGGGCGCTGACGACTCCAGCGGTCACGCTCCGCTGGAAGCCGAGAGGGTTCCCTATAGCGACGACGAGCTGGCCGACCACGAGATCCCCCGCGTCGCCCAGCGTGGCGACCGTCGGCTCCTCCTCAGTGTCGAAGCGGATTACGGCGAGGTCGCTCGGCGGATCGTCGCCCAGCACCTCGGCCGCTGCCGATGTCCCGTCCGAGAGCGTGACCTGTATGTCTCCGCCGGAGTTCCCCGCCCTGCGACTGCGTAGGCCGCGCACGACGTGGCTGTTGGTTATGGCGGTGGCGGAGTCTCCCTCGATGCCGACTATCACCCCGCTCCCGCCGCCGCGTCCGTCGGGTAACCCGACCGAGATCACCGCCGGCTCCAGCCTCTCCGTTACGTCACGCACCGCCCGCGAGTAGGCATCCAACTGTGCGTTCTCGAGCCGCGAACTGGCCGAGAGGTTCTCGAAGATCTCCATGGACTATTTTTACCGCACCCCCTGGGGTGCGCCACCCGGAAGAATGGCCAGGTATCGCAGGGAGGTTATCTCACAGACGGTTGGATCAGGTAACCCATCCGCCCGAGATCGGGATCACCTGTCCCGCCAAAAAATCGTCTACTATATTTGAACGTCACAGACGATTCCGATTGCTTAAGGGGGTCTCATCCGGACGCCGAAGGCGCATACTGTTATTCCTGGCCAGGATCCGGAACAGTCGTGCGCGAAGTGCTACCACCTGCGGATATAATCCGCGCCATGGGACTGCTACCAGACCTGCGTCTATCCGCCGCGATACTGGCCGCCGGATCGGCCCGGTTCGCGAGCCGGACGCTGAAAGCCGGCGGAGGCTCGACCATGCCAGGGGTCGTGGCGCGCAGGGTTGACCCGAAGGTACTGACCAAGCTCTCGCGGCGATTGAAGCTCGGGTCGGCAGCGATAACTGGCACCAACGGCAAGACGACGACGACCAGGATGGTGTCGGGGATTCTCCAGGCATCCGGCATCAGGGCCGTGAACAACTCGACAGGGGCCAACCTTGTTACCGGCGTGACCGCGGCCCTCGTCTCGGATTCGGGACTCACCGGGACACCGGCCTCGGAGATAGGGCTCTTCGAGGTGGATGAGGCGAGCGTTCCGAAGGTGGCAGCGGAGGCGGAGATCGGTATCCTTGCGGTTCTCAACCTGTTCAGGGACCAGCTCGACCGCTACGGGGAGCTCGCCTATACGGGCAAGGTTATAGCCTCGGCCTTCGGTGACCTTCCGCAGGGTGGCTCCGTAGTCCTAAACGCGGACGACCCCCTCGTCGCGAGCCTCGGGCGGTCAGCCGAAAGATCCGTCTTCTACGGCGTGGACGAGCCCACCCTCGACACCGGGCGGCTGCAGCACGTTGCCGACTCCAAAGATTGCCCCGTGTGTGGGACTGCCCTCGTCTACGAGACCGTGTACATGGGGCACGTCGGCGTCTACGACTGCCACCACTGCGACTTCTCGCGGCCGGAGCGATCGTATCGCGCGAGTAGGGTGCGGCTTCAGGGGGCTCATGGCTCGGAGTTCTTCCTCTCGACCCCGCAGGGCGAGGCTGATGTAAAGGTGGGCCTACCTGGTCTCTACAACGTCTACAACGCGCTTGCCGCGGCCGTGGTGGCAGGGGAGGCCGGGGTCGGTCTCGCGGAGATCTCCCGTGGCCTCGAAGCGTTCGGGGGAGCTTTCGGGAGGGTCGAGCGGGTAAAGGCGGGGGACAGAGAAGCCTTCTTGTTGCTCATCAAGAACCCTGTCGGGTTCAACGAGATCCTGCGCACCTTCGTCACGGGCGCCGAAGCCCATCACGTCCTGATCGCCATAAACGACAACGACGCCGACGGCCGCGACGTCTCGTGGCTCTGGGATGTGGACTTCGAGATGCTCGCCGATGCGCGGAACGAGGGCAAAACGGATGCCGCCCCTTTCACCGTCAGCGGCATAAGGGCCGACGACATGGCCGTGCGCCTCAAGTACGCCGAGCTCCCCGTTGGCCCCGTAATCCCCGATCGCGAGAAAGCCATTCGGTCTGCCCTCGCCGCGACCCCGCCTGGCGAGACGCTCTACGTGCTACCGACGTACACGGCCATGCTGGAGATACGGCACACCCTGAGCGAGATGGGCTACACGCATCCGTTCTGGGAGGATTAGCACTTCAGCCAGTCAGCACGTCGGCTGCGCCGCCTTGTCAGCATGTCAGCAAGAGCTTGGGCAGGCGAAAGCTGAAATGCTGACGAGCGAAGCCAGGCGAAGCCGGGCTGAGCGTGCTGAAATGCTGAAGTGCTTGCAAGGGATCTTTGACCCCTTTGCACCTCGCTCTAAGGGGAGCGAACGATCTGGCGGCGCGGGGCGATCCTGAGAATCACCCGCTCGCTCTGGATCGTAGGGCCGTAGGGTTTGCCACGGTACTTCTGAGAAAGAGAGTCGATGTGCTCCCTCGCCTCGTCTCCCTTCACCTTCTCCACGACTTCTCCTCGCACCTCGCCGAAGCGGTAAGGGTCCTGCTGGTCCCAGATCATGACCGTCACCCGCGGGTCGCTCTCGACGTTGCGAAACTTCTGGCGATGCACCTCCGTGTTGATCAGGAGACGATCCCCATCGGCATCGATCCACATCACCTGGGTCTGCGGGTGGCCGTCGGGCAACATGGTGGTCAGCGCCGCGAAGTTTTGCCCGCGCGCCAGCTCGTAGATCTCCGGCTCGAGCTTATGGTCGTTCGTCGTATCCGGCATAAGACATCTCCTCATCAAGTGGCTGGTAGAGTCTGAAAATCTTCTCGCCGACCGTAATTATAGGCGAGGATGATGACAGCATTTCCCCCGCCGCCTGCGGCAGCTCGTCAGCACGCTCAGGCTGGCGCCCTCGCTTGTCAGCCAGGACTTGCGTCCGCGGAGGCTGAAGTGCTGAAATGCTGACAAGTCGCCTGGAACAGGCGACGTGCTGAAATGCTGAAATGCCGACCGAAGGGAGGCTAGTGAAACTCACCATCCACCACCTCTACGCCGACATGATGAACCTCTACGGCGACAGGGGAAATGTGATCTCCATCAAGAAACGCTGCGAGTGGCGTGGCATACCCGTCGAGGTCGTCGACGTTGGGCTCTCACAGAGGATAGAGCCGACCGGCTGCGACCTCTTCCTCTTCGGTGGCGGCCAGGACAGGGAACAGGCCCTCCTCGCAGAAGACCTCTCTGGTTCCAAGGGCGCTGACCTGAGGGCCATCGTGGAGGACGGCGGCGTGGTCATGGGGGTGTGCGGCGGCTACCAGCTCATGGGCCACTCCTACGAGACCCCCGAAGGCGAGAAGCTCCCCGGCGTCGGTATCTTCGACCTGCATACGGAGCCCAGAAAATCGGACGAAAGGCGCCTGATCGGGAACGTGCTGGTCCGCGTCCGCGCCCCCGAAACGGGCGAGTCGCGTGAGATAGTCGGCTTCGAAAACCACGGCGGAAGGACCTACCTCGGCGCAGGTGTGGATCCCCTCGGCGAGGTCGTCGTGGGTTACGGCAACAACGGTAAAGACGGTACCGAGGGGGCCCGGCGTCTCAACGCCTACGGTACCTATATGCACGGCTCCTTGCTCCCCAAGAATCCCTGGCTAACAGACCAGCTCATCCTAAACGCCCTGCGTCGTGTGGACGGAAGCGTCGAGCTAGAACCGCTCGACGATACGGTGGAGGGGACCGCTTTCTCGTCGGTGGCAGGACGCGTAGCCGGCAGGAGGTAGGACCAAGAGCGGCTTGAACGAACCTTGATGCGACCCGATTTTACCTTTGCGGTCGTAATTGTTGACCGCCATCCAGGGGTTGGTGGGCTGCCGAACTGAAGGCGTCGCGGTTACCAGCGACGGGTGACGTAGTAGGCGGCGACAATGCAGAGGGCCGCCAGCACAAGCAAGGCGGCCAGGATCAGGAACGGCATCTGTTTATTTCGCTCGAGAGTAAGAGACCCCGGCGCCGCAGCACCGGGGACGGTGTGATGGGAACTGAATCTGTCTACCTGGCTCCGACCATCTCCTTGACCTTTTCGGTTAGCGACTTGTCCTTCTCGGGCTCGCGGCGGGCCGGGCGGACTTCTCCCTCGCCCCTTCTGCTGGTCTCCTGTTCGGCCCGTAGCCTGCGTACTTCTTCGAAGCTCTTGTCCTTGCGCGTGTAGCACATAAGCCTGTCGCCCCTTTCTCCGCGACGCTTCCAGTGCTTTCTAGCGAGTACCTACCACATGCGCTGGGGGTGTAAACACGGACCCTAACCTCCATCGACAACCCCACTTCTTCCCGTAGGACGTATCGGCGTTCCGACCGGAGTGGCGATCTGTCCCAGGGACATCGTCCCCGCACCGCGCGAGTTCGCGGATCGCTTCTTCGACCTCCGGCGCTGGACGCGGATGCCAAGGGGCGGGCACTTTGCGGCGATGGAAGAACCTGAGTTGCTGGTCGAAGACCTGCGCGAATTCTTCCGTCCGTTGCGCTCGACGACCTGAGGTTCCAGGAGAGCCCCTCGTTTGCTATTCGTAGTATGTAGATGAGTCTACGTCGCTACCCTTACTCCCCGGAGAATAGACGATTGGCCTCCGGGTAGGGGATCGCGCCCTCGGTGATCGAGGCGTAGATCCCCTCCTCCAGGAGCTCCCGGCCCATCCTGCGGACGAGGCCCATCGCCGCCCGCGTCGGGCCGGATCCCACGCTAATGCGCCGTACTCCCAGTCCCGCGAGTTCGGCCACCGGTGGCATGCCGGGGCCCGCGAGCACGTTGAGCGGCCCCTTGTCTCCCCGGCAAGAGCAGAGATGGTTCCCGTATCGTTAACGCCTGGAACGAAGGCGCAATCGGCGCCCGCCTCGAGGAAGGCGTTTACCCTCTGGACGGTCTCCGAGAAGCGCCACTCCGGCTCGCCCACGCTCCTCCAGTAGAGATCGGTCCTGGCGTTTACTACGAGCGGCACCCCAACGTCCCTTCCTACCTCGACCACGGCCCGGATCTTCTACAGTTGCCCTTCGAGGTCAGCGAGCGGAAACGCGGCGTCGCCACCTTGCGCCCCTGCTCCCGGCGGCGCTGGGTCGGCCGCGTCCTCCAGGTTCAGGCCGACCGCCCCGGACTCGAACGGCTCCGATGCCGGCGAATTCGGCGCAGATCGTACCGAAGTTAGCCAGCACGAACAGCGCACCCGCGACCTTGGCAGCCGTGTAACCGTAGCGTACTCGAATCACAGCGACGAAGCCCTTGCCACTGCGAATCGCGAGGCGGATGGCCAGTAGATGAAAGAAAATAAGCAGCGCTGTGGAGATCAGAATCGCCCATAAGAGCTGGTAGCCGAAGTCGGTACCCAGTATCGAGTAGGTGGTGACGCCCGCAGGGTCGTCATCGGAGAGGCCGGCGAGCACGCCCGGTCCGACCACGGCGAGCAGGGCAGCCAAGCGCGTGGCCCTGCGGCTTCGGTGATGCAAGAAGCGTCGCGCGATGCCTCGGCGCTTGTGCCCGACCTGTGGTTTACGGTTACTCACGGCGAGAGTGTAATATGGGGCTCTGGCTCTCTGACATTTATTACGGCCATGAGCGTGTTCGACCATGGTTTTGATCCCGGCTAACGAGAACCCATTCAGCAATGAGGATCCGAACCAAAACCCGTCGGCCAAAGACTGTACGCGTATTCTGTACCAGGCCAGAGGTAGTGATTACGTCTTGTCCTACCATACTCCCGAGTACTGCCCATCCACGTAGGCCTATGAAGCAAATACCGTTTTCTGCTGTGGTCACCTAGTGTTTCCCCACCAGACGGCGGTGGACAACATCGCTAGGGCGCGACTCCGCTGCCGCCCTCGGGCTGCTCGTTGCGGTGGCGGCTAGCCCAGCTGCCGGCGCTGTGGAGCGTATCGGGACGCAGCCACAGCGACACGTGGGCGGGCTGCAGCGTCTCCCTTACCACACTTACCGAGTCGTCGCTCAAGGCGTCGAGGTCTGTCTCATCCCGCGGTTTGGAAGAGAAGGCGGCGAGCTATTGGCGGGTGAGGTGTGCCTATTCATCCTGAGGCTCAGCCTGATACGTTACAGATTTCACGTTGTCATCGCGGATAGCGATAAGGTTACCTGCGGTATTGTAGACATACCAAAAGCCATCCGTGTGAGCTAGCAACCTACCACCCTCTACACTTGGAGTCCCCTGTACGTCTACCTCCGGAAGCGGGGGCTGGTTGATGATGGTGAAAGCGAAAGCTGCAATGAACGCCCAGACCACTCCCATAGCCAAGCGGTGACCCAATAGGATCCTGCGATACCCGCCCTCTCTAACAAATTCTCCGAGGATGACCGTATTCACCGCCAGCAAGCTCACTCCAGCGAAGGCAATAACTACTATAGCAACCAAGGCGTCAGCATTAAAAGCTTTGACAAGGTGATGCAAGAGTGGACCCACTTGAACGTCTCGCGGTTTGCCTATAGTAGGGGGCCAGAGTTTAAAGTGCCAGGGTTTAGGGTGCCAGGGTTTATTGCTGGTCTTAGAGTACCAGGACCAGAAGATTACCAAGAATGTAAATAACAGATACATTGGTGCTCCGATAAGAGTTACCCAGAGATACCGTATGGAGTAGCGCCGTAGGGTGATGTCATCTGCGGATATGCGTGTATCGCCGGAGCGATCGGACCACTTAGTAACTATTAGCGCACTCGCCGTGGCGTAGAGCCCTACACTAGCTAGAAGGGTTGCTAACCCTATCCCCCAGGTAGGCACCTTCAAGTCATGAGGGAGGTAAGCGTTCATGCGCCACCCAAGGTACCAACCAATCAAGCCCCAGGCAAAAAAGGAATCTATGGCAATAAGTGCCCACAAAAAGATGTGGGGCTCATGTCCTTCTAGACGTTTCTCCAGTTTTTCCCTCTGAATTCTTGCTGGTAAGGGGATTGGACGTAGAAGCCGCACCAGACCTATCGACTGCAGTGTGCGAAGAGGGGTGAGACACAAATACTCCACCGTAACAGCTATGAGAACCATTATGGCTACGAAAATCAGCGGCACTGCCACCAAATGTTGAGCACCTAGTCCGACAACCACGGTTTTCGGAACCAAAGATGTCGCATGCCAAGCTGTGACAAAGTCCCCCGAATAGGTTCTCTGTATCGGCACCCACAATGAGAAAATTCCCAGGATGTAAACCACGGTCCCCAACCCAGCAACGCTAGACAGAAGTGTCACTATGCTTGGGAAGTATCGTTTCCAGTCCTGCGGGGAGCCGCCAGAAACCTCAGAGGTCGTATTCTCTCTACTATCCTCCCAGGAGTGCACCACTTATCACGTTCCTCTCACGAGACTGTGAAGCGCCCCGCGCTCTCATTAGTAGCAAGCAGCGATGAATTTACGATGAATATTCAGAAATCGCCGAGCAAAATCGCGCCATAAGGACAGTTTGACGCGAAAAGGACCGGGGCCACCATTGTAAGGGAGGGCTAAAACGGTATTCGGTGCAGTTGACCAACTCCCCTGACCGTCGTGGGTGAATCGGGCGCGTAGAGGTGGATGGTGCGGCGTCATCCAACTCTCGGATACGACAACGAGTCAATACTGTTACACACCGCCATAGGACATATGAACTTACCCGGGATAGGCGCCGTGGGTAGGCGTTCTGTACTCACTCCCCTTTTCCTCTTCCGCGAACGATACATGCTTCGATACTTGATTCATTACAGCCTGTACTCGCAACCGTTCGAGCACCCACAGAAGTAAATAGGTGAGTGAAAGGCCCAATCCCACTAGCACCTGGATCCACACAACTGGAAGAGGTAGTGCATCTCTTAGATGACTAGGCAGATGACCAATTAGAAAAATACACACAAACACGATTGAAGCCACCGCAATGACGTAGAGAGAGATATATAGAGAAGCCGGAAGGCGAGCTCTTGTAAGCTCTCTTGCGCACGATCTCCGGGTTGTCTTGCCCGAACTCCCGTTTGCTCGAATCCGACCGGTAGGTCTAAGCCAAGCGTCTGTAAACACTGAGATGCAAGAGTTTTCTTCGAGCCCATGGCCCGCTCTTCTAACCAGGTCACCCCCAACCACTCTTCCCAGCCTTTAACCTTCGTGGCGGATTCGATATGTTCTCGTATGTAACGAGCACACCGGCTTATCGCGAGATGTTCCGCAAAAAACAATGCGTGTAGAACCAGTACAATTATTGGTAAGAGCAGCAACAACACCAGCATGGGAATCGCGAGAACGGTGCCCATACCGTTCTCCGAGTGCACGGATTCCTTCACAGCGATTGCAAGGATCTCGACTGCAGGCACAATAACTAGAGATCCAGCGCCTATCTTGAATTGTCGGTCTTTACTAGTCTCAATTTCCTTTCTGAGAGTGTGGTATTGCCATTCTAAAAACGATTCTTTGTTCATGGTCGTCTCTCACCTTCTGCTTTCCGAGCCTGCATTTTGATACAGGCCGATGAATCCGCAATGAATTGGGGGTGGATTTGTACCGATTGTAGGTTGCGATGGTAATGATCATTACGAACTATGGATCTATGAATGCTTACATGAAGTGTCATGCAACCGTTATGCACCGTTGGTGAGATGCGGGTCAACTCTACTGCAAGCCACTATAGGAGCAGGAGGATGTCATCACCTACCTTACCTTAAACGCTTGGTGTGAGTTCTGAGCTCACCACCCGAGCAAGTCGGCGAAGGCCAGCCGGGGACGACCGAGCTGGTCATTGAGCCAGATGCAGAAGTTGTGCAGAGCTACTCTCGCTGCCAGACGAGCTCGCAACCCGTTCAACTCGTGGGGCCTCTCCCGCCACAGACCGAAGGCGTTGAAGAGCTTATCGTAGACGCTCTCCACGATCTGACGGATGCCGGCGACCCATCGCCTGAGTCTTTTGGACCAAGGCTTTCGGCTGTTGCGTTTACGCGGATGGATTACCTCAGCCCCGTAGCTCTGTTGCCACCTTAGGTGGTTCTCTTCGCCCTCGAAACCCTTGTCGGCTACGTAGGGTCCCCAGCCGATCGAGCCCACGCTCGAAAGCCTCGGATTCGGGTGGGCTCTAAGGGCGAAGAAGCTCTCCGCCATGCTCTGCTCGGCAGTAGAGGCGGCAGAAAAGCAAAAGCCCGTTATGATCCCGGTAGGATCTGTGGCGGTGAGCAAGCTAAAGCCTTCGTACCAGCCGATGGAGTTGGACCAACCGATGTCGGCCCGTCCGGCCAACCATCCGTGCCCCCGACGCTTGCAGTCTCGGGTAGGCATCGTCGAGCTATCCAGGCCTTGGTAAGGGCACTTCCGGGCGTCCGTGAGAAGGCTCGCCAGATGCAACACGAAAGCTTCGATGAGCTCCGCGCAGGAGCGCGACAGGCGGTTGAACTGGGAACGCTCGGGCAGGGTGGGGAAGGCGTCTGTGAGGTGGCCTGTGGCGTAGCGATAGAAGTCCCTCTCGCTGGTGAAGCGGCTCCAACGGGCGAAGATGGCGAGAGTTATGACCTCGCTTTCGGAGAGGGACGCCTCCGGAGCGGGTCGCCTTCTCGGTGGTTGGGAGTGGCAAAAGTCGTCAACCATGACGTAGAGTGTGGTGAGGAAGGTGTCCACATCGACCATGAGGAGTCGGTTCCTTTCCCTTCGGGATCGGTGAGCAAGCCGACTCTAGCGTGTGGACACCTTCCGCTCAAATCTTCGACAGATAACTCACACCAAGCGTTTAACCGTCCTCCTGCCGCAGAGTCGCGGAGCATCGCCGCAGCAATGCGAGTAAGTCTGCCCTCTCGTCCGCGGAGAGCCCGGATAACATCCGCTCCTCTACAGTGTCTACTCGTTCTGCGCACTTCTGGCGGAGTCGCTCCCCCTCTTTGGTCAGGTAGCCTTGAAGAACCCGGCCATGCTCGGGATGCGCGACCCGCTCCACAAGCCCGGCGGCCTCCAACCGGACCAGGATCTGGTTCATCGTCTGGGGCGTGACGAAAGAGCGCCTGGCCAGCGCGGCATTAGAGAGTCCCGGCTCTTCGGCGAGTACGCTCAAAGCGGCATACTGCGGCGTGGTTACGTCAAGCTCCTTGAGTTCCGCGTCCATGCCGAGTCTCAGATCATGCTGCACCTTCTTGAGCTCGTAGCCGACCCTGTCCTCCAACCTGCCTGTGCCTCCCCCCGTACTCGACGGTAACCCCATAGAAACTTCTTGAATATTATCAGGACCCTGATATAGTGTCAGTACACTGATAGTGTAACGGAGAGAGAGGGCTATGGCCAGGGTTACGCACCGGTTTTATCGGCCCGGTTGGCCAGGCGGTGAAGGTACATGCTGGAGGTAGAGACAGTGAGACGTACTGGCAGATTCGAGTTGGATCCTGTGGGGCCGTATTCGATCTCGGCGAGCGCGAGGTTCCTGGAGGGGTTCGCTCCCGCGCAGTATGAGGGGGCCGGACCGGAGCACTTGCGCTTCGCTTTCGTCGCGGACGGGATGGACCGTAGCGAGCGAGTAGCGGGAGCTTACATATACCCTGAGAAGCGGAAGATCGTCATTGAGACCTACGGTGAGGCCGCCCCCGAGGTGGTCAGAGATCAGGTCGAGCGCGTCCTCTCGCTGGATGTGGACGGCAGGGAATTTCCGGAGGTCGGGAGGCGAGATCCCATAGTAGGCAGGCTGCAAGAGCGCTACCCGGGTTTGAGGCCGGTCCTCTTCTACTCCCCGTACGAAGCCGCAGCCTGGGCGATCATCGGCAACCGAATCCGGATCGTGCAGGCCGCCAGAGTAAAATCCAGAATGGCCGAGGAACTTGGAGAGCCAGTGGAGGTGCGCGGAGAGACCCGCTACGCCTTCCCTGGTCCCTCGCGCCTGTCGAGCCTGGATGGATTCCCCGGTCTCTCCGGGCGTAAAGTGGGATACCTGAGAGCGTTGGCCCATGCATCGCTCGAGGGTAAGCTCGAAGCGTCCTATCTACGTTCGCTGAGCAGTTCGGAGGCACTTGCCGGGCTCGAGGAGTTGCCAGGCATCGGCGAGTTCTCCTCGGAGCTGATCCTGCTTCGCGGAGCAGGTGAACCCGACCGGTGCCCTACCCGCGAGCCCCGGCTCGCCCGGGCGGTCGCCATGGCCTACGGTCTCGGGGAGACGCCCACTGCTGGGGAGGTTGCCGAAATATCCGCAGGATGGCGTCCCTACCGCACCTGGGTGGCCCTACATCTGAGGACCTTGCAAGAGGACGAGACAGGCGAGATCTCTGGCCGGAGAGAAAGCTCGCCGTCCCGTCCGGCCCCAGCGTAAGAGCCGGGTCCGCTCGACCTGATCCTCGAGACGGTCGACGCCGTGCCCTCTTTCTGAGAGCGGCACCTCGAACTCACCCCAGGCAACAGATCTACCCGACCCAGGATTGACATACCTAGTGCTACTATGTATAGTGCTGCTATGTACACTGGAGTTATGATTCGTTAGCGTCGTGCGGGGCGTGAAATCATGGAGATCAACAAGGATCTGATGGCCGCTTCCTCGACGCCGATCGTCCTGGCGATTCTGGCCGAAGAGGACAGCTACGGTTACGCTATTCTCAAGCGGGTTCGGGAGTTGTCTGGAGGGCGCATGGAGTGGACGGACGGGATGCTCTACCCAGTTCTGCATCGTCTCGAGCGGCTCGGCCGCGTCGAGGCGCGGTGGGAGGTTGCGGAGAGCGGCCGCCGTCGCAAGTACTACCGTATCACCCCAGGGGGCCGGGTCCAGCTCGCGGAGGAGCGCAGGCAGTGGCAAGCGGTGGACGCTACGCTGCGGGGCATCTGGAGGACGCACTCCCTTCCCGTCCCGGCCGGTCACCCGGCGGCGTCCGCGCCAATTCCTCAGGGGGCCTGAGCGATGCCGGCTCCGAAAGACGCGGTATCGCTCGAGGAGCAGATCGACCTCTGGCGGAGCTACCTCCGCCGCCGGCAGGCGATCCACTCCGCCGACGTAGCGGAGCTGGAAGACCATCTGCGCGAGCAGGTAGCGGTCCTGATCGACGCGGGGCTCGCCACCGATGAAGCATTCCTGGTGGCGGTGAAGCGCATGGGCAACCTCGACGCCCTCTCACGGGAGTTCGCGCGCGAGCACTCGGACCGCCTCTGGAAGCAGCTCGTTGTCGTCCCCTCCGATTCTGGGGAGCAACGAGCGCTGGCCCGAACAGATGCCATCGTCGTCTTCTGTCTCGCTGTGGCGGCGGCCGTGATCATCAAGGTGCCGGCGCTCTTCGGGATCACATTGGACCAGGACGCCGAATTCTACGCCCGCAATCTGAGTCTCTTCGTACTGCCCCTCCTGACCGGCTATTTCGTCTGGAAGCGGCGGCTCGGCACCAGCACTCTCCCCTGGCTGATCGTCGCCTTCGTCGCAGCGGGTGTATTCGCCAACGTCTATCCGTTCGCTCCGAGCAGCTACACCGAGACGCTCACGGCGCTGCACCTGCCGATCGCGCTCTGGCTGGTGGTTGGCATCGCGTATGCGGGTGGCCGGTGGGGCCAGGTGGGCGGCCGCATGGACTTCATCCGGTTCTCGGGCGAGCTGTTCATCTACTACGTGCTGATCGCCTTCGGCGGCGGCGTCCTCATGGCGTCCATGAGGATCATCTTCCAGTCCATCGGGATCGACGTCGAGCCTTTCTTCGAGTCGTGGCTGCTGCCGTGCGGGGCGGTCGGGGCCGTCCTGGTCGCCTCCTGGCTGGTGGAGGCCAAGCAGAGCGTGATCGAGAACATGGCGCCTGTGTTGACGCGCCTCTTCACACCATTATTCGCCGCCGTGCTGGTCGCGTTTCTGGGGACCCTGCTGTGGACCGGACGCGGGGTCGACATCGGGCGGAACGCGCTCATCGCCTTCGACCTGCTCCTGGTGGTGGTTCTTGGCCTTCTGCTCTATTCCGTCTCCGCCAGGGACCCCCGGTCACCCCCCGGCGCCTTCGATGTGATGCAGGTCGTGCTGGTGGTCAGTGCGCTATTGGCCGACGCGATAGCCCTGTGGGCCATCGCCGCGCGGATCACCGAGTTCGGCTTCACCCCGAACCGCGTTGCCGCCCTGGGTGAGAACGTGATCCTCCTGGTCAATCTGGCGTGGTCCGCCGTACTCTACATCCGCTTTCTGAGCGGGCGCGGATCGTTCACCGGCCTCGAACGGTGGCAGACGAGTTACCTGCCAGTCTACGCCGTGTGGGCGGCGATCGTCGTGATCGTCTTTCCGCCCTTGTTCGGGTACATCTGAGAGCCGTTTTCGAGAAGTAAGAGCCACTGTGATTAGAAGGCTTCAGGCTATAGGTTTCAGGCTTCGGGTCTTATTTGTTGCTGAAGCCTGATGCCCGTAGCCTTCCCTCACCTCGGGTTCACTCTTTCTGCAAACTGCTCTCACAGCATTAGGCTTTCAGCCAAAATGAGAAGCTGAGAGCTGACTGCTGATAGCGCGAATTGCAAAGGGTCCTGGACCCGCTGCAATTCGCTTTAGAAGCTCTCCACTGCAGGTCGCAGGTCTAGTTCTAGAGTCCAGGCTGTTCTATCTTGCGAGTGGAGTTGCCAGTAGGTCTCGGCGATAGCCCCGGGTGAGAGCATGGTA
>Ga0126306_10000465_pt1 | contig 18652 bp, 21 predicted proteins | sample Plot27_FD_92592 | JGI IMG/M metagenome (GOLD analysis project Ga0126306, IMG submission 92592) | Serpentine soil microbial communities from UC McLaughlin Reserve, CA, USA - Plot27 | ecosystem: Environmental > Terrestrial > Soil > Grasslands | place: USA: UC McLaughlin Reserve, Lake County...
CCAGCGACTCGTAGAGCGCCAGGGCCGCCGCGTTGTTCGGTCGCACCTCGAGGTGGACCCGAGTGGCGTTAGGATACGCGGCGAGCGCGGCGCCGATCAGGGCGCGGGCGTGTCCGCGTCTGCGGTACTCTGGCCTTACGGCGATGGTAGTGATGTGCAGCTCGCCGAGGACGTGTCGGATCCCGATCTGGGCGCAGACCTCGCCCCTATCTTCGATCACCAGGTAGTGGCCGTACGGACTCCCGAGCTCTCCGCGCCAGATCGACGCGTTCCAGGGACGGGGGAGGCACAGAGCGTCTATCTCCATAACGGAGGGGAGATCCCTGGCCTCCATCCGGCGCAGGTGCGGTCCGGCCTCGCTCAAGGACGGCTCCAGGGGTTGAGGTCGCGACGAACCTCTGCGTCGGGTTCGCGGACGTAGATGGGGACGAGCTCTTCGGGGCTCACGGGGATGAGGTCGGCGGAGATCACGTGCCCCACCGCCGAGACCCTGTGGAGCGGGGAACTGTCGGGTGGAATGCGCCCGAGACCAGAGAGCGCCTCGCGATAGCGCACGGAGCCGTCGCCGACGACGAGCGGTCTTCCCTCTACCGTCAGCTCCTCGGGCCTGACACAGTAGACGCCAGTCGTTGACCCTGCCTCTGAGAACCTGCGGGCGAAGACCTGCCCCCTCCTGGCGTCGAGTACGGCGAGCACGTCGCCCGAGCACGGGAGTGCAGGGGCGGCGAGAGCATCGAGGGTCGAGTTCTTCGACAGGGAGATGCCGGTGCCGGTGGAGAGAGCGCGGGCCGTCGCCGCCACGATGCGGATGCCCGTAAAGGTCCCGGGCCCCACCCCGGCGAGCAGGCGCCCCACGGAGCCGAGGTCCTCCCCCGCGAAATCGAAGGCGGCGTGTATTGCTGGAAGCAATGCTTCCGAGGCCCCGCTGGCGGTGACGGAGACTTCGGCGAGCACCTCGCGGCCGTCCTCGCGGGCGAGGGCGACCGTGGTCACGGGGGTCGAAGCGTCGAATGCCAGGATCAGCACGGCGTCAAACGCTCCGCGGCCGGCCCTTCGAGACTGATACGCCGCGTGGTTGGAGTCTCGTGGTAGATGTGGACGATCGAAGGGTTCTCGATGACGCCGAGCGCAGGTTCGGCCCACTCAATAAACGTCACGGCATCGGGTTCTATGTAGTCCTCGAGCTCGAGCACGTCGCGCTCTTCGATCCCCTCCAGGCGGTAGAGGTCCATGTGGTTGACGATCACACTTCGGCCGTCCTTGAGTCCTTCGTAGCCGCGGGCGAACTGGTAGGTCGGGCTCGTCACCCTGTCGGTGACACCGAGAGATCTGGCCGCGGCCCGCACGAATGTGGTTTTGCCGGCGCCGACCTCTCCGGAGAGCACTACGACGTCACCTGGCCCGAGCACCCGTGCCACCCTGGATGCCAGCACTTCGAGCATAGCCTCCTTCAGGCCATCGAACTCCACGGGAGACCCTGGAACTCTACCAGAGCCCCGGCTGGACCGGCTCCCGCTCGGCGTCGGGGGAGCGGGTGACGTTCAGCGTCTCGTAGGTGGATGGCCGCTCGGCCTCGAGGAGCTCGGGCAGGCGGGAGAAGTCCGAGACGAGGAGGGCCCGGTCTGCGGGCGTGTAGAGGGCGCGCTGCAGAGAGAGTGTCGGGAAGACGTAGCGGCCGTCGAGTGGGATCGCACGCCCCCTGATGCGCGAGGCGGACTCTTTCCTCCCCGTGAGCACCCGGCTTGGCAGATCCCCGAGCGCCACGACGACCCTGGGGTCGACTGCCGCGAGCTGGGAGACGAGGTAAGGCCGGCAGGAGCTCACCTCGGAAGGCTTCGGCGGCCGGGGCGGCGATCCCGGCGGACGGCACTTTACAAGCGTGGTCAGGTAGACCTTCTCCCGCCCGAGGTCGAGAGACTCGAGCAGGCGGTCGAGTAGCATGCCCGAGGCTCCCTGGAAGGTCTTGTCCTCTTCGTCTTCGTTAAAGCCGGGCGCCTCTCCGACGATGAATAGCCCTGCGTTCAGCGGCCCTTCGCCGAAGACGACCTGCGTCCTCGAGTGGCACAGCCCGCACTTCGTGCAGCCAAGGGCTTCCTTCTGGGCCTCCGCGAATTCCAAGCGCTAGAACTCCTCGCTCTCGGGTAGGACGAAACCCAGCACCAGGTAGATCGCGAAGGCCACCAGCGTGCTCGGACCAGGGATGATCACGGCGAGCACCACAGTGGCGAGCCGCACTACGTTGGAGTTCCAGCCGTAGGTGTGGGCCACGCCGCCGCAGACACCCCGGATCCAACGGTCCCTCTTCGCCCTCTCGATGTTCAAGACCCCTACCTCCTCCGGCCAGCTCGCTACGCCCTCGGCGCGATTCTACATTAGAGTAATCAGCTAGTCAGCATGTCAGCACTTCAGCATTTCAGCTCTATGTTGGCTGAAATGCTGAAGTGCTGACATGCTGAGAGATCACCGCGCGTATACTTTAGCCTTGGGCACGGCGTTGTAGGGCGAGATCAGGGGAGTCGTGGGAGTTGCGCGAGGGCGTCCCCCTCTCCCGTTCCACGAGCTGCGAGGAGCCTGAGATAACTGGCCGCGTACCCGACGTCGGCGTTTGATGCGGCAGCGGGCATCGTTTCTTGAAGCGCCGCGTAGTCGGGGTCGGGGTATGGGCCGAGTTCGCGGCTGACGCGGAGGAACCGGGTGCAGAGCTCCTCGTGGCGTCGCAGATGCTCGGGTTTGAGGCGTGGGCCCTGGGCGGCGAGGCGGTCGGCCCAGCTCAGGACGGCGAGCTCCTCGCCGAAGGGCCCGGCGGCGCGGGCGAGCCTTTCCGGCAGGTAGTCTGAACGGGGATGGTCCATAAAGCCTATCTTCAAGTGCAGCGCCGTCAGGGTGGACGTCAGATCCGTCTCCCCCGCCGAAAGGGCGAGCCTGCGGTCGATGCGCCGGACCATCCTTGCTCCGAGGGAATCGTGGGAGACGAAGAGGATTCTTCCTTCGAGTTCGCCGCGGGTAACGGGCTTGGCAACATCGTGCAGCAGGGCGGCGAGGCGCAGGCCGCGCACGCGGTCCTTCTCCACGCGTGCGCCTACCCTGTTCTCCTCCAGCTCGCGCTCGACGCCGCGGACGACCTGGAGAACATGATCCAGGGTGTTCAGGTGATGGTACTGGCTTCCTTCCAGGTCACGGGCGAGGGAGAGCTCGGGGACGACGTCGAGGAGCCAGACGGTATCCAGCGGGGGTTCGAGGGCCGCGCGGAGGTCCAAGGGTTCTAGCGTCGGCGACGGGTCTTCTTGCGGCTCGTGTTGGGGTTGGGACGCCCTTTGAGCGAAGAGGCGTCGCCCTCCTGGTCGCCGGTCTGCTTCCCTGGCTTCTTCTGTTTGTTGGCCTCGGCCATGCGCCTCTCTCTGCCGCGGTCCACGAGGGCGTAGACGAACGTGAAGATGAAGTAGAACAAGACCGCGTTTATGAGCAGGCTGATGATCTGGGCCCGGGTTTCCAGGTTGAAGTTGCTACCCGGGAACACCCTGCTCAGGAGGTAGAGCAGGCCGAGGTAGATCGCGATGACTATCGCCGACCTCCGGGCGGCCGGTTTCCACTTAAGACCCTCGAACATCCTCGTAACTCCTCTCGACGCGGCGGGGATTTATCCCCGTGGTGATCTCGTAGTTTATCGTGCCTGCGAGGGCGCCGAGCTCTTCGGCCGTAATACGCTCTTCGCCCTGCCCGCCGAGCAACACGACCTCGTCCCCGACCTCGACGTCTTCGTCCACCCCGAATACGCAGGCATCCATCGTGACCCGCCCCAAAAGCGGGCGCCTCCGGCCCCTGACCAGGGCCTCGGCCCTCCCCGAGAGCGCCCGCCGATACCCCTCCGCATACCCGACGGGCACGGTCGCCGCGAACATCGGCGCCTCGGCCCTGAAGGTCAACCCGTAGGATACTCCCTCGCCCCTACCCAGCCGCCGCACGCCGGCGACGTAGCTCTTCAGTACCATCGCAGGCCGCAGGTTCTCCGCCGCCGGGTCTCCCTCGTCGCCCGCAGGGTGCAGACCGTAGAGCGCCACGCCCGGACGGACGCAGTCGTAGTGCGCCCCAGCGTGCCAGAGGGTGGCCGCAGAGTTTGCGGCGTGCACCAAAATACCGCCGAAGGGTTGCGCGGCGAGCACGGACTCGAAGCTTTCGATCTGATGCCTCGTCGCCGCTTCATCGGAGTCGGCCGAGGCGAAATGCGTATAGACGCCGGAGAGCCTCGGGCCGAGGATCCTGCGCGCCTCCCCCACCTCCGATGGCTCGACGCCCCAGCGGTTCATCCCCGTGTTCACCTTCAGGTGCACCTCGAGCCCCTGGTGGAATGCGATGCGCCTCGCGCTCGGGATGGAGTGGGCCGTCACGGTCAGGCGATGCTCTCTGGCGAGCGGTAGCCTGTCAGCCAGGAGATCGGTGAAGACCAAAATCGGGACGTCAAGACCAGCATGCCGCAGTTCAGCGCCCTCTTCGACGGTAACAACGGCGAGAGAGTCAGCCCCGGCATCGACACAGGCGCAGGCTACCTCGACGGAGCCGTGGCCATAAGCATCCGCCTTCACGACGGCCATCACGCGCGAGTCTTTGGCCCTGCGTCTGAGGGTTCTTACGTTGTGGCGCACAGCGCCAAGGTCAACCTCAGCCCAGGTACGTCCAGGGACCCTCACTCCGGCTGCCGTGCTGCCCACGGTCCTTCTTACCGGCGGGGGTTCAGTACGTGGAGAGTCAGTATGTCCATGCGGGTGATCACACCACGGAGGATGTCGTCTTCGGCGACGGGTAGGATCTTGACCCTCTTCTCGGCCATTATCGTGGAGGCCTCCGCCAGGGTGGCGTCGGGGGAGATCGTGATCAGGTCTCTCGTCATTACCTCGTCGACGGTAACGCCGGCGCTCTTGAGCGCTTCTTTGCGGTACTCGTCCCAGCTTCCAAGGGGTATGAGGCCGCCCAGGATGTCGAGGAAGCCAGGTGCCTTCACGTCGGCGTCCTGGAAGATCAGGTCTCCCTCCGTGAGGATGCCGATGAGCCTCCCGCCATCGACGACTGGGGCGCCCGAGGTGCCGGACTCGGCGAAGAGCCTGATCGCACTCTCCACCGTATCGTCGGGCCCGAGGGAGGGCCACTCCTCGTGGGCGATCTCGGCCACTCTCATTTTCCTGATGTCCTGCTGCTCCATGTTCCACCCCTAGAGTCGTATTTTCCGCTATTGTAAACGGCCAGGCGAGCCTCCGGTCAAGGCTTCCACTCCCTGCGTACGGCCCTCATCTCGACGGCCCGGAGGGTGTCGAGGTCGAATTCGACGAGCGCAGAGTTGAGTTCGACAGGACCGCGGGTGGCGACCGAGATCCCACGCCACTCACCCATGAACAAAGCGAGGAAGTCATCCCGCTCGAAGCCGATGATGCTCTCCCTGCAGCCGGTCATGCCGACGTCGGTCACGTACGCGGTTCCACCAGGCAGAATCGAAAGGTCCGCTGTGGGCACGTGCGTGTGGGTGCCCAACACGGCGTGCGCCCTTCCGTCGAGATAGTAGCCGAGCGCCTGCTTCTCGCTCGTGGCCTCGGCATGGGAGTCGACGAGCACGAGGTCGGCGCCACGCGCCTTCAACTCGTTGACGGCCAGATCGGCGGCCTCGAAGGGCGATATCTTCGTCCTTTCTACGAACACGCGCCCGAGTACGTTGGTGACGCCCACGGTTACGCCGCCAACCTCGAAGAGCCCAAGGCCGCGGCCAGGGTCTTTTACGGCGAAGTTGGCGGGACGCACCACCCTGTCCTCCTCTTCGAGGAACTCTCTGTATCCATCGGCGTCGAAGGCGTGGTTTCCGAGGGTTAGGAAGTCGGCTACGGAGAGCAGGGAGGAGCCGCTCTCGCGGGTGATCCCTCGCCCCCTCGGGGCTGAGTTCTCGGCGTTGGCGACGACGGCATCAGGCTCGAGCTCTCGACGCAACTGCGGTAAGAGATCCAGGACCGCCTGGCATCCCGCGGGCCCGACGACGTCCCCGATGAAGAGAAGCCTGAATATCAGAGCAACTCACCCATGGCCGGAGGCAGGTACTCGAGCAGATCGGTCGCGACGAAGCTCTCCGCAGGCCAGCCGGTCTCTTCGAGCCAGAACTCCGCCGCGCGTCCGTGAACCCAGGCTCCGGCCCTGGCCGCCTCGTAGGTATCCATTCCGCGCGAGAGGAGAGCCCCGGTCACACCCGACAACACGTCGCCCGTCCCCGCCGTGGCCAGCGCGACGCTCCCCGTGGAGTTGACGGCGACTCTCTCGCCTTCGACGACGAGCGTATCGGAACCCTTGAGCAACACGCAGCAACGATGCTGTTCGGCCGCGTCACGGGCGGAATCCAGCCTGCGGGCCGACACCTCTTTCGCCCCCGACCCGAGCAGACGCCCCAACTCTCCGGCGTGCGGCGTCACTAAGGTCGGGCTGTCCCGTTGGGCGAGGACGTCCGTACCCGCGAGGTTCGTGATAGCGTCGGCGTCGAGCAAAACGGGCAGCTCGACTTCGCGCAGGATGCCTTCGACCAGGCGCCTGCCCTCATCCCCTGTCCCCATCCCAGGGCCCATCACGAGTGCGGAGGCCCTTCCGGCGTGCTCCAGGATCTCCTCCAGCGCCCCTGACGCCATGTAACCTTCCTCGTCTTCGCCGACGCCGTAGACGAGCGCTTCGGTGAGGGCGAGGTCGACGGCGGGCGCAGCCCCCTCAGAGGTGGCGAGGAAGACTATGCCGCACCCTGTCATTTGCGCGCCCTGGACGACCATGACGGGGGCCCCGGTCGTGCCGCGGGAGCCGGCGACGACGAGCAGGGCGCCGGCCGAGTACTTGTGGGCCGGCTCGACCGTACGCGGTATCTTCCCCCGCAGAGACGCCGCGTCGGTCCAGACGAGAGAAGGGTCGACGTCTGCCTCGGGCGGGATGCCTATGTCCAGGGCGACGACTTCACCGGCGTGTTCGCGGCCGGGGGAGATCACACACCCCACCTTCGTCGCGTGAGCACAGGCCGTAAGATCGGCGGACACGGCTACCCCCTGCACCTCACCCGTCGCCCCGTCCACGCCGGAGGGTACATCGACGGCGAGTACGGAGGCCCCAGCGGAGTTCATCTTCTCGATGATCCCGGCCTCCTTCTCGCGCACATCACCCGAGAACCCGGTCCCGAGCAGGGCGTCGACGATGAGGTCAGCCGATGCGAGCTCCGCATCGAGATCCTCCTGGGAGATAAACCGCACGTCCAGGTTCCGGAGCACCTCCAGGTTGGTCGCCGGGTCCCCCTCGTACTCGTCCTTCGTCGCCAGAACCGCGACATCGAGGCCGGAGCGGTGCAGCTCGCGGGCGATGACGAAGCCGTCGCCGCCGTTGTTGCCACCGCCCGAGACGACGAGGGCGCGGCGCGCAGCGAAACGTTCGAGGGCGAGGCGGGCCATGGCGGCGCCGGCCCGCTCCATGAGCACGCCGCCCGGGATTCCTAGCTCCTGCGCACCGGCGTCGGCGCGGGACATCTCCTGTGCGGTGTAGAGCTTCACCCCGAGATCTGCTCCGGGCGCACGACGCAGACGGCGACCGCAGAGAGTTCGGAGTGGGTTATGGAGATGTAGAGATCCTCCTCTCGCACCCCGACCGCGTCGGCGAACTTCTTGATCTTGCCGGAGATGCGGACCGTCGGGGCGCTTCTGGGCATCCGCACGACCTCGACGCCGTTCCATTGGATCAGGCCGCATCCCAAAGCCTTGGTCACGGCTTCTTTGGCGGCCCAGCGTCCGGCGTAGTGGCGCTCGGCGAAGCGGTACTTCTCGCAGTAGGCGATTTCGGCCTCGGTAAACAGGCGCCGGCGTATCCTGGGGGTGCGCTCCAGGGCGAACTGCATCCTCTCGACGTCGACGACGTCGACTCCGATGCCCGGTATGACGAAACCCTCCACGGGGCGTATGGTACGGCAACTTCACCCCAGGCAAAAGGGCTATAGTATGGTGATGGATACGGCCACAGACACTGTCATCATCGGCAACCCGCACTCGGGACGCGCGGGTAATGCGGGTTATCTGGAGCGTTTCGCGAAGATCCTGCGCTCGGGAGGCCGGACGGTAGAGGTACTCAACACCGAGCACCCAGACCACGCCACCGAGCTCGCGTCTGTTGCGGCAGACCGTCTGGTCGTGGCAGCAGGGGGCGACGGCACGGTCAACGAAGTATTGAACGGGCTCTCGCCAGGGGCCACGCTCGGCGTACTGCCGCTAGGCACCGCGAACGTGCTGGCGCGGGAGTTCGGGCTGCCGCTCGACCCGGCTGAGGCCTGCCAGCGGATACTGGAGGGCGAACGCTCCAAAGTGGACTTCGGCGTTGCCACAAACGATGAGGGAGTCGAGCGCCGCTTCGCCTGCATGGCCGGGATAGGCTTCGACGCAAAGGTTATAAGCGCCGTGACACCGCTCCTGAAGCGCTACCTGCGGAGATTCGCCTTTCAGGCGACGGCGTTCAAGGTGCTCTTCGGGAACAGCTTCCCCCCGCTGGAGATAATCCACGGCGACGAGGTCCATACTCCCAGGTTCGCCATCGTCGCCAATGGCCAGTACTACGGCGGCGACTACAGGGTGTCGGGGCCCGGGCTGCTGACCAGCGGCGAACTCGAAACCATCCTGGTCGGGCGCGTAAGCGTGCTCCTGAGGCCGGACGTCTTCGCCGGGATCATGGCCAGAAGACCCCTCAATCGCGCCATGAAATCTTTTACCTCGACGGAGGTCCATGCCAGGGCCCCCGGCGCGGAGGTTCCCGTACAACTAGACGGTGAGCTCTGGGGCGAACTGCCCATGTCGTTCCGTATCGAACCTGGCGCCCTGAACGTGGTTAGTTAGCTTGCAAGCTATCAGCCGTCAGCTCTTTGTTTTGGCTGACGGCTGATAGCTGAAAGCGCTTCGCAAAAGGCCAGGCCTTTTGCGAAGCGCTTTCAGGAAGGGTCGACGACCAGGACGGCGGCGCCCCGTATTCTGCCGCTGCGCAGGGTTTCCAGGGCCTCGTTGGCCTCTTCGAGGGGGAAGGGTACGACTTCGGTGCGGACGGGTACTTCCGGGGCGAGCGCGAGGAACTCCCGGCCGTCGTGGCGCGTGAGGTTGGCTATCGAGCGTAATGAGCGTTCGCCCCAGAGGATCTCATAGGGGAAAGACGGGATGTCGCTCATGTGTATACCTGCGCAGACCACGGTTCCACCCCTGGCGACGGCTCTTAGGGCCGCGGGGACGAGGGCGCCGACCGGCGCGAAGATGATCGCCGCATCGAGTTCCTCCGGCGGCGCCTCTTCAGAACTCCCGGCCCACTCGGCGCCAAGCTCCCTGGCGAACTCCTGCGCCTCCTCGTCGTTCGGGCTGGTGAAGGCGAAGATGCGCCTGCCCTCGTGCACGGCGACCTGGGCCACGATGTGGGCCGAGGCCCCGAAGCCGTAGAGACCGAGCCTCTCGGCATCGCCGGCGAAACGCAGCGAGCGATGCCCGATCACGCCTGCGCACAACAGGGGAGCGGCCTGCAGGTCGGGGAAACCATCGGGGATCGGGACGCAGAAACGATCGTCGGCGACGGCGTATTCGGCGTAGCCGCCATCGATCTGGTACCCCGTGAACCTGGCGTTCTCGCACAGGTTTTCGCGCCCGGAGAGGCAGTAGCGGCACCCTCCGTCGGTCCACCCGAGCCACGGCACCCCGACCCGCTCCCCTACCGTGAAACCGCCGGCGCGCTTGCTGGTCTGCTCTATGGTGCCAACTATCTGGTGGCCCGGGATCAAAGGCAACTTCGGATCGGGCAACTCCCCGTCCACGATGTGCAGGTCGGTCCGGCACACGGCGCAGCAGTGCACGCGCAGGAGTACCTGCCCCTCGCCGGGCTCGGGTACGGCCACCCCGGCGACCCTCAGCGGCTCGCCGGGAGCTTCCAGGATCATCGCGCGCATGAACACTCCTACTCCAGGAGGGATGAACGGTCTCGGTCATCGCCTATATCCAGGCCTGCCAGACCGCCGCCGACGCAGCCCGGCCGAGATGGCCCGGACGAATTCTCTCATTCTCCGGTCTCTCACACCACGAAGGACAGGTTGCACGGCACGGCCGCGGCGTAGAATGATCCCTGAAATGGCTGTTCGAGAGTATGATGCGGTCTTCGTCGGCGGCGGTCTGGCTGCCCTGATGCTTCTTCAAGAGCTCCGTAAAGCGCTGCCCGACAGGGTGGCGGTCGTCGATCCGTACCTGCCACAGGAGCGTTCGCCCGTCCACTGGAGCTACTGGAGCCACGAACCGACCCCTTATGATCGGTTCGCCGTAGGGGCCTGGCGGAAGGCCAGAATAGCGGACATGCCGCCGGAGTCTATCGCCCCGTTCGCCTTGAGGCTGGTGCGTTCGAAAGACGTTTTCGCCCACGCCGACGAGCTCCTGGGATCAACCCCGATCGAGTGGCTGCGCGTCAGGGCACGTTCGATCGCGGGTCTGGCCAACGGACTCTACGAGATCATCACAGACGCCGGCACGCTGCGAGCCCACTGGGTGTTCGACAGCGCCACGAATGTATCCTCCGTCTTCCCATCTGCGCAAGGCCCGCACGCGGTGGAGAGCGGCACCGGCATCCACGTCGAGGCCGACAAGCCGGTCTTCGACGCGGCTACCGCAACCCTCTTCGATCCCCTGGACGAGCGCTCCTTCGCCTACCTGCTGCCGTTGAACCCTGCAGAAGCGCTACTCGAATCCGCTGCTTTCGGTCCCGTCGCCATGGAGGAGGACCAGACGACCCTACTCCGGTACCTCCGAGCACGCCACCCTGGCGTCGGATTCTCGGTGACCCACGCAGAGAGCGGTTACATCCCGCTGGGGTTCGCCCCTCGCAGAACCATGGGCCCCCGGCACATTCTGCTCGGCACGAAACGCGGCCTGGTCAAGCCCAGCGCCGGCTACGGGATAGTTCGTATCGCCGAGGAGAGCAGGCACCTCGCCCGCCTGAGGCGAGAGGGTCGTCCGCTGCCGCCCAGCCGCCAGAGCGCTCTTCGGTGGCGGTTGCTCGACATAAGCTTTCTGCAGCTCGCCGCGCACGATCCTCGCCTGCCCTTGACGTTACTCCACCGCGTCATGGGCGCCATCCCCCTCGCCCAATCCCTACGCTTCATCGACGAAGAGCTACCGCCCCAACAACTGCTACCGCTCATTCGGTCCGCCCTTCCCGTCGTGTTCAGCAAACCGTAGAGCGGTTTCCGAGCATTTCAGCATTTCAGCATTTCAGCTTGCGCGAATAAAAAGCTGACCGGCTGAAGTGCTGACCAGCTGACTAGCGCGGGTTTGGGAAGGTTCCCCTTCCCAAACCCGCTATTCGACGGTGACGCTTTTGGCGAGGTTGCGTGGCTTGTCTACATCCAGACCCCGTTCCTTCGCGACGTGGTGTGCGAGGAGCTGCAGGGGCACACTGCAGATGAAGGGGGCCAGGATCTCCGGTGCTTCGGGGACAGGGAGTACGAGGCGCGCCATCCTTTCAGCGCCTTTGTCTCCTTCGCGGGCGACGGCGATCACGCTGGCGCCCCTGGCGACAGTCTCCTCGACGTTCGAGAGGGTCTTCTCACGTACGAGACCTTCACCGAGAACGGCCACGACGGGGCAGTGTTCGTCGACGAGGGCTATGGGACCGTGCTTCATCTCGCCCGCCGGGTAACCCTCGGAGGGTAGGTAGGAGATCTCCTTGAGCTTCAGAGCCCCTTCCAGCGCCACGGGGTGCGAGATACCGCGCCCCAGGAAGAGCGAGCACCGCGCATCCCTGAAGATCTCGACGGCCCTCTCGACCCGGTTTCCGAGCAACTCCAGCGTCTCCTGGACCTTCTCCGGCGCCAGCCTGAGGCCGCGTCCGATCTCCCGTAACTCCCCCTCCGCGGTGACGCCGCGAACGTCGGCGAGTGCCAGGGCAAGCAGGTCGAGAACGGCGATCTGGGCGACGAAGGCTTTGGTAGAGGCCACGCAGATCTCGGGCCCCGCCTTGGTGAGCAAGACCGCGTCCGCCTCGCGGGTGATGAGCGACCCTCTGGTGTTGGTGATCGCAAGCACCCTGGCCCCGAAGCCCCGCGCTGCCTGAATGGCCGCCAGGGTATCTGTCGTCTCCCCGCTCTGGCTTATGGCGACTGCGAGCGTGCGCTCGTCCCCGATGGGGTCCGCGTAGCGATACTCGCTGGCGATCGCGACCTCGACGGGTATCCGGGCGTGCTTCTCTATGGCGTGTTTGCCCAAAAGACCGGCATGGTAGGCCGTGCCACAGGCGACGACCACGACCCGGTCTATCTCCGAGAGATCGAGCTCTATCTCGGAGAGGTCGACGACGCCACCCGGGTCGATGCGGCCTAGAAGGGTCGCGCCGAGGGCGGCCGGCTGCTCGTGGATCTCCTTGAGCATAAAGTCATCGTAGCCACCGAGCTCGACGGCCTCGGCGTCCCACTCTACCTTGAAGGTCTCGCGCTCGACGGGCTCACCCGAAGAGGTGAACACCTCCACCGAAGAGTCGGCTATCTCGACGATCTCGCCGTTCTCGATGACGATGAATTCGCGCGTCTCCCCGAGCAGCGCCTGCACGGCGCTCGCCAGGAAGTTCTCGCCTTCTCCGAGCCCGACGACGAGCGGGCTCTGGTGGCGGGCCGCGACAACCTTATCTGGCTCCTCCACGCTTACCGCGGCGACGGCGAAGGAGCCCTCGAGCCGCTGGAGCACCCCGGCGAGTGCCATCCGCAATGTCTCCCCGGCCTCGACCCGCTCGGAGATCAGGTGCGCCATCACCTCCGTGTCCGTCTCGGAACGGAACGACACGCCCCGCCCCTCGAGCTCCTCCTTGAGTTCCGAGAAGTTCTCGATGATGCCGTTGTGCACGACGGCGACGCTCCCATCACCACCGAGATGTGGGTGGGCGTTCTCCTCGGTGGGACGCCCGTGCGTCGCCCAGCGGGTATGTCCCACGCCGGTACGCACCCGGGAGAGGTCCCCGTTGCGCCCTGAGAGGGCGCGGGTGAGGTTCTCGAGTTGCCCGACCTCTCTTATCTGCTCTATACAGCCGTCCCTTTGAAGGGCCAGCCCCGCCGAATCGTAACCACGATACTCGAGGTGCCCGAGGCCCTCCATAAGCACCTCGACACAACGTGCCTTACCGGCGTAACCCACAATGCCACACATGAGCTTACCTCCCTGCTCGTCCTGGGATGGGATCAGGGAGGGCAGAGAATAGAGACAGAGTCGATTGCTCTGTCTCCGGGCTCGAACGGTGCTTTGTCCCCAGCGTCACCGCCGGGATTTGTCACCGCCCTGACGACCGCCCGAAGCCGAGACGTACCCGCCGAATGCTTCGATGAACGTCTTCCTCGTCGACTCCCGCCCCTTTACGAGAGTCCTGGCGCTTGTATTTCCTCTCTGCCCCGCAAGCTCCGACGATCCCATCGGGCTTACTGGTCATCTACCCGTTGTGATCTCTTCCAGGCCACCTCCCCATCTCCTCCGGAACGACCCGCTAACTGTAACGGTTGCGCCGCGATAAGGAAACCCCTGAAGCTCTACAAGAAGTTCAGGCTTACGATGCCCAGTGCGGCGAGTAGGGCGATGATAATGGGCTGGTGGATCAGGTAGATAGATAGCGAGTTCCTACCCAACGGACCGAGTGGTCTTGCCAGGACCGGCGCCCTATCCTCCGGGATCGCGGGCCTTCTACCATCGCCGTAGACCACGTTCCCGAAGAACAGACCGATCAGGACGACACCAAACCAGGGCAGCAACGGCCTGTAATCCGGCATGATCACGTTCTCTGGTACGACGCCGAACGGCAAGAGCCAGAAGCTCTGTGAGTAGAGGTCCTGGGCCAGTATGTACTGGCCGGCGACGAAGATGAGGACGCCGAGCACGAGGTTGGCGAACCGGAGCCTCAAGAAAGGGTAGGCCAGGATTATGGAGATCCCGATCAGGTGCAGTATGCCGAACGCCACGACTCCCATACCTAGGACCAGGAAAACGACGGTCAACACTATCCCGTACGCGAGGATCCTCAAGCCCCTCGCAAGGTACTTACCGAAGAGCCTCCACCCCATCAGGGTGGTCCTCGCCCGGCTTATTGCCAGCGAGACACCGACGAGAAACAGGAAAAGCCCGGCCGTGACGTCGGCGAAGAGCGCCCAGTACCCCGAAGTGGACTGGATATCGTACCCTCCAAGGGTGTCCAGGTCGTAGGTTGAGTGGTAGACGATCATCATGATGATGGCTACGCCCCTGGCAGCATCCACCTCCCAGAACCTGTCTGTCTTCTGCCCCGCCTTGCGCTCCGTACCCGACTCCTCTCCGGCTTTTCCGGATCATACCCCACCACCGCACCCTGCGGACCGCGGCGCATGGGTTAGGATTTGTCTGTGAGTACGGACTTCACCATCAGGCCGGGACGCAATGAGGACGCGGCCGCTGCGGCACGGTTGTGGATGCGGAGCGCCGAGGAGCATACCGCCCACGATCGGGTCTACGAGACCTCACCCGACGCCGAGAAGACGATGCGTCGCTTTCTGGCCGACGTGGCGAACAGCGCCTACTCCTTCCTCTTCGTGGCCGCTGCAGGAGACCGGACGGTAGGCTTTGTCTCGGGCGAGCTGCGCCAGGGCTCCCCGACCTTCCTCCCGAAGACGTGGGCCTCCGTTGACGACGTCTTCGTCGAACCCGAGTACCGTAACCGCGGTATGGGCCGCGCCCTCCTCCAGAGCGTCCAGGGCTGGGCGCAGGAGAGGGGCGCGGACGGCATCTCGCTCCAGGTCGCGGCCGCCAACGCGCGCGGGCGCAAGTTTTATGAAGATCTGGGATTTCGGGAGATCTCGGTGTATCAGGTGCTCGAGTTTGATTAGAGGTTTCAGGCTACAGGTTTCAGACTTCAGGGATGGCTAGGGATCGGGAAAGGACCCGCGTGCCTTCCTCCGGCTCGTAGCCCACTGCCGCATAGAACGCTTCGGCCGCGTCGTCTTCCATCTGTACTTCGATGTAGGAGATGCCGTGCTCCGCGCAATGCTCATCTACGGCCCGGAGCAAGGCGCGGCCGACGCCCCGGCGTCTGGCTTCGGGGTGCACGTAGAGGTCTTCGATGCTGGCAAACCGACCTCCGGCGGAGACGTTGAGCCGGTAGGCGAGGACGGCTACGCCCGCTATACGCCCTTCCGTTCGCGCGACGAGTACCTCTACTTCTTTGTTCTCGACGGCCTTCCGCAGGCTGTTGGCGAACTCGTCGGGTACAGGCTCGCCTTCCCTGAGGGCTTCTTCGAGGAGCGTCAGGGGCTTGGCCAGGTCCGTTGCCGGGACGGGTTCGACCTCGACGGGCCTCAACGTTCGATGGCGCTGGGGGTGATCCTGGCCGCTGCCCGGATGGCGGTTTCTATCTCTGTGTCCCCGACGTCGAGGTGCGCGCACAAACGGACGTAGCCGGGCTTGCCGGGGGTGGCGAGCACGCCTTCGCGGGCGAGGGCCTGCAAGAAGTCAGGAGGGTCATCGACGGCGACGAGGACAAGGTTGGTCTCCGGCTCCTGGACCTCATAGCCCGCCTCGCTCAGTCCCAAGGCGAGGTTGCGAGCTCGTGCGTGGTCCTCGGCGAGCCTGTCTATGTTGTTCTCGAAGGCGTAGAGGGAGGCGGCGGCGATGATGCCGGCCTGCCTCATACCACCTCCGAAGGCCTTGCGCGCCCGGCGCGCCTCCCTTATGGTCTCCTCGTCCCCGGCGAGTAGGGACCCGACCGGCGCCCCGAGACCCTTGGAGGAGCATACGGAGACCGTGTTGGCGTGGGCGCACCATTCGCTGGCAGGTATGCCTGTCGCAGCCTGCGCGTTGAACAACCTGGCCCCGTCGAGGTGGACCTCGAGACCGAGCTCTTTCGCCGTTGCGGCGACCGCAGCGAAATCCTCGAGCGGGAAGACCTTGCCGCCCGCTGTGTTGTGGGTGTTCTCTAGGCAGAGCAGCCTCGAGCGCGGGAAATGGACGTCCTCTGGCCTGACGGCGGCTCGGACGGTCGCAGGGTCGAGGACGCCGGCCTCGCCAGATAGGGTGCGGAGCTGGACGCCCGAGAGCATCGCAGGGGCGCCGGCCTCGTAGACGAAGATGTGGGAACCCTCGTGCAGGAGCACCTCATCTCCCGGGCTCGTGCTGACGTGGACCCCGATCTGGTTGGTCATCGTCCCGGAAGGCGCGTACAGCGCCGCCTGCTTGCCCAGCAAGTCCGCGACGTACTCCTCGAGCCGGTTTACCGTCGGGTCTTCACCGAAGACATCGTCTCCGACCGGCGCCTCGAGCATCGCCCGCCGCATGCCCTCAGTCGGTCGGGTCACGGTATCGCTGCGAAGATCTATCAAGGGTCGCCTCCCTCATCCTGGCCGGCCGTCTCTAGAACCCGACGCGTGGTGGCGAAGTGGATCTTGGCCACCTCCGCCAGACCTTCCTCCCCGAGTTCCCTGACTACCATCCTTCCGGCCTCGACGACATGCGTCGCACCGAGCGGTAGTCCGAACCCGACCCGCGCCGAGAGACGGTCGATCTCATCGAGTTGCCGCGCCCGCGCCACGATGGACGCAGAGGCCACGGCCGCATCGTTCTCGGCCCGCGTGCGTACCTCGAGCCGCACGCCCTCGGGTACAGACGGCTCCAGGTAGGAACGGGCGGATCGGGCAAACTCATCTACCACCACTACTTCAACCTCATTCACAAGTTCACCCATGATCGTGGCGTTGAGCTCGCCGAGCAACCTATTAACGTTTCCGGCGGCGCTACGCCGGGACTCATACTCCTGTGGCGGGAGCGAGATGACGCAGACGTTGTTCTGGCCCACGGCTTCGAGGATGCGCTCTGAGATCCGCTGTATGCCAGAAGCCCTGATCTCCTTGGAATCCCTGACCCCTATTTGCTGCAGTTTTTTCGCCGTCTGCAGGCGCGTTATTCGGACCCCGGCCACGACCAGGGGTCCGAAGTAGTCACCCTTCCCAGCCTCGTCGATGCCGAGCCTCGGCGTACCGTCGAGAGCGGGACTCTCTCCCACGCGGGCAGCCGATGCCCGCGCGCGACCGACACTTGTTTGCGACGTGCGCCAGCCCTCGAGCAGGTCCCGCAACCTTGAAGCTCGACCTCCGGCAGAGACCTTACCCGTGCTGTAGACGTTCAGCTTCGCGGTCTCGCCGTCGCGTGCAAGATCGTACTGGGTGCCGTGATCTATAGCCCTGCTGCCTGTGACCTTTACGCCCTCTCGGTCGAGTAAACGGCGTAGTTCCGCGGGCACTCTCGTGGGTGAGGCGCGATTCAAAGGACCTCGAAGGCTTCGAGGTCTCCGCCTGCGCTCTCGAAGTCCGTATCCACATTCTCGACCGAGGCTTGCTGAGGGCCCGCTTCGCACCAGCGGACCATCTCCCTGACCCTCTCAGAAGGGCCTTCGAACAGGGCTTCGACCCGTCCGTCCGGCGTGTTCTTCACCCATCCTGCAAGGCCGAGTTCTTTGGCCTTCTGACGGGTCGAGTCCCGGAAGAAGACCCCCTGCACCTGGCCTGAGACCGTGACGTGTGCGCGTTCCAGATCGCTGTTCTGCACTTTGCGTACCTCCGTCCGCCGTATTTTCGGCCGGTGTATTGGGCAGATTTTCCCGATATGCTAGCCTAGAGCGGCCATGAAATCAGAGAAGCAAACGCTAGCCGGCGGGCCCGAACGCGAGAGGAGTCCTGACAGGGTGCTCCTTACCCTGGTAGTGCCGACGCGCAACGAGGCCGATAACGTCCCGAAGCTCGTGCACGAGTTGCGCGAGAGTCTTTCTGACCTGGACTACAGGGTTGTCTTCGTGGACGACTCGACTGACGCGACGCCGGAGGTGATACAGGGCCTCGCGGAGGAGGACGGACGCATCCGGCTGGTGCGCCGGGAAGGGGCGGAGCGCTACGGTGGCCTCTCGACGGCCGTAACTACGGGCATGGATCTCTTCTCGGGCGCGAGCGAATACACCTGTGTTATGGATGCGGATCTACAGCATCCTCCCGAGAAGGTGCGCGAGATGCTGGAGATCGCACGCCGCTCCGTCGCCGACGTCGTCGTCGCGAGCCGCTACGCGCCTGGCGGCAGCTACGCCGGCCTCCCTGGCAGGATGCGGCGGGCCGTCTCCGTGGGGAGCAAATTCCTGGCCAGAATCGCCTTCAAGGAGGCGCGCAAGACGAGCGACCCGATGGCTGGCTTCTTCCTCATCAAGAACCAGGCCATCTCGGGCATCCAGTTCAGGCCCACGGGCTTCAAGGTGCTGCTCGAGATACTCGTGTGCGCGCCCGAACTCGAGGTGCTGGAGGTACCCTTCGACTTTCAGGCCCGCCACTCCGGGGTGTCCAAGGCGACCATGCGCCAGGGCTTCGAGTACCTGACCCACATACTGAGCTTGTTCTGGTACGTGCCCTCGGCGGGGCGCTTGTGGAAGTTCCTCCTCGTCGGGGCCTCGGGTGTGCTCGTCAACATGGTCACCCTCATCGTGCTCGCCGAGTACTTCGACGCCAACAAGGTCATAGCCTGGATGTTCGCGGTCGGGATCTCCATCCTCAGCAACTTCCTCCTCAACAACGCGTTCACCTGGCGCGATATCAGGCACTCGAGCAGGATCCACTTCTTCC
>Ga0126306_10000466_pt1 | contig 18641 bp, 19 predicted proteins | sample Plot27_FD_92592 | JGI IMG/M metagenome (GOLD analysis project Ga0126306, IMG submission 92592) | Serpentine soil microbial communities from UC McLaughlin Reserve, CA, USA - Plot27 | ecosystem: Environmental > Terrestrial > Soil > Grasslands | place: USA: UC McLaughlin Reserve, Lake County...
CCGCCACACTCCCGGGCCGGGGACCACGTTCAGCGACACGCTCGCGCCACGTCCGTCGTTCTGTCGCAGCCTGATGACCGCGGCTGCGGCAGCCTCGCCAACCCGCTTCCCGTGAATCATCCCGACACCTTCGGGTATGCCGGCAAGGGACGCCGCATAGTCGGCGGCGAGACGCTCTGCGGAGGCCGGGAAGTAGTAGCTCAACACCCGGTACGCCGCAGTCGCGGCCGCGACCTCAGGAGAGGCATTGGCGTGAGCACGTGGCTGATCCGCGTAGGGCTCGTAGCCGCCTTCGATCGTCACCACAGCGTCGTACACGGCGAGGGAGACAAAGCCGAAATAGAGGCCCGAGGCCGGAATCGGCGTGGAATTCTCGGTGAAGATGGTGCGCGCGGCAATCGCATTCCACTCCGGGATCACGGCCGGGTCTGAGGCGACGGGGACGACAGCCTGGCTCGGCGCGGCCAAACCGGCCTGGCTTGCAGCGCAGGCCGTTGTCACGAGTGCGGCGGTAAGAAGCCTCAGGGCTCTGCGGTACATGATGCCGACCTCCAGCCAGATACTGACGGCTTGCGCTGGAGGGAGCCGGGGTGCCGGACCTGGGCCGGGCAGGCTGCAGAACAAACCCTGGTCCCGCGAGCGTCCTCGCGCCCCCCGAGCACTGTCAACGCGCCGTTCAGGCGAAGGCGCCGACCCGATCGGTGGATGTGAGCCGGGGCCGGCGGCACCGCGGCCCAGCCCGATCCGGCCGAACTTGTCACCGGGTTTGGGCTAGCGTCGGGCCATGCCCACACGGTTGCAGCACCTCGTGATCGACACGCACGACCTGCCGGCCCTGGCCAGGTTCTGGGCCGAGGCGCTCGGCTGGAAGATCACGTTCGACGAGCCGGACGAGATGGTCGTCGAGCCGCCGGACGGCGTCCCGGGCCTGCCGCTGGTGTTCGTGCCGGTGCCGGAGCCCAAGACCGTCAAGAACAGAATCCACCTCGACCTGGCCAGCGCCTCGCTGGAGGAGCAGCCGGCGATCGTGGAGCGGCTGATCCGGCTCGGTGCGCGGCCGGTGGACATCGGCCAGGTGGACGTCCACTGGGTGGTGCTCGCCGATCCGGAGGGCAACGAGTTCTGCGTCCTCGAGCCGCGCGAGCAGTACGGCGACACCGGCGCGCTCGCGGCCGTGGTGGTCGACGCCGCCGACCCGCTCGGGATCGCGCCGTTCTGGGCCACCGCCACCGGCTGGACCATCGTCGAGCGCGGCGACGACTTCGTCTCGCTCCGCTCCCCATCCAGGGCCGGGCCGTGGCTGGAGTTCCTCAGGGCGGCCGAGCCGAAGACCGTGAAGGACCGGCTGCACCTCGACGTGGCGCCGTTCCCGGACGACGACCACGCGGCCGAGGTGGCTGCCCTGATGAAGCTGGGCGCCACCCCGGCCAACGTGGGGCAGGGCGAGGTTCGGTGGGTGGTGCTCGCCGACCCGGAGGGCGGCGAGTTCTGCGTCCTCACCCCGCGCTGACGGGCCTCCCCGTGAAGGCCCGTCAGCGGGTCTGCACTACTCGTGCGCGAGGGCCGCGACGGGGCTGACCTTCGCCGCGCGGTTCGCCGGCAGCAGGCCGGCCAGCGCTGTGAGCGCGGCCAGCACCGCGAAGACCCCGATCAGCTGCCCGGTCGGGAGCACCAGCGGCGCACCGATGTCGAGCACGTCGAGCATGAGCGCCGCGTACGGGATGCCCAACGCGAGGCCGAGGACCGACCCGACCACTCCGTAGAGCCCGGCCTCGGTCGCGAGGCTGGTCCGCAGGCCGCCCTTGGAGAGGCCGACCGCGCGGAGCATGCCGGATTCCCTGGTGCGCTCGACCACCGAGAGCGCGGTGGTGGTGCCGACGCCGACCACCGCGATCAGCACGGTGAGGCCGAGCAGCCCGAGGGCGATCGCGGTCGTCGCGGTGAGCCAGCCCAGCGTCTCGCTCCGCTTGTCGGCCAGGATGTCGAGCGACATGCCCTCGGCGCCACCCAGCTCGGCCACGACTGCGGCCCTCGCCTCGTCCACGTCCTGGTCACCGTCGCCGCGGGCATTGATCAGCACTCCGGTGACCGGGGCGGACGGGTCCAGGCGGGCGAGGTCGGACGGGTCGGCGATGGTCGCGCCGCTGAGTGGTCCGGCGCTGTTGATCACCGCGCCGACCCGGACCACCCGCTCCCGGCCGCCGAGCTTCAGCACCAGTTCATCGCCGGCCTTGACGCCCAGCGTCTCGGCCCAGACGGCGGGCACAGCAACCCGCCCCGGGCCTAGGTCGGTGAGCGACCCACCCACGACCTGGAACTGCTTCGACGACGGCAGTGCGCGGACGTCGAGGTCGGCCAGCGGCACCTCCTGCTCCCCGACGGCCACGGTGACCCGGCGGTACGGCAGCACCTCGGCCATCTCCTCGCGAGCCTGCAGCCGCTCCACGAGACCGCGGGGAAGGGCGCTGCCGGCTTCCGTGACCCGCGCCTCGATGTCCGCGGGGTACTCCAGAGCCAACTCGCTGTCGGCGAGGGTCCGCAGCGTCGCCGAGCCGACCAGCACGCCCGCGATCAGGGTGACACCCAGGGCCACCACGGCGGAGACCGCGGCGGCTCGACGCGGCGCCCCGCCGACCCCGCCGACCGCCAGCCGACCCACCGGCCCGAACCGGTTGACCGGCCATCCGATGACCCTCAGCAGCGGCCGGACCAGCACCGGCCCGAGCGCCAGCAGCGCGCAGAACGCCGCGGTGCCGCTGGCCACGATCGTCGCCAGCGTGAGTATGGTGTCCTCCTTGAGGGGACCCGCCGCGGTCATCGCCAGGCCGGCGGTTCCGGCGGCCACGGCGACCAGTGCGATACCGAGCAGGGTCCGGAGCACGCCGATCCCGGTCCGGGCGTTGCTGGTGGCCGATGTGCGCAGCGCCTGCAGCGGTGACACCCGGGCCGCGGAGTACGCCGGTGCCAGCACCGCGACCACCGTGACCAGCACTGAACCGAGCACGATCGCGATCGCCCAGCCGAGCGGCGCGCCGGGCGCCGGCAGGTCACGACCGAACGCGCCGGCCAGCCGCGGCACCGTGTGGCCGGTCCCGAGCGCGGCGAGCACGCCGGTGACCCCGGCCACCAGCCCGGTGATCGCGCCTTCGACGATCAGCGCGCCGGTGAGACGACCCCGGGCGGCGCCGACCGCTCGCAGCAGCGCGAGCTGGCTCATCCGCTGGGCGAACATGATCCGGAATGTCGACGTGACGACCAGCGCGGCCGCGATGACCGCGATCACCACGAACATCGACAGCAACGCGAACAGCGGCTTGATCTGCTCGACCTTCTTGTCGATCTCCTCGGCGCGGACGTCCACGGCCGGCCGCACCCGCGCAGCCACGCCCGCGGCTGGGTCGAGCGTTCCCCCGGTCGGTGGTTCGGTGCCGGTGGGCGGCTGCGTTCCGGCCGGCGGCGGCAGGAGTCCGCTGAGCGCCTGGCTCAGGTCACCGGCGTTGGCGCCGGCAGCGGCCCGCACGTCGATCCGGGAGAATCCCGTGTCGAGCAGCGCGGCGGCGCTCCGGTCCTGGGTGTAGAGCTGCTGGCCCTGGTCCTCTGGGGCGGTCACGACGCCGGTCACCAGCACCGTGTCGCGCCGGCTCGGGCCGACGCCGCCGTCCGGTCCGGTCGGTCGGTCAGTACTCAGGGTGATCCGCTGGCCGACCCGCAGCCCGTCGCGCTCGGCGGTGCGGGCCGTGATGGCGACCTCCCCGGGGGCGTCCGGGTACGACCCGGAGGCGACCTTCACCCGGGACAGCGAGCCGCTCCCCGGGTCGCTCGCGATGAGGAGGTAGCGCGCGGAGTCGCCGGTGCCGAGCTGGGCGCCGCCGTTGACCCGGCCGGCCGCCTCGGCGACGCCCGGCGCCTTCTGGACGGCCGCCAGGGTTGCCGGCGGGAGAAGCGTGGCGCCGGAGGTGACGACCACGCTGGCACCGGCCGGGGTCTCGCTGAGCCCGTCGGCGACGGTCTGCTCGGCGATCTGCTGGGCCAGCACGGTGGCGTAGGCGAAGAACGCGGCGACCAGGATGCCGAGGCCGGTGAGCAGGAGCTTGGTGGGGCGGCGACCCACGCCGCGCAGCTGGGTGCGGAGGACGGTCACCGGACGTCCCCGAGGCTGCGCAGGGCATCGGTGACCGAGGCCCGGGTCGGGTTGTGGACCTCGCCCGCGATCCGCCCGTCGGCGAGCACGACGACGCGGTCGGCGTAGGCCGCGGCCGCCGGGTCGTGGGTCACCATCACGACGGTCTGGCCGAGTTCGCGCACCGACTCACGGAGGAAGGTCAGTACCTCGGCGCCGGAGCGCGAGTCCAGGTTGCCGGTCGGCTCGTCGGCGAAGACGACCTCCGGACGGGAGACCAGCGCGCGGGCGAGCGCGACCCGCTGCTGCTGCCCGCCGGAGAGCTCGCTCGGCCGGTGGCGCAGCCGGTCGCCGAGGCCGAGGACGCCGACCAGGTGGTCGAACAGGCGCTTGTCCGGCATCTTGCCGGCGAGGCTCAGCGGAAGCGTGATGTTCTCCGCCGCGCTGAGCTGGTGAAGCAGGTTGAAGGACTGGAAGACGAAGCCGATCCGCTCGCGCCGAACCCGGGTGAGGATCCGGTCCGAGAGCCGGGTCAGATCGGTGCCGCCGAGCAAGGCCCGGCCGGAGGTCGCGGTGTCCAGCCCGGCCAGGCAGTGCATCAGGGTCGACTTGCCGGAGCCGGACGGCCCCATGATCGCGGTGAAGGCGGCCCGGTCGAAACCGACCGATACGCCGTCCAGCGCGCGAACCGCGGTCTCGCCGGTGCCATAGACCTTGACCAGGTCGACCGCCGCCACGGCGACGGTCGGGGGATGGGGCTGGGCGGCCACGGTGGCTGCCATCGGATGCGTCACGTGCTCCTCCGGAGTGGACTCTTCGGTCGACGGCACGAGCCTCGCGGCGGCCGGCAGCGCCGGCATCGGCCGGGAGCCGGGTTCGGGCCGGATCCGGGTCTGACTTTCGGCTGATCTTGCGGGCGGTGGTGGCTGCCTAGACTTGCGCCACGATGACCGACACTGTGAGTGACCAGCCTCGGAAGATCTGGTTCCGGCTTGCCCAGGTCGGGGCGGCCTTCGGGCTGCTCCTGCTGCTGTTCTTGGACGTCTACTTCGGGTCCTTTAGGCCCAGCGACGCGGCGCACGCCCTCGCTGGGCTGGTGGCCGTCGGTTCGGCGGCGCTGGCCTGGCTGGTCGCACACCGGCTCGGGGCGGTGGCCCTCCCGCTGATCGCCGCCGCCGCGGCGGGCTGGTCGCTCTTGCTGACGCTGAGCATGTACGCCGCCGACCTGGACGGCGGTGTGTTCGCGTTCGCGGAGACCGCGGCGCTGCTCGGGCTGCTCCTCGTGGTGGTGCGCCGGTCCCACCGCTGGCTGGTGGCGCTGGGCGGCGGCGCGTTGGTCACGGCGATCGGCGCGGAGCCGCTGCGGTCCGGACTCGGCGACAGCTCCGTCATCTTGGGGCTGCTGTTCGTCCTGATCGCAGCGTCGGTCGCGGCGACCGGCGGCTATCTGCGCACTCTGGACAGCGGCCGGCGCCGCCAGGTTCAGCTGGTGCGCGCCGAGCAGCGCGCCGAGCTGGCCCGTGACCTGCACGACTTCGTCGCCCACCACGTGACTGGAATCGTCGTGCAGGCGCAGGGCGCGAGGATCATCGCCGCCCAGGACCCGGAGCGGGTGGTCGCCGCGCTGGAGCAGATCGAGCGGGCCGGCGCCGAGGCGATGGCGTCGATGCGCCGGATGGTTGGGGTGCTCCGCGCCGTGGACAGCGAGCCGGACGCCCCGGTCGCGCCGCTGGCCGGTATCGCCGAGCTCGCCCCGCTGGTCGACGGGTTCACCGCCGCCGGACCGATCGCCGCCCGGCTGCACATCGAGGGCCACCTCGACGACCTCCCGGTTGAGGTGACCTCCTCGGCGTACCGGGTGGTGATGGAGTCGCTCACCAACGTCCGCAAGCACGCCCACCGGGCCGCCCGGGTGGATGTGGTGCTGCACCGCATCCCCGACTGGCTGCTGGTCCGGGTCGCCGACGACGGTCACTCCGGGCTACCGCGGGGCGGGCCGGGGTTCGGTCTGATCGGGCTGAACGAACGGGTGGCGGCGCTCGGCGGTCGCATCCAGGCCGGTCCGGGCGCGGCCAGCGGCTGGGTGGTCGAGGCCGCGCTGCCGCTCGGTGCCCACGCGCCAACTGGGACAATGACCGCGTGACGATTCGGGTGCTGGTCGCGGACGACCAGGCGATGGTGCGGACCGGCTTCGGGATGATCCTCGGTGCGCAGCCGGACATGGAGGTGGTAGCGGAAGCCTCCGACGGCGTCGAGGCGGTCGAGGCGGCTCGCCGGCTGCGGCCCGATGTGGCACTGTTCGACATCCGGATGCCGCGGATGGATGGGCTGGAGGCGCTGCGGCTCCTCGCCGGGCCGACCGCTGTGAACCCGATCAAGGTCGTCGTGGTCACCACGTTCGACCTCGACGAGTACGTGCATGCCGCGCTGCGCAACGGTGCCTGCGGCTTCCTGCTCAAGGACTCAGGACCGTCGCTGCTGGTGGAGGCGGTCCGCGCGGCCATGTCCGGGGACGCGCTGATCAGCCCGTCCATCACCGTCCGCCTGCTGCAGCACCTCAACCGGCCGGCTCCGGCTGAGCCGGTGAACGGCACGCTGTCGGCGCGCGAGCTGGACGTGGTGAAGCTGGTGGCCCGAGGCCGGACCAACGCCGAGATCGCCGCCGAGCTGTTCATCTCGCTCGGCACCGTGAAGACGCACCTCGGCAGCGTCCAGACCAAGCTCTCGGCCCGGAACCGGGTCGAGATCGCCGCGTGGGCGTGGGAGTCGGGGCTGGTCCGCGCGGGCTGATCTGGTCGCGGTCGTGAGCATACCGGCTCCGCGCCACTCGTCCGTGCGCGATCAACCGCGCTTGACAGCCACCTTCATCATCGGTCACTGACCGGGGCCGGCTGCGATCAGCCGAACCTGGTGCCATGTCGATGAGTTCGCTCGCCAGAAGGTGGTCCATGCTTAGGAAATCGCACGTACTCACGTCCTTGGCGGCGGTGGCGGTGGTCGCCGTGCCCATCGCCGTAGCCAGTTCGGCCAACGCCGGCGAGCCGGCGCAGCCGCCCCTCAAGCTTGTCGCGGCGACCTCGACGATCACCTACGACCGGTACAAGGGTGACTCCTCGATCTGGCTCGACCTCGGCAACCACGTCATCGCCGGCGGGACGCCGTTCGAGCTGAGCGTGACCCGCAAGTCCTATCGCGACCCGATCGTCGCGCGGCAGGTGATCCGCAAGAATGGGAAGAAGACCACCAAAGCGGTGCCGGCCGGACTGGTGAAGGACTTCTCCGGTCTGGACAAGTTCCTGCACCTCTCGATCGCGGATGCCAGCGGCAGGACCGTGGCCCAGAGTGACCGGACCTTCTGCCCGAACGGGGAGTCCGCCCGCACCCGCCCGGACGCGCCGGACAGGTCGGGCTACCCGCAGGTCTGCGGCCGGCTGCCGTTCACGCTGGCCACCGTGTGGGGCCTGCAGGCCGGCTGGGGCATCAACCCCGCGTACAGCGACTTCTCCGGCAGCGCGATCGAGCTGCCCGACGGCACCTATACCGTTACGTCCAGCATCAACAAGCCCCACCGCGACGCGTTCGGCATCCCGGCGAACCAGTCCCGGACCACCGTCAAGCTGGTAGTCCGGACCGTCGAAGAGCCCGACTTCCCGGGTGGTCCAGGGCCGCAGGCCGCGCGCGCCGACCACGCGCATGCCCACCACGCCGCCGCGCCTCGCAAGGGGCACGGCCCGGTGGCGCCGAAGGGCTTCGCGCGGACGCCGGCCAAGTCCCGGCCGGTCGGCGCCGCCAGCATCCCGCAGCAGGGTCCGCGTCCGGACCTGCGTGCGCTCCCGGCCTGGCAGATCGGGGTCGGCTCGGCCCCGGACGGCCCCGGCACCCGCGCCGTGGCGGGCAAGGAATACCTCTCGTTCAACGCGAACGTCTGGAACGCCGGCCCGTCGCCGCTGGTCGTCGACGGCTTCCGCCGCCCTGGCGGTGACGTGATGGACGCCTACCAGTACTTCTACGACGCCGCCGGCAAGCAGACCGGCTGGGCGCCGAGCGGCACGATGGAGTGGGACTCGCGTGAGGGCCACACCCACTGGCACTTCACCGACTTCGCCGCCTACCGCCTGCTCGACGCGACCAAGAAGGTGGCCGTGCGCAGCGGCAAGGAGGCGTTCTGCCTGGCACCCACTGACCCGGTCAACCTCAACGCCCCGAATGCGAACTGGCGGCCGGCCTCCACCGACCTTCGCACCGCGTGCGGTGGCGCGACGGCCGTCGCCGTCCGGCAGACCCTCGATGTCGGCTGGGGTGACACCTACGCGCAGTTCCTGCCCGGCCAGTCGTTCGACGTGACCGGCCTGCCGAACGGCACGTACTACATCGAGGTGACGGCGAACCCGGAGAAGCGTCTCTTCGAGTCGAGGCTGACCAACAACACGTCCCTGCGAAAGGTCATCCTCGGCGGCACGCCAGGTGCGCGCACCGTGAAGGTGCCGCCGTACCAGGCGATCGACGCGCCGTGACCTGACGCGCGCCGCTCGACACTGCCTGCCGGTCCATCCCTCGTGGGTGGGCCGGCAGCGTTGTGCGAGCGCGCCGCCTGTGCCGCGGCGGCTCGTGCGTCAGTCGGCCATCCAGCTGCTGATCAGCTCCCCAGTGTCGGTTCCGAGGAGGAACCAGAGGAACATCGTGCCGAGCACGACCGCCCCGACCAGCCGCGCCCGGCTGGGCGACTGCAGCTTCCGCCACTGCGTCGCGGCGGTGATCACGGCGGCCAGCGTGATGATGCCGCTGAGGATGTACGAGAAGGCCCAGGTCAGGGTCGCGACGGTCGTGAAGACGGGGCCGAACGGCTCGGTGTTCGCTGGCCAGAGGCTCTTCGGGTCGAACCAGCCGCCGCCGACCTGCGACTCCGGCTCGTTGTGCAGGTCGTTGACGAGGAACGGCACGATGATCAACGCCACGTAGGCGGCGATCAGGAAGCTCTGCGCGGCGAAGATGACGATGCTGGCGAACCGGCCGCCGGTGCGGACCCGCGGCGTTGGTACCTCGATGGCGGTCAACGCTAACCTCCTGTCGGCTGCAGGCACCCTACTGATCACGCGCAACTGGTTTGGCCTTCCCGCGGCCGAACTCCAGCGCTTCACGCGCGAGCGGCACCCACTCCTGATCCGCCGACGGGTTGAGGGCCAGCCACTCCTTCATGAGCCGGCCGTGGCCCGGATCGAAGCGGGTGCCGGTGCCGGCGGCGATCAGGGCGTCAACCCGTTGCCCCGGCAGCTTCACGACGAGCTGGCCTTTGACCAGCATGGCGAAGATCTTGTTGTTCACCTTCAGCGCGGTGGCGCCGAAGCCCTTGCCAGGCGGGGTGGGCGGCTGGCCGCCGAGCAACTCGTCAGCGAGCGCGGCGTAGCGCTCCTCGGGAGTTGTCATGCCGCCCATCGTGCGCCCCGGGTCTGACACTTCCGGACGCACCAAGGAGGGCCGACCCCACCGGCCACGATGCTCGAGATGACCACGTCATCTGGATGGGCGGCCCGGCCCGCCGCACGCCTCGCATGCGGGGCAACGCCGTAAACGCCGTCAACCTTCGGTTGACGATTGAGAGGTCGTCAACCTATGGTTGACGTATGGCAAATCCAATCCGTATGACGAATCCTGTCCGGCTCGACGATTTGATCGATGCAATCAAGAGGGTGCACTCCGACGCTCTCGACCAGCTTTCCGACGCGGTCATCGCCGCGGATCACCTCGGCGACGTGGCCGACCATCTGATCGGCCACTTCGTCGACCAGGCAAGGCGCTCGGGCGCGTCCTGGACGGACATCGGCAGGAGCATGGGGGTCACCAAACAGGCAGCTCAGAAGCGTTTCGTTCCGAAGGGCCCGGGCGAACCATCGGATCTCGATCCCAGCCAGGGATTCAGCCGGTTCACCCCACGGGCGAGGAACGTCGTGATGGCGGCGCAGAACGAAGCCCGTGCGGCAGGCAACGACGAGATCGGCCCCGCACACTTGGCGCTGGGGCTCCTGACCGATCCGGACGCGCTCGCCGCGAGGTCGATTGTCGCGCAAGGCGTGCCGCTGGACACCGTCCGGCAGGCCGTGACCGCGACGTTGCCACCGGCGGCCGACCAGACGCCCGAGCTCATCCCGTACGACCCACGGGCGCGAAAGGCGCTGGAGCTCACGTTCCGCGAGGCCCTGCGGATGGGGCACAACTACATCGGGACCGAACACATCCTGCTCGCGCTGCTGGAACTCGAAGACGGCACAGGCGTGCTCGCCCGACTCGGCGTCGACAAGGCGGCAGCCGAGGCCAACATCACCGCGGCCGTGGCCGCCACCCTCGCCGCCCACGAGCAGAACTGACGAATATGGACGCGCTCCGACGTCGGCACTGAGGATCAGACGTTGGTGAATGCGTCGCGATGGTCCCGTGCCCAGGCGTCGAAGCTGGTAGGCGGGCGCCCCAGGACGCGGGCCACGTCGTCGGTCAGGATGGCGTTGCGTCCTGCTCGGACCCATGCGGAGCCGGTGACGATGACGTCCACGACGGAGCTGTCCATTCCGGAAGCGAGCATCTGTGCGCGCGCCACGTCGAGGGGCTGGTCAACAGTTTTGACGGGGCGTCCGAGCACGTGCTCCAGCCGATCGGCTTGGTCGGGGACGCTGAGTAGCTCCGGGCCGGTCAGGGTGTAGACCTGTCCTGTGTGGTCGGATGAGATCAGGGCCTGGACTGCGACCGCGGCCACGTCACGGGGATCGATGATGCCCTGCGTGCCGGTGCCCGTCAGGTTCGGGACCGGGTCACCGGTGTTGATCGCGTCTGCCCACCACAGCACGTTCGAGGCAAAGGTCGACGGCCGCAGCAGTGTCCAGGCCATACCACTGGCTTGTACCGCCTGCTCGGCCAGAAGGTGCCATGCCCCGACGGTCTTGTCGGCGTCGATCTTCTCACCGGTTCCGATGGCGGACAGTTTCACCACCCGGGTGATGCCGGCCGACCGCGCCGCATCGAGCATCGCCAGGTCGTGGCGGGGCGTAGGCGCCTCGGGGGCGGTCAGCAGGAAGACGGCTTCCACCCCGGCAACCGCCTGCTGCACGGAAGCCGGGTCGTCGAAGTCTGCCTGCACCACGTCGACCCCTGGCAAGGTCGGCACTCTGGTTCGGTCCCGGGTCATCGCACGGACCGCCTCGCCCTTGTCAGCGAGGAGACGCAGCACGTGCCTGCCGACGGTGCCGGTGGCGCCGGTGATAAGGAGCATGCCGAAAACGGTGTCAGCGCGGCACCGTGGACTATAGGACGTTTCGGCACTGACGACCGGGACGAGGCAAGCTGGCGTCCGAGGCACCTACGATGGGGTGATGTACGACCATATGGAACGCCCGTTGCCGGTGCGGGCGGCCCTGCGAACGTGGATCGCCGGGATCAGCGTCGCGACGGTCGACACGCACGCTGGTGAGCCGACGGTGATCGATGAGCCGGACCACGCCACCACACTGGCCTTTCGCACGCTCGCCGGTCAGGACAGCGATCTCGTGGTCATGGGACCACGCACCCGCGCCCTATATCACGCGGGCACGCCTGGGCCGTCGTGCCTCAAGGTCCGGATTCAGCCCGGCCGGGCGCAGCTGCTACTGGGCCGCTCCGTGCCCGACCTCGTCGACCGGCTCATCCCGCTGAGCGACCTCTGGGGCGAACCAGCCAAACCCCTCACCCAGATGCTGAGTGGTCTTGGCTCCGACCTCACCGCAATCCTCGAACGGCTCGAGGACGTGCTCCTGGGTCACCTGTCGACCCGAACGCCCGGCGACCTGTCCCGAAGCAACCTCGTGCACAGCGCGACGTCGGTCCTGTCCGCCAGTGGCGGCCGCAGGCCCGAGTACGTACGAGTCACCGCACGACGGCTCAACATCAGCGAGCGGCACTTGCGTGACCTGTTCGCCGAAGCCGTGGGCGTCTCACCTAAACACTTCGCCCGCATCGATCGAGTGCGAACTGTGCTCCTGCGCGGGCGCCACGCGCACCTGGCACAAGTCGCGACCGAGGCCGGCTACTACGACCAGTCGCATATGACAGCCGACTTCCGCCGCATCATGGGCACATCTCCCGCGGCCTTCATCGCCGGGCGCCTACCCGCCGCCACCTCGTGCGGTCCGCTAACCGCGTGAGCGCATCTTTGGCGAGGACTACACCGTTCCGGCGACACGCGTGACATGGGCGGCGCAATCTATCTTGTGATCGCGGGATCGGTCGGGGTGTTCCGGTTGTACGTTGTCGTGTTCCGCCACTGGACGGCGAGCGCAGCCTCGTATCAGCTGGTGCTCATCCCGCTGGTGACCGTGGCGCACTCGGCGTGGCTGCAGGACGAGCGGATCACATGGGTCTTTGCCGCCGGCTCGGTAGCCGTGCTGCTTGGCGTCTACCTCGGCGCGCTGCGTCCAGCCCGGTCGATCGGACCCCGTCGAGCGGGATCCGAAGTCGATGGCCCGGCCTGAGCGTACGACCACTTTGTCGGTGAATGTTGGCCGTTAGTGGTCGCCATTGTGCGACCTCCACGGCGGTCGGGTACTGCACCGGTGCCGCCACGGAAGATGCGACATTTTCTCATCCGGCATGTCGAAATCGGGTCCGTAGCTTCTACATCTCGTGTGACAGGCGCTCACAGGGCACGGAGCGCATGAAGATCGATTGTCGCTCCTGCAATGGAGGTAGCGATGCGCGAGATGGTGACGGGGCCGGCCGTGCCGCTGGACGGCTTGGGGGGCTCATCGTGTTCGGGATGCTCGGCATGGCGGCGGTCAGCGCGCCGCTCGCATTCGTCGGTGTTCACACCGGCCTGTGGCCGATCCGGGCGATCAAGTTCGCCCGAGGCATCGGCATGGCGTTCGCTTTCGTGCCTCTGCAGGCGGCGACGTACGCCAACATCACCCCGGGCGACACCGGCCGGGCGTCAGCCATCTTCTCGACGCAACGGCAGGTGGCCACCGTGCTCGTGGCGCTGGCCGCGGCATCGGGTCTGCTAATCCGCGACGAGGACGCCGCGTCGAGCTGATAACCATCATCGCCTTGCCCAAGGAGGTTGTAATGCCGTCGAAGGAGTCAACAATGCCTGAACCGCAAGTCCTGATGACCGGCATCGCGTTCGGCGAGTCGCCACGCTGGCACGACGACCGTCTCTGGTTCGCCGACTGGGGAGCACGAGAGCTCATCGCCGTCGATCTCGAGGGCAAGAGCGACGTCATGCTCCAGCTCGGCTTCCCATCATTTCAGGCAATCTGCTTCGACTGGCTGCCAGATGGGCGCCAGCTCATCGTCTCGTCGCGGGAGGGGCTTGTCTTGCGCCGGGAGCCCGACGGATCGCTGGTCACCCATGCCGACCTGACCAGGCTCTCTGACCCTTCCTGGAACGAGATAGTCGTCGACGGTCGGGGTAACGCCTACCTCAACAGCATCGGATTTGATCTCGGATCGGGTGCGGAGGCCGCCCCCGGAATCCTCGCTCTGGTCACCCCCGACGGCTCGGCTCGACAGGTGGCCGATGGCATCGCCTTCGGTAACGGCATGGCCGTGACGCCCGACAACTCGACACTGATCGTCGCCGAGTCCTACGCCAACAGGCTCACGGCATTCGACATCGCAGCCGACGGCAGCCTGTCCAACCGGCGGGTGTGGGCCGACCTCGGCAGCGGCGTCCCCGACGGCATCTGCGTCGACGCCGAAGGTGCCGTCTGGTACGCGGACGTCCCCAACAAGCATTGCGTGCGGGTTCGCGAAGGCGGCGAGATGCTGCAGAAGGTCGACCTGGACCGCGGATGCTTCGCTTGCATGCTCGGGGGCCCGGACCGGAGAACGTTGTTCCTCATCGCGAGGGAGTGGCGTGGTATGGCGGGCACGGCCGACGAGGCGCGGACTGGCCAGGTGCTGACCGTCGACGCGCCCGCACCCGGCATCGGTTGGCCGTAGTAGGCAAGGCGAACATCGCCATCTGGCATAAGGCCCTGGACGCGGCCGGCGTCGAGCGGGCGCGAGCCGCCAGAGGGGCCGTCGACCGCGTCTTCTCCTCGGAGAACACACGGCTGACGGCCCCGAGCCCGGCCCAGGAGCACAACTTGCGTGCTGACCTGCGGTTTTCTCAGATGTCGTAGTAGAGCGCGAACTCGTGCGGGGTGGGGCGGAGGCGGATCGGGTCGATCTCGTGCTCGCGCTTGAAGCCGATCCACGTCTCGATCAGGTCGGGCGTGAAGACGCCGCCGTCGAGCAGGTACTCGTGGTCAGCCTCTAGCGTGTCGAGCACCTGGTCGAGCGAGCCCGGCACTTGAGCTACCTCGGCGATCTCGTCCGGGGACAGCTCGTAGAGGTCCTTGTCGACCGGAGCCGGCGGCTCGAACTTGTTCTTGATGCCGTCCAGACCGGCCATCACCATCGCCGAGTAGGCGAGGTACGGGTTCGCCGACGGGTCGGGCACCCGGAACTCGATCCGCTTCGCCTTCGGGTTGGCGCCGGTGACCGGGATACGGGTGCACGCCGACCTGTTGCGCTGCGAGTACACCAGGTTGACCGGGGCCTCGAAGCCGGGCACCAGGCGCCGGTAGGAGTTGACCGTCGGGTTGGTGAAGGCGAGCAGCGACGGCGCGTGCTTGAGCAGACCTCCGATGTACCAGCGGGCCGTGTCCGACAGCCCGGCGTAGCCGACCTCGTCGTAGAAGAGCGGCTCGCCGTCCTTCCAGAGCGACTGGTGGGTGTGCATGCCCGAGCCGTTGTCGCCGAACAGCGGCTTCGGCATGAACGTGGCCGTCTTGCCGGCGGCCCACGCGGTGTTCTTCACGATGTACTTGAAGAGCATCAGGTTGTCGGCCGAGTGCAGCAGGGTGGAGAACTTGTAGTTGATCTCCGCCTGGCCGGCGGTACCGACCTCGTGATGCGCCCGCTCGACCTCGATGCCGGCCGCGATGAGGTTGCGGGTGATCTGGTCACGCAGGTCGGCGTAGTGGTCCACCGGCGGCACCGGGAAGTAGCCGCCCTTGTACTTGGTCTTGTAACCGCGGTTGCCGCCCTCTTCCTCGCGGCCGGTGTTCCACTGACCCTCGATCGAGTCGATGTGGTAGAACGCCTCGTTCGCGGTGGTGTCGTAGCGGATCGAGTCGAAGACGTAGAACTCCGCCTCGGCCCCGAAGTACGCGGTGTCGGCGATGCCGCTGTTGGCCAGATACTGCTCGGCCTTCCGCGCGATGTTCCGCGGATCGCGGCTGTAGGCCTCGCGGGTGAACGGGTCGTGAATGAAGAAGTTCAGCGCCAGCGTCTTCTCGGTCCGGAACGGGTCGATGTAGGCCGTCGTCACGTCGGGGAGCAGGAGCATGTCCGACTCGTGGATCGCCTGGAACCCGCGGATCGACGAGCCGTCGAACGCAAGGCCATCGGTCAGGGTGTCCTCGTTGAACGACTCGACTGGGACATTGAAGTGCTGCATGATGCCCGGCAGGTCGCAGAACCGGATGTCGATGAAGCTGACACCCTCGTCCTTCGCATAGCTGAGCAGCTCCTCGGCGTTGGAAAACATCCGTCCTCCGTGTGGGGGTAGGTCGCTGGCCTCGACGGTAGGGAGCGACGGTTGCCCGCCCGTGTCCCTTTGGTTTCGTCGCTGTTACGCAGCCAGTCATCTGGCGCGTCTGACCCGCAACGATCCGGTTCGTCACCCTCCCGTTAGGCTCATGGCATGTCCGACCGCAGCACCCCGGCGTCGCGCGAGTCCACGGAGCATGACGGTCTCGGCCTGCCGGCGAGCGGCCCCGGCTCGGCCGCCGGTTTCGGCCGCCGGCTCGCCGCACTGGTCATCGACTGCACGCTGTCCGTGCTGGTCGCGACGGTGTTCACCCGGCCGGAGCCGCCCAAGCTGTGGAGCGCGTTCGTGCTGTTCGTCGCGTACACATTCTTCGTCGGCGTCTTCGGCCAGACGCCGGGGATGCGGCTGCTCGGCATCGGCGTGGTCCGGGTCATCGACAGCAAGCCGATCGGCATCCCGCGCGCGGCGCTTCGAGCACTGCTGCTCCAGCTCGTCCTCCCCGCCGCCGTCATGGACAGCGACGGCCGCGGCTGGCACGACCGCGCCGCCGGTTCCGTCGTCGTCCGCGGCTGATCACCCACTCAGGCTCGACCGAAGCCGACGTCGAAGCGCGGAGCCCGGCGGCCGGAGCCCGAAGCCCAGAGCGCAGCCCGAAGTGTGCGGGATCGTCGGAGCTATACCTCGCGAGATCCCACACACTTCCGCGTGGGCGGGTGGACGCGTGGGCGGGTGGACGCGCGGGCGGGTGGACGCGCGGACGGTGGGCGCGCGGAGGGGTGGGCAGGACGCGTGAGCGCGGGGGAGGGATGGGCGGCGCGGGTCAGCGGCCGCGGTTGAGTTTGGCGCCCTTGGGCATGCGGGCGCCCTTGGGGAGCGGACCCTTGGGGATGGGCGGCCGGGCCGCGCCGAGCGCCTGCAGCCGGCTTTCCAGCGCATTGATCTGCTTCGGCGTGATGTTCCGCGGCATCTTGATGAAGTGCGTCTGCAGCTTCCGCAGCGGGATCTGCCCTTCGCCGTCGCCAACCGTGACGTCGTACACGGGGACCTCTGGCGCGACGCGGGTGACGCGCTTCTTCTCCTGCACGATCAGGTTCTTGAGCCGGCTAGGCGACCCCTCGATCAGCAGGATCACGCCGGGTCGGCCGACGATGCGGTGCACCACGTCCTGCTGCGGGGTGGCCGCGATGCCAGGGGTGATCCGCCAGTTGCCGCGCATGTTCTGCAGCACCGCGGCGGCGGCTCCCGCCTTCCCCTCCACCTCGGCGTAGGTGGCCCTGGACACCCGGCGGGTGAAGACCACCATCGTCAGCAGCAGCGCCAGCAGCACCGAGAGCGGCATGGTCAGCAGCCAGTCGCCGGTGAGCAGCGACGCGACGACGCCGACCAGGATCGGCGTCAGGAACGCCAGGAGCAGCAGCGGGACGATCAGCTTGTCGTGGCGACGCACGAAGTTGAACGCCGGACCGATCTGCTTCACACGGTCCCGGAAGGAGATCTTCTCCTCGGAGGTGGCCATGGGAGAAGTCTAGTTGGCGGGGCCGGCCTCGCCGTCGGGGGAGCCGGCGTTTTCCTCCGTGGACCGGGCCAGCCGCTCGGCCCGGCGGGCCCTGCGGGCGTCGGCGTCGGCCTCGTCGAGCGCGGTCGCTTCCTCCGGCGTCGGCGCGGTGCCGCCGAGTCGTGCCGGCAGCCACCACCGGTCATCGTCACCGCGGGGCTGATCGGGGTAGGTCTCCTGCAGCCCGTGCAGCAGCTTCTCCATCTGCTCCCGCAGGTCGACTGCGACCGCGTCGGGGGACACCTTCGCCGGCACCGGCATCGGTTCGCCGACCGCGATCGAGATCGGCGTGTGGGAGCGGCTGAAGTTGCGTGGCCGGCCCTTGGTCCAGACCCGCTGCGATCCCCAGATGACGGTCGGCAGCAGTGGAACGCCGGCCGCCCTGGCCATCCGTACCGCGCCGGACTTGAACTCCTTCAGCTCGAACGACCGCGAGATGGTGGCCTCCGGAAACACCCCGACGATCTCGCCGCCCTTGAGCGCGGTGAGCGCGGCCCGGAACGAGGCGGTGCCGGCGTCCCGATCGACCGGGATGTGGTGCATGCCGCGCATCAGCGGACCAGAGATCCTGTGCCGGAAGACCTCGTCCTTCGCCATGAACCGGACCAGCCGCTTGGCCGGGCGGGCGGCCAGGCCGGCGAAGGTGAAGTCGAGGTAGCCGATGTGGTTGATCACCATCACTGCGCCGCCCGTGCGTGGCACGTGCTCGGTGCCGGTGAGGGTGAAACGCAACCCCAGGTAGCGGAAGACGCCCCGGGCGAAGGTAAGCACCGGCGGGTAGACGAGCTCGGCCATGCGCTGAGGCTAGACGGTGGAGATGCGCCTCGGCGCGGCCGGGGCGGAAACTCGGACCTTTGGGCGGGTCAGCGCCGCGGTGACGGCGGCGTCGGCCTCGCGGCGGTCGCGAGCGTGGCTCGCGTTGGTGCTCATCGCCGCCCAGGCGTTGCGCCGGGCGGTGCGCTGGCCTCCCTCCGGGAAAAAGTGGGAGAGGGCCGTCAACACCATCTGGTGCAGAGGTTCCGGAGTTGGCACGGCGACCTCCTGTGTCTCGGTGCTCTGTCCGGTACCAGCCTTCGCTGCTGCTGTGTCCTGCACGTGACGAGCCTATGACACTTCGAGGTCATCCCCTGCCCTTGGAGCGCTCCAATCAAACGTGAGCCCGATCACCCCTGGTTGAAAGCCGTCCATTAGGGACGGTAATCAGGACGCGACGGCGGTGCCGCGGCGCTCGACGGCCTGCTGGTAGAGCCGGCCGGCCCGGTACGAGGAGCGCACGAGCGGGCCGGAGAGGACGCCGGCGAACCCGATCCGCTCTGCCTCGGCGCTCAGCTCCACGAACTCTTCCGGCTTCACCCAGCGGACCACCGGGTGGTGCCGCGGCGAGGGCCGCAGGTACTGGGTGATGGTGA
>Ga0126306_10000467_pt1 | contig 18637 bp, 17 predicted proteins | sample Plot27_FD_92592 | JGI IMG/M metagenome (GOLD analysis project Ga0126306, IMG submission 92592) | Serpentine soil microbial communities from UC McLaughlin Reserve, CA, USA - Plot27 | ecosystem: Environmental > Terrestrial > Soil > Grasslands | place: USA: UC McLaughlin Reserve, Lake County...
GCAGCCCTGGATTTCACGGGAAAACGGTTGCTCAGCGGGCGAGTGCAGGCTCGCGGTCGCCCGCCGGGACTTGCGCCCGCGGCAGACGAAGCGTGAAGACGGTGCGTCCCGGTCTCGACTCGAGCCCGATCTCGCCGCCCATCACCCCGGCGAGTTCGCCGGCGATCGCCAACCCGAGTCCGCTTCCGGCCGCGAGGCCGCCCTCGGCCCGATAAAAACGCTCGAACACGTGCTCTTGGTCCTCGGGCGCGATCCCTGAACCGCTGTCTTCGACTCGGAGCTCCGCTGTGGAGGCCGTTCCGCCGGCGGCAATCCCGACCTCGGTACCCGGCGGGGTGTGGACAATCGCGTTCTCGAGCAGGATCCGCCCGATCTGACGCACCCGCTCGTCATCGGCGAGCGCAACGGCGTCTGTGGCTCCCTGCGCTTGCAACAGGCGGCCGCCCTCCCGGGCGACACCGCTGAACTCGCCGACGAGGGACCCCGCGATCTCCCTGAGGTCGACCGGCGCAAGCTCGACGCGGAGCCGGCCGGCGTCGAGGCGCGAGAGGTCGAGCAGATCGGTGGCGAGCTTCGTCAAGCGCTCGACCTGAAGACGCATCTCTTCGAGGAATTCGCGGCGCGTCGGCGCCTCGACGTCCTCGTCGGTCAGCAACTCGAGGTGGCCGCCGAGCGCGAAGATCGGAGTTCGCAGCTCGTGCGACGCATTGGCGATGAACTCGCGGCGCGCGCGCTCGAGCGCCGCGAGCTGCTTGCGCATCTCGTCGAAGGCGCGGGCGAGCTCGCCGAGCTCGTCTGCGGCCGGGTCGATCACCGCCTCGTCGAAGCGCCCGCCTGCGATCCGGTGGGCGGCGCGCTCGAGCCGCCTGATCCGGCGCGCGAAGATCCGCGCCAGGGCAAACCCGACCAAGGCGGCGGCGGCGAGCGCGATCAGGCCGGCCAGCAAGAGCCGGCGCTCGACGAGCGCGACGGTGTCGAGCGTGTCTTCGATCGGCGCGGACAGGAGCAAGATGCGCTCGCCGAAGGCGAAGGGCACGGCAACTTCGGCGAAGGTCTTCCCGCCGTGCTCGACGAGGCCGCGTGCACTGCCCCCGCTCTCCGCGGCGCGCTGCGCGATCGGGTCGTCTGCGGCGGCCTGCCCCAGCTGCCGTGAGTCTCCTTTGACACTGAGGGAGACGGGTCGCCGGTCGAGGTACTCGAAGACGACCAGTCTGGCTCCGCGCTCCGGGCTCTCTCCCGCGAGGATCAGGTCGAGGGTGAACGGGCCCTCGTCGCGCTCGATGCTGTCGATCACGAGCGGTGCCGCCTGCGTGAGCTGGTCCAGGCGCCCATCGATCAGTCGGTCCCTCAGCGACGGTACGACCGCGAGATACACGATCGCGAGCGCGCCGGCGACGAGGCCCGCAAGTGCGAGCGTCAGCTTGAGACCGACGGTGCGAAAGCGGCTCACGCGTCGCGGAAGCGGTAGCCTGCGCCGCGCACGGTGAGGATGAACTCGGGCTCGCTCGAGTCGCGTTCGAGCTTCTCGCGCAGGTGCCGGACGTGAACGTCGATCGTGCGCGGCTCGCGATACGCCGAGTCGCCCCACAGCGCCTCGAGCAGCCGGCGGCGACTGAAGACGCGGCCGGGATTCGTCGCCAACGTCCGCAAGAGCTCGAATTCCACATAGGTGAGCTGAATCGGGCGCCCGTGGGCCTCGACCGAGCGCCGCGCCGGATCGATGCGAAGCCCGTCTGTCTCGATCGCCTCCTGCTGACGCTGATCGAGCTGCGACGGGAGAGAGGCCCTCCGGAGCAGTGCGCGCACCCGGCTTCTGAACTCCCGGATCGAGAACGGCTTCGTGATGTAGTCGTCGGCGCCCAACTCGAGTCCGAGCACCTTGTCGAGCTCGTCGTCCCGCGCGGTGAGCATGATGATTGGCACAGTGCTCTGCGCTCGAAGCCGCTTGCAGACCTCCAGGCCGTCCAGCTTCGGCAGCATCAGGTCGAGGACGACGAGGTCGACCGGCTCGGACGCGAACTTGGCCAGCGCTTCTTCACCGTCCCGTGCCGGCAGGACACGAAAGCCGTCCCGCTCAAGCGGGTACGACAGGAGTTTCTGGACGGAATCCTCGTCGTCGACGAGGAGGATGGTCGAGGACTCGGGCACGGACGCTTCTCCGCCGGGCGTCGGCGCGGCCGACCGGCCCTCCCTACTATAGCCCGGGCATATGGCGGCGCTCCGGCCCCCACCTGCGCCGCGACGGCCGCGCCCGGGCTCGCTCGAACGGCCCGTGAGCGGGCGCACCTACCGCGGCACGGCGCTCCTCGTCGCAATCCCGTTGCTGATCGCGGCGTTTACCGTTGGCCGTCCGGACGAGCTGCCGCCGTCCTCGTTTCCGCCTGCGTTCGATCAGCAGGCCGCGGTGGAGGCGGCCCGCGAGCTGGCCCTCCAGTCTCCGTTCCGCCAGCCGGGGGGAGGCGACGCCGTCGGCGCTGCGAACTGGGTCGCGGAGCGCCTGAGGTCCTACGGCTTCCGTGTCCAGCGCGACAGCTTCGAGGCGTCGATCCCCGGGCAGGGGTCGGTGCCGCTCCAGAACGTGTACGCGGTTGCGCCTGGACGCTCCAACGAGGTGCTGGTCGTCATGGCCCACCGCGACAACATCGGGGTCAGCCCGGCCGCGAACGACAATGCCTCGGGGACAGGAGCGCTGCTCGAGCTGGCGCGAGGCTTCGGACTTCGCGCCGATACGGCCGCGATCACCCCCGCGCACACGATCGTCTTTCTCTCCACCGACGGCGGCGCCTTCGGCGGCCTCGGCGCGACGCGATTCGCGGAGCGCTCGTCCTACCGAAACCGGCTCGAGGCGGTCGTCAACCTGGTCGCGATCGGCGGGCGGCGTCCACTCCGGATCGAGATCGCCGGCGATCGGGCACGCTCGCCCGACCCGACCTTCGTGCAGACGGCCGCCGACCGGATCGAGCAACGCACGGGGTCCGAGCCGCGCCGAGCAACGGCGCTGGGACAGCTGATCGACCTCGCATTTCCGTTCAGCTTCTACGAACAAGCGCCGTTCGTCGGTCGAGGCGTGCCTGCCGTCACGGTGACGGCGGCGGGCGAGCGCCCGCCCGAGCCCGGCACGGATACTCTCGGCACCCTCGTCGAGCGGCGCATCGGGCAAGCCGGTGTCGGCGCCGAAGGCATCCTCGGCTCACTCGACGAAGGCGTCGCCCTGCCGGGATCGACCGCGACGTACGTCTGGCTCGGCCCTCGGATCGTCCGCGGCTGGGCGATCAAGCTCGTCCTCATCGCCGCTTTGCTTCCGTTTCTCCTCGGCGCAGTCGACCTCTTCGCGCGCTGTCGGCGACGACGCATCCCTCTCGCACCCGCGCTGCGCAGCTACCGCAGCCGGCTGGCCTTCTGGCTCTGGGCCGGTGCCGTCTTCGGTGTGCTCGCGTTGCTCGGCGTCTGGGGCGACGGCGCCGCCAGGCCACCATCGCCGGATACTGCGTTCGCAGGCGATCGACCGCTGCTTGCACTCGGGCTGCTGGCTTCGCTGTCGCTTGCCGGCTGGTTCGTCGCCCGTGAACGTCTTCTGCCGCGCCGTCCGGTCAGCGCCGAGGACGAACTTGCCGGCCAGACGGCTGCGCTGCTGGCGCTCAGCGTGGTCGCACTTCTCACCGTTGCGACGAACCCGTTCGCCCTGATCTTCGTCTTGCCTTCGCTTCACGCCTGGCTCTGGCTCCCGCAGGTGCGCTACCGCCCCGTCTGGCTTCGTGCCACGGTGCTCGCCGCGGGTCTGACCGGGCCACTCCTGCTTATCGGTTCGTTCGCCTGGCGCTTCGAGCTCGGCGCCAATGCGCCCTGGTACGTCGTCCAGCTCGTCGCGCTCGGCTACGTCCCGCTGCCGTCGATCGCCATCGGTCTCGCCTGGCTGGCCGCCGCCGGGCAACTGGCCGCGGTGAGTGCGGGGCGGTATGCCCCGTATCCCGGCGCGCGAGAACGGCCCCCACGTGGGCCGATCCGCGAGCTCATTCGCCGATTGCTCCTGGTCTTCCTCAGTCGCAGTCGCGACCGACAGCTCAAGCGAGCCACAGGAAGCTGACTCGAGCGCCGGCCACGAGCTCCTCTTCACCGGCGGGGACGAGGACGAGTGCGTCCGCGCCCGCGGCCCGGGCGATCATGTGCGACTCCTGCCCGGTCACGACCTCCAGCTCGACCTCGCCGGCGGCCACGCGAGAACGAGCCCGGACGAGCTCGGTCCGCACAGTGTTCGGCCGCAGGCTTCGCGCCAGTCGCCCCGGCTGGAAGCGCGGCAGCGGCTCGCTCGCGCCTTGCAGCGAGAGCACCGCCGGGCGGACGAAGAGCTCGAAGCAGACGAGCGACGACACCGGGTTGCCCGGCAGTCCGAAGATGAGCGTCTGGCCGCGAACTCCGAACCAGAGCGGCTTGCCGGGCTTCACGGCGACGCCCCACAGCACCTCCTCGATCCCGAGCTCGGCGCCTACGGAGCGCACGAGATCGTGGGGCCCCACCGAGACCCCGCCGGAGGTGACGAGCACGTCGGCTTCGAGGCCGCGCTCGAGTGCCGCGCGGTGCGCCTCCTCGTCGTCGGCCACCGCGTCGAGTCGTTCGACCACCGCGCCGGCAGACTCGAGCTGAGCCGCAAGCAGGACGCTGTTCGCCTCGTAGATCTGACCGGGCTCCAGCTCTTCTCCAGGTCGACGCAGTTCGCTTCCGGTCGAAAGCACGGCCGCCCGAGGCCGTGCCGTGCTCGAAATGTCGGCGATGCCGGCGGCGGCGAGCGCACCGAGCTGCGCAGGCCCGAGCCGAGCGCCGGCCGGGACGACGACTTCCCCGGCGCGAAGATCGCCTCCCTGCGGCCTGACATTCGCACCGCCCTGGACATCCTCGCCGATCTCGATGTTGTTGCCATGATCGACAACATACTCGAGCGGGATGACGGCATCCGCTCCGGCGGGGACTGCCGCGCCTGTTGCGATCCCCATGGCCTCGCCTGCGCGAAGACCGCGCGACGCCGGGCGCCCGGCAGCAATCCGCTCGGCTACGGGGAGACGTCCGGGCGTGTCTTCGGACCGCAGCGCGAATCCGTCCATGGCCGAAGCATCGAACGGCGGCAGATCGACTCGAGCGGTCGCCGGCTCGATCAGTATGCGACCCGCCGCCTCTCCGAGCACGATCTGCTCGACCGGCAGCCGCACCACTCGATCGAGGATGCGACGCTGGGCTTCGTCGAGTGCGAGGAGCGCGGCCACGTCGTGAATAAGCTACTGCCGTGATCTCCGTCGTCGTCCCGGTCCACGACGAGGAGCGGAGTGTCGAGCCGCTCTACGAGGAGCTCCGTCGTTCGCTCGAGCCGCTCGAGCGGCCGTGGGAGGCCGTGTTCGTCGACGATGGCTCAACGGACGGCTCACTGGGGGCGCTCACTCGGGTCCATGCCGCCGCACGGAACGTCACGGTCGTCCGGCTCCGTCGCAACTTCGGCAAGGCGGCGGCTCTGGCGGCCGGTTTCCGGCACGCGCGGGGGGAGGTCGTGGTCACGATCGACGCCGATCTCCAGGACGACCCCGCGGAGATCCCACGCCTGCTCGCGAAGCTCGACGAGGGCTTCGACCTGGTCTCCGGCTGGAAGGCGCGGCGCCGCGATCCGCTCTCTCGAAGGATCCCCTCGCGGATCTTCAACGGTGTGGTGGGGCGCGTCTCGGGCCTTCGCCTGCACGATCTCAACTGCGGGCTCAAGGCCTACCGCGCCGAAGTCGTTCACAACCTCCGCATCTACGGCGAGCTTCATCGCTTCCTTCCCGTCCTTGCGCACGACCGTGGCTACCGCGTCACCGAGCTTCCCGTCAACCATCGGCCTCGCGAGCACGGGAGGTCGCGATACGGCGTCGAGCGTTACCTGCGCGGCTTCCTCGACTTCTTGAACGTTTGGTTCATGGGCCGCTACCGGCATCGGCCGCTGCACCTCTTCGGCGGCCTCGGCCTCACGCTGGGTGCGATCGGCACCGTCCTGCTGACGTACCTGACCGTGCTCAAGCTCTCAGGCGAGGCGATCGGCCACCGGCCGCTGCTTACCCTCGGCGTCCTGCTCGTCGTCGTCGGCCTCCAGTTCTTCTCGCTCGGCCTCCTCAGCGAGCTGATCACGAGCCACCACGAAGAGCGAACCGGAGTTGCGGCCGACCAGCAAGTCGAAGAAGTCCTCGTGCCGAGAGTCCGCGAACCGGTTTCCCGGTAAGTCCGCCGCGTGCGGGTCCTCTACTTCGGTACGTACGAGCGACGCTACCCGCGCAACGCCCAGGTGATCTCGTGTCTCCGGCGCGCGGGAGTCGAGGTGGTCGAGCGGCACATGAGCGTCTGGGAGGGCCGGGAGCAGAAGTGGGGCTTGGGGCTCGGCGTCGTGCCGCGGCTCGCGCTCGCGGAGGCGCGGCTCCTCCGCCGGCCGCGTGACGCGGCAGATGCCGTGATCGTCGGCTACCCCGGCCAGTTCGACCTGCCCGCTGCCCGTCGAGCCGCACAGGGGCGCCCCGTGGTCTTCAACCCACTCGTCTCGCTCGCCGACACCCTCGTAGGCGACCGCGGGCGGTTTCGGTCGGGATCGCTGCCAGCTCGGCTGCTGACGGCAATCGACCGCCGCGCCCTCCGTGCCGCGGACGTCGTCGTTGCGGATACGGAGGCGAATGCCGAGTTCCTCGCCGAGCTCTCTGAGCTGCCAGAGCAGCGCTTCGCCGTCTGCTTCGTCGGCGCCGAAGAGGCCGTCTTTCAGCCAGGCTGGGTCCCCGAGAAACCGGCGACGGCCGTCTTCGTCGGGAAGTTGATCCCGCTCCACGGGCTCGAGACGATCCTCGGAGCCGCGCGGTTCGCCCCGGAGCTCAGGTTTCGCGTGATCGGGAGCGGCCAGCTCGAGTCGCTGCTCGAGTCCCGGCCGGAAAACGTCGAGTGGGTCCCCTGGGTCGAGTACGACCTGCTTCCGGGCGAGCTCCACCGCGCCGCCTGCGCGCTCGGAATCTTCGGGACATCGGACAAGGCGCGGCGCGTAATCCCGAACAAGGCGTTCCAGGCGCTCGCGTGCGGCGTGCCGCTCGTGACCGCAGACACTCCGGCCGCGCGTGAGCTGCTGGCCGACGGCGAGAGCGCGCTGCTCGTGCCTCCCGGCGACCCGGAGGCGCTCGCCGATGCACTCCGCCGAGTGATGGCAGAGCCGGAGGTCGCGCAGCGCCTGGCCGACGGCGGCCACGCCGTCTACCGCGAGCAGGCGAGCGAGGACGTCCTCGGCGCGCGTTGGCGCGCCCTGATCGAGAGTCGTCTGTGAAGGAGCACACCTGGGGGACGGCGCCGGACTTCGTGGGGCCGCGGCACGAGCTCCGCGAGCAACTGCTGCTCGATCTCCTCCTCTCCGCCGACCCCGGTCCGGAAGTGCTGAACGGAGGCGCCGGCCTCGGGACGCTCTCGCGCAAGCTCGCCGAGCTCGGGTTTGAGGTCACGAGCACGGACCTCTCGCCGGACGCCGTCGAGCTGCTCCGAGAGCGAGCGGCGGGACGTGTTCTCGAGACCGACCTAACCGCGCTTCCCTTCGAAGATCACAGCTTCGACGCCGTCGTCCTCGGCGAGGTGCTGGAGCACATCGAGGACGACGGAAGCGCACTTGCTGAGGCCGCCCGCGTGCTTCGCCCGGAGGGAGTGCTCGCGCTCTCCGTGCCCGCGAACCCGGAGCTCTTCGGCCGAAGCGATGTGTGGGCGGGTCATGTCCGCCGCTACACGAGACCCGAGCTGCTCGCGGCCTGCACGGCCGCCGGCTTCACAGTCCACCGCTGCCTCGGCTGGGGGTTCCCTGTGTCGCGGCTCTACCATCGCCACGTCTATGAGCGATACCTCGACCGGCGGGGCCCGGCCGGGCCCGAGCGCCGGCACGGGCCGTTCCTCGTCATCCTCGGCGCTCTTCTCCAGCTGGACCGCCTCTTCGTCGGCGTCGAGCGCGGAGCGCTTGGCTACCTCGCCCTGGCGACGCGTCCTTAGCCCGGCGGCCGGAGTCTCGGCCGCCATGGCGGCCTACGCCGGCGGCTTCGGCCTCTTGGCGGTGCTCGAGCACCGAGCGTTCGAGACGGGACGCTTCGACCTCGGAAACATGGTGCAGGCCGTCTGGTCGACCGCCCACGGACACCCACTGGACGTCACCGAGCTCGACGGTGACCAGGTCAACCGCCTGGGGGCGCACGTCGACCCGCTGCTTGCTGTGTTCGCACTGCTCTGGCGGCTCTGGCCGAGCCCGGCGATGCTGCTCGTCGTTCAGGCGGTCGTGATCGCGCTCGGGGCACTACCCGTCTTCTGGCTCGCGCGCAAGCACCTCGGTTCGCAGCGGATCTCCGCGCTCTTCGCACTGGCCTACCTCCTCTACCCGCCGGTGGAGTGGCTCGCACTGGACGAGTTCCATCCGGTCGCGCTCGCCTGTCCGTTGCTGCTCTACGCGCTCTGGTATCTGGACGAAGCGCGTCTGCCCGCCGCGATCCCGTTTCTCGCCCTCGCAGCGCTGACGAAAGAGGAGGTTCCGCTCGTCGTCGCCGGGCTGGGGGTCTGGTTCGCGATCGCCCGTGGCCGGCGCGTCGCCGGCGCGGCGATCGCCCTCGCGGGGACAGCGCTGGCCGCCTTCTACCTCACGGTCGTGATTCCGCACTACCGCCACGGCGGCTCGCCGGCGTTCTACGACCGATACGACGCGGTGGGCGGCTCCCCGGGCGGAATCGTCGAGACGGCCTTCACCGATCCCGGCGTTTTGCTCGGAGCGATGACCGACGGACGAGACCTCACCTATCTGCTGCAGCTCGCCTTGCCTCTAGCTGGAGTGTTTCTGGCGGCGCCGCTCCTGTTGATCCCGGCGCTGCCGGAGCTGGCGGCGAACCTTCTCTCCGAGACCGAGACCCAGACCTCGATCGAGTTCCACTACACGGCTCCGATCACTCCGTTCCTCGTGGCCGGAGCCATCCTCGGCGCAGCGCGCCTCCCGCGACTGGCACCGCTGGTTCTGGCCGCTTCGCTTGTCGGCGCCGTCGCTCTCGGTCCCCTGGGGACCGGCGAGCTCGTACCCGACCGAATGTCGGCGCACGACCGCGTTGCAGCGCGAGCGCTCGAGCTGATTCCACCCGACGCGGCGGTCACCAGCACGAACGGCCTCGGGGCCCATCTCTCGGCTCGCCGGCGGGTCTTCAGCTTCCCCGTCATCGGCGACGCTACCTGGGTCGCCGTCGATCTGCGTCGGGCGTCCTACCTCGACCGCCGGTCGGCTCCGTCGACAGCGGCCATCCCGCTTGCACGACTACGCCTGACCGGCGACTGGACGACGGAGCTGGAAGAAGACGGGATCTTCGTGCTCAGCCGCAGCCCTACGAGCAGCACTCCGTAGAGAGCGACGAGCGCCAGGTCCCTGGCGAGCACGAGCCAAACGGTCTCTTCGACGCCAAACACGTCGCGGTAATGGAAGAACCAGAGCTGCGCGAGCACCAGCGCGAGTGCAAGCAGCGCGGAAGCGGCAATGCCGATCGGCGCCGCGACGAGCGGAACGACCGGCAGCAGCCACACGAGGTACTGCGGGGAGATGAACTTCGCAAAGGCCAGGAAGGCGACCACGGTGGCCGCGCAGGACGCGACGAGGCGCTCGTCGTCAACCGGCCTGCGAGTGACGAGCCAGACGACGAGGAGCACCGCCGCAACCTGGAGAACGCCGGTTGCGATTGCGAGAGCGTTGGGTAACGACCCGGCGAGATCGCGAGAGACGGCCGCTGTCGAGCCGCTAACGACCTGCGCGTCGTACATTCCCAGCCGATCGGCGGCCAGGAGGACGGCGCCGCCCAGACTCTCGAGCTGGAGCGACCGCTGCGCCTGCGCCTCGAAGCTCCCCCAGAGGCCGTCCCAGCCGATCGCGGCGAACGGGAGAAGAACGGCGGCGACGGCAACGGCGAACGCGAGCAGTGCGCGGCCGAGCCCGCGGCGCCAGGCAACGAGGCAGAAGAGCGGCAGCAGGGCCGCCGGGTAGAGCTTGGTGGTGACTGCGAATCCGAGCAGCGCGAATCCGAGCGTCGGGCGCTCGTACAGCAGCGCGCAGAGCGCGCCCGCTACCAGCAGCGCCGGCCAGGCGTCATATGTGTTCAGCGACACCGGTCCGAGCGCGAGCGGAACGAGCGCGAGCGCGGCGAGCGCCCCGTACAGACGCCTGGGCCCGGCCGCGAGGCGCACGAGGATCAGCGCGGCGACGAGAAGCGTCGCCAGCCCGACCACCGCCATCAGCACCTTGAAGGCGTGCCGGTACGCCTCCTCCGGCAGCAGCGCAGGCGGGGTGAGCACCGCGAAAGCGCCGGGCGGGTATTCCACGAACACGTCCCGATAGGGCAGGCGCCCGTCGAGGAGCCCGTGCGCGTACTCGCCGTAGAGACCGACGTCCCGATACTCCCGGCCCCGGAACAAGCCTCCCTGCGGCACGACGACGGCGAGAAGGTAGATCGGCGCGACGATCGCCGCAGCCCGGACAGCTACGCGCAGGTCAGACCGTTTACTCGTCTCGAGGCGGCGGTGGGGGCGGCGGGCTCGGCCCCGGCGGCCGAGGCTCTGGCTCGGGTAGAGGCGGGCTCGGCTCGGGCTCCGGCGACGGCTCGGGGGAGGACGGCGGGTAATACGGCGTGTAGTCGTAGTAGTCGTTCGCGTACTGGGCGCGCTCGAACGGCTGCCACTCGGGCTCGGAGGCGGGCTGGGGGAACTCGACCGGATCGGTGTTGCCGATCGCCGACCGCATGAAGAGGTTCCAGATCGTCGCGGGGAACGTCCCGCCGGCGACCGAGATTCCGTGCACGTTCTCCATCGGGATCTGCGCCTGCGGGTAGCCGACCCAGACGGTCGTCGAGAGCGTCGGCGTGTAGCCGCAGAACCAGGCGTCGGTGTGGTCGTCGGTCGTGCCGGTCTTACCCGCCGCCGGCCGGTCGAAAAAGATGCCCGCGCCCGTTCCGGTGCCCTGGTCGATGTTGTCCTCGAGGATCTCAGTGACCTCGTCGGCGACCCAATCGGGGATCACGCGGCGGCGCTCGGGCTTTCCCCACCCCGCATCCGTGTCGACGGTCCCGTCGGGAAGCACCACCCTGCGGATCGCCATCGGCACGGAGTAGATGCCACCTGCCGCGAGCGTCGCGTACGCGGATGCCATGTCCAGCGGGGAGACTCCCGCGGAGCCGAGCCCGAGGGAAGGAACGTAGACGCCTTCCCTCGTCTTCAGGTTCGAACGCACGCCGAGCCGGTGGGCCATCGCCGCCACCTTCTCCGGCCCGAGATCGAGTGTCAGCTGCGCGAACACCGTGTTGTCGGAAGCGAGCGTCGCGCGGGAGATCGACACCGAGCCGAGATACGAGTGGTCGTACGTAGAGACCTCCCAGGCCTCGAGCGTCGGATCGGGCTGGTAGACGAAGGGGCGCGAGGTGTAGGTCGTCGAGTCCGGATCGACACCCTCCGCAACCGCGGCGGTCAGCACGAACGTCTTGAAAGTCGAGCCGGCCTGGCGCCGCGCCTGGGAGGCGAGGTTGAACTGGTTCCCGCGTCGACCGGGCGTGACCGCGGCCATCGCCCGGATGGCGCCGTTCGCCGGGTTGATCGCGACGATCGCAGCCGCGGGGTCGTTACGGTACGGCAGGGTCCTCAGGATCGAGTTCCTCGCTTGCTGCTGGAAGCGGCGGTCGACCGTCGTGTACACCCGCAAGCCGCCCGAACGCACGGTGTTGGCGCCGTACTGCGTGATCAGCTGCTCGCGGACGAAGCTGAAGAAGTACGGCTCGCGGATTCGCGTATAGACCTTCCCCGGCCGCAGGTGTAACTGCCGGTCCGCAACCGCGGTCGCATACTGGCGCTGGGTGATGTCCCCGTTTGCAAGCATCGCCTGCAGCACGTGAGTGCGCCGCCGAAGGGCCGATTCGGGCTTGTTCAGGGGGTCGTACACCGACGGGGCCTGCGTCAGGCCTGCCAGCAGTGCCGCCTGGCCCAGCGTCAGCTTCCACGCCGGCTTCGAGAAGTAGGTCTGCGAGGCGGCCTGCGCGCCGTAGGCGTGGTTCCCGTAGTAGACCGTGTTCAGGTAGCTCTCGAGGATCCAGCTCTTCGGGCGGCGGTTGTTCAGCCGGACCGCAAGGCAGGCCTCGATCAGCTTCCGCTCGAAAGTGACCTCACGGCTGATGTAGAGGTTGCGGACGAGCTGCTGCGTGATCGTCGAGCCGCCCTCGACGACACGACCGGCCTGGACATCGGCTGCCAGAGCCCGGGCGATGCCTTCGAGGTCGATGCCGCTGTGCTCGTAGAACCGCCGATCCTCGATTGCGATCGTGGCGAGGCGCATCCACTTGCTGATCCGATTGAGGGCGACCGGTTGGCGGTTCTTCTCGGCCGGGATCGAGCCGAGTAGGGAGCCGTCGGCCGCGTAGACGAAGGAGTTCTGCCCGATCTCAACCGGGCGAAGGCGATCGAGGTCGCAGGGCGGACCGACCGTGGCGGCCCCGGTGATCCCGGCGGCGGCGACGAGTCCGAGCCCGACGACGATGAACGAGGCGAGCAGAGCGAGTTTCCGGCGATGCCTGGCCCGCTCACGCCGCCGACGGCGCCTCGTGCGGCGACTGTAACCGTCACCCTCCGCTTGCCTGGCGCGCTGCCGACGGCGCCGTTCGTGCGGGCTCATGGCGCGGTATAGACGCCTGCTTCACGCAGGCGGCTTTGAGCACGGAGACGGAGCTCGCTCTCGAGCTGCCGCGCCGACACCTCGTCGTCGGCCCAGGCCCGCAGGGTGACGACGGCGTCGCCGTCGAGCGCGGTGACGAGAAGCTCATCCGGTGCTGCTACGTCGCGCAATAGATCGACCACGGCTTGCAGATCCTTTTCTCGCGGGACGGGCACCGTGATCTCGGCCAACCGCTCCCGGCTGACGATCGTCGAGTTCTTGATGGTATCCGAGGCAAGGCGCTCGTTCGGGATGACGAGGCGCGTCCGGTCGTCCTGGCGGATCCGCGTGTAGACGAGGCCGATCTCCTCGACCACGCCTTCACCCTCGGGCACGCCGACCCGGTCACCCAACCGGATCGGCTGACTGAGGCCGATCACGACGCCGGCGACGAAGTTGGAGAGCGTCCGTTGCGCCGCCAGCCCGATGACGAGGCCGACGATCGCGGACGACGCGAGCAGGCCGCCCGCGACGGCGCGGACCTGCGGGATCACGAGCAGGGCAGACAGCAGCCCGACGAAGATGATCGCGCCCATCAAGCTGCGGCGGAGGACGCGGTAGCGAGTGACCGCCTCGGGCGGCAGCTCACGTCTCGCCATACGCAGGTCGACGAGCTTTGCGAGCACCGCCGCGACGACGATCACGGCGCAGACGACCGCGAGACGCTCCCAGGCCTCCACGGACGGGCTATTCGACGTCGTCTAGAGGTTTCCGCCCGGCGAACCCCTCTTCGAGGCCGTGCCAGTAGCGGACCTCTTCCTCGCCGACGTGCCAGCAGAGGAGGATCTCCTCACCCTCGCGAAGTGCGGGGAAGTCGAGCAGGCCCTGATCGAGGTCCTTGACGAGCACGCCGGCGGCCTGGATCTGTTCCACGCACCGCGCCAGTGCCGTGGCCGCGCCCTCGAGCTCGGCGTCGGCCTCGGCGAAGTCGGATGGGGTGAGATCACCGCCGTTGCCCCCGACCTGTGCACCGAGCGCCGCCCGGCGCGCCTGAGCCTCGACGAGCTCGTAGCGACGCGCGACCATCTCCTCCGCGACCGGGCGCAGCTCGTCGAGGAGGTCGTTTGCCTCGTCGAGGGTGAAGTAGCGTGGCGCCATCGGCCGTATTCTCGACGTCTTCCTCTGGAGTCGCGCGGCGATCTGGGCAGCCGTCGTCTTCGCGTATCTCACCTTCGAGCCGAACGTGCATCCACAGGTCGAGCGCTGGGACCGGCCGGAGCTGACGCGCGACCTGGGCTTCCTCGCCGACGTTTGGGCTCGCTGGGACAGCGTCTGGTTCCTCCGCATCGCCGAGCATGGCTATGGATCAGCGGAGGAGGCCTCGGCCGCCTTCTACCCGCTCTATCCCCTGCTCGTCGGTGCGCTCGGCCGCGTCCTTCTCGGTCATTACGTCCTGGCCGGCGTTCTCATCTCCCTCGCTGCGACGCTCGGCTCGCTCGCGCTCCTCAACCGGCTCGCCGAGGCCAAGCTCGGCCCGGAAGGGGCGCGGCGCGCGGTGCTTTATCTCGCCTTCTTCCCATTCGCCGTCTTCCTTCAAGCCGTCTACAGCGAATCGCTCTTCCTCTTTCTCGCCCTCGGCGCCTTCGTCTTTGCCGAGCGCGGGAGCTTCTTGGGCGCGGGAGTGGCCGCTGGGCTCGCATGGCTGACACGCCCGCTCGGCGTCGCGCTTCTGCCGGCCCTGGCGCTGTTCGCGTGGCGGGCGCCGCGTCGAGGGCAAGCAGTGCTCCGGCTCGCGGCGGCGCCGGCGCTGTTTGCTCTCTATCCGCTCTGGCTCTGGTGGCGGCTCGACGACCCGCTCGCCTTCGCCAATGCGGAAGACGTTTGGAGCCGCCACGTCTCCTCGGCCGGCCCTCTTGGCGGCCTCTGGGACGGACTGCGCGCGGGCTGGGCGGGCGTCCGGCAACTCGCCTCCGGCTCGGATGCGACCCGCTACTGGAGCGGCGTCCAGGACGCCGATCCCGACCGCGTCGCCGCCGTGAACCTCGAGCAGCTGGCGTTCCTGGCCCTCTTCGTCGGCCTGACCGTCGTTGCCTGGCGCCGGTTCGGAGCACCGTACGGACTCTTCGCGGCGCTCAGCCTGGCGATCCCCCTCAGCGTTCCGAGCGAGCGCTGGCCGCTGCTTTCGATTCCGCGCTTCGGTCTCGTCGTGTTCCCCTTCTTCCTCGCTCTGGCCGCGCTGGGCGCCCACCCACGAGTGCACACGCTGGTGGTAGTGATGAGCGCGATGCTCCTCGGACTCGTGTGCGTGCAATGGGCGCTGTGGCAGTGGGTGGCATGAAGCCCTGCCTCGAAAGGCGTCGCTTGCGATGCCGACTTCAGGACGGACGGGCTTCGCCCGTGCGTCCGTCTGAAATGACCGGTCGACACGCTGAAAGGTTGGAGGCCTCGACATGAGCGAACAGCGTTTGCAGCGAAAGCTGATCGCGTGGTGGGCGCTGGTCGGCGCGCTCGCCGTGCTCGGGTTTGCCGCGCAGGCAGGGGACGAGGAGCCTGCCCGGGACGTCCTTTACCGGTACGAGACCGCCGTCTTCGGCTCGCTCTTCTACCTCGTCGTGCTCGGCATCATCCTCGCGATCGCCTCCGGTCTCGATCCGCGCGAGGTGTTCGCACTGCGACGACCGAGCTCGTGGGGTGTCGCCGCCGGACTGGCAGTCGGACTGCTGATCTCGCTGCTGATCGTGACCGCACTGCTCGAGCCGGTCCTCGGCGCGGGCGAGGAGCAGGGACTCGACCCGACGGGCTGGGAGCCCGATCGGGCTCCCGCGTTCGTGCTCAACGCGATCGTCACCGCGGGATTGGGGCCGCTCGTGGAGGAGTTGCTCTTCCGGGGAGTCGGCTTCTACCTGCTGGCGCAGTTCGGCCACACGGCTGCGATCGCAGTCACCGGCATCGCGTTCGCGCTCGTGCACGGCATCGCCGTCGGCCTGCCCATCTTCTTCATCATCGGCGTGGGCCTCGGCTTCATCCGCAGCCGGACGAAAAGCCTGTATCCGGCGTTACTGCTGCACACAGGGTTCAACAGCATCGCCCTTGCCGCCGGAGTCCTAAACTAGGAGAGCTAGTAGATGCCGCGACCCGTCTCCGGGTCGAAGAAGTGCAGCCGGTCGGAAGTGGCGAGGAGGTCGATGCGGTCGCCCTCGCGCGCACGCGTACCGCGGCCAAGGCGGGCAACGAAGAGGCTTCCCTGGCGGCGAGCCTGCTCCGCCGTCGCCTCGACGGCTTCAGTCCCCACCGCCGCCTCGACGTCCTTACCGCGGACGGGCGGCGCACCCACACCGAAATGTACGAAGACCTCGGAGCCCATGTCCTCTCGAATGTCGACGACCGCAGTGATTCTCCGGCCTTCCTGCGCCCCGTCCGACAGGGCGGCGTCCTCGAGATCCTCGGGGCGGATGCCGAGAATGATGCGCTTGCCAAGGAAGTCGCGAAGTGACGGGCGCGCCGCCGTCAATGCGTCGTCGACCGTCAAGCGATGGTCCCCGAAGCGCGCTTCGAAGGCGCCGTTCGAGTCGGCGAGATCGACACCGACGAGGTTCATCGCCGGCGAGCCGATGAACTCCGCGACGAACAGGTTGACCGGCTCGTCGTAGAGGCGCTGCGGAACGTCGAACTGTTGCAGGAGGCCGTCCCGCATTACCGCGACTCGATCACCGAGCGTGAGCGCCTCGGTCTGGTCGTGCGTGACGTAGATCGTCGTCACCTCGAGGTCGCGCTGGATCCGGGCGATCTCGGCCCGCATCTCGACCCGAAGCTTTGCATCGAGATTCGACAGCGGCTCATCCATCAGGAAGAGACGCGGCGTGCGTACGATAGCGCGAGCGAGCGCGACACGCTGGCGCTGGCCTCCGGAGAGCTCGGCAGGCCGGCGGTCGAGCAGGGCTCCGAGTTCCACGCGCTGAGCTGCCTCCAGGACCCGCGTGTCTCGCTCCTGGCGCGCGATACGGCGAACCTTGAGCGGGTAGCCGATGTTCTCGGCGACCGTCATATGCGGGTAAAGGCCGTAATTCTGGAAGACCATGGCGAGGTCGCGGTCTCGCGGCGGCACGTCATTGACACGCGTGCCGTCGATCAAGATGTCACCGGATGTCGGGTCCTCCAGACCGGCGACCATGCGCATCGTCGTCGTTTTCCCGCAGCCGGAGGGGCCGAGCAGCACGAGGAATTCGCGGTCGGCGATGTCGAGGCTGAGGTCGTGCACTGCCGCAAAGCTGCCGAAGCGCTTGGCGATGCGGTCGAGACTGATCGTTGCCACCTTACTCTCCCCGGACGACGAGGCCGCCATCGACCCGCAGAATTTCGCCCGTGATGAAGGAGGCACGCTCGCTGGCGAGGAAGGCCACGGCCTCGGCCACCTCCTCTGCCTCGCCGAAGCGGCCGATGGGATGGGCCCGGTTCCACGAATCGATCAGCGCGTGCGGGTCGTCCACCGTGTCGAAGATGCGCTGGTTGAGCGGTGTCATGATGGTTCCCGGTGCCACGGCGTTGACCCGGATCTTGAGGTGTGCAAGGTCGATCGCCGCCTGCTGAGTCAGAGCGTTTATGCCGCCCTTGGCGGCGGCATAGGCCGCCCAGCCCTTGAAGCCCGTCAACGATTGCACGGAGGACATGTTGACGATGGCGCCACCCCGGCGCCGGATCATCTCGGGGACGCAGACCCGCATGCCGCGCCAGACGCTGCTGAGGTTCGTCGTCAGGACCTCGTTCCACGTCGCCTCGTCGATCTCGTCGACGCGCCCCCCGATAGCCCGAGCGGCATTGTTGACAAGGATGTCGACGCCGCCGAACGCTTTGCGGGCGGCTGTCGCCATCGCCTCCATGTCGGCCATGCTGGCGACGTCCGTGCGCACGAACATTGCCCTGCCGCCTCCCGCGGCGATTGCCTCGGCGACGGCGCGTCCCTCACCCTCTGCGACATCTGCGATGATGACGGCCGCACCGCCGGCCGCAAAGAGCTCGGCGCAGGCCTTACCGATGCCCATCGCGGCGCCGGTTACAATCGCGACCTTGCCCTCGAAATCCCGGCTGTTCATAGTCATGTCCCCGTGAAGACCGGCTGGCGCTTGTCGAGGAAAGCCTCGATGCCCTCCTGGCCGTCCCGGCTGGCATAGAGGCGGAGGAGCACTTCCTGCTCAAGCGATTGAGCAACAGGCAGCGGCGCATCAAATCCCTGGCGGATGAGCCGCTTCATCTCGGCCTGGGCGCGCGGCGCGACAGCGATCATGGCGCGGGCCCGGGCGAGCGCCGCCTCCATCAGCGCCTCGTCCGCGGCGAGCTCGACGACAAGGCCCAGCTGGTGCGCTCGCTCGCCGGTGATGCGCCGCGCCGCCAAGAGAATGTCGGAGGCCATTTGCTTGCCGACCGAGCGCGTCAGGCGCTGCGTGCCGCCGCCTCCCGGCGACAGGCCGAGCAGGCCCTCGGGCAGGCCGAAGCGGGCCGTGGCGTCGGCGACGATGATGTCGCAAGCGAGAGCAATCTCGAAGCCGCCGCCGAGCGCATAGCCCTTGACAGCGGCGATGGTGGGCTTCGGTAGAGCCTCCAGCGTGTCGAAGACGCGGCGGCTCTCGAACTGATAGGCGGCGAAGGCGTCGGCGCGGTTGCCGCGGTATTCCGCGATGTCGGCGCCGGCGACGAAGGCTTTCTCTCCGGCGCCGGCAAGGATGACGGCGCGCAGCGATGAGTCGTCGGCAATGGCGCCGAGTGCCGCCTCAAAGGCGCGGATCATCGGCGTCGAGAGCGCGTTCAGCTTGTCCGGCCGGTTAAAGGTGAGGCGAGCAATGCCGGGCTCGGGCGTATCGAAGAGGAGCGGCGCATCGGACATGGGTCAGCCTTTCACCGCCCCGGCCGTGAGGCCAGCGACGAATTGGCGTTGAAGGACGAAGAAGATGATGATGACGGGGAGTGAGATGA
>Ga0126306_10000468_pt1 | contig 18607 bp, 24 predicted proteins | sample Plot27_FD_92592 | JGI IMG/M metagenome (GOLD analysis project Ga0126306, IMG submission 92592) | Serpentine soil microbial communities from UC McLaughlin Reserve, CA, USA - Plot27 | ecosystem: Environmental > Terrestrial > Soil > Grasslands | place: USA: UC McLaughlin Reserve, Lake County...
CCCGTAAACCCGTGCCGAGAAGGGCGCGGAATAGACTGCCTCGATGGTCCTCAGCGACCGCACGATCAAGGAGGAGATCGCGGCCGGCCGGCTCGTCTTCGACCCCTACGACGAGGCGCTCGTGCAGCCCTCGAGCGTCGATATGCGGGTCGACAGGAGCTTCCGCGTCTTCAACAACTCGCGCTACCCCTATATCGACGTGCGCGAGCCGATGGAGAACCTGACCGAGCTGGTCACGGTCTCCGACGAGGAGCCCTTCGTCCTCCACCCTGGCGAGTTCGTGCTGGGCCAGACGCTGGAGCACGTGCGGCTGCCCAACGACCTGGTGGCCCGCCTGGAGGGGAAGAGCTCGCTCGGGCGCCTCGGTCTGGTCATTCACAGCACCGCCGGCTTCGTCGACCCGGGTTTCGCAGGAAATCTCACCCTCGAGCTATCCAACCTGGCGAACCTGCCCATCACGATCTACCGCGGCATGCCGATCGGGCAGATCTCGTTCATGCGCATGGACCGGCCGGTCGAACACGCCTACGGGCACAGCGAGGCGGGCAGCAAGTACCAGGGGCAGACCGAGCCGACCGCGAGCCGCTTCTACCTCAACTTCCCCCAGGACGACTCGGGTGACGCCGGCGGGCGCGCTCCCGCACCCAACGGCGGCCGGGCACGCAGCAAGCGATAGTTCGCGGCGGCTGCCTCCCCTGCCGCTAACATCCGCTAGATGCCCAATATCGGACCGCTTGAGATAGCCGTCGTTCTCGTCATCGTCCTGATCATCTTCGGGCCGAAGCGCCTGCCGGAGCTCGGCCAGTCGATGGGGCGTGGGATCCGCGAGTTCAAGAACTCGATCTCCGGAGACAAGGACAAGGACGCCCCGGAGGAGAAGCAACGGGAGCTCGAGGCGAGCCAGCAGGTTCAGGCTAGCCGGCCGCAGCCCCCGCAGGGCTCGGCGGGCGGGGCGAGTGCTGAGAAGCCCGCGGAGCCGGTCGAGGGCGAGATCGTCACCGAGAACAAGGCGTAGCCAATGGCCCGGCTGCGGCCGGTCGACTTCGAGGACCGGCTCACGCTTGTCGAGCACCTCGACGAGCTCCGAACGCGCATCGTCATTTCGATCGCCGCCTTCGCGGTCGCCTTCGCGCTCTGCTTCTGGCAGAACGACCGGCTGCTGGACATCGCCAACGAGCCGCTGCCGGGGGACCTGACGCCGATCACCTTCGGCGTCGCCGAGCCTTTCACCACCACGGTGACGATCAGCGCCTACGCGGCGATCGTCATCTCACTGCCGGTGATCCTCTACCAGGCATACGCCTTCGTCCTGCCGGCGCTGACCACCAGGGAGAGGCGGGTGGTCGTCCCGTTCCTGATCATGGTTCCCGTCCTGTTCGTGGCCGGCGTCGTGTTCGGCTACTTCGTGGTCCTCCCCGCGGCCACCAAGTTCCTGCTGAATTTCAACGAGAACCAATTCAACATCGAGGTCCGGGCGCGCGACTACTACAGCTTCTTCACCCTCACGCTCGGAGTCATGGGGCTGATCTTCCAGCTGCCGATCGGCATCCTGGCGGTCACACGGCTCGGCATAGTGACGCCCGACCAGCTGGCGAAGAACCGCCGGTACGCGTACGTCGTCCTGATCGTCCTCGCCATGCTGCTACCGGGCACCGATCCGATCACGATGCTGATCGAGGCGGTACCGCTGATCGTGCTCTACGAGGGGAGCGTCCTGCTCTCCAGGGCCTTCGGGAGGCCGCCAGAGGAGGCGGCGGAAACGGAGATTGCCGTCTCCGAGCCACCCCCGAGCGGGGCGGCCTAGGCCCGCTTAAACCGACCCTCTACGCTTCACCGCCGTGCTTTTCGACCTGCAGAGCCCACGTCGTCGCCGCGTCATCCGCGTCACCTTCGGCGCGCTGGCCGCGATCTTCGCGATCAGCTTCGTCTTCCTCGGAGTCGGCACGGGCGGCGGCGGCGGCAGCATCAGCGACCTCTTCGGGGGCGGCGGTGGCGCCGACCCCGCGAGCGCGTTCGACGACGACATCAATGCGGCCCAGGAGAAGCTGGCTGTGAACCCGAACGACATCGGATCGCTAGCCCAGCTGGTCACGCTTCACTACCAGGCGGGCAACGCTGGGGTGCAGGTCGATCAGGACACTGGGCAGCAGTCCCTGACGAGCGAGGGCAAGCAGCACTTCGAGCAGAGCGTCGATGCCTGGTTGAAGTACCGGAAGCAGACCGGCGACCAGGCCAGCCAGGGAACCGCCGCGATCGCCTACCAGGCGTATTACGTGCTCGCGCAGGCGGACTTCTCCGAGGCGGCCAGCTCCACTAGCGCCTCTGAACAGCTGCAGGGGCTTCAGTCGACGATCGCGGATCTCAAGGGGGCGGCCGAGGCCCAGAGAGTCATCGCAACTGCGCAGCCGACAGCCCCGAACTGGGCGAAGGTAGCCGACGCGTACTTCCTCGCCGGCGACGCGGAGGGCGCGCAAGAAGCAATCGCAGAGGCGACGAAGCTGGATCCGAAGGCGGCGGGGAAGCTCGAGCAGCAGTTGAAGGGCAGACGAGAGCAGGGCGAGCGCTTCACGAAGGCCATCGACCAGCTGACCAAGCAGCAGCAGCAGGTCCAGAGCGGCGCCGGCGGAGCGGCTGGCGGCGGCAACCCCCTCAGCGATCTCGGGACCGGCGGGCTGGGTGGCACCGGCGGGCCCTAGGGCCTTCCTATAATTCCGCCCTCCACCGGGCCGTTAGCTCAGCTGGTAGAGCAGGAGACTCTTAATCTCAAGGTCGCAGGTTCGATCCCTGCACGGCCCACTCTCTGACGATGTCAGCGGCACCACTTCGCGGGCTGCTTACCGGGGGGCTGTCCGCCAGCCTCATCCTCGGCGTGGCGTACACCATTGCGCCGGTTGGCGCCCCGTCGCGCGCCGCCGCCCAGGTCAGCGGGGATCTCTGCCTGTCCGCGGAACCGCCTCCGGGCTCGGCTGCGCCGCAGAGGTTGCGTTTCGGGATCACGCCGCTCGCCGCGGGCAGCGCCGGCGGGATTCAGGCGCAGCCGAAACCAGAGAATCCTGGGGTGGCCCAGGCCGAGCTCAGCCGTCTGAGACCGGGTCGGCGGCAGCTGGTGCTCCACCTCAATCGGATGTTCATGTCGGACGGCGAGACGGGGGTCAGGAGGTATGCCGCGCTCGTCGACGCCTACGCGGCCGCCGGCTTCGACTCCGAACTGCAGGTCCGTTACCACCCCGCGGTCGAGCAGGAGGGCGACATGGCGGCGTGGACTGGCTACGTCAGGACCGCGGTGCGCATTCTGGGCAAGCGGCCGAGCGTGAAGGCGCTGACCATCACCAACGAGGTGAACTTCCCCGTCTCGCCGAATACCTCCGACGGAAGCTTCACGGGCGCGCTGCAAGCGATCGTCACCGGAGTGGTTGCAGCCCGGCACGAGCTCGATCGGATCGGTCGCCCCGACGTGGAGCTTGGGTTCTCGTTCGCTTGGCGATGGCTGCCGACTTCCGATGCCGACTTCTGGCGCCAGCTCGGCGCGCTGGGGACCCCGGAGTTTGGGCGTGCGCTCGACTATGTGGGACTGCAGATCTACCCGGGCCTGGTCTGGCCGCCGGTCTCGCCGGCGGCTTCGGCGGGAGACGACACGGTCGAGGCGCTGACCCTGCTCCGCGACTGCTACATGCCGCAGGCCGGCTTGGGCCGAAGCGTCGATCTCTGGGTGACGGAGAACGGGTACGCCACCAACCTCGGCAGAACGGAGGCGGAGCAAGACCTCGCGCTGAAGTCGACGCTCGACGCCGTCTACCGCTACTCCGGCACGCTCGGCGTGACGGACTACCGCTGGTTCAACCTTCGGGACAACAACTCCACGGGAACAGACCTCTTCGCAGCGGTGGGGCTGTTGCGCGACGATTACTTCGAGAAGCCGGTGTTTGCGACCTACCGGTCCTACATCGAGCGGATCGGCACCGACCGGCCGCCGATCAGGCGGTGCGGAAGGCGCATCGCGACGGTGCTCGGCACCGGCGGCCGAGACCTTCTACGCGGCAGCAAAGGCCCCGACGTGCGGACCCGGCCGCGACAAGCTGATCGGCGGGCCGGGGCCGACCGAATCCGGGGTGGTCCCGGCCGTGACCGTTGCCCCGGCGGCCGAGCCCGCGACCGCATTCGCGGCTGCGGGTCCTGAATCTCCCGCGCGAACTCAGCCGGGGTAGGGTCGGCGGCTCACACGGAAGGAGGACCCTTGGAGGCAGCACCGCAAACCGTCAAGTTCGACCTGGCGGATCTGATGTTCAGCCCGACGGCCGCCCTGTTCGAGGGGAAGGCCCGGGCAGGAATCGACACCTCGATCTTCGTCGTCCGGACGCCGCCGGGCAAGTTCGTCGAGATGCACGTTCACCCGTACCCGGAGACCTTCGTCCTGCTCGAGGGCCAGGGTCGCTGGACGGCCGGAGACACCGTCAGCGAGCTGAGCCCCGATCAGATGCTCGTCGTGCCGGCCGAGGCGCCGCACGGGTTCCGCAATGTGGGCGACGTTCCGCTTCTGGTTGTCTCGGTGCACGAATCGGGCACCCTGGAGCAGAGGTTCCTGGGGATCGAGCCATCCTGAGGCGATGATGGATCTCGAACTGGTCAACTTCGACAACCCGACCGAGGTGAGGACCTTCGAGAAGGGACGCTTCGAGGTCTACAAGGTGGGACCCACCACGCTCGGTCGCGCGACCTACGAGCCAGGATGGAAGTGGTCGGAGCACGTCGGCGCGGCTACGGGCGAGACGTCGTGTCAAGTCGAGCACGTAGGTCTCGTCCTGCGAGGCCAGGCGGTGGCCAAGATGGACGACGGCCGTGAGGTAGTGATGAGGGCCGGTGACTTCTTCTACGTGCCGCCCGGCCACGACAGCTGGGTCGTCGGCGACGAGGAATACGTCTCGCTCCACATCCTCGGCAGCGAGGACTACGCCGCCTCAGACTCCTGAAGCGGTCGGCTCAGCGCGCGATCGCCCGGATGATCAGCAGCAGGATCACCGAGCCGCCGATCGCGATCAGCCAGGTCCCGAGGTCGAAGAAGTCGTCGATCTCGCCGATGTCGAGGGCGCTGGCGATGAAGCCACCGATCAGGGCGCCGAGGATGCCGACCGCAGTGGTGCCGATGCAGCCGCCGGGTTCGGTCCGTCCCGGGATGACCGCACGCGCGATCGCGCCGGCGAACAGTCCGAGAATGATCCAGGCGATGATTCCCATCGACCGTGGACCCTATCGACCGCGCCGAGAGGGCCGTGGCGCTACTGCTGGGGGTGGCGGGGAGCCGCGTGGTAGCTCAGATACCAGAACACGTGACGGGCGGCGTTGACGCCGACGCTGACCGGTGAGAGCAGCCGTCGCATAGGCTGAACCCTAATCAGTGAGCCGGACTCCATGGTCCGTAGTAGTCCCCGATTTCGCCTGCATCCAGGCGGATTCCTGCCCACTTTGCGGGGTCAGCAAACTTGGCGCGGCTAGCATTCCGCGACCCATGAGGAGCTTGCTTCAAAGACGGCGGAAGCGAGGGCTGGCAGCGCTCGCGAGTGGCGCGAGGGCGGAGCGCACTACACTCGGCCTGGCGGTGTTCGGGCTCGGGCCCGCGGTCGCACTGATCAGCGGCGAGCTTCTGCGAATGGCTCGCCGCCGCCGGGATAGCAGGGAATCCGAGACCCCGGAGAATCTCGTCGGCACCGCGGGCTACGCCACCCGGGACACGTTCGCGGTCGCCCGGCGCGGGATTCAGGCGACGCCGCATCACGAGGCCGTCCTCTTCAACCTCCTGCAGGGCTTTCTCGGGGCGTTCGCAATCGCGCGGCTCTCGACCTGGGGGATTAGACACGGCTGGTGGCCCTTCCGGGACGTCAAGGTGAGTGGCCGCCACATCCATCACTTCCTCCCCGGGATCGGGCTCGCCTTCGCATCCGGCATCGGCGCGATCACGACCCGCAACGAGGGCGCGGAGGCGGCACTGGCGATCCCGTTCGGCGTCGGGATGGGCCTGACCATGGACGAGGCGGCGCTGCTGCTCGACCTGGAGGACGTCTACTGGACGAGGCAGGGGCTGCTCAGTGTGCAGGTGAGCCTGGGCGTGACCGCCACGCTCGCCGCGACGATTCTCGGGATGCGGATGCTGCGTCGGGGCGAGGAGAAGGGCGTCGAGGAGGGCCTGATCCCCGCCTATATGGGCGAGCACGGGATGAGGGCGACCGGCGCTCTGGCTTAGGCCGCGCGGGCCTCGAGCCAACGGATGCCCGGTCCCTGCGGGTAGCGCGGCCGCCTAACGCTAGGCGGCGGCGCGCAGGCGGGGCCGCTGCTCCTTGCCCATCCAGATCACCTGATCGCGACCGGGGCCGACGCCGACCAGCCGAATCGGGACTCCGACGTGGTCTGAGACGGCGGTGAGATAGTCACGCGCCTCGGAGGGGAGATCCTGCTCGCGGCGGCAGTCGCCGATCTCGCCCTCGAATCCGGGCAGCTCCTCGTATTCCGGCTCGGCGGTGTGGATGATCGACTGGTGGTAGGGGAACTCGTCGAAGACCGCTCCCTCGGGATGCCGGTAGCGGACGCAGACCCGCAGTGGGTCGATACCGGAGAGCACGTCCAACTTGGTCACGGCCAGAGCGGTCATCGTGTTGAGCCGAACGGCGTAGCGCAGGGCAACCAGATCGAGCCAGCCGCAGCGCCGCGGACGGCCGGTGGTGGTGCCGAGCTCCCCGCCCCGCTCGCGCAGCCGCTCCCCGAGGTCATCGTCGAGCTCGGTCGGGAACGGGCCAGCGCCGACGCGCGTGGCGTAGGCCTTCGCGATTCCCCAGACCTCGTCGATGTCGCTGGGGCCGACGCCCGCGCCGATGGTGGCCGAGCCCGCGACGGGGTTGGACGAGGTGACGAACGGATAGGTGCCGTGGTCGAGATCGAGCATCGTTCCCTGCGCGCCCTCGAAGAGGACGGTGCAATCGGCGTCGAGCGCCTCCCAGCAGAGCCGGGCGGTGTCGGCGATGTGTGGCTCGAGGCGGTGGCCATAGGTGAGGTAGGTCTCGACCATGGTGTGGAGGTCGAGCTCGGGGTCCTTGGCGAATGGCCGCAGCATCTGCTGCTTCGGCTCCATCGCGGTCATGATCTTCTTGCGCAGGATCTTCGCGTCGAGCAGGTCCTGGATTCGGATCCCAAGGCGCGCGGCCTTGTCCGAGTAGGCGGGTCCGATTCCGCGGCGGGTGGTGCCGATCTCGAGCTTGCCGAGCTTCAGCTCACCCGCGGTGTCGAGCTTGACGTGGTAGGGCATGATCACGTGCGCGTTCGCGGAGATCCGCAGGCCGCTGACGTCGATGCCACGGTGTCGCAGCTCCTCGATCTCGCCGGTCAGGACCGCCGGATCGATCACGACGCCGTTGCCGACCGCGCAGGTCTTGCCGGGGTAGAGGATCCCGGACGGGATCAGATGGAACTTGAAGGTCTCTCCGTCGCGGATGATCGTGTGGCCGGCGTTGTTACCGCCCTGAAAGCGGATCACGACATCGGCCTGCTCGGCGAGCAAGTCGGTGACCTTGCCCTTCCCCTCGTCGCCCCACTGGGCGCCGACTATGACGATTCCAGGCACGAGCAGGGATTATGAGGCGTTGGCAGGCGCCCGCGCCTGCACAAGCGGATCGAAACACCCAAAGGAGCGACGCATGGACGACAAGGTCATTCTGGAAGAGAAGCTGGCGGCGCTAGATAAGCCCTTCCAGCCGGGTATCGTCGGCTACCTCAACGACTACAAGCTGATTGTGGTCAAGGTGCTCGGCGAGTTCGTGTGGCACAAACACGACGAGACCGACGACTTCTTCCTGGTGCTCGACGGCCGTCTGACGATCCAGCTTCGCGACCGGGACGTCGAGCTCGGCCCGGGCGAGCTGTTCGTCGTTCCCCGCGGCGTCGAACACTGCCCGAAGGCCGAGGAGGAGGCGCGGGTTCTGCTGATCGAGCCAAAGGAGACGGTCAACACCGGGGATGCCGGTGGCGATCTGACGGCCGAGCCGGTCGAGATCTGAGCGCGAGCCTAGTGGTCGAGCGGGCCGAGGGCGGCGCCGCCGCCCTCGCCGAGCGAGGTGGCGGCGTCCACTGAGACCCGCATGCGGCGGTCCTCGTCGAAGAGCAGGACGGGGTCGCCGCAGATCTCGACCAGGCGTGAGACCACCCTGGTGCCGAGCTGCTTCTCCAGTTCGTCGTCCTCGAGGTTGCTGGTCACGATCAGGGAGCGCTGGCGCTCGTAGCGTTCGTTGATGAGCGCGTAGAGCTGCTCGAGGACCCACTCCGTCTGCTTCTCGACGCCGAGGTCGTCGAGGTGGAGCAGGTCGACGCTCGCCAGGCGCTCGAAGAACTGCGTGTAGGACTGCTCGCCGATCTCGGCGTCGTAGGTCTGGCGGATCCGGCTCAGGAGCTTGGGAAGCGAGTAGATGGCGACCGAGCGCCCCGATTCGAGCGCGGTCCGCGAGATCAGCATCGCCAGGGTCGTCTTCCCGGTCCCGGAGCTGCCGAAGAACCACATGCCGCGGCCGTCGTCGAGATTCACCTCGAGGTGCTCGCAGTAGTCGCGGACCCGCTTCACGACGAAGGCGTCCATCTGCGTCACCGGCGGGCGGTCGAAGGAGACGCCCCGGTACTTGGGTGGGATCACCGAATCGATCCCCTGCAACCGGGCCCGGGCGACCATCCGGGAGCGACACTCGCAGGGGCGCGCGACGTCCTCGGGACCGAGGATCCAGCCCGAGCCGTCGCAGATGCCGAGTCGGCATGGCTGACGCTCTCCGGATTGCGGGCTCGCCGCCAATTCAGAACGCCTCCGCGCTGGCATCGCCGTCGGACGCGCCGACGTCCTCCATCGGCGGCCCCTCGCCGGCCGGCTGCTCCACCGGCTTCTCGCCCCGGGCCCGATCGGCGAACTTCGGGTAATGCTCGAGGAACACCATGTGGACGGTCCCGACCGGGCCGTTGCGGTGCTTCGCGACGATCAGCTCCGCGCCGCCGGGATCCTCCGACTCGGCGTTGTAGTAGTCGTCGCGGTAGAGGAAGCCGACGAGGTCGGCGTCCTGCTCGATCGCGCCGGACTCGCGCAGGTCGGAGAGGATCGGGCGCTTGTCAGGCCGCTGCTCCGGTGCGCGGGAGAGCTGTGAGATCCCGATCACCGGGACATTCAGCTCGCGGGCGAGGATCTTGAGACCGCGGCTGAACTGAGCGACCTGCTCTACGCGGTTGGCGCGCGGGTCGTCGCTCCTCATCAGCTGGAGGTAGTCGACGATGACGAGCCCGAGACCCTCGTGACCCCGGCTGCGCTCCTGGGCGTGCAGGCGCCTGGCCTTCGCGCGGAGCTCGAGCAGGCCCAGGTCCGAGGAGTCGTCGATCCAGAGCGGTGCGGACTCGAGCTGGTTGCAGGCCTTGACGACCTTCGGCCAGTCCTTGCTCGCGACCTTCCCCTTGCGCAATCGGTCGCTGGAGATCCGCGACTGCGAGCCGATGAAGCGGTGCGCGAGCTCCATCTCCGACATCTCGAGGGAGAAGAGGGCGACGGGCTTCTTGTGCTTCATCGCGACGTTCTGGGCGAAGTCGCAGACCAGCGTGCTTTTTCCCATGGCTGGCCTCGCCGCGATCACGATCAGGTTGCCGGGCTGGAAGCCGCCGGTCTTGTCGTCCAGGTCGCGGAAGCCCGAGGGGGTTCCGGTGATCTCCGAGTCGCCGCTGGCGAGCTTCTCGAGCTTGTCGATCTCGTCATGGAGGATGTCGCCGATTTCGCGGAAGTCGTCGGCCTGCTCCTCGTTGGCGACTTGGAAGAGGAGCCGCTCGGCGTTCTCGACCAGGGCTCTCGGCTCGCCGTCGCGCTCGACGATGGACTGCTGGATCCGCTTCGCGGCGCCGTCGAGGCGGCGCATCAGCGAGTTCTGCTTGACGATCTGCGCGTAGTGCTTGGCGCTGCCGGGGGCCGGGACCTTGGCCGCCAGGCTGGCGACGACGTCGCGGCCGCCGACCTCGTCGAGCTGACCGCGCTGGGAGAGCGCCTCCGAGACGGTCAGCACGTCGACCGGGTCGGCCTTCTCGTGCAGGCCGATGATGGCCTTGTAGATCGTGCGGTGGCGGTCCCGGTAGAAGTCCTCGGCGTGCAGGCGGACGTCGAGCAGGACGGGCTCGATCATCGCCTCGGCGACCATCATCGCCCCGAGAACCGACTCCTCCGCCTCCAGGTTCTGTGGCGGAACGATCGTTGTCTTTCCGTTGGTCGCCAACTGCTCTCTCTCGCGCAGAGGGTCGTCCGACCTGCCGGCCGAGTCCTCTCCAAGTGTGGATACGGGCCCGGCGGATCCCATTGGCCCCGAAGTGGAACTAAATCCGCGCGAGCCTGGCTAGAAAATCACAGGCCGCCACTCGGCGCAGAGGAGTTGCGGCTATTTGCGGCAGCCACGTTTCAGGCACGATTCGCGCCTGAGTGAGAAGCCCGCTGTTTGCGCCCTACTCCTTCGCCTCGGCGACGATCGTCTTGACCGAGGCGGTGGTGCCGCCGCCGACCTCGACCTCGACCATGTACGTGCCGGTCTCGCGGATCGGATCCTCGAGGCGGATCTTCTTGCGATCGACCTTGATGCCACGCGCGGCCTGGATCGCCTCAGCGATCTCGGCCGAGGTGACGGAACCGAAGAGCTTGCCGTCCTCCCCGGCGCGGTGGTTGATGGTCAAAACCGTCTTGCCAAGCAGCGCGGACGTTTCGCCGGCACGCTCCGCGGCCTGGCGCTCCGCCTCCTCGGCCCGCTCACGCTTGCGCTGTGCGTCCTCGAGCGCCCCCTTGGTTGCGGGCTGCGCGAGCTTGCGCGGCACGAGGTAGTTGCGGAGATAGCCGGGGGAGACGTCGACCGGGGTCCCGGCTTCGCCGAGCCCCTCCACGTCCTTGAGCAGAACAGCCTGCGCCATCGGCCTAGCGCTCGCCGACGTAGGGCAGCAGGGCGAGCTCGCGGGCGCGCTTCACCGCCAGGGCGAGCTGCTGCTGATGCTTCCGGGAGAGACCCGTGACGCGGCGGGACCGCGTCTTGCCGCGATCGGAGATGAACCGGCGCAGCAGGGCCAGATCCTTGTAGTCGATCGCCTCGGCGTTGATCCGCGTGTACTTCCGCGGCCGTCCGCGATCGCTGAGCCCGCGGCGCCTGCGGCCGCCTCCGGTCTGGGTCTGTCGCTGCTGCCGTGCCACGAAGGTCGCGAATGGTAGCGGTGGTCGGTTTTAATGGTCCGGATGCTCAACTTCGATCTCGAGACCGAGACCGAGGACGCCAGCGCGCTGATCAGGATCCGCGGAGACCTCGATCTGCAGGTGGTCGATCAGCTCACCGAGGCGCTGGCCGAGATCGAATCACGTGAACCCGAACTACTCGTCCTGGATCTGAGCCGCCTCACGTTCATGGACTCGAGCGGCATGGCCGCGGTCGCGGCGGCTCATATCCGGGCGGTGGAGGCCGGCCGGCGATTCGCGATCGTCCGAGCGCCGGCCGGTGTGAGGCAGGCGTTCGACCGCACCAACCTCGACGAGGTCATCACGATCACCGATGACCTCACCAGCATCTATCCCTGAGCGGTTTCCCTAGAACGGGATGTCGTCGTCGGAGCCGCCGCCGGAGCTGACGCCCGCGCCCTCGAAGTCCGAGGTGTCCGCGGGCACGTCCGACTTGGGCTGGAAGCCATTGCCCCCGCCGCCCGGGTTGTCCGAGCGCGAGCCGAGGAATTGGACGCTGTTGGCGATGATCTCCACCGCCTGGCGCTTGGAGCCGTCCTGCGCCTCCCACTCGCGCCAGTCGAGGCGTCCCTCGACGGCGACCGGTCGGCCCTTGGAGAGGTACTGGGCGCAGTTCTCGCCCTGCGCGCCCCAGACGGTGACGTCGAAGTAGTTGGGCTTGTCGACCCACTCGCCGCTCTGGTCCTTGCGGCGGCTGTTGACGGCCACTCGAAGCTTGCAGACGGAGGTTCCACCGGGGGTGGAGCGCAGCTCGGGATCCTTGGTCAGGTTTCCCGTGATCGCGCAGATATTGATGTTGGAGGCCGCCAAGTTGAAGCTCCCTTCCCTTTCGATTCCGAACGTCGATCTTAAGCAGCGGCTCGGCTGGTCTCGCCCCCCTCTACGAGATAAACCCGGAAAGTGGGGGACTACTCGTCGCGCCGCCCGCGCCGCGGACGGTCGTCGCGATCAGGGCGGCCATCCCCTACCGAGGCCGGCCGCTCGGAGGCGGGCGGGGGGTTGGTCGGGGATTCGGGATCGACCTTGAAGATGCGGAAGCGCAGCACGCCGTCCGTGATCTTCAGGCTGTGGTCGAGCCGCTCGAGCAGGTTCGGCTCGCCCTGGAAGCGGTAGTAGCGGTAGTCCGCCTCGTTCCGCTGGCGGATCTCGTAGGCCATCTTGCGCATCCCCCAGACGTCGGCACGATCCAGCGTGCCCGCGCCCTCGATCGCCTGCCGCACGTCACCCGCGACTTTCTCGCGTGCGTCGTCCGCCGCCTCGGGATCGAGCATCAGTACGAGTTCGTAGTGCCGGTTCACAGCGACGCGCGACTATAGGGGATAGACGCGAGGGGGCGGCGCTGATGCGAGGGCGCGCGCAAGCGCGACCCGTGATCTGCTGGAGCAGCCACCCGATTAATGCTGGAGCAGGGGAGAGCGCGCGTCCCGTCTGGCTCACCGGGATATGGCCGGACGGCAGATCAGATGGCAGAGCGTGGGCCGCGCCGCGGCGATCGCGGTGGCAGTGTTCGCCGGGATCATCTCACTGCCCGCTCTCATCGGCAGCGACCGGCCACCGCCGGTCCCTCCCGACGTGGGTCTCACGCCCCCACCGTCAGAGCCCGTGCCGGCTGAACTTCCGCCTCCGCCCGACTCGGCGGCGGAATCACCGTCGCCGGCGTCCCTAAAGCGACCGAAACGCCGCGCTCGCCGGCTGACCGGGCACAGGCGACGCCGTGAGCGTTCGCACCCGCAGGGGGAGCGTCCGCGCCCACGCAATCCACACCGCCGTCCACGCGAAGACCCGGCACCCGCCGCCCCCACCTCGCCGCCCGTCTATGCACCGCCGGCCTACTCATACGTCCCGCCGCCCTCCTCCGGCGAGTTTCGGATCGAGCGCTAGCGACGCAGCTCAGCCGGAGAGGCCTTCCTGAAGGTCAGACGGTCTCAGCCGAAATCCCGCCTTCGACTCGGCACCCAGGTGGAGGTAGAAGGCCTCGGCGGCCGTGAGGATGTCCATCCGCATCCCTCCCGCCCGCTCCAGCGCCTCGCGAAGCAACCGGCGAGCGAGACCGCCAGCTCGCCAGGCCTCACCGACCAGCAAGGCCGAGAGGTGAGCCTGGATCTCGCCATCGGACTGGAGCTGGATCAGGCCGGCGACCACCCCGCCGTCGACCGCGATCAGCGTCGTGGACCCGGGCGAGCTCAGCGCTCGGCGGGTGCGCTCGGGGTCCTCCGTATACGTATCCCAGCCCTCGGCGGCGCACAGCGCCACCACGCCCTGCAGGTGCTCCGCCCGGAAAGGCTCCAGCTCGATCACAGTCATTGGAAGCTCAACGCACCGACGCCGGCGAGCGCTTCGCCTTGATGTCCGCCATCTGCTGGTCCACCCAGTCGCCTGGATCCCGTTCGGTGATGATCTCCACCAGCCGCTTGGCGCGCAGCGCCCGCTCCTCGGGCTCCATCGTCAGCGCGCGATGGATCTCGTCGGCCTGCTCCTGGATGTCGAACGGGTTCACCGAGAGCGTGCAGTCGCCCAGCTCCTCGTGGGCGCCTGTGTTCTCCGAGAGCATGACGACGCCATTGCGTGTGTTGACGGTCGGTGCCTCCTTCGCGACCAGGTTCATCCCGTCGAAGAGCGAGTTGACCATCAGCAGGTCGAAGTGCTTGTAGCGCGCCACGGCCTCGTGGAAGTTCTCGTAGATCCGCAGGTCAATCGGCATCCAGTCCGTGGTCCCGTGCCGGTGGTTGACGACCGCGACGAGCGCCTCGATCCGCTCCAGGTACTCGGCGTACTCGGGCACGTCCTGCCGCGAGGGCTGCAGGTGCGCGATGAAGGTGACCTTCTCGCGGAACTCCGGGTGCTGGTCGAGGAAGACGTCGAAGGCCGTGAACCCGCGCAGCACGTTCTTCGAGAGGTCCGCCCGGTCGACCCGAAGGATCAGGTGGTCCCGGCGGCGCCGCCGCACCTCCCTCTCGTAGAACTCCACGTCCGACGACTCGGCCGCGCGGTAGAGCCGCTGGGTGTCGATCGAGAGCGGATAGGCCCGCACCCAGGTCTCCCGACCGTCGTGAAGCACGGCGTTCCGCTCGAAGTCGACCTCGAGCTCCATCAGCTCGCGGCAACACTGCAGGAAGTTGCGGCAGTAGGCGGTCGTGTGGAAGCCGATGATGTCGTTGGCGAGCATGCTCTGGTAGATCTCCTCCCTCCAGCGGTTGGGCAGGATCCGCCAGGAGTCCGGCTGGGACCAGGGGATGTGCACGAAGTAGTGGAGGAAAGCGTCCGGCCGGGCCCGCCGGATCACCCCCGGGCAGGTGTAGAGGTGGTAGTCGTGGAGCATCACCACCGGCTCCTCCTGCTCCGAGATGGACCGGACGACGCAGTCGGCGATGTCGTCGTTGACGACCTTGTAGCCCTCCTCCCAGGCGTCCACCTCGGCCTGCCGGATGTCCGGTGCGTTGGAGAGGTCCCAGAGGTAATGCTGGATGAACCACAGGATCGGATTCGCGATCACGTTGTAGAAGCGGTCGTACGCCTCCGGGTTGGAGGCGACCATCTCCACGTCATAGGCGATCCCCTCGACCTCGATCTCAACGGGCCCATCGCTCTCGTTCGCGACCACGACGTCCTCCTCGGTCATCGCCGAGGCGATCCAGAGGGCCTTGCGGTGTGAGACCAGTCCGGAAAGAGCGGTTACCAGGCCACCGCCGCCTCGTTGCACGATCCGTTGACCGGTTTCGTCGCGTCCGAACTCCGCCGGGCCGCGGTTGGAGACGATGGTCAAGGGGTACTCGGCCACGCTCCGTTTGTATCAGGCGAGCTCAGGCGATCCGGTCGCCCAGCTCCACGTCCTCGTCGGGCCTCAGCAGAATCACTCCCTTGGCGTCGTCCAGCGCGCCCAGCACGAGCACCTCGGAGAGGACGGGACCGATGCGCTTCGGCGGGAAGTTGACCACCCCGATCACAAGCCGACCCTCCAGCTTCTCCCGCGGGTAGTGAATGATCTGCGCCGAGGACCGCTTGCGGCCGATCTCGGGCCCGAAGTCGATCTCCAGCTTCCAGGCGGGAACGCGGGCCTCCGGGAACTCCTCCACGCCGACCACCCGGCCGACCCGCATGTCCACTGCCTCGAACTGCTCCCAGCTGATCTCAGCCATCCCGTGAAATGCCCTCCTAGGTCTCGAGCGAGGTCAGGATCCTCAGCCAGTCGAGCAGCAGACGCGGCGAGAGGAACCGCTCGCGAGTCCGCTCCTTGCCTGCCCGCCCGAGACGCCGCCCGAGCTCGGGGTCCTGCAGGATCTGGATGCAGCGCTCGGCCGCCTGATCCGGTGTTTCGACCAGATAGCCGTCCTCCCCGTCCACGATCTGCAGCGGGATCCCGCCGACCTTCCCAGCGATGGTCGGCCGGCCCTTCCAGAGCGCCTCGGCCACGGTCAGCCCGAAGCCCTCGCGGATCGACTTCTGCAGCACCACATCGGACTGCGATTGGAACGCGTTCACCTCGATCGCGCCGACGTTGTTCAGGTTATTGAGGATCTTGATGTCCGGGTCCGAGCCGGCGTACTCGAAGGTGCGGTGGAAGAACTCCCAGCCCTCGGGATCGTCGGTCGCCATCGAGCCGACCAGCGCCAGCTGGACCTCCGGGACCTGCTTGGTCACCTCTCGGTAGGCGTCGATCACCCCGATCGGGTCCTTCCAGGGGTCGAACCGCGAGACCTGGCAGATCATCGGCCGGTCCACGTCGATGCCGAACTGGTTGCAGACGAAGGCCGCGTCGTCGGGGGAGAGCGCCATGTTCTTCGGCGAGAGCGGATCGATGGCCGGCGGCACGATTCGGACGCCGCCGTGGCCGTCGAGGCCCTCGGGCACGTACTGCTCCAGGTGCCAGACGGTGACGTCGTACTCGGAGATCAGCGGCAGCAGCCGCTCGATCGGCTCCGGGTTCGGCTCGGACAGATCGATGTGGCAGCGCCAGATCCAGTTCTTGGCGTGATCGGTGGCGTTGTGCCGCATCCCGACCGGCTGCGGGTCATGGACGATGATCGCGTCCCACTCGCCGTCCAGGCTCTCCGCGTTCATCTTGTTGTAGTGATCGAACAGCTCCCACTCACTCGGGGTGAGCGTGTTGGGATCCCCCTGCAGCGAGTTGTGGAGGAGCTTGGTGGCGTTGAAGAACTCCTCCCGGCCCATGATCACCTGCCAGGACGCATCCAGGCCGACGTCGCGCATCAGCGGCACGATCGTGTAGAGGATCTCGGAGACCCCTCCGCCGAAGGCGGTCGCGCTGATGTGCAGCACGCGCTTGCCCTTCAGGTTCTCGGCAAGCTCCCTGATCTCGTCGACCAGGCCGCGGCCGGCCAGGTGCGTGTAGTCGGCCAGCGACTTGCTGCCGAGCGCTACCTCTTGAAGCAAAGCGCCCCCCTAATGCGAGGGTGCTCCGCAGGCGAAGCCGAGGAGCAACCCGTTTCATCATGGTGTCTGCGCAAGGGCGGAAACGTACTCGTCAAGAGGTGGCGGCGCGCAGCCGCTCGATCCCGGTGTCGATCTCGGCGCAGATCGCCGCGTGCAGTTCCTGGTTCGCGGCCGCCACGCAGGACATCTGGAAGGAGTGATCCGAGCCGAGCAGGGGCCGAGCCGCCAGCGGCTCGCCGTAGGCGTCGGTGACGATCGCGTCGCACTCCTCGAGGCAGATCGTCGCCGCGGCCAGGTCGTAGGGTGAGTTGTTGAGTACGGACCCGCCGCCGATGCGCTCGAACTCCGCGCGGATCGCCGGGACCTCGTCGATCATCCGCGAGCCCGGTTCGACGTAGGCATCGAGCTGGCCCGTGGCGATCCGGGTCATGTCGTAGGTCGCAGAGCCGAGATCGAAGGTTCCGCCGCCCACCGACGAGACGTCGATCAAGTCGCCCAGCACCTCGATCAACGCGCGCGCCGGGCGTCCGCGGAAGCCGTAGGTCCAGAACATGCGCTCGAGGGAGCGGTTCTCCGAGAGGCTCGCTGCCGGTTCGAGTCCCTGGCCGCGCTCGGCCACGAAGCTCCGACCGCTCTTCACCTCGAGCACGCAGCCCACCTGCACGTCGCTCATCGTGGGCTCGGAATCGAGGGGTGCGGCGGCGACCGAGACGCAGCACGACTCGAGGCCCGCCAGTGCGGGGCGAGTGCCGTCGATCGGGTCGACGACCAGAACCCATTCCGCGCGTTCGCCTGCGGCGGCGACCAGCCCGCGGTCCTCCGAGTAGAAGGAGACCTCGGGTGCCCGCTCGGCGAGAAAGGACTCCATCCGGGTCTCGGCGTGCTCGTCGATCTGAAAGGTCACGTCGCCGCCCTCCGCCGCCCCGGAGTGAGCGCGGCCGGCGTGGGCGCCGAGATGTGGGAGGACTTCCTCGCGCAGGGTCGCCGCCAGGTCCGTGACCAGCTCGCGGATCTTCATTGACGGCAGTTCTTACTGGTTTACGTCGGCGGGGCGCGAGCCCAGGGTGACGTCGACGCTCTCCTTGCGCCCGTCGCGGAGGATGTCGAGCGTCACCGAGTCGCCCGGCTTGTGCGCCGCGACCAGCTCCGAGAGGTCGCTGTTTGCGATCACCGGCTTGCCGTCGACCGCGATCACGACATCGCCGCCCGTCTTCACACGCTGCAGCTGGAAGGTGTCCTCGCCGGTCGAGCCCTTCAGGCCGGCATCGTCGGCGGGGCTGTCGTTGACCACGTCGGTGATCAGCGCGCCGGCCTCGGTGTCGAGGTCGAGATGCTCGGCGAGCTGCGGATAGAGCGACTCGCTGGTCACGCCGAGGTACGCGTAGTCGACCTTGCCGTCGGCCTTGAGCTGGTCGAGCGAGTAGCGGATCGAGGTCACCGGGATCGCGAAGCCGACCCCTGAGTTGCTGCCGGAGCTCGAGGCGATCTGCTCGTTGATGCCGATCACCTGACCCTTGGCATCGAGCAGCGGTCCGCCGGAGTTGCCCGGGTTGATCGAGGCGTCGGTCTGGATCGCGTTGTCGATGCCGAAGTTCGTCAGTCCCTCGACGGTCCGGTCGATCGCCGAGATCACCCCCACCGACAGGGACTGGTCCTCGCCGAAGGGGCTGCCGATCGCTGCGACGGGTTCGCCTACTGCGAAACCCGAGCGATCCGAGAGCTCCACCGGCTTCAGGTCGAGGCCCTCGGGATCGACCTTGATCACCGCTATATCGGCGTCGGCGTCGAAGCCGACGATCTCCGCGGGGACCCGGTTGCGATTGCCGAACTCGACGAACACCTGCTTGGCCTCGCGCGGGGCGCCTCCGCCGTTGAGGCGGCCGCCGCTGGTCACCACGTGCGCGTTGGTGACGATGTCGCCCTCGGTGTCGACCACGAATCCCGATCCCTGCCCGGCCG
>Ga0126306_10000469_pt1 | contig 18606 bp, 17 predicted proteins | sample Plot27_FD_92592 | JGI IMG/M metagenome (GOLD analysis project Ga0126306, IMG submission 92592) | Serpentine soil microbial communities from UC McLaughlin Reserve, CA, USA - Plot27 | ecosystem: Environmental > Terrestrial > Soil > Grasslands | place: USA: UC McLaughlin Reserve, Lake County...
GAGATATACACATCCGGCCTCAAGCGTGGTTGCGGCTTCGCGAGGTGGGACCGGGGCACGTGGGCGGTTCCGAGCTTTATACTTACCGGCATGAGGCCCATATGCTTTCTGTCCGACTTCGGGGTGGCCGATGACTTCGTCGGCACGTGCAAGGGTGTGATGCTGGGAATCGCGCCGGGGGTCGCGATCGTGGACTTGGCGCACGAGCTGCCGGGGTTCGAGGTCGAGGCCGGGGCAGAGATACTGCAGCACGCCACCCGCTACATGCCCGAGGATGCGATATATCTAGCCGTCGTGGACCCCGGTGTGGGCACGGAGCGGCGGGCGCTGGCGCTGCGGACTGAGAGCGGGGCCTTACTGGTGGGGCCGGACAACGGGCTCCTCGTCCCCGCGGTGGAGGCTCTGGGTAGGATCTCGGCAGTCGTGCTGCTCACGAACGGGCGCTACCACATCCACCCAGTCTCGAACACGTTCCACGGCCGCGACGTCTTCTCGCCCGCGGCGGCGCACCTGGCGGCGGGCGTCGAGCTCTCGGAGCTGGGGGAGGCCGCGGATCCCTCTTCCCTCGTGTGCCTCAGCCTGCCCGGTATCGAAGAGGGGGGGATCGGCGAAGGCGCAACGGCCCGGATCATCTCCGTAGACCGCTACGGCAACGCCCGGCTGTCCGTAACCCAGGAGGAGGCGGAGCTCCAGTACGGCGCCGTCCTGGGGGTGGACGTCGGGGACGGTGAGATGTCGGTCCGCTACCTGGAGACCTTCGGGTCGGCCAAGGCGGGCGAGCTGGTGCTCGTCCCGGACTCGCACTGGCGGTTGAGCCTGGCCATAAACAAAGGCAACGCCGCCCACGCGCTCGCGCTCAAGACGGGTGGTACGGTTCAGCTGGCGCCCCGGAGGGCGGACCGAGGAGAAGATGGAACCTGAAAGTCGGGAGCAGGGTTCCGGCGCTCCGATGAGTCCATCCCCCCTCTCGCCCGCGGAGCGCGGAAGGATCAGGTGGGCGGCGGCTTTGCGTCCGCTCAACGTCATGGTGCTCGTGATCGGGGTGGGCATCTTCGCCACCACCCTGGCGTGGTGGGTGCCCCCCCTCACCCTCCTGACGTACGCCCTGCTCGTCTTCTTCTCCGCCCGCGATCCCATCTTCGGGCGTCGCGTCCTGCACGGGCGCGAAGCGATGGGTCGGGCGCCGGGCGTCGGGAACCAGGACGTCTCACCCGAGCGCCGTGCCCGCTGGTTGCCGCGGGGAGAGACTAGGGAGAGGGTGGAGGCCGCCCTCGTCGTCTACCACAAGGTCGTCGGCGCCATCGAGGAGTCCGACGAAGTGACGCGCGCCGTCCTCGACGACGCGGTGCCCAAGCTACACGCCGCGGCGGACCGGCTGGTGGACGTCGCCCAGGGAAGGGAGAAGGCCACCGAGGTCCTGCGCGACCTCCGCCAGCACGCCGGCGCGTCCGCGTCTGAGGCCGAGGGAGGGGACGTCAGGGCCCTGCGAGAGAGGCTGCGCGCGGCGGACGCGGAGATCTCCGATACCCTCGAGAGGCTGCTGGCCCTCAGATCCCGCGTCGTGCGGATCTCGATAGAGAGCGGAGATCCGGAAGGGGTGGCCGCCCTCAACTCCTCGCTCGACGAGCTAAACGCCCGTCTCGAGGCCCTGAGCGATACTATGGCCCCGCCCGAGGCCCCCGCCCAGGGACACTGAGGGTGTGCCCACCCCCTGTCCTCGGGAAGTTCTCTACCACCGGGATAAGGAGGACGAGGTCCCCGAGGATATGCAAGCCGGTTGGTCGGCGCGCCCCGTCGGAGACGAACCGGGTCGAAGACCCAGGTAAGAGGTGCTCGGGGATGCAGCGAACGCGAAGGGCGTGGGTAGGGCTTCCAGCGCGCCTGTAACGATGGGCCCGCGCCAGACCGAGGCAGGTACCGGCTAGGCCGAGCTCACCTGCCAGCCGCGGCCGTCGCCGTCTTCTTTGTTAGCCTCGGCGGGGGCGGGCCCGGGGGCGGGCCGCCTCACGGGAACCCCGTTCAACTCCTGCCGCGACTCTCCGACCGACACCAGGGAGTCCTGGAACCAGCCCTCGAGCTGACCCATGACGCGATCCCGGTACACGTCCGAACCGTCGGCCACCTCCTCGGCATAGCGTTCGGCCCCGTCGATGATCTCGCCGGCTCGCCGCTCGGAGCGCCGGTAGAGCTCCGTCTCCGGAGCCAAGGCGTGCGCGCGATGGTGCGCGTCCTCGATAATGCGCCCGGCCTCCTCCTCGGCCGCTGCCACGATGGCACCACACTCCCGGCGGATCTCCTCGGCCTCCGCTAGTTCAGAAGGCAACGATCCCCTTAGCTCGTCCAGCATCACAAGCACATCGGAACGATCAACCACCGCCCGATCCTTACGTATCGGTACCCCGGACGCGTCGCGGACGATCGCCTCCAGCTCGTCCAACACCCCGCTTATGTACTGCATATCCTCTCTCATGGCTACCAACCCTAGCACGCCTAATCAGGCTACGCTAGGCTTTCTGAAAGTATTTTTCGATACTTTACCTAAGGTTTAGATACAATATAATCTTAAGGTTAAGTCTAACTCTGTCGGGTGGTCGCGGCGTCTCCGAGAACGTTTTGAGAACGGTGATTCAGGGCTTTTATATAAAGGGTTTTGGGAGTTATCCACAGGGTGCTTTGGGGGCGAGTAGGGTAAACCTTTCCGGCAGGTAAGGGGGATCAAGCGGTTTATACCCCTGCAGGTTGGGTGGTGGGCTCAAAGGTGGTTCGTCCGGCGGGGCCCAGGTCCACGCGGATGGTCTCTCCGGGTCTCACGCGGCCGGCGATAATCTCCTTGCTGAGGGGGGACTCGATCATCCTCCCGACGGCGCGGCGGAGGGGTCTGGCGCCGTAGCGGGATCCGCGGCCCTCTTCGGCTATGCGCTGGGTCACCGCGTCCGAGAAGCGGAGGTCGATATCTTGCTGCTTCGCGGTGCTACGGAGGTTCTTCAGCAAGAGGGCGGCTATCTTCGTCAACTCCTCGTCGCCCAGGCCGTGGAAGACTATGGTCTCGTCTACCCGGTTCAGGAACTCCGGGCGGAAGAAGGTCTGCAGCTCGCGCATCAGCTGTTCGCGGACCTCCTCCTCCCGCTCGCGCATCTCCTCGGCGCCGGGGATCAGGTGAGCCCCCACGTTGGAGGTCATGATAACTACCGTGTTGTCGAAGGAGACCGTCCGTCCCTTGTTGTCCGTCAGGCGCCCGTCCTCCAGGAGTTGGAGGAGCATGTTGAAGACGTCAGGGTGGGCCTTCTCGATCTCGTCCAGGAGGACCACCGAGTACGGGCGACGCCTGACCTGCTCGCTGAGCTGGCCGCCCTCGTCGTAGCCGACGTAGCCGGGGGGCGCTCCGACCAGGCGGCTCACAGCGTGACGCTCCATGTACTCGGACATGTCCAGACGGATCATGGCGTCCTCGTCGTCAAAGAGGTACTCGGCGAGGGCTCGGGCCAACTCCGTCTTGCCGACGCCCGTGGGCCCGAGGAAGATAAAGCTGCCGATGGGACGCTTGGGGTTCGCGAGGCCGGCCCGCGCCTTCCTGACGGCTTCCGAGACGGCGACCACTGCGGCGTCCTGGCCGATCACGCGCTCGTGCAGAGATTCTTCCATCGACAGCAGGCGCTCGGCCTCGTCCCTGAGCATCCTTGTGACGGGGATCCCGGTGTGGGAGCTGACGATGCGCGCGATCTCGTCTCTCCCGACCACAGCCTCCCGGACCCCGTTCTCCTCCAGCCAGCTCTCGCGGGCCTCCTGGTAGGAGGCTTGCAGTGTGTCTGCCTCGCGGCGCAGCGCGGCGGCCCGCTCGTAGTCGCGCGCCTCGACCGCCGCCGCGCCCTCGCGGGTCAGATCGCGCAGGCGCAGCTCGAGCTCTCGCAGGTCGTCCGGCATCGTCGTGGTCTCTATGCGGAGCTGGCTGGCGGCCTCGTCCAGCAGGTCCACGGCCTTGTCCGGGAGGAAGCGGTCGGCGACGTAGCGGTGGGAGAGGTGCGCCGCGGCGCGCAAGGCCTCGTCGGAGATCTCAACCTTGTGATGCTTCTCGTATTTGTCCCGCAAACCCTCGAGGATCTCAACGGTCTCCTCCTCCGTCGGTTCCTCGACGAGGATGGTTTGGAAGCGGCGCTCGAAGGCGGCGTCGGGCTCTACGTACTTGCGGTACTCGTCTATGGTGGTGGCCCCGATCAGGGTCATGCCGTCGCGAGCGAGGGCGGGCTTGAGGATCTTGCCGGCGTCCATAGCCCCGTCGGCCGCGCCCGCCCCGACTAGGTTGTGGAACTCGTCCACGAAGAGGATGACCTTGCCGGAAGATGTCTTCACCTCGTCTATGACACCCTTCAACCGCTCCTCGAAGTCCCCGCGGAAGCGGGTACCCGCGACCAACGAGCCGAGGTCCAGCGAGATCACCACCTTGTCCTTGAGGACCTCGGGGACGTAACCGCGAGCGATCTTCTGGGCGAGGCCCTCTACTATGGAGGTCTTGCCCACGCCGGGCTCCCCGATGACGGCCGGGTTGTTCTTGGTGCGGCGGGCGAGGATCTGGATCATGCGCTTTATCTCTTCCTCGCGCCCCACCACGGGGTCGAGCCTGCCCTCCCGGGCGAGCTGGGTGATGTCGCGCCCGTGCCTGAGAAGGAGGCTGTCAGAGCTCGCGCCCAAAGCCCCTTCCTTCTGCAGCTTGCCGATCGCCCGTCGGACGTCTGTCTCGGAGACGTCTGCCTCACGCAACACCCTCGCCGCCGTGCACTCGTCGAGTGAGATCAAACCGAGCAGCAGGTGCTCCGTGCCGGCGGGGCCGCTCGCCGTTCGCTCAGCCTCTTCTATCGCACGTCTCAACGAACGCCGGGCGTTGGTGGTCGGCTGGATCTGCTCGGAGGTGGTCCGGGGACGGGAGAGGTCGCCAAGCCGGATGGCGTCGTTGGTCTTCGCCTGGATAAGCATCAGGCTCGGGCCGAGATCCTCGAAGATCCGGTGCACCACGCTCCCCTGCTGCGCCAAAAGGCCGAAGAGGACGTGCTCGGTACCGAGCACGTTCGACCTCCCCCGCCGCACGACCGCCATCGCCACGTCGAGGGCCTCCCTGGCGTTCTGGGAGAATTTGCTCAGGTCCACTCGGTCCCCCCTGCTAGCCCTACTCAGCGACTATTGTAGACGGCGAAGCCGACGGCGAGGAGCGCAGGTAGGAGCAAGAAAACGGGGAGGTTGCCGCTGAGTACGGACTGCGCCAGGGTCGGGGCGAAGGCCAGGGCGACCGCTACGCCGGAGATAGTCATCGCGACCGGCCCGCCGTTGCGGCCCCCGGCCCGGTGGACCAAGATCCCGGCGCCGTAACCGGCGAGACCGGAGAGTATGAGACGCCCGAAGCCGATCTGCGGTAGCACGAAGTAGACGACGAGGGCGCCGACGAGCGCCACGGCGACCCCGGCTAGCACGCTCCTCAAGATCTGGGGCGTCTTCATCGCGCCGGCCCGCGCGCCGCGGGGGAGCCGGGCGTCGTCGGGACATTTTATTCCCACGTCGGTCTGTACCATGCACTCGGTGCAGATGGGTCGTCCGCACGTGGCGCACGAGACCCGGGTCTCCCTGTTCGGGTGCCGATAACAGCGCATGGTCTCGGCCATCAGGCCCTCCTCCGCCCGCCCCGGGCCAGCTCGCCGCGTGGCATCACCACCAGCTCTCGCCGGTAGCTGCGGTGCACCTCGGCCACCACTCTGGTGTGCTCCCTCTCCCGCCTCTCCAGCTCCTCGCGCAGATCCCTATTTTCGGCCTCCACTCTGGCTATCCGCCGCTTGAGGTCTAGCACCTTCTTGACCCCGGCGAGGTTCATCCCCATCTCCTGCGTCAGCTTCTGGATGTAGCGGCCGAGCTCTACATCCTCCTGGGAGTACAACCGCGTGTTCTTTATGCTCTTGCGCGGACGAAGCAAGCCCCTCTGCTCGTACATCCGCAAAGTCTGCGGGTGTACCCCGATGAGCTCCGAGGCTATCCCGATCATGTACAACGGTCGCTTGCGCAACATCACGATCCCACCTTCTTGAAGAGCTCGCCCCTGACGTCCTCATCCCTCTCCTCGGCGAGGGCTTCGAGTATCTCCCGCTCCCGCTTCTTCAGCCTCTTCGGCACGACGAGCCGCGCCCGCACGATGAGGTCTCCCCGATCCCCGCTACGCGCCCGGGTCTTCGGCGCACCCGCGCCCCGGACCCTAAACTGCTTGCCGTCCTGCGTGCCCGCCGGCAACCGCAACTTCACCGTACCGCCCCCCGGTCGGGGCACCTCTATCTGCGCACCGAGCGCCGCCTCGACGAAGCTGACCGGCACCTCGAGGAGGAAGTCGTCCCCACGTCGCTTGAAGACCGGATGTTCCGCCACCCGCGTCACCACGAACAGGTCGCCCTTAGCACCGCCTCTCTTGCCGGCGCTGCCCCGACCCGGGAGCCGGATCTTCATCCCGTCCTTCGCCCCGGCGGGGATCCTGACCGTGACCCCCTGCGCCTTTCGCAACCTCCCACTCCCTGAGCACGTGGGACACGGATTCTCGACTATAGTCCCCTCCCCCCCGCACCTCGCGCACGGCTCGGAGAAGGCAAAAAACCCCTGATCCCGACTCCTTACCCCACGCCCCCCACACTCGGGGCAGGTCCGCGGCGCAGTGCCGGGCTCCGCCCCAGTCCCCCGGCAGTCCCCGCACGCCTCTTCGACCGGCACGTTTACCCGCGTCGTAACACCACTCAGCGCACTATTGAAGCTTAAGTTGACGCTCACTGTGACGTCTTGACCTTTACGTGCGGCTTCGCCGGCGCGGGTAGAGCGCCCGAAGATGTCTCCTAGCCCACCGAAGCCGCCGAAAAGATCGGAGAGGTCGGAGAAGTCGCCTACGCGGGCGTCTCCTGGGGTTCCCCGGCCGGCATTTCCGCCGCCGAAGAAGGTGCGCGGGCCCTCGTCGTATTGCCGCCTTTTCTCCGGGTTTGAAAGGATCTCGTAGGCGTGCTGTATCTCCTTGAAGCGCTCCTCGGCCTTATCGTCGTCGCGGTTGGCGTCCGGGTGATGCTCGCGTGCCAGCTTACGGTAGGAGCGCCGGATCTCCTCCTGCGAGGCCCCCTTGGATACCCCCAGAACCTTGTAGAGATCCCCCGTCTCCATACACTAAACCTGTCTCGCAACCACAACCTTAGCGGCACGGATGGGCTTGCCGTTGAGCAGGTACCCTCGCTGGAAGGTTTGGAGGATCGTGCCTTCTTCGTGCTCCTCCGAGGGCTGGCCCATAACGGCCTCGTGGACGTTGGGGTCGAAGGGCTGCCCGTCCGAGGCGATGGGCAGGAGGCCCTCCTTGCCGAGCGCATCGGCGAGTTGCTCGCGGGTTGCGCGCACGCCCTCGCGGATGTCGCCCTCGGCCTCGAGGGCGCGGTCCAGGTTATCGAGGACGGGGAGCAGCTCCACCACTAGCTTCTCGGAGGCCGTCTCGAGGAGGCGGGACCTTTCGCGCTCCTGGCGCTTGCGCGAGTTCTCGAACTCGGCCTTCAGGCGGCGCAGGGCGTCGACGTACTCGTCCCGCTCCCGGCGCGTCTCCTCGAGCTCCACGGCCAGGGTGGCCAGCGCCTCCTCGGCGCCGCTCTCCTCTCCCGCAGGGGTTTCCGGATCCTCTAGCGCGCCGGGGTCCTCGCCCGGCTGTCCTACGGAGGCGGGGTCCCCCGGCGATCCCTGGATCTCCTCGACCTCCTCGGCAGCCTCCGACCCTTCCCCAGCGTCCGGCTCGCGCCTGTTCTCTTCGCTGCTCAAGGCTCTCGTCTTCCTCCTGTGGGTGCTCGGATCCCTGCGGCCAGGGCAGTGTTCGCCCCGGCCGCTCGCCCGGGATGCTACCTGCGCTCCCCGTCCTCCTCGTCCTCGTCGACGATCTCGGCGTCCTCGACCAAGTCGTCGTCGGTTGCGTCCCCGGTAGCGCCGGAAGAACTCGACTGCTGCTGCTCCTGGGCCTGGCTGTAGAGTACCTCGGAGAGCTTGTGAGAGGCGGCCACGAGGGCCTCTTGTTTGGCTTTGATTTCCTCTATGTCGCCGCCGGCGAGGGCCTCCTTGGTCTCCTTTATGGCCTGCTCTATCTCGAGCTTGGTGTTCGAATCAACCTTGCCGTCAACGTCCTTGAGGGACCGCTCGATGGAGTAGACTAGGTTGTCCGCGTTGTTGCGGACGTCGGCCTCCTCGCGGCGGCGCTGGTCATCCTCGGCGTGCGACTCGGCGTCGCGCACCATCTGCTCGATGTCGCTCTCGGAGAGCCCGCTCGAGGCGGTGATCGTGATCCTCTGCTCCTTGCCAGTCCCCAGGTCCTTGGCTCCGACGTTGACGATCCCGTTGGCATCTATGTCGAAGGAGACCTCGATCTGGGGCACGCCCCTGGGCGCCGGCGGGATGCCCACGAGCTGGAAGTTGCCGATGAGCTTGTTGTAGGCGGCTATCTCGCGTTCGCCCTGGTAGACCTTGATCTCGACCGAGTTCTGGTTGTCGTCGGCGGTCGTGAAGACCTCGGCCTTGCGCGTAGGTATAGTCGTGTTGCGCTCGATGAGCTTGGTGAACACGCCACCCTTGGTCTCGATCCCGAGGCTGAGCGGTGTCACGTCGAGGAGCAGCACGTCCTTGACCTCGCCCGCAAGTACGCCGGCCTGGATGGCGGCGCCGATCGCGACGACCTCGTCGGGATTGATGCCCTTGTGGGGCTCCTTGCCCGTGATCTCCTTGACCTGCTCCTGCACCGCCGGGATGCGCGTGGACCCACCCACCAATATTACCTGGTCGACCTGCCCGCTCTGGAGCCCCGCATCCTCCATCGCCCGTCTGACCGGCCCGGCCGTGGCCTCAACGAGGTCCGCGGTCAGGTTGTTGAACTGCGCCCGCGTGAGCGTCAGGTCGAGGTGCTTAGGGCCGTTCTGGTCGGCGGTGATGAAAGGCAGGTTGATCGAGGTACTCGTGGTCGAAGAGAGCTCCCTCTTGGCCTTCTCGGCCGCCTCGACAAGGCGCTGGGCCGCCATCTTGTCCTTGGAGAGATCTATCCCCTCGGCCTTCTTGAACTCCGCGACCATCCACTCGACGACCTTGGCGTCGAAGTCGTCGCCGCCGAGGTGGTTGTTGCCGCTCGTCGCCTTGACCTCGAAGACCCCATCGCCGAGCTCGAGGATGGAGACGTCGAAGGTCCCGCCGCCGAGGTCGAAGACGAGAATGGTCTGGTCCTGCTCCTTGTCCAGTCCATACGCCAGCGCAGCCGCCGTCGGCTCGTTGATGATCCTCTTGACGTCGAGCCCGGCGATACGGCCCGCGTCCTTGGTAGCCTGGCGTTGGGCGTCCTCGAAGTAGGCCGGGACCGTGATGACCGCCTCGGTGATCTCCTCGCCAAGGTACTCCTCGGCGTCCCTCTTGAGCTTCTGCAAGGTCATCGCGGAGATCTCCGGCGGCGAGTACTCCTTATCCCCGACCTGCACCCGGATGTCCCCGCCGGAGCCGGACTTGACCTCGTAGCCCACCCGCGAGGCCTCTTCCTTGACGTCGCTAAAGCGCCGGCCCATAAAGCGCTTGATCGAGTAGACCGTGCGGCCCGGGTTCGTCACCGCCTGCCTGCGCGCCAGCTGCCCGACCAGGCGCTCCCCGCTCCTCCGATCAAACGCCACAACCGAGGGCGTCGTACGCTCCCCCTCGGTGTTCGTGATCACCACCGGGTCGCCGCCCTCCAACACCGCTACACAGCTGTTGGTCGTACCCAGATCTATCCCTATACTCTTGGCCACGATCGCACCTCCAAAAGAGTCAAGTTTTCTAAAGTAAATGGAGTATAAAATCTTAGTATGGTGTATGCAAGTCTTGGTGTTGCTCTTTCGCGGTGGGCGGGTAGGTGCGTGTGGGGCTTCTCATAAGGTAGGATTATGTGTTTGGAGGCGGTAGAACGAACCGGGAGGTTTTCGGGAGCTTGGAAGAAACGATCCTGCTGGTTGACGACGACGCGGCGTTGCTAGAGGTGACGTCCATCGTGCTGGCGTCGGAGGGCTACCGGGTGTTAACGGCGGAGGACGGGGTTGAGGCGCTCCGGATACTGGGACGGGAGACGTTGGACCTCGTCGTGTTGGACATCATGCTACCGCGGATGAGCGGGTTCGAGGTCCTGAAGAAGATGCGGGAGCAGAGCGACGTGCCGGTGGTGTTGCTGACGGCGAAGAGTCAGTCGGTGGATAAGGTGGTCGGCCTCGAGCTCGGGGCGGACGACTACATAACCAAGCCCTTCGACACCAAGGAGCTGTTAGCGAGGATCAAGGCAGTCCTGCGCCGGTTCGGGCGGCAGGAGGGCAAGGACCGCGACGGCCTCATCAAGCTCGGGGCACTCGAGCTCGACCCGAACGGCTACACCGTGAGCCGGGAAGGGGAGCAGTTGGACCTCACCCCGACGGAGTTCAAGATCCTAGCGCTTTTGATGCGGCGCCCGGGTCAGGCGTTCACGCGGGCCCAGATCTCTGAGGCTGTGTCCACGGGCTCGCACTACCTGGCCAGCCGCTACATAGACGTCCACATCAGCAGGCTACGGGCCAAGGTCGAGCGCGATGCGTCCAAACCGGAGATCATACAGACCGTCCCGAGTGTCGGGTACCGGGCCGCCCGGACAGGTTAGTCCCCTTGGAGGGAAAGGATAGATAAGAGAGGCGAGACAAGGCGCCTACCGGCTCTGGGTTTCAAGGCCCGCATCTTCGTGGCGCTCGTCGGCATCTCCGCGGTGACGAGCCTAATCATCGGCCTCGTCCTCTACTATTTCGCCCAGGATAGGCTGATCGACGCGGAGAACACCCTGCTCGAGCAGCGCTCGCGGACGGCCAACGCCGGTGCCCAAGACTTCCTCGAGGGCCTGCGCAACCCCGAAGATCAGACGCTCCCACCCCCCGAGGCCTACGCCGAGGAGCTCGTCCAGACGGTGGCTGACCCGACCGGCCTCGAGGTGATGTACGTCGGGCCCGACGGCGAGCCCCTCGCAGCGCGCGACGGGCTCGGGGACCCCAGGGCCCCCCGGAGAGCCTACGACTCCTTAGGCCTCGGCGAGGAGGCTCTGAGGCGAGTGGCTGAGGCTCGCGGCGGCGAAGGCCGGCTGGTGTGGAGCGAGAGCTCAAACTACGTTGCGGTGTGGCCGCTCGCGGAGCCCGGCGGCAGCGCGAGGGGCCTTTTGGTCTACGACACCCTGCAGGACCAGCTCAAGGCGACGCTGGCCTACCTGCGCTACGGCATCCTCGGCGCCATCTTGACCAGCGTGCTGCTCGCCGGTGCGGCGAGCTTCCTCCTGACGCGCCAGGTCACGCGACCCCTGTCGGAGACCCGGGACGCCGCCATAAGGGTCGCCTCCGGCGACTACGCGACGACGGTCCCGGTAAAGAGCAGGGACGAGCTGGGCGAGCTCGGCCGGGCCTTCAACTACATGGCTGAGGAGATCGAGCACTACGTAGGCGAGATCCAGGAGCAGAAGGGCCGGCTGGAGGCGGTCCTCGAGGCCTCCCCCGAGGCCCTCGTCACCACCGACCCAGAGGGGCGCGTCACGATGGCCAACCCAGCCGCAGCCCGTATGCTCGGCATCCGCTCTTCCGACCGGGGACGCGCGCTAGGAGACCTCGGCACGCCGCAGGGGGTCCTGCTTTGTTTGCGCGAGGCCGCAGCGAACGGGGTCGCAGTCCGGGAAGTCGAGCTGGGGAACAAAGCCTACTGGGCCTATGCGGCCCAGATGAACCGCGACGAGGGAGACCCGATGGGCAACGGTAAGGCCGAGGCTGGCATCATCCTGGCCGTCCGGGACATAACCGAGCACCGGGCGCTGGAGAAGACCAAGACCGCCTTCGTCTCGGACGTCTCCCACGAGCTCAGGACGCCGCTGACGACGATCCAGAGCGCCGTTGGCCTCCTGGAGCGTGCCCGGGAGAGGCTCGACCCGCTGGAGCTCCGGGCGCTGGAGCTGGCCAACGGGGAGCTCAGGCGCATCCGGGGGATGGTGGAGGAGCTTCTGACGCTCGCCCAGCTCGACGCCTGGCAGTACCAGCTGGAGGTCGGACCGACGGACCTGAGCAGGATCGTCCAGACCGCCATGGAGTCCGTGGAATCCAAGGCCGCGCGGTTCAGTATCGAGGTGCATTTCGACGGCGCCGCCGAGCACCGGTGCGTGTGCGACGCCCAGAAGCTCTACCAGGTCTTCCTCAATTTGCTGGACAACGCCATCAAGTACTCCGACCCGGGTGACCGCGTGGACGTCAAGATAGAAGAAGACGTCTCGTCACTGACCGTGGAGGTGAAGGACACTGGCGTAGGCATCCCGGAGGAGGACCTGACTCAGCTCTTCGAGCGCTTCTACCGGGTGGACAAGGACCGCTCGCGCGCTACCGGAGGGAGCGGCCTCGGGCTCGCCATAAGCCGTCAGATAGTCGAGATGCACGGCGGCGAACTCTCCGTCGAAAGCGAGGTCGGTGAAGGCTCCACCTTCAGGGTGCGCCTCCCCAAAGCCCCGCTCTCGCGCTCCGCTACCTATGCGCTCTAGGATGCGGTCGGGTGCGAGTTGGCTGCGCGCGGTGTTGCTCGCCGCGACGGTCCTGCTCGTGGCCGGGTGCCTGCACAACCAGAATCAGGGAACCTCCATATCGCCCCTGCCCGCAGCGGGCGAGCGGGTCGATCCGGGCCTGGGTCCCGAGGCGCAGCCTTTGAGCTCCGGTCCCGGGTACAAGGGATCGCCGAGCTGGAGCCCGCGGGGCGGCCGGATAGCGTTCACCGTAGATGGCTACGTGGTGGACAGGCCCGTGGACACCGGAGACACCCGCCGCTGGACAACCAGGGACTTCGTGGCCGAGGATGCCGAGTGGATCTCCGAGGACGGTCTGGCCATCTTCGGTGCGACCTCCGCCACGGTGACCGCGGGCGAGGCGTCGGGGTCCGTCTACCGGGCGAGACCCGCGGAGGGGTCGCTCGGCGTCGAGGAGGTAGCGACAGGAGTGCTGGCCATGAGCCCGGGTCCAGGGGGGAAAGGCTTGGTCGTCGCCGCCGAGATGGAGCCCTACGAGAGCAAGCTCGCGCGGTTGCGCGACAGCGGCGCGATCGACCGCATCTACGCCAGCGCCGTCAGGGGCCGCGTCACCGGGCTCTCCCTCTCGCCGGACGGTCGCAATGCGGTCCTGGCGGCACGCACGGCCGGGGATCTCAACTCCTTCGAGCTGCACGTCTTCGACCTCCGGGCCGACACCCACCGGCGGCTAGCGCGGCTGGAGGAGGGTATGGAGATCTTCGGCGCGCCGCAGTGGACGAAGAGGGGAATCTGCTACGTGGTCGGCAAAGAGGGGACGTCGGTCGGCGGGGGCACGGAGCCCCTCTACGACCTGTATACCATAACGCAGGGCTCGGACTCCCCCGAGCCTACACCAGGGGTGGGCGATGACTTCGTCGCCTCCAGTATCCGAGTCTCGCCCGACGGGGGACGCCTCGCCGTTATCGGCCGTCTCAACCCCAAAGCCCCAATCAACCTCTACGTCCTGGACCTCGCCACGCAGAACCTCGAGGATCTGACGGTCAACGAGGACATGGAGATAAAGACCGGGCCCGATGACCTCGCCTGGTCCCCCGACGGCGAGAGCATCGCCATCGTCGCGCGCAGCACCCTCTCGGAGGAGCCCCGCGTGCGTGCCGCCCCCAAGGGCGCCCTGCTGGAGGACTTCTACAACCTATACGAGGTCCCCGTTGAAGGCTGGGAGGCGGCGCGGTGAGGGAGGCCGTGCTCTGGATCTCCGGCGCGGCCCTTGCCTTTTTCGTCACGGCAGGTGCCTTCCTGATGCTGGCCAACCTCGGCACCGGTCCCTCCGAGAAGAACCTGACCCCGAACCCGCCGCCCGCCGAAACGGGGCCCGCGCTGGAACTGACCCTGAACCAGGAGCGGCTGGCGTCCCTCAGGGCGCTGCCGGGGCAGGAGCTCGAGGTCAGCGTGCGCAACGCCGGCGACGAAGACCTTTCGGGCGTCAACCTCACCGTCGAGGTCTCCTCCGAAAACACCGCCCTCTCGGACGCCCGCTACTATCGGGAGAACGTTAACGAGCTACCCGCGGGTAACTCCGTGCCCGTGCGCTTCTACCTCGACCTCTCGACCTACGAGAGCACGACGTCGAGCACCCCGTCGGCGTCAGCCGCCCCGCAGCCGCCGCGAAAGATAATCGAGGTGCGGGCCACTACGCCGGAAGGCGCCTCGGCGATCAAAACGGCGATCGTGCCGATCTGAGCCGCCCCTCGGGGCGCCCTCTTTAGGAGCTTCCCTCCTGGGGCTTCGCCACGTGGGCCAGGGCGCCGGGAGCGGGGTTGGGAGCCTTGAGGTGCGGCAGCTTGACCCGCCCGACGAAGCTCCGCGCCAACTCCCCAACCTCTACGGCGCTGCCGAGGTCGATGCGCACGAGCGTGTAGGGGCTACCCTGGTGCTGCCCCCGGCGAACCGGCTTCCAACCGCTCTCTAGAAGGAACCGGGTCGGCGCGTGGTGGGACGCCCCGCGGTCGCTAGCGATTGCTTCGACCCTCTCGACGCCCCGATGCTTGAGATCCCGGAGCATCCGGACCAGCAGCCGGCGTTGCACGCGCCCATCCCCCGCGACAAAGGCCAGCAGCACGGCGTCCTCGTCCAAGGGTCCTAACGGATAAGCCCCGGCGCGCGGCAAGCGCTCCCTGGGCCCGTAGACGACGAACCCCGAGGTATCGTCGCCACGGCGCACGAAGAAGCCCGCCGTCCCCCAGCCAGCGTTCGCCTCGCGGAACCATTCCTCGGCGGAGCAAGCCCCCCCGGTCCAGTGCGAGATCACCGCCTCCAGATCCGGTATCTCCCCCACTATCTCGGGAGAGATCTCACCGACCGTGGGGACGAAGGAGGTGGGTTTCACGGGCCCGGTCTCAAGTCGTGATCCCCCCGCCGTCACGGGGCCCGTCAAGGTTCTCCCTGAGGCGGGCGCGGGTCTCCCGCACCTTCCTCCGGAGCTCCTCGGACCTCTCGGCGCCCCGTCCGGCGGGCTCATCCTCGCCGACATCCCGGGAGACATCCCGCAATAAGGGTCGCGGCGGTGTGCCAGGCGGCATGCCGTCCGGCGTGCCGTCCGGCGCGCCGGACGCCGTCTGCGCACGGTCCGGGTCGTCAGGTTCGGCCTCCGGCCGCCGGTTGGGGCCCTCGCGGGTCTCGGAGAGGCGCTCCTGCATCCGTTCCTGCGCCTCGAAGAGCGACTCGCGGCTCCTCTCGCGGGCTTCGCCCGCGCGCTCCCTGATGGAGCCCCTCAGCTCCCTGCCGCTACGGGGGGCGAGGAGTATACCGGCCAGGATCCCGGCCGCCCCACCGAGTAAGAAGCTTCTCAGCCGCTGCTTGTCCAGCACCTTATTCTGCCTCCCAGGAACCTCTTCGCCCATTCTACCTTCTTTCTGCGCGCGTGATCGGGACCCCGTGCCGGGGTGTTGCGGCGTCCAGGAGGAAAGAGGACGCGCGGCGGCCCGCCCTCTCGGCGATCCCCGAGACCCTGTTGGTGACGATCTCGACCGCTGCGTCGGAGGTGTTCTCTATGGAGAGGTTCTCGACCTTCGGCACCCCCGCACGCGTCGCGCTCGCGACTACGTAGTCGTGGATCTGGCGTATCTCCTTGAAGTACGCGATGTACTCCTCCGCGGGACGGCGCATCGCGGTGCCGAGGGCGCGGATGTAGAAGCGCGAGCGGTGCACGTGCTCGTCTGAGAGATACACTACCATCGGGCAGACGTTCGGGTGGTCCCTGTAGCGCCCCAGGATGATCTCCGGCACCAGGTGGACCCCCTCGATGACGAGGTTCGTGCCCTCCTTGAGACCCCGGTCCACGATGGCCTCGACCCCGACCGCCACCTGCACAGCCTGCTCCCGAAAGCCGTAGAGGACCGTCTCCCGTTCCTCCACCGGCACGCGCAAATCCTCGCGCTTTATCTCGTAGGAGCTCTTGTGGAGAATGGGCAGGAGGTCCGGGCTTATGGCGCGCCTGAGGACCTCCCGGATCGAGTCCGTCCCTATGACGCTCTGGATGTTGAGACGCCTCGCGACATCGGCGGCGAGCGTGCTCGTCCCCACCCCGGTAGCCCCGCCGATCAGCACGACTATGGGCTCGGTGGACTCCCGCAAGATGCGCCACTTGTCCAGCCGCCCCACTACTATGGCGTCTTTTTTTACCAGCTTTTCGCGGACTCGGGCAAGGACCTCTTCTTCCTCGACCGTGTAGCGCTCCTCTGCCAGGAGCTCCGCGCGGACCTCGCTCGCTATCTGGTGCGCCAGCTCCAGCCTGGCACCGGCCTGGGCGAGGGTCTGCGCCAGGATGCCCCGCGAGAACGGGGTCTCCCTGTCGGCCCTGACGATCTTGATGTCTCTCTCTTCCATAGTACCCCCAGAGGCGCTCGTAAGCCCCTAGTCGCCGAGGATACGGAGGCCCCCGTACTTTCTCCCCCGTCGTCTCCTCACCCGGTAGTAAAAGAACAGCAGAAACGCAACCAACAGCAGCGGCAGGTACGGCACGAAGAAGCCCACAGCGCCACCCACCAACCCCACCACGTCCTCGAAGAAGCTCAAGAAGGCCACCGAAACTCCAGCCGACGCCGACTTCGCCGGCGGCCTCAGCAGCACCTTCGCCACGGCCACGGCGCCAGCTATCGTCGCCCCAGCGATTAGCCACGGCGCAGATCCCGTGCCCAGATCCAAACCGAGCGCCGCGTTGAACAGCAGCGCTCCGGACACGGCCCTCACGGGCACCACGGCGATGTTGAGGGCACGCTCCACGGCCCGGACTTTGTCCAGCACGATCTCCAGCACCGATAGCGCTGCGAGAACACCGAAGACCGACCACCACCATCCGTCGCCACCAACATCGACGTAGGGCGAAGGCAGCTCGAAGAGACCCAGCGCGGCGAACAGAGCGGCCAGCGCGAGCGGCAGAAATGCCCTTACTCCCGCCACGGAGGAGAGGCCTATACCGATGCCCAGTGCAAGGAGAATCTCCATCCCGAACATTATAGCTTAGAGGGTCCAGACGCCTGTTCAACCGGGGGCTCTACCTAAGCTATACTCTTAGTGTTTCACGGCGTAACGTTCCCAGAAACCCGGAGGATTTTCTTGTCGCAGACGGTCGAGATGGAGAAGATAGTCGCTTTCTGCAAGCGCCGGGGCTTCGTGTACCAGAGCTCCGAGATCTATGGCGGCATCCGCTCCTCCTACGACTACGGCCCCCTTGGTGTCGAGATGAAACGCAACATAAAAGAGGAGTGGTGGCGCCGCGTCGTGCACATGCGCGACGACGTGGTCGGGATAGACGCCGCCATCATCATGCACCCCAGGGTGTGGGAGGCCTCTGGGCACGTCGCGGGCTTCAACGACATGCTCGTCGAGAGCCGGACCTCGGGCCGGCGCTACAGGGCCGACCACCTCATCGAAGACGCGACGGGAGGGGACGTTGAGGGACTCCCTCCCGAAAAACTGACGGAGATTATCCAGACCGACGACCGGATAAAGGATCCGCTGGACGGCGGGCGCGACTTCGCCCCGGTGAGGCCCTTCAACCTGATGTTCGAGACCTACACGGGGCCGGTCAAGAGCCCCGAGAACGTCGCCTACCTGAGACCCGAGACGGCGCAGGGGATCTTCGCGAACTTTAAGAACGTCCTGCAGACCAGCCGGGTAAAGGTGCCGTTCGGGATCGCCCAGATCGGCAAGTCTTTCCGGAACGAGATCACACCGGGCAACTTCATCTTCCGCACGCGCGAGTTCGAGCAGATGGAGATGGAATTCTTCGTGAAGCCCGGCACCGACGCCGAGTGGCACGAGTACTGGATCGAGGAGCGCTTTAACTGGTATCTGAGCCTAGGCCTCAAGGAGGAGAACCTCCGCAAGCGCGAGCAGACCGACGACGAGCGAGCCCACTACGCGACCCGCGGCGTGGACATCGAGTACAACTTCCCGTTCGGCGGGTGGTCGGAGCTCGAGGGAATAGCCAACCGCACCGACTACGACCTTAACAAACACCAAGAATTCTCCGGCGAGAACCTCTCGTACTTCGACCAGGCGACTGGCGAGAGCTACGTCCCCTACGTCGTCGAGCCTGCGGTCGGGGCGGACAGGATCATGCTCGCCTTCCTCGTCGACGCTTACACCGAGGAGGAGGTCCGCGGCGAGGAGCGCACCGTTCTCAAGCTCCACCCGCGCATCGCCCCTATCAAGGCCGCCGTCTTCCCGCTCTCGAAAAAGAAGCCCGTCTCAACGGCCGCCAAGCAGCTCTACGACGACCTCAAGGGCGACTACCGCCTGTTCTACGACGACTCGGGCTCCATCGGCCGCCGCTACAGGCGCCAGGACGAGGCTGGGACGCCCTTCTGCGTGACGGTTGACTTCGACACTTTGGACGACAAAAAGGTCACCATCCGCAACCGGGACACCATGGAGCAGGAGCGCATACCGCTAGAGGCCGTCCAGGAGAGGCTTAAAGCCCTGATCTCAGGTTGAAGCTGTAGGCCGTGACGGTGGAGGTAATAGGGATCGACCACGTCTTCGTGGCGGTCCGGGACCTCGAA
>Ga0126306_10000470_pt1 | contig 18564 bp, 18 predicted proteins | sample Plot27_FD_92592 | JGI IMG/M metagenome (GOLD analysis project Ga0126306, IMG submission 92592) | Serpentine soil microbial communities from UC McLaughlin Reserve, CA, USA - Plot27 | ecosystem: Environmental > Terrestrial > Soil > Grasslands | place: USA: UC McLaughlin Reserve, Lake County...
CAGCACCAGGCGATCGAGGTCATCTCGAAGGCGATCCGGCGCTCGCGCGCGGGCCTGAAGGACCCGAAGCGGCCGACCGGCTCGTTCGTCTTCCTCGGCCCGTCGGGCGTGGGCAAGACGGAGCTGGCGCGTACGCTGGCCGAGTTCCTGTTCGGTGACGAGGACGCGATGGTGCGGATCGACATGTCGGAGTACATGGAGAAGCACGCCGTCTCGCGCCTTGTCGGCTCGCCCCCTGGCTACGTCGGCTACGACGAGGGCGGCCAGCTGACCGAGGCGGTGCGGCGCAAGCCGTACTCCGTGCTGCTGCTCGACGAGATCGAGAAGGCCCACCCGGATGTCTTCAACATCCTCCTGCAGATCCTGGAGGACGGGCGCCTGACCGACTCGCAGGGCCGCACGGTCGACTTCCGGCACGCGATCGTGATCATGACCTCGAACATCGGGGCGAGCGAGATCGCGCGCAACACGCCGCTCGGCTTCGCCGTCTCCGACGACGAGACCGGCATCACGTACGAAGACATGAAGACGCGGATCATGGGCGAGCTCAAGAAGGTCTTCCGACCCGAGTTCCTCAACCGCATCGACGACGTGATCGTGTTCCACAAGCTGCAGAAGGACGAGATCAAGCAGATCGTCGACCTGCTGCTGCGCCGGATCCGCGGCTCGCTCGCGGAGCGCGACCTGCAGCTGGAGCTGACCGACAGCGCCGAGGACTTCCTCGTCGAGAAGGGCTGGGACCCGGCGATGGGCGCACGCCCGCTGCGGCGCGCGATCCAGCGCTACATCGAGGACCCGCTGGCCGACTTCGTGCTCAAGGCCGAGCTGGTCGCCGGCGGGACCGTGATGGTCGAGCCGGCGCCGGAGGGCGACGAGCGCGAGATGCTGCTCTCGGTGGTCAAGCCGGAGACGCCCGTGCCGGCCGCGGTCGGCGCCCGCGAGGGCGAGGCCGAGGAGGACAAGCCCGTCGACGACGGCGGCGCGCTCGACAAGCCGGCGGTCCCGGAGACGGACTCCGAGTAACCCCCCGGAGTCCCTTACCTCAACCTACGCAGCAGGCGCTTCGCGACACCGCGGAGCGTCTGCATGCCGTAGGCATGCGAGGGATTGCCGGTGGTGAGGATCGCGACGGCGACCCGCTTGTCGCGGCGCCGCAGCAGCGCGACCTGGTGGTCGACGAGGCCGCTGCCCTTACCCCAGCCGCCCTTGAAGTAGAGCTTCCAGCCGGGCGGGAGCGGGACCTTCCCGACGCCCCATCGCTGCTCCGGCACGATCGAGCGAAGCAGCCGCAGCGCCGTCCTGCGGTGGCGCCGGGCCACGAACGACTCGAAGCGGAGCCACAGCCGCGTCTGGTCGCGCGCGGTGATCCGCGACAGGCCCCATGCCGGATGCGCCGAGAAGCGAGTCATGTCCGCCCGCCGGGCGAGCCGCTCCAGCGCGACTCCTCCGACGATCTCGTGCACGCGCGTCGCCGCGTCGTTGTCAGAGCGCGTCACCATCGGGTCGATCAGGCCGTGGTCGGCGTCGCCGAGCGCGCGCCGGCGCACGCTCGGCTGGTTGAGGAATGCGGCCAGGAGCATTGCCTTGATGACGCTGGCCGACGGCACGCCGCGGTCGGCGTCGAGCGACCAGCCGCGACGCTCCGTGCGAACGTGGAAGGAGACGTCGCCCGCGCGCTGCTGCGCGTAGGCGCGCGCCGCAGCGAAGTCCGGCGACCACTTCGCCGGCGGGGTCGCGGCGACCAGCGAGGCGATCAGCAGGGCGACCCACACGGCCGCCACGATAAGGGTTTCGCCCGCGGGCGGCGGCTGTCGGCGGGTCTGGCGCGCGCCAGGTCAAGCCAGCGGCAGCTCCTGCTCGAGCGTCTCGATCACGTGGTCGGCACCCGCCTCGCGCAGCGCCGCGGCGTCGTAGTGCCCGGTGGCGACCGCGATCGCCGTGCACTCGACCGCGTGGGCGGCCCGGACGTCGAGCGGCGTGTCGCCGATCACGTAGACCTGGGTGTTGGGCACGTCCTCGCCCAGCATCGCCTCGCCGCGCCGCACCGCCTGGCGCACGATCTCGGGCCGATCGATCCCGGCGCTCGCGTATGCGCCGAACGTGAACCAGCGCATCAGGTCGCCGCGCGAGAGCTTGACGTAGGCCGCGCCGTCGCCGTTGCCGGTGACCAGCCCGAGCAGGTGGCCTTCGCGGCTGAGCTGCCGCAGACGCTCCGGCACGCCGGGCATGACCCTGTAGCCGTCGCTCTCGGCGACCGCCTCGGGCAGGTGCTCGAGCCGGCGCTGGACGAGCTGCGCCAGCTCGTGCGCCGAGGGCCTGCGTCCGAGCACCGCTTCGAACGTCTGGGCGCCGACGTCGGGGTCGGTCATGCCGGCGTCGGTGAACTTGCCGATGTCGGCCGGGATCCCGTGCAGCTCCTCGAACGCGCGCCGCCATGCGACCGCGCCCGCGCCGCCCGTGGACACGAGCGTGCCGTCGATGTCGAACAGCAGGATGCGGTGGATGCTTGCCATGGGTTGCATCCTTCCCGCGATCGCCGGGAATCAGCGCGCGGGCCGTGGCGTCATACGTGCCATGGAAGAAAAAGGAATCCCCCCGTTCGTCATGGCGTTCGCGGTCATGATCGCGCTGCTGCTGCTTCCCGTGCTGGCGGGATAGCCGCCCCACGCCGAGTCCGGATCACCTCGCCCCTGACGGTCCCCGCGAGTCCCCGCAGCAGCCGCGCCGCCACGCCCTCGAGCGTCGCGGCGCCGTAGCCGTCGGAGGGATTGTCGGCGGTCAGAACGGCGATCGAGACGCGCAGCCCGGCATTCGTGAGCAGGGCGGCCTGGTGGGTCACCTGGCGCGTGACGCCCTTGCCCCAGCCGCCTTTGAACGCGATCCGCCAGCCGGCGGGACGAGCCGCCGCGATGCCCCAGCGCTGGCCGGCGACGATGCTCCGCAACAAGCCCATCGCGTAGGCGCGGTGGCGCCGCGGCACGAGCCGGTCGATGCGCACGAAGAAGCGCGCCTGGTCGGCTGCGGTCACCGTCGAGCCGCCCCAGACGGGGTGCGGGATGAAGTGCCTCATCCCGGCGCGGCGCCCGAGCGCGCTCAGCCCCGGCAGGCCGACGCGCGCATGGATCGCGGTCGCGGCACGGTTGTCCGAGAGCCGGATCATCGGACTCAGCAGGGCGCGCTCCCCCCGCTGCAGGGCGCGCCTGCGCACGTCGGCGCGCCGGAGGTAGGCGACCAGCAGCATCGCCTTGACGACGCTGGCCGAGCGGTACGGCGTCGCTCCGCGCCAGGCCCATGCACGGCGCTCCGTGCGGACCGCGAAGCTCACGTCGCCCGCGCGCTGTGCCGCCCAGGCGCGCGCGGCGGCGATGTGCGGCCGCCAGCCGGGCGGCGGCTCCGCTGCGGCGGGCGCGGCGAGCGCCAGGAACGACAGCGTGGTCGCGACGAGGCGGCGCACCGCAGCGCAGGCTAGCCTCTCGCACCGTGAGCGAGGTATACGAGAACGCGCTGGCGGTCGCGCGCATGCTGCGTGAGCGTGGCGACGTGTCGGACGTGCGCCATCCGGGTCTCGAGGAGCACCCGGCGCACGCGCTCGCCGCGCGCCAGATGCAGCACGTCGGTCCGCTCGTCTGCTTCACGCTCGACGACGCCGAGCGCGCCCAGCGCTTCCTCGCCGCGCTCGAGCTGGTCGCGGAGGCGACGAGCTTCGGCGGCGTGCACTCCAGCGCGGAGCGGCGCGCGCGCTGGGCGACGGACGAGGTGGCGGAGGGCTTCATCCGCTTCTCCGCCGGCTGTGAGGACCCCGCGGACCTGGTGGCGGACGTCGAGCAGGCGCTCGCACGAAGCTGAGAGGCCGGCGACGCGTCAACGCTGCAACCCGCGCGTTTCGCGGTGGGCGTGCGGCGCTGACGGCGACATGCGCCGTCAACGCTGCAACCCCCGCTCGGAACCGGCCGCGTGCGGCATTGACGCGCGCGGGCGCCTCGGACCCGCCGCCTTCGATGCCGCCGTCCGCCGAGCCCGCCGCCGGCGCGACCGGGGCGAACCCGTCCGCCCCGGCGCCTACCTTGCTCGAACCCATGGCCCGCGCCGCCACCACCTTCACCTGCTCCGCCTGTGGCCACGAGGCTCCGAAGTGGCACGGACGCTGCCTCGGCTGCGGCGAGTGGAACACGCTCGTCGAGGAGCAGCGAGTCACGAGCGGGCGCACAGCCGGACCCGCGGGCCGCGCCGCCCGTCCCGTGCGCCTCGCAGACGTCCGGGCCATCCAGGTCGCCCGCTTGACCACCGGCATCGCCGAGCTCGACCGCGTGCTCGGTGGCGGTCTCGTGCCCGGCTCGCTGGTGCTGCTCGGAGGCTCGCCCGGAATCGGCAAGTCGACGCTCACCTCGATGGCGCTCGGCAACCTGGCGGGCACCGGCCGACGGACGCTCTACGTCTCCGGCGAGGAGTCGGCCGCGCAGATCAAGCTGCGGGCCGAGCGCCTCGCGGGCGCGGCGCTCGAGGTGCCCGTGCTGGCCGAGACCGACCTCGACACGGTGCTGGCCACGCTCGACGCCGAGCGACCGGAGGTCTGCGTGGTCGACTCGGTGCAGACCCTGCACGCCGCCGACCTGACCGGCGCCGCCGGATCCGTCGGACAGGTGCGCGAGGTCGCCGACCGCATCACGCGCCTGGCGAAGGCGCGCGAGATGGCCGTGCTGCTCGTGGGACACGTCACCAAGGAGGGCGCGCTCGCCGGCCCGCGCGTGCTCGAGCACCTCGTCGACTGCGTGCTTCAGTTCGAGGGCGAGCGCGAGCGGACCTACCGGACGCTGCGGGCGCTCAAGAACCGCTTCGGCTCGACCAGCGAGGCGGGCGTGTTCGAGATGCGCCAGGGCGGGCTGGTCGAGGTGCAGGATGCGAGCGCACGCTTCGTCGGCGAGGCGACGCGCGCGCCGGGCAGCGTCGTGCTGGCGGCGATGGAGGGCTCGCGGCCGCTGCTGGTCGAGGTGCAGGCGCTCGTGTCGCCGTCCGAGCTCGTGCCGCCGCGCCGCGTGGCGAATGGGATCGACCGCAACCGGCTCGCGCTCGTGCTCGCCGTATTGGCGCGGCACGCGGGCGTGGGCGCCGGAACCGCGGACGTGTTCGTCAACGTCGCCGGCGGCGTCCGCGTCGACGAGCCCGGCGCCGACCTCGCAGTGGCGCTCGCCGTGGCAAGCGCGGCGCGCGGCGTCGTGGCCGGCGCCGGCGAGCGCCCGATCGCCTGCTTCGGCGAGATCGGCCTGACGGGCGAGCTCCGCAGCGTGGCGCACCCGGAGCGCCGGCTCGCGGAGGCCGCCAAGTTCGGCCTGACCCCGGCGATCGCACCGGCCGGTGCCGGAGGGCAGGCGACCGAAGCACCGACGTTGCGCGCGGCGCTGAAGGCCGCGCTCGGCGCCACGCCGCGATCGGAGGCCGCGCGGGCGAAAGCGGCCTGACGAGCCCGCCCGCAGCCTTCCCCTTAGCACGTTCAAATCGCTTTGACAACCCCTGAATTTCCCTGCTCTAGAGCCAAATCGAGGGGTAAACACGGGCTAAAAGGCTGCTAGAATTACCTTCTGATGACGCCGCGATCAGGGGAAGAGCTCATCGAGCTCGAAGCGCGTCAGGAGCCCCGGCTCGTCAAGGCACTCGAGATGGTGGCGCCGGGCTCTGCGGTCCGCGAAGGCATCGACAACATCGTCCACGCGCGCACAGGCGGCCTGATCGTCATCGGCGACCCCGACGAGCTCGCGTTCCTGTTCTCCGGCGGGATCAAGCTCGACATCGACTACTCGCCGGCGCTGCTGTACCAGCTGGCCAAGATGGACGGCGCGATCGCGCTGAATGGGAACGCGACCAAGATCCCGTGGTGCAACGTCCAGTTGATGCCGGACCCCACGATCCTCACGACGGAGACGGGCACGCGCCACCGAACCGCCGAGCGGGTCTCCAAGCAGACCGACGCGCTGGTGATCGCCGTCTCCCAGCGGCGCGACGTCGTCTCGCTCTACGTGGACGGCGCCAAGTACATCCTCGAGGAGATCCCGGCGGTGCTCGCCAAGGCCAACCAGGCGCTGGCGACGCTCGACAAGTACCGCAGCCGGCTCGACCAGGTCTCCACGCGCCTGACCGCGCTGGAGTTCGAGGGCGGCGTAACGCTGCACGACGTCCTGACGGTCCTGCAGCGCGCCGAGCTGGTGACGCGAATGGCCGTCGAGATCGAGCGCTACATCGTCGAGCTCGGGACCGAGGGCCGGCTGATCGAGATGCAGCTCGAGGAGACGATGGTCGGAGTGGCGTCCGACAAGGCCGCGCTGCTGCACGACTACCTCGCCGTCCCGGACGACGAGGCGTTCGCCAGCGCGCTGGACGGCATCGCCCGGCTCCCGCACCAGGACCTGCTCGACTTCGGCCGTCTGGCCGAGATCTCGGGCTACGACCGCAAGGTCAACACGCTCGATTATCCCGTCTCCCCCCGGGGCTACCGGATCCTCGGCCGCATCCCGCGGCTGCCGAAGCTGGTGGTCCAGAACATCGTCCGCGAGTTCCGCGGGCTGGACGAGATCCTCGCCGCGACCGATCCCGAGCTGGAGTCGGTCGACGGCGTGGGAGAGATCCGCGCGAAGGACATCCGCGAGGGCCTTCGCCGGTTGCAGGAGATCAACCTCGTGGACCGTTACCTGCAGACATGAACCGCCCGGCGGTCCGGCAACCGGACCGACCCCGATGAAGGAGGACACCATCCCCGAGACCATCGATCAGATCGAGGATCTGGAGCTAGAGCGCGAAGTCGAGTGCATCGACTTCGAGATCGGCGACCATGTGGTGTATCCGCATCATGGTGCCGGGCAGGTCCTGAAGAAGGAGGACAAGGAGATCCTCGGCGAGGTCCGTCAGTACCTCACGATCAAGATCCTCCACAACGACATGACCGTGATGGTGCCGTGTGAGAACGCCGGCAAGGCCGGCCTCCGCCGCATCATCGACGCCGAGACGGTGCAGAAGGTGCTGGGCGTGCTGTCCGACGACATCTCGGACATGCCGAAGAACTGGAATCGCCGCTTCAAGCACAACCGCGACAAGATCAAGACCGGCGACATCTACGAGCTCGCCGAGGTCGTCCGCAACCTCGCGATCCGCGAGCAGGACAAGGGCCTGTCGACGGGCGAGAAGCAGATGTACACCCGCGCGAAGAAGATCCTCGCCTCCGAGCTGATGTACGCGCTGGAGAAGAGCGAGGACGAGGCCGAGGCCTACCTCGACCACGTGCTCACGCGCGAGAAGCTGGCCACCGCCGGCTAGTACGACACCCCCGGCTTCGACGCACGCTCCGCGCTCATGGGGCCACCGGATCGTGCGTCGGAGCGCCCAACCGACTTCACCGAGCCGACTGCGTCGGCCGGCACGGGCGTCGGTGGGCACAGGCAGCTGCCGGACAGCTGCGCGGCGCTCGTCGTCGCCGCCGGCAGCGGCGAGCGCCTCGGGGCCGGGAGGCCCAAGGCGTTCGTCGTACTGGCCGGGCGCCCGATGGTCGCCTGGTCACTGGACGCGCTGGCCGCCGCCGGCGTCCCGCGCGCCGTCGTCGCCGTCCCGCCCGGCCAGGGCGCCGCGGCCGAGGAGGCGCTGTCCGCGGCCGCCGGCGGCTTCCCGCTCGGCTTCGCGCTGGTCGAGGGGGGCGCGACACGCTCGGAGTCGGTCCGCAGCGCGCTCGCCGCCGCGGGCGACGTCGACGCTGTCGTCGTCCACGACGCCGCCAGGCCGCTGGCCGCACCCGAGCTCTTCACCCGCACGCTCGCGGCGCTCGCGGGCGCCGACGCCGCGATTGCAGCGGCGCGCGTGACGGACACCGTCAAGGAGGCCGGACCGGACGGCCTGGTGGTCCGCACGCACGACCGCGCGCGCCTGTGGGCGGTGCAGACGCCGCAGGCGTTCCGCACCGCGACGCTGCGACGCGCGCTCGACGTACCCGCCGACGTGCTGGCCGCCGCGACCGACGACGCCTGGCTCGTCGAGCGGGCCGGCGGCAGCGTGCGGGTCATAGAGTCCCCGCCCGAGAACTTCAAGGTGACGACGCCGCACGACCTGGCGATCGCCGAGAGCCTGCTGTGCTGACCGACTACCACGTCCACCTTCGCCCCGACGGCGAGGACACGCCGCCGGAGCGCTACTTCACCGCCGCCAACGTCGAGCGCTACAGGGCGGTCGCCGACGAGCGCGGGATCGCGGAGCTCGGCGTGGCCGAGCACATCCACCGCTTCGCCGAGTCGCTGGAGATCTGGCAGCACCCGTGGTGGCGCCGCTGGGCGCGCGACGACGTCGACGACTACTGCTCCTTCGTACGCGACCGGACGGACCTGCGGCTCGGCATCGAGGCGGACTACGTGAGCGGGCGCGAGGACCGGATCGCCCGCTTCCTCGAGGCGCGCGAGTGGGATTACGTCGTCGGCTCGGTTCACTTCGTGCACGACGCCGCGGTCGACCTCGAGGGCCCCGAGTGGGATCACGTCTGGGGCCGCGGCGACCGGCCCGACAAGGTCTGGCAGCGCTACTTCGCGATGCTCGCGCAGGCCGCCCGGTCCGGCCTCTACGACATCATGGCCCACCCCGACCTCGTCAAGGTCTGGGGCGGCGCTCGGCCCGCGCCGGAGCGCGACCCGCGCCACTACTACGAGCCGGCCGTCGAGGCGATGCTCGAGGCCGGCGTCGCGATCGAGCTGTCGACGGCGGGGCTGCGCAAGCCGGCCGGGGAGCTCTACCCCGCTCCGGCGCTGCTGGAGATGGCGGTCGACGCCGGCCTGCCGATCGCGCTCTCGAGCGACGCGCACGAGCCGGATCAGATCGGCTACCGCTACGACGACGCGCTGGCCGCGCTCGCCGATGCCGGCGTAGCCGAGCTGTGCGTGTTCGAGCGCCGGCAACGGCGCATGGAGCCGATCGGCTGATGGTCCGGACGGGCCTCGGCATCGACACGCACGCGTTCGCGCCGGGCCGCCCGCTGATCCTGGGCGGCGTGGACATCCCGCACGAAGAGGGGCTGGCCGGATACTCCGACGCCGACGTGCTCACCCACGCGGTGATCGACGCGCTGCTCGGAGCCGCCGGGCTCGGCGACATCGGCCAGCACTTCCCCGACACCGACCCGCGGTTCGAGGACGCCGACTCGCTCGAGCTGCTCCGCACGGTCGTCGTCCACCTCGGCGAGCGCGGCTTCGCGATCGGCAACGTCGACGCCACCGTGGTCCTCGAGCGACCCAAGCTCGGGGCCTACCGCGACGCGATCCGCGACGCCCTCGCTGGCGCGCTCGGCCTCCCCGCCGGCGCCGTCAACGTCAAGGCGACGACGGGGGAGGGGATCGGCTTCGTCGGCCGCCGCGAGGGGGCCGCGGCGATGGCGGTCGCGACGATAGAGCAGCGCTGAAACCGCGTCCGGTTCGCTTGCCGACCGCCGGCTCGCGCCCGGTCACGCATGCGACGCGGCGCCGAGTCCGCCCCGCCCGCGCGGGTATGGCAATGGCGTGTGAACTCCGACGGAAGGGGCGCCCGAGCATGGCGACGATCCAGAAGGACCGCATCCTCCAGTTCCGCGGCGAGAACCTGCACGACCGCGACGGTGACAAGATCGGCAGCATCGAGGAGATCTACCTCGACGCCGAGACCAGCGAGCCCGCCTGGGCGCTGGTCAACACCGGCCTGTTCGGCACCAAGCGGATCTTCGTGCCGCTGCGCGAGGCGTCCGAGGCCGACGGCACGCTCACGGTGCCGTTCGACAAGGGCACCGTGAAGGACGCGCCGCAGGTGGACGCGAACGGCCAGCTCACCAAGCGCGAGGAGGCCGAGCTGTACCGCTACTACGGGATCGACTACGCGGGGGAGGCCGACAGCGGCGCGCGCCTGCGCAGGTGGGAGTCGACCACCGGGACCTGATCTCGCGACACCGCCGCATGCAAGGGGCCGGCCATCGTGCCGGCCCCTTTTGCGTTGCGTGGATCCGCCACCGCGTGGGGTACCGTGGCGCGATGCGCGTGATGTTCGTGACCTACCTCCTGGTGATCGTCGCCGGACTGACGTTCTTCACGATCATCGGGCTGACGCACCACTGATGCGCCGCTTCGTCCGCGAGCAAAGCCTCAGCCTCGCCTTCCTCACGCTCTTCCTCGCCTCGCTCGCCGGGCAGGCCGTGGCAGGCTGGCACGACTACAACAACCTCGAGACATGGCATGCCCAGATGGCGGGGGAGGTGCCGGAGACGCTGAGTCTCGGCCGCTACGTCGTCAGCTCGACGTTCGCGCAGGCGGTGACGGAGAACTGGCAGTCGGAGTACCTCCAGTTCATGCTCTTCATCCTGCTCACGATCTGGTTCATCCAGAAGGGCTCGCCCGAGTCCAAGCAGCGCGGAGAGGAGGGCGGCGAGTCCGACGAGCAGCAGTCGCTCGGGGATCACGTCAGGCCGGACTCGCCCAAGTGGGCGAAGGCGGGGGGCTGGCGCCTGTGGGTCTACTCGAACTCGCTGGTGCTCGTGATGGCCACCGTCTGGCTCTGGTCCTGGTTCGCCCAGTCGGTCTCCGGGTGGAGCGAGAGCAACGCCGACCGGATCGAACACGAGCAGCCGTCGCTCTCCTGGCTCGGGTACCTGGGATCCGCCGACTTCTGGCAGACGACGCTGCAGAACTGGCAGTCGGAGTTCCTCGCCGTCGGATCGATGGCGGTGCTGACGATCTACCTGCGCCAGCGCGGGTCGCCGGAGTCCAAGCCCGTCGGCTGCCCGCACCACACGACGTCCGTGCAGGGGTAGGGTGCGCCGTCGATGCGCACCGTACGGCTGCAGGACACCTACACGGGTGAGCTGAGGGAGCTGCGCCCGCGCGACGGGCGCAAGGTGGGGATCTACGCGTGCGGGCCGACGGTCTACGGGCGCATCCACGTCGGCAACGCGCGCCCGTTCGTCGTGTTCAGCCTGCTGGCCCGCTTCCTGGCCCACGAGGGATACGAGCCGACGCTGGTCGCGAACATCACCGACATCAACGACAAGATCTATGACGCGGCCCGTCCCGCCGGACGTCCCTCGGGCGAGCTGGCGGCCGAGATGACCGCGCACTACATCGAAGACACCGGCCGCCTCGGGCTCGGCCGGCCCGACCTCGAGCCGCAGGCGACGCAGATGGTGGACGAGATCGTCGAGCTGATCGGCGCGCTGATCGAGCGCGGACACGCCTACGCCGTAGACGGGGACGTCTACTTCCGCGTGCGCTCGCTGCCGGAGTACGGCGCGCTGTCGCACCGCGACGTCGACCAGATGGACCAGGGCGAGGGGGTCGAGGGCGCGGCGCTGAAGGAGGACCCGCTCGACTTCGCGCTCTGGAAGGCGCAGAAGCCGATGGAGGACACGGCCTGGGACGCGCCCTGGGGACGCGGCCGGCCGGGCTGGCACATCGAGTGCTCCGCGATGGCCGAGGCGACGCTCGCCGCGCCGGTCGAGATCCACGGCGGCGGCAACGACCTGATCTTTCCGCACCACGAGAACGAAGCGGCACAGACGCTTGCGGCGCGCGGGCGGCCGCTCGCACAGATCTGGATGCACAACGGGATGCTGCAGATGGGCGCCGAGAAGATGGCCAAGTCGGTCGGCAACATCCGCGGCCTCGCCGAGGTGCTCGACGACGTCGGGCGCGACACGCTGATCTGGTTCTTCTGCGAGGGGCACTACCGGCAGCCGCTCGCGTTCACGAGCGAGCGGCTCGACGACGCCGCGCGCCGGGTCGAGCGGATCCGCGACACGGGCCGGCGGCTGGTGCCAGGCGAGTCGCCGGAGGCTCTGGCGCCGCACCGCGACGCGTTCTTCGATGCGCTCGCCGACGACTACAACACGCCGCGGGCGCTGGCGGCGATGGCGGAGTGGATCCGCGAGGCCAACCGCGCCGCCGGCCCGGTCGGCGACGCGCAGCTGCGCGAGATGCTCGAGGTGCTCGGGCTGGAGAACCTGCTCGACCGCGACGAGGCCGCGCCGGCCGACGTCGTCGAGCTGGCCGAGCGCCGGGCCGCGGCGCGGGCGAGCCGCGACTTCGCCGAGGCCGATCGCCTCCGCCGGGAGCTGCGGGCGCGCGGCTGGGAGATCCGCGACGGCGCCGCGGGCCAAGAGCTCGTGCCGATGGGTCCATGACGGCCGCGCGCGCAATACGGTGCGATGGTGCCCGTCAGCGTTGCGCCGCGCGTACGGCCGCGCGCGCCGCCCCTCGCGCGTGATCCTCTACGGCCGCAACGCGGTCAGGGAGGCGATTCGCGGGCCGCGGCGGGTAGGCACGGTGTGGGCGACCAGGCGGGCGGCCGCCGAGTTCTCCGGCGCCCTGCCCGCGCGCGCCGAGGAGATCGCGCAGCGCGCCGGCTCGGACGCACATCAAGGAGTCTGCGCCGACGTGGAGGAGTACCGCTACGCCGACGTCCACACGCTCCTGCGCGCCCCCGATCCCGTTCTCGTCACGCTCGACGAGGTGACCGACCCGCAGAACCTGGGCGCGGTCTGCCGCACGGCCGAGTGCACGGGTGCGACGGGCGTGATCCTGCCCGAACGCCGCTCGGCCGAGGTCACCCCGGCGGTCTGCAAGGCTTCGGCGGGCGCGGTCGAGCACCTCGCGATCGCCCGCGTGCGCAACCTGGCCGACTTCCTCGGCCAGGCCAAGGCGGCGGGCTGCTGGAGCTACGGCGCGGCGGCCGGCGCCCGTAGGCCGTATCGGAGCGTCGACTGGCGTGGAGGCGTCGTGCTGGTGCTCGGCGCCGAGGGGCGCGGTCTGCGCCCGCGCGTCGCCGCCGCGTGCGACGAGCTCGTCGCCCTGCCCTTGCGCGGGCGCATCGAGTCGCTCAACGTGAGCGCCGCGGCGGCGGTGCTGCTGTACGAGATCTTGCAGCGGCGGCTTGACGCGTCCACATAACCGTGCCACACTGCGTCGCATCAGGTTGAACTTGAGGGTTAGCAATGGCCCTCATGCGTCATCAATAGGCGCCGGGGGAGGTGTGCGCCACGTTCATTTCACGGGCAGAAGGCCCGGGAGAGGATCGTTCGTGGCCAAGATCTCCGCAAAGTCTCAATCTCAAGTGCAGGTGGATGACGGATATCTGCTTGCGCTGGCGAAGCGGGGAAGCCCGGACGCCTACGAGCGTCTCGTCCGCCGCTACTACTCGTTCGTGCGGTTGAAGGCGTCGTCGTATTTCCTGATCGGCGGCGATTCCGACGACCTGGTCCAGGAAGGCCTGGTCGGGCTGTACAAGGCGATCCGCGACTACCGCACCGATCGGGAGTCCTCGTTCCGCAACTTCGCGGAGCTGTGCATCACGCGCCAGATCATCACCGCGGTCAAGACGGCGACGCGCAACAAGCACACGCCGCTGAACGGCTACGTCTCGTTCTCGTCCACGCCGGCGGGCGCGACCGACAACGAGCCGACGCTCGACGAGATGCTGCCGGGCTCGATCGTCCACGATCCCGTCAACCAGGTGATCTCGTCCGAGGAGCTGCGCTCGCTGGTCGCATGTCTCTCCACGGTGCTGTCCGACCTCGAGTCGCACGTGCTGGCCCTCTACCTCGACGGCCACTCCTACACCGGGATCGGCGACCAGCTCGGCTGCGACTGCAAGACGGTCGACAACGCGCTGCAGCGCGTCAAGCGCAAGGTGGGCGCGCACCTGCGCTCGCGCGACGTGCTGCTGTAATCACTCCGCATGCCGACCTGGCTCATCATCGCCCTGGGCGTCTTCGCCGCGCTCGTGATCGTCCTCGCCGTCGGCGGCGCCTACGCGCGGCGGCGCCAGCTCGATGCGAGCCGCGGGCACTTCGACACGCAGCTGGCCCGCGTCAACGAGGACCTTGCCGCCGCGCACGCGGAGGACCGCGGCTGGGCGCGCGAACGCCTGGAGGAGGCGGCCCGCGCCGCCTACGCCTCGGAGCGCCCCGGGGCCGAGCCGGAGGAGCTGACGCTGGTGCAGATCGTCGACCGCCCCGGCACCGACGAGGACAAGGCCGTCTTCCGCGTCAGCTCGGGCGGCCGCGACGAGCGGCTGACGCTCGGGCGCGTCGGCGGCGACTGGGTGCTCGAGCAGCTCGCGTAGATCCGCGCATCGGGCGCGGCGCGGGCGGTTAGATTCGGCCCGTGCTGCTGACGGCGATCAACCTCGGACCCGTGCGCCTGCGCAACCGGGTCGTGTCGACGTCGCACCAGACCGGGCTGGTGCACGACCACCTGCCGACGGCCGATCTCGTCGCCTACCACGCGGCGCGGGCGCGCGGCGGGGTGGGAGCGATCTTCCTCGAGGCGACGGCGGTCGACCCGTCCGGCCTGCTGACCTCGCACACCCTCGGCGGCTTCCTGCCCGCGATCGTGCCCGGGTACCGCAGGCTCGCCGACGCCGCGCACGAGCACGACACCCGCCTGCTCGTGCAACTGTTCCACGGCGGGCGGGAGCAGATCTCGGCCGCGCCCAGGGCGCCCGCGGTCGCGCCGTCGGCCGTGCCGTCGCCGCGCTTTGCGTGCGAGCCGCGGGCGCTGACCGCGACCGAGCTGCGCAGGCTGGTCGACGGCTACCGGACCGCCGCGCGCCACTGCCGTGAGGGCGGGATCGACGGCATCGAGGTCTCGATGTCGCACGGCTACCTGATCGCCCAGTTCTTCTCGCCGCGCTCGAACCGGCGCGTGGACGCGTACGGCGTGGCGGCCGGCGGGCGGCTGCGCTTCGCCGAGGAGGTGCTGACGGCGGTGCGTGCCGAAGCGGGGTCCGAGCTGGCGGTCGGCGTGCGGCTCGCCGCCGACGAGCTGGCGCCCGAGGGCCTCGACGAGGCGGAGTGCGCCGAGATCGCCGGCGAGCTGTGCGCCACCGGCCTGGCCGACTTCGCCTCCTTCGTGCTCGGCCACTCCGCCTACGTCGCGGCGTCCAGCTGGATCGCGCCGCCACCGCCCGTGCCCGTGGCGGCGATCGCGGGCTCGCTCGCGGCCGTGCGCGCCGCCGTCGACGTGCCGCTGATCGCCACCACGCGCATCGTCGACCTGCGGGCGGCGGAGCGCCTGCTGGAGTCGGGCACGGCCGACGCGGTCGGGATGACGCGCGCGCTGATCGCCGATCCCGAGCTGGTGGCGAAGGCGGCGAGCGGCCGCCGCGCCGACGTGCTCGCCTGCATCGGCTGCAACCAGGGTTGCATCGGCCACTACCACGCCGGCGTGCCGATCGGCTGCCTCGTCAACCCGCGCACCGGCCGCGAGCGCACGCTGCCGCGGCGCGCAGGGGCCGGCCGGCCGCTGCGCGTCGTGGTCGTCGGCGCCGGGCCGGCGGGAGTCGCAGCCGCGGGCGAGGCGGCCGCGCACGGCGACGACGTGACGTTGCTCGATCGTGCCGGCGAGGTCGGCGGGCAACTGCGGCTCGCCGGCCGTGCGCCCGCGCATCGCGAGCTCTGGCGGCGCTGGCGCAGTAACGCGGAGCGGCAGCTGACGCGGGTCAAGGTGCGGCTGGGTGGGGAGGCGCGTATCGGGGAGCTCGCCGGGTTCGACATCGTCGTGCTCGCGACCGGCGCGCGGCCGTTCGTGCCCGATTGGGCCGGCGCGGCCGTGGACTCCTGGACGGCGATCGCGGACCCCGCGGCGGTCACCGGTCCGGTGCTCGTCGCCGACTGGGGCGGCGGCTGGGAGGGACTCGACGCCGCCGAGGTGCTGGCGGACCACGGGCTCGACGTGACGCTGGCGTGCGCCGCGCCGTGCCCGGGCGGGACGCTGCACCAGTACCAGCGCAACCTCTACCTGGCGCGGCTGGACGAGCGCGGCGTCGCGATCCTCCACCACACCGCGGTCACCGCCGGCGGCCTGCGCCACCTGTTCTCCGGGCGTGAGAGACCGCTCCCGGCCGCCGCGACGATCGTCCACGCCCATGGCCGCGAGCCCGAGGACGAGCTCTGGGCCGCGCTGGAGGGCGAGCCGGGCCGGGTCCGCGCCGGCGACGTGCTCGGCCCGCGCTCGGCCGAGGAGGCGACTCTCGAGGGCGTGACGGCGCTCCAAGCCGCGCGCGCCGCGGTGTCCTGAGTCCGCCCCGCCCTCACACCACCGCGTCGAGCCCGAGCCGGTGCGCCACGCCCGCGGCCTCGGTGCGCGAGCGCACGTCGAGCTTCGACAGGATGCGGGAGACGTGCACGCTGGCGGTCTTCTCCGCCATGTAGAGCTGGCGCCCGATCTCGCGGTTCGTCGCTCCCGCGGCGACCAGGGCCAGCACCTGGCGCTCGCGCGGCGTGAGCCCGAACGGGTCGTCGCTCTCGTCCTCGCCCGCCGCCGCGGCCTCCTCCCCGGGTTCGCCCAGGCGCAGCCGGGCGCGTGCGGTCAGGCTCTCGAGCTCCCCCGCCAGCCACGCGGCGCCCAGCCGCTCCGCGATCTCGATCGCGGCCGCCGCCACCGGTGAGGCGGCTTCGCGGTCGCCGGCCGCGACGAGCGCTTCCGCGTGGCGCCAGCACGCGACCGCCGCCGGATACGGGCGCCCGAGCGCGTCCCAGCGCGCCGCCGCCTCGGCCCAGCGCCCGGTCTGGTCGGTGTCCAGCGCGCGGCAGTTGTCGGCCTCCGCGTGGGCGAGGTGGGCGTGCTCGAGCGGCCCACCGTCCTCCGCGCACGCGCGCACGCGAGCGATCAGCAGCTCCGCGTGCCCGAGCGCCGCGGCGACCGCCGCCTCGTCGCCGAGGTCGCGCGCGTGCTGCGCCGCCGTCGCCTCCGCCGCCAGTCCCGCGGCCGAGACCATCGCCATCCGCAGCGCGTCGTCGGAGCAGAACTCGATCCGGTCGAGTGCCTCGTCGACCGCGGCGCGCGCGGCGGCGACGTCGCCGTCGCGCATGCCCAGGTCCGCCTGCAGAGCTCCGAGCACCCCGAGGTACTGCGGCTCGCGCGAGTCCACGGCCAGCTCCTCGGCGCGCGCGAGCTGCGCGCGGGCGGCCTCGCGCTCGTCGCGGCCGAGCGCCAGCTCGGCGTGTCGCAGGCACGAGTTCAACTCCGAGTGGCCGCTGGAGAAGCGCCGGCGAGCGACCCCCGCGAGCGCCGCCTCGGCCGCTTCCCAGTCGCCGGCGTCGAACGAGTACTGCGCGATCGCGAGCGTCAGCCAGAGCTGCCGCGTCGGCAGCGACCCGAGCTGCGCGTGGGTGGCGCGCGCCACCTCCAGCGCCTCGCGCGTGCGACCGACGCGATGCAGCGCCTCGCTCAGGTTCGCAGCGGCGGCCGCCATGTCCTGCAGATGGCCGCGCTCGGTCGCCAGCTCGAGCGCGCGGCGGAGTGCCGCGGCTCCCTCCTCGATCTGGCCGGTCGCGGACAGCGACACCCCGAGCGCGTTGAGCGCGCCGGCCTCGTCGAGGTGGTACCCGCCCGGCTCCTCGAGCTCCGCCTGCTCGCGCAGCGCTCGCCGGGCGACGCTCACGGCGCGGCGATAGCGCGACTGCAGCATCAGCATCTTCGCGTGCTGCGCCAGCAGGCCCGCGCGCTCCGGGCTCGGCTCGTCGTCCGCGAGCAGCCCCAGGCCGCGCTCGATCGCCGCGACGGAGTCGTCCGCGCGCAGCATCGCCCAGAGCGAGCGCTGCAGCATCCCGTAGAGCCAGGCGGCGCGACGGGGAGCGGCGTCCTCGTCGACGAGCGCGAGTGCGCGCCTGGCCAGCGTGACCGAGCGCGCGAGCTCGTCGGCGTAGAAGCTGCACGCGGACGCGCGCTCGAGCAGCTCGGCCTCGTCCGTGCCGCTCAGGCTCTTGGCGTCCGGAACGCGATCCCACAGCTCGAGCGCCCGCTCGAACAGGGCGGCACCCTCGCCGTAGGCCTGCACGTCCATCGCCGCGATGCCGGCGCGCACGGCCGCTGCCAGTGCGGCCGGCTGGTCGCCGGCGGCGAGGTAGTGGTGCGCGATCGCCGCCGCGCGCTGGGCGCTCGGGCGGCCCGCATCCGCGGCCTCGCGCTCGAGCGCGCGCGCGAGCGCGCGATGCAGCTCGGCGCGCTCGCCGGGCAGGAGCTCGTCGTGCACGGCCTCGCGCAGCAGCGCGTGGCGCAGCGTGTAGCGGTCGCCATCCAGGACCACGATGTGATTGGCGACGGCCTCGCGCAGCGCGTCGCGGAGAGCGCGCCCCTCCAGCCCCGACACGTCGGCCAGCACGGAGTCGTCGAGGAACTGCGGCCCGCCCGCCGACAGCACGCGGACGATCTCCTGCGCGTCGTCGCCGAGCCGCTCGATCCGCAGCGCGAGCGCGGCCGCGAGGCTCGGCGGCACGGCGCCGAGCCCGTCGGTCCCGGCTGCCAGCAGCTCCTCGGTGAACAGCGGGTTGCCCTCGCTACGGGCATACAGCCGGTCGACCAGCGCGGCGTCCGGGGGCTTGCCGAGGATGTCGGCGAGCTGCTCGCCCAGCTCGTCGTGCGTCAGGCCCGCGAGGTCGATCCGCAGCGCGCGCACCCGCTCGAGCTCCGCCAGCAGCGGGCGCAGCGGGTGCCGGCGGTGCAGCTCGTCGGGCCGGTAGGTCGCGACGAGCAGGACGCGCTCGTCGCCGAGCGTGGCGGCGAGGAAGCGCAGGAACGCGCGCGTGGA
>Ga0126306_10000472_pt1 | contig 18546 bp, 17 predicted proteins | sample Plot27_FD_92592 | JGI IMG/M metagenome (GOLD analysis project Ga0126306, IMG submission 92592) | Serpentine soil microbial communities from UC McLaughlin Reserve, CA, USA - Plot27 | ecosystem: Environmental > Terrestrial > Soil > Grasslands | place: USA: UC McLaughlin Reserve, Lake County...
AGGCTATCGGTGGCGAGCAACGCGTCGCCACCGGCGTCGCGGACACGCTCGTCGCGGACGACGTCGCCGCGATCGCCGGGGCGGTCCGGACCGCGTTCGAGGCCGGACCACCCGCGGAGCACCTCAGCACGCAGGTCGAGCGCTACGAAGCCCGGCTGGCCGAGATGGACGCGTCCGAGTCGCTCGACGGCCCGACGCTGCGCGCCCTGTGGAGGGACGAAGGGGAAGGGCGATGAGCAGGGGCAGGACCTGGTTCGAGGCGCTGGCCGGAGCTACCCCCGACGGCGAACCCGCGTCCGTGCTGTGCGCTGATGGGACCGTAGGCGGCGGGCGGGCGCGTTTCCTGGCCGTCGTCCCTGATCCGGAGGCGAGGTTCCCCCGGGCGCGGGGCGGCGAGCTGGGCCTCGAAGAGGGCTGGGCGCTCGCCCGGCGCGTGCGCGAGGCTGTGGCCGAGAACGGCGACGGCGACCGCCGCGCCCTCGTCGCCGTCGTCGACGTGCCCGGCCAACCTTACGGGTACCGTGAGGAACTGTTGGGGCTCCACCTCGCGCTCGCATCCGCCGTCGACGCTTACGCCACGGCCCGGTTGGCCGGACACCCGGTCGTGGCGCTCGTGGTCGGGCAGGCGATCTCCGGCGCGTTCCTCGCACACGGCATGCAGGCTAACCGCATCCTCGCGCTCGCCGATCCCGGCGTCGCCGTTCAGGTCATGTCCAAGCGCTCGACCGCACGCGTCACCCGGCGCAGCGTGGACGAGCTGGACGAGATTGCCGAAGAGGTGCCCGCAACTGCTTACGACGTCGCCTCCTTCGCCCGGCTCGGGGCGCTCCACCGCCTCATCGAGGGAGTGGAAGCCGACGAGCCAGACGAGTCAGAAGTCGAGACAGTGCGCGAAGTGCTCGCCGAGGCGATCTCCTCGGCCCGCCACGACAGCTCTACCGACCTGTCGGGCCGGCTCGCCTCTCCGGAGGCCCGCCAACACCGGGGTGCGAGCTTGCGGGTCCGGGAGCGGCTCGCAGAGGAGTGGAGCGGGTGAGGCCGCACGACATGGTGCGTCTGGCCAGCGGCGCCGGGCTGCGTTACGAGGGGTCCGTCCACGCCTGGGTGCCCGCGTCGCTGGCCCGGGCGCCCTGGGTCGTGGTGCGCCGCGCGCGTACACCGGCTGGCCTCATCCCCGTCGGGGCGCGGGGGCGCACGCGCGGCGAACGCCTCGCCGCCTTGCTGGCGCCGGACGCCGTAGCCGCGCGCGTTACCCCGGAGGACCTTGCCGCCGCACGGGGCTGGCGCCACATGCCCCGTGCGCGTTGGATGGGATCTTTACGAATCCTGGACGCGATCGACGAACTGTTCGCCTCCCTCGGCCTCGCCTGGGGCCCGACCGGCAGCGTCGGCTTCGAGCTGGCCACCGGCGTAGCCGCAGCGGACACCACCAGCGACCTCGACGTGGTAGTCCGAGCGCCGGAGCCGTGGCCCGTTGAAAACGCACGGGAGATAGCGGATTATCTCAACCAGTTGCCGGCACGCGTCGACGCTCAACTCGACGCACCAGCCGGGGCCGTGACGTTGGACGAGTATGCTCGCGGCGGGCGGGTCTTGCTGCGCACGCCGGACGGGCCCAGGCTGACCCACGACCCGTGGCGAGAAGCCATGATAGATCTGCGGAGCGCATGAGCGTCGCGTTCCTGTTCCCAGGCCAGAGCTCACAGCGTCCCGGTATGCTGCACGATCTGCCCGATCGCCCGGCGACCCGTGGCATGATCTCGCGGTCGACCGAGGTGCTCGGCCGCGACGTGCTGGACCTGGACACCCCCGAGGCGCTCGGCTCGCCCGTCGCCGCTCAACTCGCCCTGCTCATCGCCGGCGCCACTGCAGCCCGGATACTGGTCGAGGAAGGCGGCGGGCCGGACTTCGTGGCGGGCCACTCGGTCGGCGCGTTCGCTGCTGCCGTGGCGGCCGGTGCACTCGCTTACCCGGACGCGCTGCGCCTGGTCGACCTGCGCGCCCGTGCCATGCAAGAGGCCTACCCGCACGGCTACGGCATGGGCGTCGTCATCGGGCTGGACGAGCGGACCGTCTCCCGTCTCGCCGCCGAATCCGGTACCCCGAAGGCACCGGTTCACGCGGCCAACGTCAACGCTCCCCTGCAGGTAGGCGTTTCCGGCGCGGAGGACGCCCTGGAACGGACCCTTTCTCTCGCCCGTGAGCACGGCGCCCGCCGCGCCCGGCGCCTCGCCGTGGCCACCCCTTCGCATACGCCCCTCATGGCCCCGGTGGCCGCCGAACTCGAGAGGGCCCTCGCTGATGTCCCTATGCACCCGCCCGCCGTCCCGTATCTGAGCAACGTCGGTGGCCGCGCGCTGCGCGACCCCGAGGAGATCCGTGACGACCTGGCCCGAAGCGTCGAACGGCCGGTCCGCTGGCACGACGCCACCACCTTGCTCTTCGAGCTCGGTGCCCGGCTGTTCGTCGAGCTGCCGCCCGGTCGCGTGCTCACCGACCTGACGGCGGCCGCCTTCCCTGAGGCTCGTGCGATCGCCGTCGCCGATGCCGGTTTCGGCTCAGCCGCCACCCTCATCGCTCGCCACCGATCTGAGCGAGGCGCATTGAGATGATGCTCGACGGGTACGCTGCTGCTCACCTGCTGAACGAACCGCAGACCGGGCTCCGAGCCGCTGATCACGAAAGAGACCCGCCGATGAGAGCCCGTTCTCCCGAACCGAGAGCTCCTCCACGTCAACCTTGACCGAAAAATTCAACTATGCTAGTAACGTTACTTGGACGGTCCACAACCGTCTAGGGCAAGGGACCACAAGAGAATTGGGGGAAGATGCGGCGTAAGCGGCGCAGCCGAGCTACTAGCACAACGCGTCTGGCGTAGCGAGTCCACTAAGTTGTGTAGCGCAAGGGATTCGATTACGGCTGTCGAAGCGAGGAGTGAGGGAAGATGGCGACGCTAAGAGGGCTATTTCTGTCCGGTATAGGAACGGTCTTGTTGGTCGGTTTGCTGACCGCCTGCGGGCTCGCGGAGAGCGGGGGTGGCGACGGTGCGGTTACGCTGCGCCTGTCTCACCAGTGGCCCGGCGCGAGCGAGGGCGAGGGTGACTTCCGTGCCGTATTGGCGCAGAGGTTCGCGCAGCAGGTAAAGGAGAGAACAAACGGAGACGTCACCATCAAGATCTACCCCAATAACTCTTTGATAGAAGATCCCGAACAACAGTATCAGGCCATGGAGCAGGGAACCACGGATATGTCGGTCTACCCGCTCGACTATGCCTCAGGCGACGTGCCGGCGTTCAGCGTCACCTTGATGCCTGCAATGGTGCGGAACCACGCCCAGGCGCAGAACTGGCAGGACGCAGAGATCGGAAGCAAGGTCGAACAGATGACAGAGGAGAACGGGGTCAAGATCCTTACCTGGGTCTGGAACGCGGGAGCTATCGGGGTCAAGAAAGGGGATCCTATAGTCTCTCCTGACGACGTCCAGTCCGGCACGGTAACCCGCGCCGCGGGTCCGAGGGTGGAGGAGATGCTCGAGCGGGTAGGTTTCGGGCTCGCGAGCATGGACTCGTCGGAGATCTACAACGCTATGCAGACCGGAACCCTGGACAGCGCGGTAACGTCTACCTCTTCGTTCAGTTCGTACAGGCTCTACGAGCAGGTGGAGTCTTACACTTCTCCAACGGGTGGGAACACGTTCTGGTTCATGTTCGAGCCCCTGATAATGAGCACGAAGCAGTTCGAAGAGTTGACGTCCGAACAGCAGAAGATCTTCGAAGAGGTGGGCGCCGAGCTGCAGGAGTACGCCTATACCGCCTCGGAGGAGGACGACGTCCGTGTTGACGAAGAGTTCAAGGAAGCGGGCGTGAACGTCGTGCAGATGGACGACAAGTCCTTTGAGCAGTGGCAGGAGGTCTCCCAGCCGGTTTGGGAGAATTTCGCCGGTGACGTGGAGGGTGGCCAAGAGCTGATCGAGCTCGCCAGCCAGGTGCCGGAGAAGTAGGGTAACGAGTAGGGTAGGAACGAGGGCGGGCGCCGGCCGGCGCCCGCCCGTCCGTCAAAGTATCGCCGAGGGGGTATTCGCGTGAGCGGACCGGGAAACCCAAGGTCTCCCTTATTGCTCAGGTACATAGATCGGCTCTCCGAGCTTTCGGGTTACGTGAGCGCCGTACTGATCCTGGCCTCGATGCTGGTAGTCTGTTTCGGCGTATTTCTCCGGTACGTACTCGGCGCCTCTACCGTTTGGCAATTGGAGCTATCGACCTACTTCTTGATGTTCGCCGCCTTTGTGGGGGGCGCATACGGGTTGAAGCACGGCGATCACGTGAACCTCTCCTTGATCGTCGAGCGTCTGCCGGAGAAGGTCCGGCTTTGGGTGAGGCTATTGGCTTCGGTCCTGGGCTTCGTGTTCGTCGCGATCGTAGCCGTGATCGCCTGGTTTCTATGGTGGGAGACCACCGAGGCGGGCAGGAGCTCCGGCACCGCGTGGAACGTGCCGCTGACCTACCCGTATCTCATCGTGCCACTGGGCATGACGCTTATCGCGCTTCAATACCAGGTCATAGTGGTCCAGATCTTTCAGCAGATAAGAACCAGCGACCACCGGCCGGATGAAGGGGAGTATCTCGAAGGGGGTCGGAATCAGTGAGCGCCCTGACGATAGGGGCCATCGTTGGCTTGATATTGCTGTTGACGCTCGCCGTAGGCATTCCTGTTGCTTTTGCGCTGGGCCTGACCACGATAATCTCCATCGCGCTCTTCCTCACCCCGGCAGAGTTCGCTTTCTTTGCCGACTTCGTATTCGCCTCGCTAAACGACTTCGGGTTGCTGGCCATTCCACTGTTCGTATTGATGGGCGCGATCTTCGGGCGCTCTAAAGCGAGTCAGGATCTGCTCGAGGCCGCACACGTATGGGTTGGACGGCTCCCCGGCGGCCTGGCCATGAGCTCCGTGGTGGCGTGCTCGGTGTTCGCCGCCTTGACCGGTTCGAGCCCCGCCACCTCTGCCGCGATCGGGAGGATAGCGATCCCCGAAATGACCAAGCGCGGCTACCCGAACGGGCTGGCAGCCGGGGCTATTGTCGCGGGGGGGACGCTGGGCATACTGATACCGCCGAGCGTCACCCTGATCCTGTATGGCATAGCCACGGAAACGTCGATCGGTCGCCTGTTTCTGGGCGGTGTCGTGCCGGGCATCATGGTCACCCTGCTCTTCTGTTTATGGATCCTGGTAGCCGTGTTCCTGAATAGGAGGAGCGGGCGTCTCCAGCAACAAACGAGCGGCATAGGAGAGGGTGGCGAAACCTCGCAGGTCATCGGCGGAGAGGAGAGCTACTCTTGGAAGGACCGGTTTAGCGTGTTGGCCAAAGTGATCCCTTTCGCCTTGCTGATCGCCTGCGTCCTGGGCGTCCTGTACCTGGGGATCGCCACCCCTAGCGAGGCCGCGGGCGTGGGCGCCCTCCTGTCCCTTATCCTGGTCGCCCTCCTGTATCGCTCGGTGAACTTGAGAAACCTCATGGACATAGCTCTGGAGACGACACGGACCAGCACGATGATCCTGATGATCGTCGCCTTCTCCGCGGTGCTCGGCCAGGTGTTGAGCTTTCTCGACGTTCCCCAGGAACTTGCGCAACTGGTAGCGAACCTCGAGGTGAACCGGTGGGTGGTGTTCGTGATCATGAACCTGCTGTTCCTGTTCTTGGGGTTTTTCATTCCGCCCGTGGCAATCATCCTGGTTACCATGCCGGTCCTGTTCCCGATTATCACGGAGCTCGGGTTCGATCCGGTATGGTTCGGAGTTGTGATGACCTTGAACATGGAGATGGGCCTGATCACGCCGCCTGTAGGCCTGAACCTTTACGTTGTGCAGGGCATCGCGCCTGACATCCCGCTGCGGGACATACTCGCGGGCTCACTCCCCTACGTGGGCGTCTTGGCGCTCGGGGTAATCGTTCTCGCTTTCTTCCCGAGCCTGGTCACCTGGCTGCCCAACCAGACGCTCGGAGGGTGAGTGCGACGCCTAGCATCTACGAGCACGAGAGAATTGTCCGGATCTGGGGCCGAAGCAACTCGATAAACGTCCAGAAGGTGCTGTGGTGTTGCGGGGAGCTGAATGTCCCCTATCAGCGCATCGATGTCGGCGGTCCTTTCGGCGGCAACAGGGAGGCTGAGTACCTTCGGTTGAACCCCAACGGTCTGGTGCCGGCGATCTCCGACGGCGGTTTCGTGCTCTGGGAGTCCAACGCCATCGTGCGGTATCTCGCCGCCAAACACGGGAAGGGCACGCTGTGCCCGGAGAACCTGGCGGAGCGGGCCGACGCGGACAGGTGGATGGACTGGCAGATGGGTAAGCTCTGGGCTAATCTTCGCCCGGCGTTTATCGGGCTTATCCGCACGCCGCCGGACAAGAGGGATCGAGCGTCTATAGCGGCGGCCGTAAGAAAAACGGCCGAGAACCTGGCCATACTCGACGCGCACTTGACAGGTCGAGATTACGTCACCGGATCGTCCTTTACCATGGCGGACATACCGCTCGGGGCCACAGCATACCGCTGGTTTAGCGTGGACATCGAACGACCTCCGATGCCCAACCTGCAAGCCTGGTACGAGCGTTTGTGTGCTCGAGCGTCTTACAGAGCGACCGTGATATTGCCGCCGTCGTGAAAAACGATGCGGCGAGCCTACGGGACGGTCGAGACCTGTGCGCGAGCGGTCACCCATTGCGACGGGACGCCGCAACTGTACTGTCCGTCTAGAGCGAATCCCGGGCGTAGCTCGATGTCGCCCCGAACAGCATATGGCCTCACGCCCGGCTATCATGGGCACGTGTATTTCGAGGGGTTGCTGGTGGACCTGGACGGGACGCTCTACGTCGGGGATGAGCCGGTCGAGGGCGCCCGCGAGACCATAGAAAGGCTCGAGGCTTCCGGCCTCGCGCTCCGCTACGTCACTAACACCACCCGGAAGCCGCGTCGAGTGGTGAGCGAGCACCTTTTCTCTTTAGGCTTCGGGGTCGGAGAGGCGGAGATCTTCACGCCCGCGAGGGCAGCGGCGGACCTGATCGGTGACAAGAGCTGCTTCCCGCTCGTGGACGTGTCCCTGCTCGAGGACCTGCGAGAGATCACCCTCGACGAAGCCCGCCCGGACTACGTGCTGATCGGGGACCTCGGCGAGGGGTTCACCTACGAGCGCTTGAACGCAGCGTTTCGCCTTCTCGTGGGCGGCGCGGGCCTTCTGGCGTTGCAGAAGAACCGCTACTGGCGGACGGGGACCGGTCTCTCGCTCGACGCCGGGCCGTTCGTGGCGGCCCTCGAGTACGCGAGCGGCAAGAGCGCCACCATCGTGGGAAAACCTGAGAGAGATTTCTTCCGCCTCGCCCTCGAAGACATGGGGCTGGGACCCCACCAGGTCGCCATGGTCGGCGACGACGTGGAGGCGGATGTGGCCGGGGCGCAGGCGGCAGGGCTCCGGGGGATCCTGGTCAAGACGGGCAAGTACCGGCCGGAGGCCGAGGGGACGCCGGACCTCGTCCTCGAGAGCGTCGCCGGGCTGCCGGAGGTGCTCGGGATCTAAGCCATCAGCCAATCAGTTGATCAGCCTCGTCGTTTAGTGCGAACGCTCGTGACGCAATACCTACTCCTGCGAGCATGCTGTGAACCGTCAGTGGCTTGATCGCGGGCAACGCCTCGATTCGGGACGGTTTAAGCTGAAATGCTGAGGCGCTGGCAAGCCTCTGAACGAAGGGAGGAACATGAAACTCACCGACATCTCCGTGCGGACCAGCGATCGTTACGAGTTTGTCTCCATCACCGGTGAGGTGCGCCGCGCGGTGCGCGAGGCGAGTGTTGAGGAGGGCCTCTGCGTGATCTCCTCGACCCACACGACCGCCGCCGTGACGGTCAACGAGGACTACGACCGGGATGTACCCCGCGACCTCGCCGCCGCGTGCGAGGCGTTCGTGGGTTCGCTCGACGTGAGCTTCGAGCACGCCGAGGGCAACAGCGACTCGCACTTCCTTACCAGCCTCTTCGGGAGCTCGCAGCAGCTCCTGGTGAGGGGAAGGGAGCTGGATCTCGGCCGCTGGCAGGGTATTTTCGTGGCCGAGTTCGACGGCCCACGGCAGCGCACCGTGCGGGTCGCGGTCTTCTAGGCGCTCGGGGACGGATGTTTTCGGGTTGCGCCTTTCGGTAAGATAAGTAGCGGGTTGACGGGCTAGCGTCTCGATGCCCTGGTGACGTAGATCGCGGGAGGTCGGTATGAACGCATGGGTCAAGGGCGGGCTGGCATTGGGTGGGCTGGTCGTCGGCCTCGGGACGCTCAGGAGAGCACTGAACCCCCCTCCCCGCTACGCTCCGTGGGAGAAACCCCCCTACGAAGATTTCGACAAAAGGGTGATGGTGCTTGGCGGCGGCTTCGGAGGGTACACGGCGGCCAAGGACCTGTGCGAGCTGATCGAAGACCGGGATGACGTGGGGGTCCTGGTGCTAGCCAAGAACAACTTCTTCACCTTCTGGCCGATGGTGCCGGGGATAGTCAGCAGCGACATCGACGCCCGCAACGTCGCCCAACCTTTGAGGCGGGCCCTCATCACCGCCGGCGCCAGCTTCCGGCGGGCGGAGGGAAAGAAGCTGGACCTCGAGCGTAAGGTGGTGGCGGCCGACGGCGGGATAGAGTTCCCCTACGACCACGTGGTGATCTCGCTCGGCGGGCTACCCAACTTCTTCGGCATCCCTGGCGTCGAGGAACACAGCCTCACCATGAGGGGTGTCGAGGACGCCGAGCGTATCCGCAACCGGGTCATAGAGCGCTTCGAGGAGGTCTCGCTCATCAGGGGCGAGGTGCCCGAGTCCAAGCTGACCTTCGTGGTCATCGGCGGCGGCGCCACGGGTGTCGAGGTGGCCTCGGAGATACACACTCTCGTCCACGAGAACCTGGCCCCTGATTACCCGAACATAGACCCGCACCGCGTCCGCATAGTCCTGCTCGAAGCCCTGCCGAACATCTTGCCCGAGCTCGACCCCGCCCTGCGCAAGGCCGCCCGCGCCCGCATGGTGAACCAGCGCATCGAGGTCAGGACCAAAGCCATGGCCGAGGAGATAACCGAGAACTGCGTCAAGCTGAAGGGCGGCAACAACATATTGTCGGAGAACGTGATTTGGACGGCCGGCAACCGCCCGAACCTCGGGATCGAGGCCGAGGGCCTCCCCGTGGACGAGCGGACCGGCATAAAGGTGGACGAGTACCTGCGCGTCGAGGGGTACCAGAACATCTGGGCGATCGGGGATTGCGCCGCCGTCCAGGACGTCCGCGAAGGGCAGGACGGCAAGATCGTCCCGCCGACCGCCCAGGCCGCCGTCCAGCAAGGCCACGTGGTGGCGAGGAACGTTCTCAAGACCATCGACGGCCGGGAGGACGACCTAGAGAGATTCGAGTACCGGCCCCTGGGCCAGCTCGTCGAGTTAGGGAGCGACTTCGCCGTAAACGAGGTCATGGGCGTGCGCTTTACGGGGCTGTTGGCAGCGATATTCTGGCGCATGGCCTATCTAGTGCGCCTCAACAGCCCGCAGAGCAAGGTGCGCGTGGCGGCCGACTGGATCGTCGGCCTGTTCCTGAGACCCGCTGTTACCCAGATCCGTGGCACCTCAGAACGGTAATCCCGCGCCTTGAGGCGAGGTGGGAAAGGTGTTACGTTAGCCGCGGAGCGCGGGAGAGAATCGAGCCTCGGAGAGAGGGCTATGGTAGGGCGTAAGTCGGTGCACGGGATCGGACGAGGGAATTGCGCCTGACCTTCGCAAACCAGCTGACGCTGGTCCGGATCGTGGCGGTGATCCCGCTAATGATCGCGCTCTACCTGCCGTTCGAGTGGGCCCGGTGGGCCGCGCTCGCGATCTACATCGGGGCCATCCTCACCGACTACTTCGACGGGATCGCCGCCCGGCGTGCGGGCGAGGTCACGGGTTTCGGCAAGCTCATGGACTCCATCGCGGACAAGGCGCTCATCGTCTCGGTCTTCTTCGCGCTCGTGGGCGAGGGCTCGATGGCGCCCTGGATGGCGGCCATCATGGTGATCCGGGAGTTCGCCGTGACGGGGTTGCGGATGGTTGCCTTGGAGGCCGGCGAGATCATCGCAGCCAACCGCTGGGGCAAAGCGAAGATGAACGCCCAGAGCATCGCCGTCTTTATCCTGCTGCTCGGGGACCCGAGGGCCGCCGGATGGCGCGGGATAATGGCGGAGGTAGGCTGGTGGGCGATGCTGGTCGCGGTGTTGCTCACCCTGCTCTCCGGCTGGTCCTATCTCAGGGACACGCCGCGGATACTCTCGGTTACCTCTAAGCGGGATCAGCGCCTCTAAAACCTGTAGAATCACGCCCCACATGGCGGACGAGCCAACCAAGCGCCTGAGACCCGCCGAGGTCGAGATGATCCTGCGCCGCGCCGCGGAGCTAAACGCCCGCCGCTGGTCGCGCGACGATAACGGCACGCCCACCGTCTCCCCGGAAGTCTTGGTCCAGGTGGCCGCGGCCGCCGGAATCCCAGAGCAGGACGTGCGGCGGGCGATGTGGGATCTGGCATCCGAGAAGACCGCGGAGTCCCACTCCATAGCGTGGAAGGTCTATGGCCCCGCGCGGCTCCGGGCCGTCAGGGAGGTCGAGCGTCCCCCGCAGAAGACCCGGGAGCACCTCGAGGCCCTGCTGCGCCTCGAGCAGGGTCTCAAGCTCCGGCGCAAGACCGAGAGTAGCTCCCTCTGGGACTCCGGGGACATGCTCGGCGTTGTCCGCCGGACGCTAGACTTCTCGGGCCACCGGGCGCTGCTCAAGACGCACTCGGTGGAGCTACGCGTGGAGGAGCTCGGCGAGGACCGGTGCGACGCAAGTATTACCGCCGACATGTCGAACCAGCGTGGAGAGTACCTCTCGCTCGGGGGGATCATCGGGGTGACGCTCGCGGTGCTGTTCGTGCTTGCGGGGGCCCAGAGCCCGCTGTTTCTCCTCGGCGTCATCCCGGCGCTCGCCGCGCCAGGGCTAGCCTTCAAGCTCGCCTACCGCAGGGCGTGCGCCGACATCCGGCGCAGCCTGGAGGACATCCTCGATGCTGCGGAGGAGGGCCCGCCGCAGGAGGATGAGGAACCCCCCGACCGCGGCGACCGACCGCCCGGCGAGATCCGGGGCCTCAGCCCCATCCCGAGGTTCGCTCCGCAGCAGCGAGAAGAATAGCCTGTCAGCTACTCAGCAATAGAAGATGCTTACAAACTGAAGTGCTGAAGTGCTGACTGGCTAAACCGGCTAAACTGCTGACAGCCGATCTTCGACGGCTTATATTTATCCCATGCCTTCAAAGGTGTTAAGGGAGATCTTCGGCTTCGACTCGTTCCGACCTGGTCAGGAGGAGGCGATCCGCGCCGTCCTCGAGGGGCGGGACACTCTGGCGGTGATGCCGACCGGCGGCGGAAAGAGCCTGTGCTACCAGGTCCCGGCGCTCATGCAGGAGAGCCTGACGGTGATCGTCTCTCCCCTGATCTCGCTGATGAAGGACCAGGTGGACTCCCTGATCCAGAGTTCCGTTACCGGGGCGGCCACCCTCCACTCCGGGCTCTCCCCCGAGGAGCGCTGGGAGGTCGAGCGAAGGGTGCGCACCGGGGAGATCAAGATGCTCTACGTGGCCCCCGAGCGCCTGCGCTCGCTGGAGTTCGTACTCTCGCTGCGGCGCGCCGGTGTCGGCCTCTTCGTCGTGGACGAGGCCCACTGCATCTCCGAGTGGGGCCACGACTTCCGCCCTGATTACCTCTTCTTGCCCCGCGCCGTTCGGGACCTCGGGAGCCCTCCGGTCCTCGCCCTCACTGCCACCGCCACCCCCCGCGTTCGGGAGGACATACTCCGCTCGCTTAGAATGCGCTCGCCTGAGGTGGTGGTCACGAGCTTCAACCGCCCGAACCTCACTTACCGGGTCCTCTCCGCCAGGGAGAAAAAGCACAAACTGCCCCTGATCCTAGACGTCGTCCGCAACGCTACGCTGCCGGGTATCGTCTACGCTACGACCCGCAAGGAGTGTGAGGAGCTGGCGGCGCACCTGCGCCGCTCCGGGATCGACTCCGCCGCCTACCACGCGGGGATAGGCGCCGCCGAGCGCTCCGACGTGCAGGAGCGCTTTATGACCGACGAGCTCTCCGTGGTAGTCGCCACGATAGCCTTCGGGATGGGGGTGGACAAGCCGAACGTTCGGTTCGTGATCCACTCAAGCGTCCCCGGCAGCCTCCCGGCGTACATGCAGGAGTCGGGGCGGGGCGGCCGCGACGGCGGGGGGTCGGAGTGCGTCGTACTCTACCGCGGCGCGGACCTCGGGCGCCGTAAGCGGCTGGTGACGCTCGGCACGGCCGGGGAAGAGGAGGTCAGCTCGCTCTTCCGCTCGCTCACGGGGCTGGAGCGCGACGGGAGGGTCAACGTTGCGCCGGGCGCTCTATCTGCGCTCGGCGGGGTGGAGCCGGACGCCGCCTGGATCGTGCTCGGCAGCCTGGAGGAGTCGGGTTTGATCCACCGGGGTTACGACCTCTGGGCCGAGGTGGAGGTACGCCATCTGGAAGAGGAGAGGGAGGGCTTACGTGAGGAGGTAGCCGCCGTGCACGCGGCGCTCCCCGGCAGCGGCACCATCGGCCTGCCGGAGCTCGCTCGACGCGCCGGCGTACGCCCCGCCGTCGCCCAGGGCGCCCTGTACAGGATGATGGTGGACGGGATGGCTGAGGTCGTCCCGCGCGCCTCCGTCGTGGACGTGAGGCTCAAGGCTTCGGCGCTCGACGCGCACAGCCGCCGTACCATCGCCGGCAGGCTCAAGAGCCGCGCCAACGCTGCCTACGCCCAGATTCGGGAAGTCGAGGCCTACGTGAACCTGACTTCCTGCCGCCGTGAACACCTCCTCCGCCACTTCGGTGACACCGAGCAGGTCGCCCCGTGCGGGGCCTGCGACGTCTGCCTCGGCACGGCCGAGACGCCCGGAGAGTCCCCGCGCGCCGCAGCCGAGACGGAGACGCTCCTCGCCGCTAGCAGCGCACGATCCGGCGACGCGGACGGCGCCCGCGACGGCGTGGACCGCGCACTCTTCGAGCGGCTAAAGCGCTGGCGGGGGGAACAGGCGCGGCGCCAGCAGGTCCCCGCCTACGTCGTGCTCCACAACTCCCACCTGGAGGAGATAGCCGCCCGCAAGCCAACGAGCACCCACGAGCTTGGCTCCATCAAAGGCATAGGCCTGAGACGGGCCGCCCGATACGGTGAGGAGCTGCTCGCGCTCGTGCGCGGCGAAGTGGCAGCTGCTCCCGAACAAGACCCCGCCCCCTCCGGCTACCACCCGCACCTGGAGGCAGCCGACCGCCTCCTTCGGTCCGGAAGGGGTGCCGACGCCGTGCCAGAGCTGGCCCGCGCCCTGGAGCTGGGCGGGGACGAGGCCCGAGACGCCGTGAACAGACTGTTGGGGCTGACGAGCTGAAATGCCGACCGGCTGAGAGAAAGGAGCAAGCATGAGGCTAAGCGGGAAGAAGATCGTCGTGCTGGTGGCCGAGGGGTTCGAAGACCTCGAGTACTGGGTCACGGTCATGCGGCTGCGGGAGGAGGGAGCGGAGGTCGTCTCCGTCGGTCCGGACCTGGACCCGGTCTACGGCAAGAACGCCCTGCAAGCCCAACCCGACGTGACGGCCGGGGACGTGGACGCCTCCGAGCTCGATGGGGTCGTGATCCCCGGCGGCTGGGCCCCCGACAAGCTGCGGCGCTACCCGGAGATCACCGGTCTCGTCAGGGCGGTGTACGAGGGCGGCAAGACCGTCGGTATCATCTGCCACGGCGGGCTCGTCGCGATCTCTGCCGGCATAGTAGAGGGTGTCAGTGCGACGGGTTCTCTGGGCATAAAAGACGACCTGGAGAACGCCGGGGCGACCTGGGTGGACAAGCCGGCTTTCCGCGAAGGGAACCTGGTCTGGGGCCGCGTGGTCCCTGACATCCCGGCCTTCTGCCGCGAGCTCGTCGCGGCGCTCGCGGAGGGGTAGGGGAGGGGCTTCCACACCAGCAGACACACCAATGAGGGCGTAGGGGGAGTGGCGGACTACATCCAGGGGCGGGGCACAGGGCAGCCTGTAGCTGGCAGAGCCGGCCCTCGCCTACCTAAGGAATGCAGAACTACGAGCTGGGCTTAGTGACTCTATTCGTTCCATGGTGATAGAGCCACGGGCTTTCGGAACTCAGTCCAAGTAACTGTGGATCTGCGGTATGGCGATGGAACCTTCGCCCACGGCGGATGCTACCCTCTTTACCGTCCCGTGCCTCACGTCTCCAGCCGCAAAGACGCCCGGCAAGCTAGTTTCCAGCAGCATCGGCGGACGCTCCAGCGGCCACACTTTGAGTGATCGCCGCAACAGCTCTTGCCCTGTGACGACGTAACCGCCTCGGTCGCGCACGATGTCCTCTGAGAGCCACCCGGTGCGCGGTTCGGCGCCTATCAGCACGAACAGGGCCGCCGTGGGTACCGTTTCTGTAGAACCGTAGAGGGATTCCTTGAGTACGACATGCTCCAGCCGTCCCTCGCCTCCACCGTCTATCACCCGCGTGTTGAAGCAAACCTCGATGTTCTCTGCTGCGTCTATCTCCTTAACCAGGTACTCGGACATGCTCGCGGCGAGCGAGGTGCTACGCACCAGCAGCGTAACCTTCGAGGCGAACTTGGAGAGGTACATGGCGGCCTGGCCGGCTGAGTTGCCGCCCCCCACAACGTGCACCTCCCGGTCTTCGGTAGCTCGGGCTTCGGTCACCGCAGCTCCGTAGAACACCCCCGCACCCTGCAATGCCTCGAGGGAGGGAACGTCTAAGTGGCGGTAGGAGACGCCGGTGGCGATAAGCACCGTCGTGCCCATTACCTCGGTTCCGTCAGAGAGCGCTACCACCAACTCCTTGCCGGCGCGGCGCAGCCCCGTCGCGTGGCGCGCCAAGTCGAAGGAAGCGCCGAACAGCCAAGCCTGGGTGTAGGCCTGCGCGGCCAGCTCCTGGCCGCTGATCCCGTGCGAGAAACCGAGGTAGTTGCGGATCAAGGAGCTCGTGCCCGCCTGCCCGCCGAAGGTCTCCCTCTCCACCACGAGGGTGTCGAGACCTTCCGAAGCGCCGTAGACTGCAGCGGCAAGCCCCGCCGGACCAGCTCCCACGATTACCAACTCGAATCTTCGCTGGTCCGGCCTTAGGTTCACCCCGAAAGGTATGCTCCTGGCAAAGGCGTCGACCATCTCGGCGTTGGAGGGGTCGACGAGCGCGCGCTCGTCGAACAAGATCACCACGGGTAGCCGATCGGAGCTCACGCCCCACCGGGCGAGGAGTTCCTTCCCCTCCTCCGAGTCCGCTAGATAGAATTTGAGCGGCACCCTGCTGCGCGACCACAAGTCTCTGATCTCGTGCGATCGCGCAGACCACCGCTCGCCGACGACGCGGAAGGCCACGAACCCGGGACGGTGCACGCTGGTCCACTCGTCGAGGAACTCGGTGATGACTCTATGGAACTGCTCGTCGGGCGATCTCCACGGCTTGCCGACGTAGTAGTCGACTTGCCCGAGCGCCGTCGACCGCAGGAGGGGCTCTCGGATGGTGGTGTCTCCCCGAGACACGAGCATAACCCGCTTGGCGGTCGGGTAGAGGTCGCGCGCGCTGGCCAGGAACTCGGCTCCCGTCATCTTCGGCCCCCACTGGTCGGCAAGCACAAGAGCTACGTCCTCGTCCGCCGCCTCGAACTCCTGCAACCTCGCCATGCCCGCCTCCGTAGAACCCTCGCACACGACACGATAATCTTCGCCGTAGCGCTTTCCGAGCTCGCCCGCGATCTTCGCCAGGTCTTCAGGGTTGTCCTCGACGACCAACAGCACTGGCTTGGTCGTACGAGGTTCTTCGACGCTCACGTCACTTGCACCTTCCTTTGGACCCGCATGTAGCCTACGATAAAGGATCTTCAGCCCTAACGCATGATCTGCACGGCGGTCAACCAGCGCCCCGGTCGAACCTGATGTTACGTCTAGTTGGGCAAGGCCGCGAGGGCTTCAGAGCGCCGACGCCCACCTGTCACCTGGGGTGTAGGGCCGCGTTGTCAGGGGCATCCCGGCCTTCTGCCGCGAGTTGGTGGCGGCGCTCGCCGATCGATAAGGGCAGGGTTGGCAAACCGACAAATACACCAATGAATGCGGTGGGGGTGTAGGTGTGGGCTGCGTGGCGTCCTGAGGGCGGGCGCCGGTTAGAGGCCCGTCGGTCACCCTTTCAGATTCCGCATAGGTAAGCCCCGGTCTCGCTGCGCCAAGAACTTGGGGATAGCGATCTAACGTTCGACGTAAGTCGCGAGCAAAAGGCTACGCCTGTTGCTCATCGGCTTGACGGAGGCCCTTCGTGAACCAAGATATACTGAATGCCAGGATAGCCCCCCACTCCAGCCAAAGCACTGGATATGCTTGCCTGATAGGGGAGTCGCTTGGAAGAAACCAGACGCCAGCAATTAGAGCAATACAGACGAGGATCGCCCAGCCGCATGCTTTGTAGATAGGATTACGTCGCTGCTGTTCTGGTGTGGGTCCCTCCTTTTCCGGGTCGTGCTTGGTGAACAGACGAATCGACATGTAGGCTAGGGAGATAAAGAACAAGGCGGCAAATGCGACATGAAGACCTCCGTAAGATTCGTTGCCGGTTAATTCTCGGAGGGTGGTAGGATCAGTACCAGGCGTAGTCGGAAAGAGTGCGACGCCAATCGCTGAAGCCCCTGCTAGGTTGCTTGCACGGTTGTCCGTGACCTTTGCAAAAGGTCGTAGCCAGTCAGGAACCTTTGCACTAGGTAGTAGCCAATCAGGATCGTCGTAGCCTTTATATGACCAAAGGAAGACTCCGATGGCACAGAGGCTGCCAACTAGAACATCGCGCATTACCGTATAGTAGTAGCTGCTGATCGAGTCCTGGAAACCGGGCCCTTGCCAAAGCAACTTGCCGATTACGAGCAGGATTGGCACAAGGAAGCCGACGATTCCTATGGCCTTGCGTAGTGCGCGGTACGATCGTACGGCTGGTTCATTCTTGGTATCTTGTTCTGTGATAGGGTCTCCCCTCGGTCATGGGCACCTATGAAACCTAGCGATTTCTCAAACCTTATGTAGATCGTAGAGCAGTTCTCCTGGGCCGCACCGGCTCGCATGACATCGCGAGTGTTCGACGCAGGCATGTGCTGTCCTCCTTTCAGCGTTCCCTCGCTCAGGAGTACAACACGGGGCGATGAATCGGCGATGAATCGGCTACGAGCTCTCTTCTAGGACGTTCGTGAATAAGCGCGCCTATTGCGGGTGGCACCACAGCGTTTCATCATACTGGGTAGGAGGCGCCGTCCATAGGGAGATAGCATCGTGGATGAGCAAGCAGGCCACGTTGATAGAACGGACGCATGGGACAGCGGCTCTGCCTATGAAGCTTATGTGGGCCGCTGGAGCCGCCTGGTCGCACGAGAGTTCCTGGGGTGGCTCGCGGTGCCACCCGGCGGCTGCTGGTTGGATGTCGGCTGTGGCACGGGGGCGCTGGTCGAGACCATCCTCGCGCTGGCTGCTCCCAGCGAAGTCGTGGGCATCGATCCCTCACCGGCGTACGTCGCATTCGCGCATGATCGGGTGAACGATCCGCGGGTTGGGTTCGAGATTGGGGACGCGCAAGCCCTGCAAGCAGCCTCAGCGACCTTCGACGCGGTAGTCTCCGGACTCGTTCTCAACTTCGTACCAGAACCCGATCAAGCGGTCTCAGAGATGGTGCGGGTGGCGCGCCCAGGCGGGGTCGTCGCCGCCTACGTTTGGGATTACGCCGAGGGTATGCAGATGATGCGCTACTTCTGGGAGGCGGCGGGTGCGCTGGACCCGAGTGCCCAGGAGCTAGATGAAGCACGACGCTTCCCGCTGTGCCAGTTGGAACCACTGACCGACCTCTTCCAGACAGTGGGGCTAGAAAAGGTCAAGGTACGTGCTATCGACGTACCGACCGTCTTCCGTGACTTCGAGGACTACTGGTCGCCTTTCCTGGGCGGCCAGGCACCCGCGCCGGGCTACGCGATGTCGCTCAGTCAAGGGCGGCGGGCGGCGCTCCGTGAGCGCATACGGGCAGGTCTGCCGACCAACTCTCAAGGGGAGCACCACCTCATCGCCCGCGCCTGGGCCGTACGAGGCGAGCGCTAAAGACGCCCATCATTGGCAATGAAGCCTTTATACCTCTGGTACGCAACTTCCGAGAACTCTTCTTCCAGGCACTTGGGTGAATAGCGTAGGATATGGGCGCAATGTTCAGCCATAAGCTCAGCGAGCACACGGAGTTGAGGCTACTGGAGGAGCGCCACGCCGAGGAACTGTCCAACCTGACCGACCGCAACCGGGAGCGCCTGCGTGTGTGGCTACCGTGGGTGGACAGCAGCCGCACAGTCGAGGACCGCAAGAACTTCATAAGGGGCGCTCTCAAGCAGTTCGCGCAGAACAACGGGTTCCAGGCGGGCATCTGGCACGAAGGTCGCTTGGCCGGGGTAGTCGGCC
>Ga0126306_10000473_pt1 | contig 18538 bp, 22 predicted proteins | sample Plot27_FD_92592 | JGI IMG/M metagenome (GOLD analysis project Ga0126306, IMG submission 92592) | Serpentine soil microbial communities from UC McLaughlin Reserve, CA, USA - Plot27 | ecosystem: Environmental > Terrestrial > Soil > Grasslands | place: USA: UC McLaughlin Reserve, Lake County...
CGCGCACGAGGCCACCGGGATCGCGCGTGCCGCCCGAGAGGCCGGGCTGCCGGCGGCGATCTCGTTCACGCTCGAGACCGACGGCCGGCTGCCGAGCGGCCAGGAGCTGGGGGAGGCGATCGACCAGGTGGACGCGGAGACGGACAGCTCGCCCGCCTACTACCTGATCAACTGCGCGCACCCCACGCACTTCGAGGACGCGCTCGAGGGAGGCGCGGCGTGGGCGCAGCGGATCCGCGGCCTGCGCGCCAACGCCTCGACCAAGAGCCACGCCGAGCTCGACGAGGCCGAGGAGCTCGACGAGGGGGACCCGGACGACCTCGGCCCGCGCTACGCCGCGCTGCGCGACAGGCTGCCCAACCTGAACGTCCTGGGCGGCTGCTGCGGCACGGATCACCGCCACGTGTGCGCCGTTCGCGACGCCTGGTAATTGCACAACTTTCCTCTCACGATCTTGACAATTGGCGCGCAGCGAGCGAGGGTCCGGAGCACCGCCTCCCCGCCCAAGGAGTAGCCATGCGCGTCCTCATCGCAGTCCTCGCCACCGCGCTCGCAGGGCTGGTGATCGCAGCGCCCGGGGCGTCCGCGCAGACGGGGCTCACGGGCGTCGAGGCGTCCTCCACCGGGCTGATCTCGGACGAGGGCTTCGTCAGCCTGGGGACCACACTCGAGTGCGCCGTACCGACGAGCGGAGCGACCCTGTCCGCGACGCTCGAGCAGGAGAATTCGGGCGGAACGTCGAGCGCGTTCGGGTTCGGCGGCCACGACGTCCTCGACTCGTTCTGCGAGCCGGGAGGGTCGCCGATGGCGATCGCGTTCGGGTCGCCCGAGCCGCCCTTCACGCGCGGCCCGGCGGTCGTGTCGATGGAAGGATGCGCGGGCGGCGAGTGCATGACGGGGGAGGAGACGGTTCAGCTGCGAGACGGTGGCCGAACCGTGCACGCGTCGGTGCCGGCCGATGCACAGTCGCTGCTCGAGCTCGGCGTGTCGTCGAGGGCAGTGCTCGAGACGAGCGGGGTCGTCACCCTCGGGACGGTGATCGACTGTGCCTCGGTGAGCGGTCCAGCGTTCTCCGGCACCCTGGAGCAGCGTCAGGGGAAGCGGCTCGCCGAGGCGACGGTGAGCGCCTTCATCCTCGGCGGCTGCGGCGGCCTTCACCCCGAGGCGCTCTCGTTCACGCCAGTCGCCGGCAGCCCCGCGTTCGAGCCTCGGAAGGCGAGGCTGTCGCTGACGGCCTGTGCCGGACCCGCGGGGGCCGACGAGTGCGCGGTCGTGGAAGCCCGTCTGAAGCTGATCGACGCGGATTAGCCGCGCGCTGACCCGGCTCTCGGGCCACGGCCGGCCGCTACGCTTCCCATAACAAGGAGTTTTCTTCTCACGCTCGAACCTCTCGGTCGTATGGCGCTTCGCGACACATGGCATCGCACGCTCGTCTACTTCGGCTTGGCCGAGGAGGAGGATCCGCGCTACGAGGCCATCCCGGACCACGAGCCGGAGGCCGAGCTCGAGGACCGCTACCGGGACCGGCCGAACGTCAGGCGGCTCCAGCGCCGGCGCCGCGACGAGTTCGACGACATCTTCGCCGACGAGCCGCGCGGCCGCGAGACCCGCGCGCTGCGCCCGGTGGGCGGCAACGGCAGCGGTCGCGGCGGGGACATCCAGGTCCACCTGGTGATCCCCAAGAGCTTCAACGACGCCCAGCAGATCGCCGACCAGTTCAAGGACGCCGTGCCGGTCATCCTCAACCTCCAGAGCACCGACACGGACCTCTCGAAGCGGCTGATCGACTTCGCCTCAGGCCTCACGTACGCGCTCGACGGCGGCATGCAGCGGATCGCCGACAAGGTGTTCCTGCTGACGCCCCGCAACGTCGAGGTGTCGGCCGAGGAGCGCGCGCGGCTGATTGAGAAGGGCTTCTTCAACCAGTCGTAGAGACTTTGACGCCGGATAGGCTTCCCGGCGCAATGAAGCTCGGTCTGATCGGTGCGGGGAACATGGCGTCGGCGCTCGCGCGCGGCATCGGCGAGCCCGTCGTCGTGCACGACATTGATGAGGACAAGGCCCGTGCACTCGCGGAGGAGCTGAACGGTGAGGCGGTCGGCTCCAACGCCGCGGTGGCGGAGCGTTCCGATGTGCTGGTCCTCTGCCACAAGCCCAAGCAGCTCGAGGAGGTCGCGGGCGAGGTCGAGGGACGCGCCAAGGTCGTTGTGTCGATTCTGGCGGCGACGAGCACCGACCAGATCGCGGAGGCGTATCCGGGGGCGTCGATCTACCGATTCATCCCCAACATCCCGGCAGAGGTGAAGCGTGGGGTGTTCTGTTACGTGGCGGGCCCTGGCGCCGCCGAGGGCCCCGAGGACGAGATCCTCGAGCTGATTGGACGCACCGGCACGGTCATCCGGCTGGACGACGAGCCGCTGATCGAGCCGGCCATGGCACTGATGGCCTGCGGGCCCGGCTTCGTGGCGCTCGTGGCGGAGAAGTTCGCCGAGGCGGGTGCCGCGTACGGCCTCGACCCGGATGACGCCATGCGCATGGTCGTCGAGACGATGGGCGGCACCGCCGACTACCTCGCCCGCCACGATTACGACGGCCCGGCGCTCCGCACGCGCGTCGCAACCCCCGGAGGCACCACGGAGAAGGGCCTGATCGCGCTCGAGGAGCACGGGCTCGGCGACGTGACGCGCGCCGCGGTGGACGCGGTTGTGGAGGCGACCAAGTGACCACGTACCTCGCGATCACGCGCGGCGACGTCGCCGACTACGTCGACACGCTCGCCGTCGTGTACCTGGTCCTGATCTTCATCCGCATCCTCACCAGCTGGATCCCGCGGATGCCGTACAACCGCTATCTCGCGGCCTTCCTCCAGTTCATCGGCGACGTGACGGACCCGTACCTCAACCTGTTCCGGCGCTTCATCCCGATGGTCCGGATGGGCCCTGGAGCGCTCGATCTGAGCCCGATCGTGGCCACGATCGTCCTCATCTTCGTCAGCGGGATCGTCTCGAAGCTCATCCGCGGGTGAGCCGGCCCGGCCCGGCAGCGGCGATCGCGACCGCCGGACTGGTCGTCGCGGTCGACCAGGCGACCAAGCGGCTCGTCGACTCGAGCATCGACCGCGGCGACAGCGTCGACGTGTTCTTCGGGCTCGACCTGACGAACACGCGCAACACCGGGGTCGCGTTCGGCGCGCTCGAGGGCGCCGGCCTGATCGTGGCGATCCTGATCGGGCTCTCGCTCGTGCTGCTGATCGGCTACTTCGTCGTGAACCGCGACATGCCGTGGCTGTGGCTCCCGGTGGGCCTGCTGCTCGGCGGCGCGGTGGGGAACCTGATCGACCGGGCGGTCGAGGGGGCCGTGATCGACTGGATCGACCCGGTGGCGTGGCCGGCGTTCAACGTCGCGGACGCGTGCATCGTCGTGGGCGTCGCGACGCTCCTGTGGGTGGTGGAGGGGAGGCCGAGACGGAAGCGCGTGAGCTGACGGCCGGGCCGGACGACGCCGGGCTCCGGCTCGACGCGTTCCTGGCGGCCCGCGGCGCCTGCCCGTCGCGCGCCGCGGCGCAGCGCGCGATCGAGGCGGGCGAGGTGACTGTGGACGGGGCGGAGCGTCCCAAGAACCATCGCGTGGAGGCCGGCGAGCGGGTCGCGGTCGCCTCACACGACGCGCCGGCACCGCCGCCGCCGGCTGCCACCTTTGCGGTCGTCCTCGACGACCCACACCTTCTGGTCATCGACAAGCCCGCGGGCCTGGTCACCCATCCCGCGCCCGGCCATCACGGAACCACCCTCGCCGAGCTGCTTCCTCAGGGCACTCACGTCGTGCACAGGCTCGACAAGGACACGTCGGGCCTTCTCCTCGTGGCGCGCTCGGAAGAAGCTCTCGAGGCGCTCCAGGCAATGATGAAAGCCCGGGAGATCAGGCGGGAGTACACCGCCCTCGTGGAAGGGCATCCAGATGCCGACAGCGGCACGATCGACGCTCCCATCGGCCGCGACCGCGCGAACCGCACCGTCATGTCCACCCGGACTGACCGCGCACGCGACGCGGTGACCCATTTCGAGGTGCTGGAGCGGCTTCCGCGCACGTCGCTGCTGCGCGTGAGGCTCGAGACAGGCCGCACGCACCAGATCCGGGCCCACCTCGCCGCCATCGGCCACCCGGTCGTTGGAGATCCCCAGTACGGAGGCTCCGCAGGCGGCCGGAGAGTCGGCCTGGATCGCCAATTTCTTCACGCTTCGACATTGATGTTTAGGCATCCGTTCACCAGGGAATTCAGCCGGTGCGAGTCCAAACCACCCGTCGAGCTCAGTCATGCACTTGACACCGCCCGACGGGAGCCAGTCTCCGGAGGGCCAGACGGGGGCTGAGACATAAAGAGCGAGGCGGTCTCCGGACCGCCTCGTCTCGTTCTGGGACGCGCACTCCGGCCGCGGATGGCTATCCTCAGCGGCCGTATAGCCAGCTACCCCGCTGGATACAGCGGCTGCGGCCCTGCCCGGACAGCGTCCGGGTCCCCACGCCGGCCGGCGGGCTGACGTCCAAACAAACTCAAGGGAGCAACCCTTTGGCAACCGAGATAGGCATTCGGGAGCTGCTGGAGGCCGGGGTCCACTTCGGCCACCAGACGCGCCGCTGGAATCCCAAGATGCGCCGCTTCATATTCGGCGAGCGCGGCGGGATCCACATCATCGACCTTCAGAAGACGGAGCGCCTGCTTCATCAGGCGCAGGAGTTCGCCGCGGACCTCACCGGCCGGGGCGGGACGATCCTGTTCGTGGGCACCAAGAAGCAGGCCCGCGACGCGATCAAGGAATCCGCCACCAGCTGCGGCATGCCCTACATCGACCAGCGCTGGCTGGGCGGGCTCCTGACCAACTTCCAGACCATCAACAAGCGCATCCGGCGCCTGCACGACCTGCGTCACTGGACGGAGTCGGGGACCATGGAGCTCCTGCCGGTCCGCGAGCGCATCGCCGCGATGTCGGAGCGCGACAAGCTCGAGACCAACCTCGGCGGAGTCGCGGACATGCAGCGGCCGCCCGACGCGGTGTTCGTCGTGGACCTCAAGACCGAGGCGATCGGCGTGCGCGAGGCCAACCGCCTCAAGATCCCGATCATCGGGCTCGTGGACACCAACTGCGACCCGGACCCGGTGCAGTTCGTGATCCCCGGCAACGACGACGCCATCCGCTCCTGCAAGATCGTCATCGACGGCATCGCCGACGTGGCGCGCGACAACGCCCAGCGCTTCCGTGCCCAGGAGGAGGCCGCCCGGCGCGAGCGCGAGGAGCAGGAGCGCCGCGAGGCCGAGGAGCGCGCCCAGCGCGAGGCCGAGGAGCAGGAGCGCCGCGAGGCCGAGGAGCGCGCCCGCCGCGAGGCGGAGGAGGCCGGCTTCTCGCCCGACGAGCCCGCAACCCCGAGCGGCACGCGGCCCGAGGCCGCGGCGGGCGCCGGAGCGCCCCGCGAGCGCCGCACGTTCGACCCTGACGAGGAGTCCTGATGAGCATCACCATCTCCGCCCAAGACGTGAAGAGCCTGCGTGAGCGCACCGGCGCCGGGATCATGGACGCCAAGGCGGCGCTCCAGGAGACCGGCGGCGACATCGACAAGGCGATCGAGGTCCTCCGCGTGAAGGGCCAGGCCTCCGCCGCCAAGCGCGGCGAGCGCGTGGCCACCGAGGGCGTAGTGGCGAGCTACATCCACGCCGGCGGCAAGATCGGCGCGCTCGTGGAGGTGGACTGCGAGACCGACTTCGTGGCCCGCACCGAGGCGTTCCAGGCGTTCGCCCGCGAGGTCGCCGTGCACGTGGCCGCCTCGTTCCCGCTGTACGTGTCGCGCGACGACGTTGACGAGCAGGCCAAGGAGGCCGAGCTCCGGGTGCTGCGCGAGCAGGCGGCCTCGGAGGGCAAGCCAGAGAACGTGCAGGAGAAGATCGTCGAGGGCCGCCTGAACAAGTGGCTCGAGGACGTCGTGCTGCTCGACCAGAAGCACGTGAACGAGGACAAGCACGAGGCGAAGACGATCGGCGAGCTGCGCACCGAGCTGGCCGCCAACACCGGCGAGAACGTGGTGATCCGCCGGTTCGCCCGCTTCCAGGTCGGGGGGGAGTGACCGAACCGGCCTTCCGGCGCATCCTGCTCAAGCTGTCGGGGGAGGCGCTCATGGGCGACCTCCCCTACGGGGCGGACCCTGAGCGGATCGCCGCAATCGCGAGGCAGGTGAAGTTCGTGGCTGATCGCCGCGTGGAGATCGCGATCGTGGTGGGCGGCGGGAACATCTACCGCGGCCTGAAGGGCGCGGCGGCCGGCATGGACCGCGCCACGGGCGACTACATGGGCATGCTCGCCACGGTGCTGAACGCCCTGGCGCTGCAGGACGCGCTCGAGAAGGTCGGGGCGGACACGAGGGTGCAGTCCGCGATCACGATCTCGGAGGTCGCGGAGCCCTACATCAGGCGGCGTGCGATGCGCCACCTCGAGAAGGGCCGGATCGTGATCTTCGCGGCCGGCACCGGGAACCCGTTCTTCACCACCGACACGGCGGCGGCCCTGCGCGCGCTCGAGATCCACGCCGAGGCCATGCTGATGGCGAAGAACAACGTCGAGGGCGTGTACAGCGCCGACCCGCGCGTGGACCCCGACGCCCACTTCATCGAGGAGATCAGCTACCAGGAGGCGATCGAGCAGCGGCTGACCGTGATGGACTCGACGGCGCTGTCCCTGTGCATGGACAACAACCTCCCGATCCACGTCTTCAACATGGACGACGAGCGCAATATCGACCGGATAGTGTGCGGCGAGCGTGTGGGAACTGTTGTGAGGAGCGGATGAGCGACGGGGTGATCAAGGACTTCCTGGACGAGGCGACGGCCCGCATGCAGAAGTCCGTGGACGCGACGAGGAACGAGTTCGCGACGGTTCGGACGGGCCGCGCGTCGCCTCACCTGCTCGACCGGATCGACGTGGACTACTACGGCGCCGTGACGCCGCTCCGGCAGCTCGCCCAGATCTCGGCGACCGAGGCGCGGCTCCTCACGATCACGCCCTATGACAAGAACTCGATCAAGGCGATCGAGAAGTCGATCCTGGAGTCGGACGTGGGCCTCACGCCCTCGAACGACGGGCAGGTGATCCGGCTCTCGATCCCCGAGCTCACCGAGGAGCGCCGCAAGGAGCTCGTGAAGATCGTGCACGGGATCGCCGAGCAGGGCCGCGTGGCGGTCCGGAACGTCCGCCGCGACGTGATGCACGACCTGCGCGAGCTGAAGAGCGAGGGCGAGGTGGGCTCGGACGACGAGCACCGCGCCGAGTCGGAGCTCCAGAAGCTCACCGACAAGCACGTCGGGGAGATCGACTCCGCCCTGGCGGGCAAGGAACAAGAGATCCTCGAGGTGTGACGGGCGAAGCGCGGGCGCGCTACGTCGCCATCATCACTGACGGGAACGGGCGCTGGGCGCAGAGCCGCGGGCTGCCGGTGCTGGCGGGGCACGAGGCGGGCGCCGACGTCGTGAAGGCGCGTCTCCGCGACGCGGTCGAGCTGGGCGTGAAGGAGCTGACCGTCTACTCGTTCTCGACCGAGAACTGGTCCCGCTCCCGCGACGAGGTGGACGGCCTGATGGCGATGTTCGCGCGGCGCATCGACATCGAGACGCCGGAGCTGCACGAAGAGGGCGTGCGGATGCGCTTCGTGGGGCGCCGCGAGGGGCTCGATCCCGAGCTTCAGCGCCGGATGGACTGGGCCGAGGAGCACACCGGCGGCAACGACCGCATCACGCTGTTCGTGGCGTTCAACTACGGCGGCAGGGCGGAGATCATCGACGCGGCGCGAACCTTCACGGGTGAGACGGAGGAAGAGTTCCGCCGCCACCTGTACGCGCCCGACATGCACGATCCCGACCTCCTGATCCGCACGAGCGGCGAGCTGCGCATCTCGAACTACCTCCTGTGGCAGGTCGCCTACTCCGAGTTCGTGTTCCGCGACGAGCTGTGGCCGGACTTCTCGCGTGAGGCGTTCGAGGAGTCGCTCGAGGAGTACGCGGCGCGGCGGCGCCGCTTCGGGGGCCGGTAGCCGTGGCCGCGCCCCGCGAGCGGGGGCCGGCGTCGGATCTCGCGCCGCGGATCGTGGTGGCGATCCCGGCGATCGTCTTCGCGCTGATCATCGTCCACCAGGGCGGGGAGGTCTTCGCGGCCGGCATCTTCGGGCTCGGCGTGGTGGCGATGGGGGAGCTGTACACGCTGATGGGGCGGGTGCGGCCGCCGGCGATCGCCGGGTTCCTCACGCTCGCCGCCATGCTGCTCGCCGCGCTGTACGGCGAGCCGCGCCACGTGATCATGGTGCTGGCCGCCTCGTTCCCGGTCACCTTCTTCCTGTCGACGTTGCGGCCGCGGCGCGAGCACGTATCGTGGGCGATCGCCGTCGTCTACCTCGGCGTCCTCTGGATCGGGGGCGCGATGGTGCACGCGATCTGGCTGCGCGAGCTGCCGCACGGCGACGGGCTCCTGATCGACGTGCTGGTGGGCACGTTCCTGGGCGACACGGCCGCGTACTTCGGCGGGCGCATTTACGGGCGCACGCCGCTGGCGCCGCTGATCTCGCCGAACAAGACGCTCGAGGGGCTGCTCGCCGGCGTGGTGGGCGGCACGCTGGCGTTCTGGGTGGCCGGCCTGTACCAGGACTGGCTGACCGGCCCGCACGCGCTGCTGATCGGCGCGCTCGTGGCGCTCGCGGCGCCCGTGGGCGACCTGTTCGAGTCGATGATCAAGCGCGACCTGGAGGTGAAGGACACGGGCAGGCTGTTCGGCGCGCACGGCGGCGTCCTGGACCGCCTCGACGCCGTCTTCTTCTCGGTACCGGTGGCGTACTACGCCGCCGTGGGACTCGGATACGCCTGACCTACACTCAAGCGGGTGCGCAGGCTCCTCATAGTCGGCTCGACCGGCTCGATCGGCACGCAGGCACTCGACGTCGTCGAGCGCAACCCCGACCTCGAGGTGGTTGGTCTCGCTGCCGCATCCAGCTGGGAGCAGCTGCTCGAGCAGGCGAACGCCCACGGCGTCGCCCGTGTCGCGCTCGCGGATCCCGACGCCGCCGCGCGGGCGGCCGAGCACTCGCACGTCGAGGTGCTGGCCGGGCCCGAGGGGCTCGTGGAGCTGATCACCGACACCGACTGCGACCTCGTGCTCAACGCGCTGGTCGGCTCGGCCGGCCTCGGGCCCACCGTGGCCGCGCTCGGCGAGGGCATCGACCTCGCGCTCGCCAACAAGGAGAGCCTCGTGGTCGGCGGCGAGCTCGTGACGGCGCTCGCGGAGGCAACGGGCGCGCAGCTGCTGCCGGTGGACTCCGAGCACTCCGCGCTCTTCCAGCTGATCGAGGATCAGCGCCCGGGCACCGTCGACCGGCTCGTGCTCACCGCCAGCGGCGGCCCGTTCCGTGGCCGGACCGATCTGGATTCGGTCACGCGCGAGGAGGCGCTCGCGCATCCCACGTGGGACATGGGCGGCAAGATCACGATCGACTCGGCGACGCTGATGAACAAGGGCCTCGAGCTGATCGAGGCTCACCACCTGTTCGGCGTGCCGTACGACCAGATCGACGTGGTCGTGCACCCGCAGTCGATCGTCCACGCGCTGGTGCACCTGAACGACGGCGCGTCGCTCGCCCACCTCGGCTACCCGGACATGCGCGTGCCGATCTCGTACGCGCTCAACTACCCCGAGCGGGCCGATGTGGCGGTGCCGACGCTCGACCTGGTCGACGTGGGCGCGCTCACCTTCGAGGCGCCGGACGTCGACTCGTTTCCGTGTCTCCGGCTCGCCCGCGAGGCAGCCGAGACCGGCGGCACCGCTCCGTGCATCCTGAACGCGGCCAACGAGGTGGCGGTTCACGCCTTCCTCGCCGGGGACCTGTCGTTCACGGGCATCGCCCGCGTCATCGAGTCGACGCTCTCCGAGCTGCCGGCTCTGCCGGTGCGCCACTTCTCCGACCTGTACGCGGCCGACGCGCAGGCGCGTGAGGTGGCGCGCGGAGTGGCCGCGTGACGTTCCTCAGTTTCGCCCTGGCCTTCGTGGGCTTTGCGCTGCTCGTGATCCTCCACGAGTTGGGTCACTTCAGCGCGGCGAAGGCGGTCGGGATGCGGGTGGAGCGCTTCTCGCTGTTCTTCCCGCCCACGATCGCGAGGGTGAGGAGGGGGGAGACCGAGTACGCGATCGGCTCGATCCCCGCGGGCGGCTACGTGAAGATCAGCGGGATGAACCCGGACGAGGACCTTCCCGAGGAGGTCCGGGACCGGGCCTACCACGCGCAGCCGGTGTGGAAGCGGATCGTGGTGATCGCGGCCGGCCCGCTGGTGAACCTCGTGCTGGCCTTCGTGCTGCTGTTCGTGTTCTTCGCCGCGATCGGGCCGCAGGACACGACGACGGTCGTGGACCAGGTGGACAAGAGCTTCCCGGCCGCGGGCGTGCTGAGGCCGGGGGACCGGCTGGTGGCGGTCGACGGGCATCGAGGGGATCCGGGGCAGCTGTCGGATCGCGTGAACTCCCACGGCTGCACCGGGCCGAAGGACCAGTGGAGAAACGGCTGCCCCGCGGTCGAGCCGGCTGAGCTGACCGTCGTCCGCAACGGCGAGCGGCGAACCGTGACGATCCGGCCCAAGTACGACTTCCCGGCTGGCGTCGACGAAGGCCGGATGCGGGTGGGCTTCGCGTACAGGCCCGGACCGCACGACGCGCTGCCGCTAGGTGAGGCGTTCACCACGACGGCCGACCGCTACTGGTTCATCACGAAGCAGACCCTGTCCCTGCCGGCGCGGCTGATCAATCCCGAGCAGCGAAAGCAGATCTCGGGGGTGGTCGGGTCCTACGAGGTCACGCGTCAGACGATCCTGAAGCAGGTCGAGAACGTGGTGGGGATCCTGGCGATCATCTCGCTCTCGCTGGCGATCGTGAACCTGTTCCCGTTCCTGCCGCTGGACGGCGGCCACATCTTCTGGGCGATCGTGGAGAAGGTCCGCGGCCGTCCCGTCCCGCTGCGAGTGATGGAACGAGCCGGCGTGGTGGGCTTCATGCTGGTGATCCTCATCTTCCTGATCGGGTTATCGAACGACATCGGGCGCCTGAGCGGCGAGGGCTTCCAGGTCCGCTGACCCGACCCCAATCGCAGGTGGTCGGGAATCGTTCCAAAAAACGGTACGAATCCCAACCACCTCGAAGCGCGAGACAGGATCGGGCCCTCCCTCAATGTCGTCGTTGTCCCGAAGCAAGCAGCCCGGTTACATTGCGCGCATGGCTGTCACCACCAAGCCGCGTGGCGGACGACCCGCCGCTTTCAGCGCGGCGTCCGTGGCCGAGGCCTTCCAGCTCACGGCCGACGCGCACCCGGACCGGATTGCGCTCCGCACGAAGGGCGACGACTTCTCGATCACCTGGCGCGAGTACGCGGAGCGGGTGAAGCGGACCGCCGGCGGTCTTGCGGCGCTCGGGCTCGAGCGCGGGCAGACGATGGCGATCATGCTCACGAACCGGCCCGAGTTCCACTGGTTCGACGCCGCCGCCCTGCACCTCGGCGCCACGCCGTTCTCGCTCTACAACACGTACACGCCCGAGCAGATCCAGTACCAGGTGAACGACGCCGAGGCCCGCATCGTGGTCACCGAGGAGGCGTTCGCGGAGCGGGTGCGGACCCTGGAGGGAGTCGAGAACGCGGTGGTCGTGGAGGAGGACGGCCTCCCCGAGCCCCCCGACGGCTTCGACTTCGAGGCCGCCTGGCGCGCGGTCGAGCCCGGCGATCTCCTCACGCTCATCTACACGAGCGGCACCACCGGCCCGCCGAAGGGCGTTCAGCTCACCCACGCGAACGTCCCGGCGACGATCCAGGGTATCCACGACATCATCGGCTTCCCCGACGACGGCCGGCTGGTGTCGTGGCTGCCGATGGCCCACATCGCGGAGCGCCTCTGCACCCACTACCTGCCGATGTTCGTGGGCTTCTCGACCACCTGCTGCCCGGACCCGCGCCAGGTGGTGGCCTACCTGCCCGAGGTGCGACCCACCTGGTTCTTCGCGGTCCCCCGCATCTGGGAGAAGCTGAAGGCCGCCATCGAGGCGGGCATCGAGGCGGAGCAGGACGAGGCGAAGAAGCAGGCCACCAAGTGGGCGCTCGACCTCGGGTTGCGGAAGGCGCGCGGTGAGGAGGTCGACGAGGAGGAGCTCGCAAAAGCCGACGAGCTCGTGCTGTCGAAGATCCGAGCGCGGCTCGGCCTCGACCAGGTCGAGTCGGTGAACGTGGGCGCGGCGCCCACGCCGCCCGAGGTGATCGAGTTCTTCCACGCGCTCGGCATCCCGCTCGCCGAGCTGTGGGGCATGTCCGAGACCACCGGCTACGGCGCGGTGAACCCGCCCGACGCGATCAGGATCGGCACGGTGGGCCCGCCGGCGCCCGGAGCCGAGATCAGGCTCGCCGACGACGGCGAGGTGCTGATCCGCGGTTCGTTCATTACGACCGGCTACCGCAACCAGCCCGAGAAGACGGCCGAGGCGATCGACGCCGACGGCTGGCTCCACACCGGCGACATCGGCGAGTTCGACGAAGCCGGCTACCTGAAGCTTGTGGACCGCAAGAAGGAGCTGATCATCAGCGCGGGCGGGAAGAACATGTCGCCCGCGAACATCGAGGCGAAGCTGAAGGCCTCGAGTCCCGTGATCGGCCAAGCCGTCGCGATCGGTGACGGCAAGCCCTACAACGTCGCCCTGCTCACCCTCGACCCCGACGTCGCGCCCGCCTTCGAGCAGCAGCAGGGCCGCGACGCGCTGCTGGCCGAGGTCGAGCGTGGGGTGGATGCGGCAAACGAGCACCTCGCCCGCGTGGAGCAGATCAAGAGGTTCAAGCTCCTCGACCAGGAATGGCAGCCCGGCGGCGACGAGCTGACCCCCACGATGAAGCTGAAGCGAAAGCCAATCCACGAGAAGTACGCCGAGGAGATCGAGGCGCTCTACGCATGACCAACGAGTCCACGCCGGATATCGAACGCAACAAGGCCGTCTCCCGTCGCTGGATCGAGCTCTTCAATCAGCGCGATGACGCGGGGCAGGCGGAGGTCCTCGCGGACGATTACGTCGCGTATGCCCCCGTGAGTCTGGAGCCCGACCCGCTGGGCTCGGAGGCATGGACCCGATTTCTCGCCGGGTTCGTCGAGGGTTTTCCCGATCTTCAGCTCACGGTGGAGGACGCGGTCGCCGAAGGCGACCTTGTCGCACAGCGGGTCCACTTCGCGGGCACCCATACGGGCGAGTTCCAGGGGCTCCCGCCCACCCAGAGGAAGGTCGAGTTCTCCGGCCTCGAGCTCAACCGCTTCGAAGACGGCCGAGTCGCGGAGCACTGGTTCCAGCTGGACGGCCTGACGCTGCTCCAGCAGCTGGGTCTCGTCGTCGTGCCGGGCCCGCGGTTGCTGCCGCGCATCCTCGCCCATCAGTTGAAGAAGCTGCGCATGCGGACCTCTGCCTAAGTTCGGCCGGCGATACCCAGGCGGACCGCCTCGGCAGCGGCCTGCCCGCGCGACTGGACGTCGAGCTTGCGCAGGATCGCCGAGACGTGGTGGTGAACCGTCCTCTCGGAGAGGAACAGCCGTTCCGCGATCTCGGCGCTGCGGAGACCCTCGCTCAGAAGCGCGAGGACCTCGACCTGGCGGGGCGTGAGGTTCGCCTCGTTCTGGCGTGGGCGCGGACGCGGTCCGCGCGGCACACCACGGGCGCCGCGCTCGCGCAGGCGCCGCGCGACCATGGCGGCGGCGGGGCGGGCGCCGAGCTCCTGGAGCATTTCGAGGGCGCGGCCCAGAACATCGTCATCATCGGAGTCGGCCAGCGCCAGCGCGCGCTCGTACGGACAGCCGAGCTCCGCCCACAGGTCCGCGGCCCGACTCCACTCCCCCGGCCACCTGGGCCGCGAAGGGCTCGGCGGCGCCGGCCGGCATCTCCTCCTCGATGCCCGAGCGCCATCGCCAGAAGGCCAGCTGCCCCATCGCCCAGCGGTCCCGTCTCCGCACCGCGAGGTCGAACGTCGAATCCAGCTCATCCGGGACAAGCTCGGCGCGCCCTTCCAGCCAGGCGGCCTCGGCTCTCGCCGCAGCAACCGGCCGCAGGCGCAGGAGCTGCCCGGAGGCCTCCGCGAGCGCGAGTGCCTCGCCGAGCGGCGTCCACGCGTCCGGGTCTCCGCGCCGCGCCCGGACGCGTCCGAGCACGGCAAGCGCGAACACGGTGCCCGGGCCGAAACCGTGGCCGGTGCGCAGCTCCCCCGCCACGCCGGCGAGAACCAGAGCCGCCGAGTCCACGGCATCGCTCCAGCGCCCCTGCTCGAGCTCGAGCTCCGCTCGCATCGCCAGCAGGAAGGGGCGCCAGCCGTCCAGATCGTGCTCGCTGCAGTAGTCGGCCCCTGCGTCGATGTGAGACTGCGCCTCGGCGTGCCTTCTGTTGAGAACCGCTCCGAACGCAAGCGTGCAGTAGGCGTTCCCGGCCAGACCGTCCAGTCCGGCATCCCGCACGCGCCGCACGACTTGATCGGCGCACCCGAGTCGACCGCACGAGGGATGTCGCCCTCGTATCGAGACAGCTCCGACCTCGCGCAGTGAGCGAGGACCAGGCCTGGATGAGGAGATCCTCCTCCGAGCACCGCGGCGGCCGAATCGACCGCGACCTCGGCCTCCTGGATCCGCCCCGCGGTCCAGTGCAGCCACGCCAGTTACCTGAGGGAGTCGCCCTCCGCCCGCACGTCACGGAGCATCCGGTGACACTCGAGCGCGGCCTCGTGGACGCCGATCGCCTCTGTGAATTCGCCGATCAAGATGCACTCGTGCGCTCGGCGGACGAGTAGGTCGGCCCTGTCCTCGAGCGCCAGGCCCCTGTCGAACCGAAGCGCTCGCGCATACTGGGCCGCCGCCTCGCGATGCGCACCCACGGACGCCGCCGCGACCGCGGCCTCGGCGCGAAGCGCAGCACCGAATGCTCGTCGCTCGCCTCCTCGGCGTGGTGGGCGAGTCGCGCGGCGTCGGGCGTCCCGCTCGCCTGGGTTGCGAGGGTGGCGAGCGCCTTCGCGTGGAGGGCCACTCTGAGATTCGGTGGCAGGGACTCTTCGACGGCGATCCGGGCGAGCTCGTGGCGGAAGGCGACCGCGCCCGGCCGGGGAACCAGTATTCCCGCCGCCAGGCACTCGTCGAGGCGGTCGGCGGCGTCCCCCGCAAGAGCGTCGAGCAGCCACGCCTCCATCTCCCACGGGGCGACCGCCACGACCTCGACCACGGTCCTCGCCCGCGGATCCAGGCGAGCCACGCGGGCGAGCACCGCGTCCCGAACGGTGGCCGGGATATCGTCCCGGCCCGCGGCAAGCACCTCGGTGACGAAGAACGGATTGCCTCCCGTCGTCCCGGGCCAGCAGTCGCAGGACGTCAAGCTTGGCCTCGTCCGCCCAGTGGAGGTCCTCGAGCACGAGGATGGTCGGAGTGCGCGCCGTGAGCTCGTGGATCAGCGCCGTCGCGACGTCGTACGGACGTGCCGCGCTCTCCACGACCTCCTTGAGCTTCCCCTGCGTCTGCTCGGAGACATCCTGAAGGGGGCCGAGCGGCCCGGGCGTGAACAGGGCGTCGCAGCTGCCCCACAGGACGCGTGCCGCGTCCTGTGGCTCGAGACAGAAGCGCCGCAGGAGGGAGGTCTTGCCCACGCCCGCCTCACCACCGACCAGCTCGAGCCGCCCGCCCGAGCCGCCGCGAACCGCGGCGAACGCGGTCTCGAGCGTCTCGAGTTGCGGCGACCGCTCGAGCAGCTCGCTCGCATCAGCGTCCGGCATTGGTTCGGTGGATGCTCCCACCTGTTCTGGGCCGAACGCAAGGTCGGCCGGCCCCGGCTCATGCGCCCGGGCCGGCCGGGAAGCTCACTTCTCTTCCGGTTCGGGCTTGTAGAAGTACGGGTCCAGCACGCTGACCTCGGTGATCTGGTCAACCGGGAGGTCGTTCTGGGAGGCGGTCCGCCTGATCGCCTCCGGTGTGGGCGCGTCGTAGACGCAGAACGTCCTGGCCTTGTCGGCGCTCACATACGAGTGGACCCACGTCACGCCCGCATCCGCGTTCCGATCGACGACACTCATGCACAGCTCCGCGCCCGCGTCCCCGGGCGGGACCTCGAGTCCCTCGGGAAACGTGCGTTCGACAACGTAGCGAGGCATGCTTTCTCCTCAGAAGAGCGACGTGCAGGTCAGCGAGCCGGACCGGCTCACGATCCGGCGGTCGCCTGTCTGCCACGTGTGGACCGTGAGCAGACAGCTGCCGTCGCGCGCGCCGGCACGGGTCGCGGTGGCGACCAGGCCGACGACCGTCCTGAACCGCTGCGGACCCAGCCGCTGAGGGTGGTCGAGCTTCGCGGAGACGGCGTGATAGCCGAACAGCTCCAGCCCGTGCGCCGCCTGGGCCGCGGTTGCGTTTGCGCTGGCGTTGGCGTCGGCACGCGACAGCTTGGCCGGCGCCGCGATCGCGCCCGCCGGTGCCGCAAGCGCGACGAGGACAGAGGTGATGACGATGGTGTTTCTCATGACCGCGACGCTACGTCGCCGCGATCCGGCGGGCATCGGCAGATCTGCCCAGATTGGGCGTCGCAGCGGCCTAACTTGGGCGCTGCCTACGTCTCGTCCGCAACGCCGCGGCGGATGGCCTCAGCCGTCGCCTCCGCGCGGCTTCGAACGCCCAGCTTGCGCAGGATCGACGAGACGTGGTGAGCAACGGTCCGCTCGGACAAGACCAGCCGTCGAGCGACATCGGCGTTTCGGAGACCCTGGGCCACCAGCACGAGCACCTCGAGCTCACGCGGCGTGAGATTCGCCGGATTTGCCTTCGTCGCGGGCCGCAGCCCACGCGGCAGCCCGCGCACCCCGCGCTCACGCAGGCGACGCGCGACGATGGCGGACGCGGGCCGGGCTCCGAGCTGCTGCAGCTCCTCGAGGGTCGTCCGGAGCGCGGCTTCGTCCCCCGACTCCGCCAGGGCGAGAGCCGCCTCGTAGGGGCAGCCCGCGTCCCGCCATGCCGCCGCAGCGGCGCTCCAGTCGCCGCGGAGCTGCAGCTCGAATGGACCGCCCGCCTCGGCCGGGACGGTCTCGCGAACGCCGCCCTGGCGCCGCCACCAGGCGAGCTCCGTAACCACCCACGGCGAGCCGAGCCGCACGGCGAGCTCGAATGTGTCGGCCGTCGCGTCGGCGATCGCCTCGGGGCGGCCCGCGAGCCAGAGCGCCTCGGCCTCGGCGGTGGCGACCTGCCCTGTCCACCACAGCTGGCCGGTGCGCTCGGCGACCTCGCGCGCCTCCGCGAGCGGCGTCCACGGATCGGGGTCGCCTCTGCGTGCGCGCAGGAGCGCGAGCACGATGCGAGCCTGGAGGCAGGAGAGCGTGCAGTCCTCCATGAAGACGAGCTCGACGGTCTCCGCCGCCCGGTCCCAGTCACCGCGCTCGAGCGCGACCCAGCTCCGCGTGGCGAGGAGGATGCGGCCCCAGACGGCGAGGTCGCGCTCCTCGCAGTAGGCGAGCCCGGGCTCGACCGAACGCTCCATCAGATCGAGCGACCGTGCACGACTGCCGCCCATGGCGAGGAGCACGTGGGTGCGACCGACGAGGTCCTCGCCATCTTCGCCCAAGCCTTCCGCCATCGCCAGCGACCGTTCGAGCTCGCCGATGCCGCTCGGCAGTCGCTGGAGCGCGTTCGCGCCGCCGAGGATGGAGAGCGCGCTCACGACGGTGTAGCGGTCCCCGACCGCTTCGGCGATGTCGATGGCGCGCCGGCTCCATCGTTCGGTCTCGGCACGGTCCTCGAACAGCAGATTCGCGCCCCCGATCAGGTCGTACACCCGCCCGAAATGTGGCCCGGGCGGCAGCCCCTCGAGCCCCGAGGCAGCCTCGTGCGCCGCCCTGATCGCCTCCTCCGTGCGGCCCATGTTCAGCGCGACGCGCGCCACGTTGGCGAGCGCAGCGGCCTCCATCAGCGGCACGCCCAGCTGCCTCCAGGCGTCAAGAGCCTCCCGACTCGACGCGAGCGCGGCCTCGTCCTGCGTGGTCACGTAGCACTCGTCCGTGTGGCGCCCGAGCAGCTCGGCACGCTCCGCGAGGGGCAGCCCGTCGGCGAACCGGAGCGCACGCGCGTACTGCGCCGCCGCCTCCCGGTGGGCGCCGACCTTCGATGCGCGGGCTGCGGCCGCCGGCACGACTCGAGCACCGCGTCGGTGCCGCGAGCCGACTCCGCGTGATGCGCAACCCGCGCGAGATCGGCCGTGGCCTCCGGCGCGGCTCTCAGGGTCGCGAGCGTCGCACGGTGGAGGCGGAGCTTCTCGTCGGGCGCCGCCGCCTGTTCGACAGCAAGCCGGGCGAGCTCGTGGCGGAACGCCACGGCGCCGTTCGTCTCCACGAGCATCCCGAGGCGCAACCCCCTCCGGAGACAGCGGCGCGAGCTTCAGGCGAAAGCCCGACGTCTCCGATCCGAACTCTCCGAGCACCTGCCGCAGCGGGTGGAAGCGGGTCA
>Ga0126306_10000474_pt1 | contig 18529 bp, 17 predicted proteins | sample Plot27_FD_92592 | JGI IMG/M metagenome (GOLD analysis project Ga0126306, IMG submission 92592) | Serpentine soil microbial communities from UC McLaughlin Reserve, CA, USA - Plot27 | ecosystem: Environmental > Terrestrial > Soil > Grasslands | place: USA: UC McLaughlin Reserve, Lake County...
AACATCGCGCTGGTCGGCGCCGGGCGCCTGGGGGAGGCGATCGCCAGCTCGCCGATCTTCGCCGAGCACGGGATCAACATCGCGGCGATCTTCGACGTCGATCCGGAGAAGGTTGGCCGCTCGGTCGGGGCGATGAGCGTGAGCGACTACTCGAGGCTCGCCGCGACCGTGCGGGACAAGAACATCATCGTCGGCGTGCTCGCGGTTCCGGCCGACGGCGCCCAGCGCGTCGCCGACGACCTGGTCGGCGCAGGCGTGCGGATCATCTTCAACTACTCCGAGGCGCTCCTGGACGTTCCCGCTGATGTACAGGTCCATACCTCGAATCCGGCGGTCGAGCTCCTGCACGCTCTCTACTTCCACCTCGCCTGAGGTGCGTTAGGCTCCCGCCCTCATCTCTTGCTGGGTCAGCGAGACAGACACAAGGGGGAACATTGCGTAGCACGATCAGAAGGGCGGCGCTCGCGTTCGCGACGCTGCTGATGGCGGCCGTCGTCACGCCGGCGGCGTTCGCAGAGACGTACGTTGTCCTCTACAAGGGCGGGGCGTCGACATCGGCGGCCGGCGGATGGATCGAGCGGTCGGGCGGGACGGTCGTTGCGAACTACCGCGAGATCGGCGTTGTGATCCCCGACTCGAACTCACCGACGTTCACTCAGGCGATGCAGGGCGGCGCCGGGATCGAGAGCGTCGCGGTCTCTCGCTCCGTCGCCAAGGTCGAACAGCCCGAGCTTTCGCCGGGCGACCTACCGAACGCCCCCGCGACGCAGGACAACCTCGCGGGGCTGCAGTGGGACATGCGGCAGATCCATGCGTTCGAGGCGCACGCGATCACCGGCGGGAGCCCGGCCGTGGTCGTCGGCGACATCGACACGGGACTCGACAAGGACCATCCGGACCTCATCCCGAACATCGACTTCGCCAAAAGCGTGTCGTGCGAGTCGGGCTCGCCGGTCTCGAGCCCCGCGGCGTGGGACGACCACAACGGTCACGGCACCCACACCGCCGGCACGATCGCGGCGGCGTCGAACGGCTTCGGGATCACCGGCGTCGCTCCGAGGGTCAAGGTCGCGGGGATAAAGTCGTCGAACGACGACGGCTTCTTCTTCGTGCACATGGTCGTGTGCTCGTTCATGTGGGCGGGGTCGCAGCATCTCGACGTGACCAACAACAGCTACTTCATGGACCCCTACCTCCACAACTGCCGGACCGACCCAGCGCAGCGGGCGTTGTGGAAGGCGGCGAAGCGGGCGATCGACTACGCGCAGAGCCAGGGCGTGACGGTCGTCGCATCAGAGGGCAACCAGAGTGACGACCTGTCGCATCCTCAGGTCGACACGACCAGCCCTGACTTCCCGCCGGGTCAGGAAGAGGAGCGCGACATCACGAATGCATGCGTGGTCGTTCCCGTCGAAGTCGACGGTGTGATCGGCGTGACCGCGGTCGGCAACACGCGTCAGGTCGACGGAGACGACGACCCGAACGACTACCTGAAGTCGTACTACTCGGCCTACGGCATCAGCACCGCGGACGTGACCGCTCCGGGCGGCGATTTCTTCTACGGTCGCGGAACCGACGGGGGGCCGTTCGGGCTCGTCCTGTCGACGTGGCCGTCCGAGGCCGGCTGTGCCCGCGCGGTTGCGGACGGCGCGGCGAAATACTGCTACCTGCAGGGGACGTCGATGGCGTCGCCGCACGCGGCAGGGGTCGCTGCACTGATCATCAGCCGTTACGGCACTCTCCAGAACCCGCAGAACGGAAAGATGCGGTCTGGGCAGGTCGAGGCGCTGATGCAGCGGACCGCCGACCCGCAGCCATGCCCAACGGCGCTCCCGCTCCAGGGAGCGCCCGGGAGCTCGCGGGCGAACATCCCCTACTCCGACACGAGGCGCCCGAGCGGTGACCTCCAAGAATGTCAAGGGGGCCCCAGCCACAACTCGTGGTACGGGAGCGGTCAGATCAACGCGCTGCGTGCCGTGCAACAAGGCGGCGGCAACTAGGAGCGCACCTCGGAGGGGCCGGGAGACCGGCCCCTCCGCTTTACTGGCGCTCGTGCGCATCCTCGTCTGGCACGGCTACCTGCTGAGCGGGACAGGGTCGAACATCTACACGCAGGCGCTCGTGCGCGAGTGGGGGCGTGCCGGTCACGACGTGACGGTGTTCTCCCAGGAGCCGCATCCCGAGCGGTTCGACCTCGCGGGCGCGACGGCGGTGCGTCCGCATATCGGGCCCGTCCTGCCCGTGTTCGTCCTCGACCGCTACGAGGGGCACGACGCCCGCCTGCTGCAGGACCTCACACAGGCGGAGCGCGACGCGTATGTCGAGGCGAACGCCGAGGCGTTGCGCGAGCACCTGCCTGCCGACCTTGTGTTCGCCAACCACGTGCTGCTCGGCGGCCCGGTCGGCGCAGCGACGGGCGCCCGATTCGCGGTCAAGGCGCACGGCTCCGAGCTCGAGTACTCGATCCGCGGCAACGACGAGCTGTCGGCGTGGGGGAGGGAGTCGCTGGAGCGCGCGGCGGTCGTCTATGTCGGGTCCGCGCACATCCGCGAGGTGCTCGAGGACGTCGTGGGCCACGTCGAGCGCGTGCGCGAGGTTCCTCCGGGCGTCGACGTGGACGACTTCCGACCCGAGACCCGCGACGTCGCGCTCGCGGCGCTGCTCGAGGAGTTCCGCCGCGACCCGCCCAACCCCGGGGACGCCAACGAGCGCGTTCCGGACGAAGGCAACGCCGAACGCATCGCAGCATGGTTCGCGAGCGACCACCCGACCGTCCTCTACTTCGGGAAGCTCCTCCACAACAAGGGTGTCCACGTGCTCTTCGACGCCCTGCGCAAGCTCGGGGACGTGCGCGCGCTGGTCGTCGGCTTCGGCGACTACCGCGAGGAGCTCGAGCGGACAGCGCCGCCGGGGACGCTCTTCACCGGCCCGCTCGAGCACCGCCACCTGGTACACCTGATCCCGTTGTGCGACGTGACGGTCGTGCCGTCGATCTTCCCAGAGGCGTTCGGCATGGTCGCGGCGGAAGCCGCTGCCGGAGGCTCGCTGCCGCTCGTTGCCCGCCACTCAGGGCTCGCCGAGATTGCCGAAGGGCTGGGCGAGGAAGCGTTCTCCTTCGAGACCGGCGACGCCTCTGACCTCGCCCGCAAGCTGCGGGCTCTGCTCGAGCTTCCCGACGAGGAGCGACGCCGGTTGTCCGACGAGGCGCGACGGACGGTCGCCGAGAAGTGGTCGTGGGCGAGCGTCGCCGGACGGCTGCTCAGCTGATCAAGCCGTCAACGGCCGCGGTCGCCAGCTTCATCCGCTCTTCGTGCGGCCCGCTCAGCTCGAGCCACGGACTGCCGGTCGAGCGAACGTAGTCGGCGTAGCGTTTGTGCATCTTCTGCCGGGCCTCCTCACGGCGCAGCCCGAGCTTGTCGGCGTGGAACGGCGTATCGACGTCGCAGAGCAGGTACAGCGAGTAGCGGCCGGCTCGCGCCTCCTGCTCGAGCTCCTCATTCCGCGTGCCCAGGTAGACCTCGTGGAACACCGCGGTCACGAACGTGTCGGTGTCGCAGAAGAGCACGCGGTCCGCGTAACCGGCGAGAAACTCCTCGAACCACTCTCGAATGCGCGCGATGTGCACGAACTCGTCGGCCGTCCACGGACGGTGAGGGTCGCCGCGCCCGACGTGATGGTACGGCGCGCCGTACTCGGGCACCCAGAGTGTCCGGTAGTGCTCCGCGAGCGCGGCCGCAAGAGTTGTCTTGCCGGTCGATTCCGCCCCGACGATGCAGACGCGCGCGACGCTTCGGCGGCGCGCGCGCGGCCCTTCGGGCTCGGGGAGGTTCACCTCCACTTCAACTACTGTAGTGCCCCCATGGGCGACGAGCAGCGGCTCTCCTACGAGGAGCTCATCAGTCGTTCGCGCGAGTCGTTCGAGGACGGACGCGACTTCACCCTCGCAGTGGAGGAGGAGTTCGCGATCCTCGACCCCGCGACGCACGACCTCGTCAACCGCTTCGAGGAGCTGCAGGCGGCCGCGTTGGGAACGCCGCTCGAGGAGCACCTCGTCGGTGAGCTGATCGCGTCCGAGGTCGAAGTGCGCACCGGACGCTGCGAGACGTGGGCCGAGGCGAGCGCTCGCATGGCAGAGCGCCGCACGCAGCTCGTCGAGCTCGCGGACTCGCTCCGGATGGCGCTCGCGTCGACGGGAACACATCCCTGGGCGAACTGGAAGGACCAGCGGATCATCGACACGCCGCACTACCGGCTGAACGACAAAGTCCTGCGCTACGTCGTCTGGCGCAACAACACGTTCGGTCTCCATGTGCACGTCGGGATCCGTGGCGCCGACCGTGCGATTCGAACGATGTCGAAGCTCCGAAACTTCATCCCCGAGCTGCTCGCACTGTCCGCGTCCTCCCCGTTCGTCGAGGACGTCGACTCCGGCCTGCACTCTGCGCGCACGGAGATCTTCACGCGCATGTTTCCGCGCTGCGGCGTGCCGGACGCCTTCGACTCCTGGCGCGAGTGGGAGGACTACATCCGTTTTCTCTACGAGACGCGCTCGATCACGGAACACACGCAGGTCTGGTGGAGCGTGCGGGCCCACCTCGCGTTCCCGACGGTCGAAATGCGGATCTGCGACGCGCAACCGACACTCGAAGAGGGTCAGGCGCTCGCGGCGTTCATCTACGCACTCACGTGCCGCATCGCCCGCGCGCTCGACGACGGTGAGGCGATCCCGGATCAACCACACCGGCTGATCGAAGAGAACTTCTGGCGCGCGACGCGCCACGGGCTCTCCGGCGAGCTGATCGACCTCGCGACAGGTGATGTGCTTCCTGCCCGCGCGCGGCTCGAGCAGCTCGCCGACTGGATCGCGCCGGTTGCAGACGAGCTCGACGTGTCGCTCACGATCCCGACGGCGAACGCGGCAGAGCGACAGCGTGCGCGTCTCGACGAAGGCGCGACGCTGCGCGAGATCTATGCGGAGCAGGTGATCGAGCGTGTCCGAGCCTGAGCCGGAACTCACCCCCGAGCAACTGATCGACGAGCTCAAGAAGCTCAAGGTCTCCGATCTGCTCGTGTCGACGATCACGACGCTCGCGCAGCTCGCCTACGCAAAGCTCGAGAAGGAGACCCGCGACCTCGACCAGGCCCGGATGGCGATCGACGCGATCACCGCTCTTCTGCCGCTCATCGAGGGACATGTCCCGGCAGAGCTGACCCGCGATCTCGGGAAGATGTGCGCCAATCTGCAGCTCGAGTACGCGTCCGCGACGTCCGCGGACTTGTAGCGCCCGCCACGAAGTCGTAGAGGAAGAAGTCGCACGACTCGTCGACGCGGCTGACGCTTTCGTACAGGAGGTCGTCGTCGCGCCGGGGACGTTCCACCGGGGGCTTCGCCGAGGATGGACGCGCTGACCCGGCAACTGCTCCGTCTAGGAGACCCGACTCGGGTCGGAGGCCTTCGCCCGGGCGGGGCCTCCGCGTCGGCAGATGCCCTCTAGTAGGCTCCCGCGGCCGAGCCTGTGATAGAAACTCGCCGCGCCCGAGACCGTCGGCGCGCGACTTTGTAACGAGGGAGCCGAACCGAATATGGAGTTCTTCAACGAGCACGCCGTCAGCTTCGCAATCCTCTGCGGGCTGATCGCGATCGCCGTCGGAATGAGCCTGACCTGGTGGCTGCTCCAGCAGCCCGCTGGGAGCGAGCGGATGCAGGAGATCGGTCGCGCGATCCAGGAGGGGGCCGAGGCCTACCTCAAACGCCAGTACCTGACGATCGCGGCCGTCTCGATCGTGCCGTTCCTGCTCCTCGGTTTCTACAACGAGCTCGGTTGGGGGACGGCGCTCGGCTTCCTCGTCGGGGCCGTGCTCTCGTCCGCCGCGGGCTTCATCGGCATGAACGTCGCGGTGCGCTCGAACACGCGAACCGCCGAGGCGGCGAAGAGCGGTCTGCGCCCGGCACTGAACGTCGCGTTCCGCGCGGGCTCCGTGACCGGCCTGCTCGTCGTCGGGCTCGGCCTACTCGGCGTCGCGGGCTACTACTGGATCCTCACAGGCCCCGTCGGCAACTCGCCCGAGTCGGCGATCGACGACCTCGTCGGCCTGGCCTTCGGCGGCTCGCTCATCTCCGTCTTCGCGCGGCTCGGCGGCGGCATCTACACGAAGGCTGCCGACGTCGGCGCCGACCTCGTCGGGAAGATCGAGGCCGGCATCCCCGAGGACGATCCGCGCAACCCCGCCGTGATCGCGGACAACGTCGGCGACAACGTCGGCGACTGCGCGGGCATGGCGGCCGACCTCTTCGAGACCTACGCGGTGACCGCGGTCGCAGCGATGTTGATCGGGACGCAGTTCCAGGCCGACCAGCTCTACCTCTACCCGCTCGCGCTCGGCGCGATCTCGATCCTCGCCTCGATCGTCGGCGTGTTCTTCGCGCGGATCGGCCCCGGCGGGTCGATCATGAACGCGCTCTACCTCGCCGTCCTCGTCGCTGTCGTGCTCTCCGCGCTCGGGTTCATCCCGGTCACGATGGCCTTCGACGACGGACGCTTCTCGTTCACCGAGCTGTACGCATGCGGCCTCACCGGACTTGCGATCACGTTCCTGCTCGTCGCGATCACCGAGTACTACACGGGTACGCGCTGGGGGCCGGTCAAGTCCATCTCCGGGGCCTCGCGTACAGGGCACGCGACGAACATCATCGAGGGTCTCGCCATCGGCATGCAGGCGACCGCCGTCCCCGTAATCGTGATCGCGTCAGGGATCCTCGTCGCGAACCACTTCGCCGGGCTGTTCGGGATCGCTGTCGCTGTGATGGCGCAGTTGTCGATGACGGGGCTGATCGTCGCGCTCGACGCATACGGGCCGGTGACCGACAACGCAGGCGGGATCGCCGAGATGGCGGACCTCGACGAGTCCGTGCGCGCGATCACCGACCCGCTCGACGCGGTCGGCAACACGACGAAGGCCGTCACGAAGGGCTACGCGATCGGATCCGCCGCGCTCGCAGCTCTGGTGCTCTTCGACAGCTACACGACGGGGCTCGCGGAGTCGAACCTGAACGTGACCTTCAACCTCTCCGACGCGTGGGTGATCGCCGGACTCTTCATCGGCGGCCTGATGCCGTTCCTCTTCGCGTCGCTCGCAATGCAAGCGGTCGGCCAGGTCGGCGGCCAGGTGGTCGAGGAGGTGCGCCGCCAGTTCCGCGAGATCCCCGGGATCCTCGAGGGCACGGGCCGGCCCGACTACTCGCGTGCGGTCGACATCGTCACCCGTTCGGCGATCAAGCGCATGCTCGCGCCGGCGCTCATCCCGTTGCTCTTCCCGATCATCGTCGGGATCATCTCACCGAAGATGCTCGGCGGGCTGCTGATCGGGACGATCGTGACCGGCCTCTTCCTCGCGATCGCGATGACCTCGGGCGGCGGCGCCTGGGACAACGCGAAGAAGCTGATCGAGGACGGCGCCCTCGGCGGCAAGGGCTCCGAGGCCCACGCAGCCGCCGTCACCGGGGATACCGTCGGCGATCCCTACAAGGACACCGCAGGCCCCGCGATCAACCCGATGATCAAGATCGCGAACGTCGTGGCGATCCTCATCATCCCTCTGATCGTCGCAATACACGGCTAGTAGCCCGGGGGAAATGCCGCGTGGCGAGAGACGCGCGGTCGGCGCGGAGGCGGGGCTTTGCCCCGCCGGAAGCTACGGCGGCCGAGGGTCGACTGCGACAAACCCCGCGGAAAGTGCACAGCACTTTCCGCGGCTTTACGCGCGCCAGTAGTTTCGCGTGAAGAGCACGACGATCGGGACGATCTCGAGGCGGCCGAACCACATCAGCGCGATCATCACCAGCTTGGAGAAGTCGCTGTAGGGCTCAAATGAGCCCATCGGCCCTGCGATACCGAGCCCCGGGCCGATGTTCCCGAGCGTCGTCGCGGCGACCGCGATCGCGTCGATCAGGCGCAGGTCCAACCCGACACGGTCGGCGTCGACGACGAGCAGCAGCGTCCCGACGACGAAGAGGCCGACGTAGAGCAGGATGAAGCTCGAGACCGCACGAAGGACCCGCTCGTCGACCACGTGCCGGTTGAGGTGGATCCGACCGACGACCTCGGGGTGAACGGTCTGGTCGAGCTCGCGGCGGAGGACCTTGCCGAGCAGCAAGTGTCGGACCACCTTGATCGACCCTGCGGTCGAGCCCGCCGAGCCGCCGACGAACATGAGACCGATCAGCAGGACGAGCCCGAGCAGCGGCCAGGCATTGAAGTCGGTGCTCGCCATGCCGGTGGTCGTCATGGTCGAGACGACCTGGAACGCCGCGTGGCGGACCGCCTCCTCGCCATTGAAGATGTCGTCGCCGAGGAGGATTGCCGTAACAGCGATCGTCGCGGCGAGCAGGAAGCCGACGTACACCTTGAACTCCTCGTCGCGCAGCAGGATTCCGGGGCGACGGCGGATCAGCGCGCGATACATCAGAGCGAAGTTCGCGCCGGCGATCGCCATGAAGATCGTGATCGTCCACTGGGACTCGGGACCGAACGCTTCCGCCGAGCGCGCCTCGGTCGAGAACCCGCCGGTCGGCATCGTCGTGAGCGCGTGCGAGACGGCTTCGAACAGGCTCATGCTCGGGTCGATCCGCGTCCAGCCGAGCCCCGCAAGGATCGCGATCTGGATCACGGTCAGCCCGATGTAGAGAGCCCACAGCCGGCGGGCCGTGTCCCGGATGCGCGTCGAGAGCTGCTCGATCTCGGGACCGGGCATCTCCGACTCGAGGAGCTGCCGGCCGCCGACGCGGAGCCGCGGCAACACGGCGATCGCAAGCACGATGATCCCCATGCCGCCGAGCCACTGGCTCAGCTGACGCCAGAAGAGCACCGAGTATGGAAGCCCTTCGATGTCGGTCAAAACGCTCGCTCCTGTTGTTGTGAACCCCGACATCGACTCGAAGTAGGCGTCGACCGGATGCGCGAGCTGGTCCTCGCCCGTGAGCAGATAGGTGAGGGCGCAGACCCCGGCCGCCGCGAGCCACGTGACCGAGACGACGAAGAAGCCTTCGCGGATCCCGAGGTGTCCGCCGTGGCGCCCGGCGCGCTCGATCGTCAATCCGATCACGAAAGAGATTGCGCCTGCGGCGAGGAACGGCCACGGCGGCTCGGAGTAGAGGAGCGCGACGACGGTCGGAGCGAGCAGGGCGAAGCTCAGATACTTGACGTTCGTTCCGACGAGCCCGATCGCAGACCTGACGTCGACGCCGATCGACTCGCGGCGGAAGAGGCGGCGCAGCCTGGCGCGGGTGAGCCGGGCCACGGGCGTGCTAGAGGGCCTTCTCCACCTGCGTCGCCCGTGCCGACTCCGTGAAGATGATCGCACGGTCGCCGGCGCGGAGCACGTCGTCGCCGTGGGGGAAGATCGCCTGCCCGTCGCGCACGATCGCGCCGATCAGCGCACCGCGGATCGGCATCGTGCGGAACGGCTGGTCTGCGTACTCGCTCTCCGGCCGCACCGTGACGTCGAGGATCTCGAACCGGTCGCCCTCGAGCATGGTGACCTGCCGCGTCCGCGGGTCGTGCGCGAACCGGACGATCTCCTCGGCAGTGACCTGGCGTGGGTTGATCGCGACGTCGATCCCGGCGCGCTCGAAGACCTCGGTCGAAGCGGCCTCGTGGACGATCGCGATCGTGAACGAGACACCGTGCAGCTTGGCGAGTGTCGCCGCGTAGTGGTTCTTCGCGTCGTCCTGCATCGCGAAGACGGCGGCGCGAGACTGGCCGATCCGCTCGCGGTCGAGAAACTCGGGGTCGAAGCCCTTCGCCTGGTAGACGCGCACGGTTGGGAACTGCTCCGCCGTGTACTTCGCACGCTTCGGGTCCGGCTCGATGATCCGCACGCGCAGACCCTGGTCGACGAGAGCGCGCGCGACAGCCCGACCGGTGCGACCCGCTCCGAAGATCACGATGTCGTCGAGACGTCTCTTGTTCTCCGAGAGGATGTCGCCCCAGACCCGAGCGGCGTCCGGCGAGCCGATGATCACGACCCGGTCGCCGACGTCGATCGTCTGGTCCCCGCGCGGGATGATCATCCGGTCGCCGCGGATGATCCCGGCGACCTTCGAGTCGCGTGGGATGCGCGCCTCGCGCAGGGGCACGCCCACGATGCTGTCCCCGTCGTCCCTGTCGGCGACGTCGAACTCGACGATCTGCACCTGACCGTCGGCGAAGACGTCCGTCTGCCGGGCTGCGGGGAGCCCGATGATCCGCGAGACCGCGTTGGCGGTTTCGAGCTCTGACGAGACCATGAAGTCCACATCGAGCTGACGCTCGCGCCACACCTCCAGATATTCTTCGTTGGTCGTTCGGACGATCGTGCTCGTCTCCGGGGCGAGGTTCCGCGAAAAGATCGCCGCGATCAGGTTGATTTCGTCACGCGACGTGCACGAGATCATCAGGTCGGACTCGAGGAGCCCCGCTTCCTGGAGCGTCCTGCGGCTGGCCCCGTTTCCCTCGATCGTGGCAACGTCGAACCGGTTCCCGAGCGCCGAGAGCCGCCCGGGGTCGAGGTCGACGACAGTCACATTGTGCTCGTCGTGGAGCGCTTCCACGATCGTTGCGCCGACCTGCCCAGCCCCGATCACCAGGATTCTCACGAAGGCACAGGCTAACCGCGCCTGGGGCTAGAGTCCTGCGGTGCCACGGCGTCGGCGCCAGCAAGGGCTCGAGCGAGTACTCGGCGCGCCCTCCCTCTTCGCAACGGTCTACGGCAACGTCGGCTCCTCGATCTACTACGCGCTCGGCGTTACGGCCGTTTTCGCGCTGGGGCTGACGCCGGTCGTCTTCGTGATCGCCGGGCTGATCTTCGCCGCGACGACCATGACCTACGCCGAGGGGACCGTCCGGTATCCGGAGGCGGGCGGCTCGTCGAGCTTCGCCCGGCACGCGTTCAACGAGACCGTGAGCTTCGGTGCCGCATGGGCGCAGCTGCTGAACTACGTGATCACGATCTCGATCTCGGCGTTCTTCGTGCCGCACTACCTCTCGATCTTCTGGGGGCCGCTGCGGACGAACCCATGGGACATCGCGGTCGGCGCCGTGGTGATCGTCCTGCTGGTCGCGGTGAACATCGTCGGAATCCGCGAAGCGGCGGCGCTGAACGTGACGCTCGCCGTCGTCGACTTCGCGACTCAGCTCCTGCTCGTCGTGATCGGGTTCGTGCTCGTCCTCAGCCCCGACGTCCTGGTGGCGAACGTCGATCTCGGCGCCACGCCGAGCTGGGGCAACTTCCTCCTCGCGATCCCCGTCGGGATGATCGCGTACACGGGCATCGAGACCGTCTCCAACCTCGCCGAGGAGGCGCGCGATCCGACCCGCAACGTCCCGCGCGCGTACCTGCTGACGGCGGTCGCCGTCTTCGCGATCTTCTTCACGCTTCCGGCCGTTGCGCTCTCGGCGCTCCCCGTGACCGAGATCGCCGGCGAGCGGACCACGCTCCTGGCGCTCCCCCCGGAGGAGGGGGGCTTCCAGAACGATCCGATTCTCGGCGTCGTTGAGGGGCTCGGCCTCTCTGGGGTGCTGCTCGACGTGCTCAAGGTCTACGTCGGGGTGCTCGCCGCGACGATCCTGTTCATCGCCACGAACGCCGGCGTGATCGGCGCGTCACGGATCACGTACGCGATGGCCTCGTACCGCCAGCTCCCGTTGGTGTTCGGCCGCGTGCACCGCCGGTTCAAGACGCCCTGGATCGCGCTCGTGGTGTTCGCCGGGATCGTCTCGATCGCGACGCTGATCCCCGGTCAGGTCGAGTTTCTCGGGACGATGTACTCGTTCGGCGCGATGCTGTCGTTCACGATCGCGCACATCTCGATCGTCGTGCTGCGCTACCGCAGGCGCGACCACGAGTTGCTCTTCCGCGGCCGTCCGAACGTCCGCCTCGCGGGCGTCGACTGGCCGGTCTTCGCACTCGTCGGCGGGCTGTGCACCGGGCTCGCTTGGCTCGTCGTCGTCGTTCAGACGCCGGCGACGCGCTACGCAGGCCTCGGATGGCTCGCGCTTGGGTTCGCGGGCTACGCGGTCTATCGTCGTCGGCTCCGGCTCCGGCTGAGCGAGACGAGTCGCGCTCCGGCGCTCATCGTCGGTCCGTCGCTCGTCGCCGAGTACCGGACGATCGTGGTCCCGATCGTCCGGTCGCCGGAGTCCGAGGACGCGCTCATCGCAGCCGCAAGGCTGGCCGCTGACCGAGGGTCGACGATCGTGCTTCTACACGTGCTCGAAGTGTCCCTTGATCGGCCACTCACCGCAGACCTGGGCGCGCTCGAGGATCGCGCCGACGAGCTACTCGACGACGCTCAGGCCCTGATCGAGGAGTACGGGGTACGGGTCGTCTCACGGCTGGTGCGCGCACGCTCGACCCCGCGCGCGATCGTCGACGAGGCCGCGGCGCGAAACGCCGAGCTGATCATCGTGGGGGCGCCGCGCACGGCCCTCCACGGGCGCCGGCTTCTCGGCCGCACCGCGGAAAAGGTGCTCAAGCTGAGTCCCGTGCGGGTGCTCGTCACCGCCGGCCGACGGGCCGCGGCATGACGAAGGTCCTCGCGCTCTTGCTCGTCGCGCTCGGCCTCGCGATAGTCGTGCGAACGATCGCGTCGGGCGTGGGCGGCGGACTTGGCCTCTTTCTCGGCGTCCTCCTCGTCGCTGCGGGCGCAGGGCGCCTCTATCTCCTGAGGAGGAGCTGATGGCGCGCCGCTTCGAGGGGCTGACGCAGGCGCTCAGCGGCGTTTCGATCGCCTCAGTCGCGTACGGCGAGATCGGCTCGTCGCTGTACTTCGCTCTCGGCGTCGTCGCGTTGTACGCACTCGGGCTCACCCCGCTCGTGCTGCTCGTGGCAGGTCTCGTCTTCCTGCTCGTGGCGCTCTCCTACGCGGAGGGAACGGCGGCGATCCCGGAGCCCGGTGGTGCCGCGCTGTTCGTGCGGCGCGCGTTCAACGACCCAGCCGGCTTTGCGACGGGGTGGGTGCTCCTCCTCGACTACCTGATCGTGTCCGCGCTCGCCGCGTTGTTCGTTCCGCACTACCTGGCCGCGCTCGGGCTTGAAGGGCTCCGAGACTCTCCCTGGGACGTCGTCGTCGGAGCCGCAGTGATCGTCGCGCTGTCGCTTGTCAGGCTCGTTCGTCGCCCGCAGCTCTACCGCCTCGCGGTCGTGGTCGCGGTCGTCGCGCTGGTCTCGCACCTGCTCTTGATCGTTCTCGGCTTCGCGCTCCTCTTCGATCCCGACGCGTTCCGAGGAATCGACCTCGGAGGCGATCCCGCATGGGACGAGCTCGCGTTCGCGCTTCCCCTCGCGATGCTGGCGTACACCGGCCTCGAGACGGTCGCGAACCTCTCGGCCGAGACACGGGAGCCCGGGCGCACGCTCCCGCGGAGCCTCTTCGCGGGGATCGGCGCGGTCGTCGCGGTCTCAGTCGCGATCGGCGTCGTCGGGATTTCAGCCTTCCCGGTCGAGAACGGGACGACCGCGCTCGGCGAGCAGTGGCGGCTGGCGCCGCTCGCGGGAATCGCGGACGCGATCGGCGCCGAGCTCCCGTGGATGCTGGGCGACATCGTCGTCGTGGTGGTCGCACTGAGCGGCGCAGTCGTGCTCCTCGCCGCCGTCACGACGTCGATGTCGGGGGCCGGTCGGCTGTCGTACTCGCTCGCACGGCACGGGATGCTTCCGCACGCGTTTGAGCGTCTGCACCGGCGGACGCTGCACTCCCCGGCCGCGATCGTCGCGACCGCGGCAGTCGCGCTCGCGCTGCTCGTCGGCAGCGATCTCGCCGGCCGCTCGTCGGTGATCCTCGCAAGCCTCTACAGCTTCGGCGTCCTGCTCGCGTTCACGGCGGCGCAGCTCGCGGTCGTGCGGCTGCGACGGGTCGAGCCCGACCTCGCGCGGCCGTTCCGCGCTCCGTGGATGCCGTTCGCGGGGGTGATCGGCGCAGCCTTGACCGCGGCGATCTTCGTCCTCTCGATCGCGACGCACGAGGCGGCGCGAATCGCCGGACCGGTGTGGCTCGCGGCCGGCTTCGGCGTGTTCGTCGTGGTCCGCAGGCGAAGTGGCACTGCGCTAACGGCGCGCGTGCGGCCGGGCGTAGCAGACATCGTCCCGTCGAAGGAGGGCGAGTACCGCAGGATCCTCGTCCCCTTCAAGCTGGGCTTGATCGGCGTCGAGGTGTTCGCGACGGCGCTCCGACTGGCGGAGGAGTATGGCGCGTCGATCACCGCGGTCCACGTCGTCCCGGTGCCGCTTGACCACCCCCTCGACGCGCCTCTCTACGAGGAGGAAGATCGCGCGGCGAGCTCGCTCGCCGAGGCGAAGCTGCTCGCCGCCGAGCACGGTGTGGAGGTCGACGCCGAGGTCGTCAGGGCGCGCATGATCGGGGCGGCCGTGATCGAGCAGGCGCTCGGGCGGGGGGCGGACCTGATCGTGATGGGCTCTTCGCCCCGCTGGCGGCGCCAGTCGCGTCTGTTCGGCCCGACTGTCGACTACGTCCTGCGGAAGGCGCCGTGCGAGGTGATGGTGATCGCCTACCCGCAAGGCGTGCTCGAGGAGGAAGAGCTGGAGGCGTCCGGCGCGGCTACGCTGCTTCCATGAGAGCAATCGTCGTCGGCTGCGGCCGCGTCGGCTCGACCGTGGCGAGGACGCTGGCCGAGGAGGGGTGGGACGTCACGGCTGTCGACGAGAGCGAGTCCGCACTCGCCCGGCTCGGCGAGCGCTGGCGCGGTGGGTTCGTGATCGGCCACGGCATGGACCTGGAGACGCTTCGCCAGGCAGGGATCGAGAACGCCGATGCGGTCGTCGTCGCGACCGACGGGGACAACACGAACATCGTCGTCGCGCAGGTCGCTCAGAAGATGTTCGACGTGGACACGGTCGTCGTTCGGCTCCTCGACCCGGCGCGGGCCGACTTCTATGAAGGCCGCGGGCTCGACGTCGTCTGCCCGACCAAGACCGCGTACGAGACCCTGACCGAACGCGTGCGCGCCGCGCGGGTCCGCAGCTGATGTTCGCGATCGTCGCGGGCGGTGGGAAGGTCGGCGCCAATGTCGCGCGGACCCTGCTCCGCCGCGGCCACGAGCTGACGCTCGTCGAGCAGCGCCCCGACCGCTACGAGCGGCTCGAGCATGAGTTCGAGCATCAGGTCCAGCTGGGCGACGCGACCGAGATGTTCGTGCTCGAGCGTGCCGGGATCGCACGTCCGGCCGAGATCGTGATCGCCGTCACCGGAGATGACGAGGACAACCTCGTGATCGGCCAGCTGTCGCGCGAGAGGTATCGGGTCGAGCGTGTGATCGCCCGCGTCAACGACCCCCGAAACCAGAAGGTCTTCGACCTGCTCGAGATCCCGCAAACCGTGTCGGCCACGCAGATGGTTCTCGGGCTGATCGAGCACGAGGTGCCGGCGCACGAACTGATCCACCTGCTTGAGCTGAAGAAGGAGAACCTCGAGATCGTCGAGGTCGAGGTCGAGTCGGGCGCGCCGGCGGCCGGCAAGCGCGTCGACGAGCTCGCGCTCGAGAACGCACGTCTCATCTCCGTGCTGCGCGACGGCAAGGCCGAGATCGCGGTCGGATCGACCACGCTCCAGGCCGGTGACCAGGTGCTCGCGATTCTCGAGCCGGGCCAGGAGGACGACCTTCGCCGGCTGCTGCTAAAGCGCTGAGGTGCGTCGGGGGTTGGCAATCCTGCTGGCCGCGCTCGTCGGGTCGGCCTGCGCGGCGTCGGGATCGACGGCGGAGCCGTCGGCGACCGGTGTGGCCGCGTACTCGTTCCGGAGCATCCTGAGCGCGAGCGACCCGGTGCACGTCTCCGCTCCGGCGAACAAGCCCGGCTGGCTTTACATCGTGGAGCAGGCCGGGCGGATTCGGATCGCTGTCAACGGTCGCTACAGGGCGGCGCCGTTCCTCGACATCCGGCGCCTCGTGCGGTCGGGAGGCGAGCAGGGGCTCCTGTCGGTGGCGTTCCATCCACAGTTCGCGAAGAACCGGCGCTTCTTCATCAACTACACGGACGTGAACGGCCACACGCGAGTCGTCGAATACCGTTCCAACGCGGCCGGAACGCAGGCACTGACGCGCACTCGCAAGCAATGGCTCTTCGTCTCCCAGCCCTACTCGAACCACAACGGTGGCCAGGTCGCGTTCGGTCCCGACGGTCGGCTCTACGTCGGGATGGGCGACGGGGGCTCGGGCGGCGATCCCGAGAATCGCGCGCAGAACATGACTACGCTGCTCGGCAAGCTCGTCCGCCTCAACGTCGCGGTCGCGAGGCCGAACCCGCAGATCGCCGCCCTTGGTCTGCGCAACCCGTGGCGCTTCTCGTTCGACCGTGCGACCGGCGACCTCTACATCGCCGACGTGGGTCAGAACGCGTGGGAGGAGATCGACTGGATCTCGCGTGCCAGGGTTCCCGAGCTCGCGAACTTCGGCTGGGATGTGTTCGAAGGGCGCGCGAGGTTCGAGTCGAAGGAGCCGAACCCCCGCGGCCGACTGGTCACTCCCGTCCACGTCTACGGCCGCGGCGACGGGTGCTCGGTCTCCGGCGGCTTTGTCTACCGCGGGTCGGCGGTTCCAGACGCTCGCGGGCGCTACTTCTTCGGGGACTTCTGCTCTGGGACGATCTGGTCGCTCGTGATGTCCGACGGCCGAGCAACGGACGTGCGGCGGGAAGGCGGGCGGATCGGAAGCCTCTCGAGCTTCGGCGAGGACGCCCGCGGCGAGCTGTACGCGACGTCGCTGGGCGGCCGTGTCTACCGCCTCGTGCGCTAGCTCCGTTCCGGCCGCGTGTAGAGAACTCGCCACGCGACCGCCAGACCCCGGCACAGTCCGGTGAGGGTTTCGCCGCTAGGCTCGACCGCGGGAGGCGGGCGGAAGGCCCACTTCCCCCACCCCTTGAAGGGGTGGGGCTGCCTCTTTTCGAGCCTTCGCCGATCCTTCCTAGCCCGCGCCTCGTCGCCGGACCTGCGGTGGCTGTCGGCCGAGGGCGGCGTAGGCCAGCGCTTCCAGCGACTCGTTGAGGCGCGCGAGCTCGCCCGCGATCCGGAGCATGCCCTCTTGTGAGTCGAGGCGCCGGTTCAGGGTCTGGAGCTCAGTGCGGATGCCGTCGAGCCGGTCGAGCAGCACGTCGAGCTGCCGGTCGTCGAACGTTCCGCGTCGCTCCATCCTGGCAATCCTACGCAGCGCGCTCGCTCGGCTCCCCATGACTGCGAAGCCGACGATACGCGACGATCCCGACGAAGACGCCGACCGCGTCGATCGCCACGTCGAGCGGCGCGCCCGTCCGGCCCGGAACGAAGTGCTGGTGGAGCTCATCGCTTGCCGCGTACGCGACGCCGAGCACGAACGCCGGCAGAGGTCTCCGGAGCGCCCGCTCGAGCAGCGCACCGAGGACGGCGTATTCGGTTGCGTGGCCGAGCTTTCGGAGCACGTAGTCCCAGACGCCGAGGCCCGAGTCGAGACCCTGCAGCGACGAGAGAGCGAAGATGACCGCCGCCCACGCGGCGACCGGCAGCCATAGGCTCACGACGCGCGGGCGTAGCACGCGGCGCATCCTAGACATCGTCGCAGTCGGTCCCGAGTCAGCCGCCGAGGTCGAGGGGTAGGTCCGCCGAGAGGCCGTTCACCAGGCGAACGACCGGCCTTCCGTCGAACGAGTCGACGACGCTGATGCGGGCGTAGCCCACGTCGAGGGCGAACGCGCGGTGGTCGGGCAACCCGAGCGCGACGGTGAGCGCCGCACGGATCACGCCGCCGTGCGACACGAGTGCGACGGTCCGCGCGGCATGCGCCGCCACGGCCTCGTCCACCGCGGCGGCGACGCGTTCGCGGAGCTCGCCGTAGCTCTCGCCGCCCGGGAAGCGCACGCGCGTCGGCGCCTCCATCCAGCGTCGGAAGAACGCCGGCTGCTCACGCTCGATCTCGTCGTACGTCCGACCCTCGAGCTCACCGAAGTCGAGCTCCCGCAGACGGTCGTCAACGCTGGGTGAGCCGCCGAGCGCAGCAGCCGTCTGGACCGCGCGACGGCGCGGGCTCACGTAGACCTTCTCCAGCTCGAGGTTGCGAAGGCTCTCGGCGAGACGCTCCGCGTTCGCGAGGCCGGTCGGCGAAAGGCCGATGTCGAGCCGCCCGTAACAGCGGCCGCGCGCGTCGTCCTCGGGCTCGGCGTGGCGGATCAGAAGCAGCCGCGTCATGCGACGAACAGCGCGCCGAGTGCGGCCGCCTGCGAGAGCTCGGTCGTCGCGCCCAGCGTGTCGCCTGTGACGCCGCCGAGCCAGGGGCGGAAGAAGAGCCCGAGAACGAGCACAGTCACCGCCGCGGCGCCGACGGCCGCGAGCCCGTCGAAGCCTCGTAGGCCGAGGGCGACCGCGCACACCGCCAGGAGGCCGAGGCCGACGCTCATCCTTGACAGGTTCGAGAGCGCCGTCCCTTCCTCACGGGCTGGCGGAAGGAACGCCGCGAGCGGCAGCGCCGCCCAGCGACCGCAGGCAGCGGCTATGGCGAATGCGCTCCACGCG
>Ga0126306_10000475_pt1 | contig 18526 bp, 20 predicted proteins | sample Plot27_FD_92592 | JGI IMG/M metagenome (GOLD analysis project Ga0126306, IMG submission 92592) | Serpentine soil microbial communities from UC McLaughlin Reserve, CA, USA - Plot27 | ecosystem: Environmental > Terrestrial > Soil > Grasslands | place: USA: UC McLaughlin Reserve, Lake County...
GACGCCGAAGCGCGCGGCGATCATCTGGGGCTCGACGAACGTGGCGGTGAAGCGGCCGCACATGGCCCCGATCCTACGCGGAGCCGGCGGGTACGGACAGCCGTACCCCATCAACTCGGGAAGACCGGCTCGGATGCGGCGCCGCGTTCCGGCAAGATCGACGATCAGCCTCCTCCTCCCCAAGGAGCTCCCCCAAGATGCCCGAACCGATCGCCCGGACGTACCTGTCCCTCGGCGCCTTCTACGCCTCAGACCTTGCTCGACGCGGCTCGCGCGAGCGCGACGTCGGCCTGTTCTGGCGCTCCCGCAGCGGGCCCAGCTTCCGCGCCGCGTGGGTGCGCGACACGGGCGAGCTGTACCTGTTCCAGCACGCGCTCGGCGGGCGCGGCGGCGGCAGCGTCCACCTGCTCGCGCCGCGGCTCGACGAGGACGAGCTGGAGCGCCGGCTCGCCGGCTGGTCCGACGTCTGCGGGCGCGAGGGCTCGCTCGAGTGGCTGCTGGCGCGGGTGCAGGACCTGCCGCCCGACGGGACGCCGGTGCCGCCCGAGCGGCGCTTCCGCCGCGGCCGCCTCGGCACGCTGCGCGTGGGCCCCGCGGGCGCCGCGGCCTAGGCGCGCTCCGCGACGAACGCCTTGGCCTCGTCGGCCAGGGCGGTCCACTCGCGCACGGCGTCGCCGTCGGGCTCGGGCACCTTCACCCAGCCACCCATCTTCTGGCCGCCGGGCTGGAAGTCGTGCGCCCCCTGCGCCTTGAGCTCGGCGATCCGGTCGGCCGGGAGCTTGGCGAGCAGGTCGCCGTCGTGCTCGCACACGAACACCTTGCCGCCGATCTTCAGGCACGCGTGGCCGAACAGCTTGCCGGTCGACACCGCGGGATCGGCGAGCAGCTCGTGCGCCACCGCCTCGTACGTCTCCATGGGGCGATCGTCTCGCGCGCGCGGGCGGGAAGTCAATGCGCCGGGACGAGCAGCGCCAGCAGCGCGATCGCCACGGCGCACAGTGCAACCGATGCCCCCGCCGCGACCTCGAGGTGATACGAGAGCAGGAGCCCGGACGTCCCGGCCAGCGCCGCCAGGGCGACCGACAGCGCGAGCACCGCCGCGAGCCGCCGCGCGAGGGCCAGCGCGGCGGCCGCCGGCGCGAGCACCAGCGCGACGAGCAGCAGGTTGCCAAGGCCCTGCACGGCGGCGACGGTGGTGACGGCGAGGATGACGAGCAGCGCGAGCTCCCAGCGCAGCGGCCGCGCGCCGAGTGACGGGGCCGACCCGCGGTCGAAGCCGACGACCGCCAGCGACCGGTGACCCGCCAGCAGCGCCAGCGCGACGCCGCCCGCGAGCGCGCCCGCCACGGCGAGGTCGGCGCCGCTGACGCCGAGCAGGTCGCCGAACAGCAGCTCCTGCAGCCGCGGCGGCGAATCCGGCGACAGCGCGAGCATCCCGCCGAGCCCGAACAAGGTCGAGACGCAGACCGCCACGCCGACGTCGGCGTCGAGCCGCGAGTCGCGCGCGACCAGCGCGATGCCGGCCGCCGCCACGAGCACGCCGCCGACCGCGCCGAGCAGCAGCGGCGCGCCGGCGAGCGCCGCGACGACGAGCCCCGGCAGCATGCCGTGGCTGATCGACTCCGCCGCGTACGCGTCGCGGTAGAGCAGCACCCAGACGCCGAGCGGCCCACAGGCGAGCGACAGGATCAGGAGCTCGACGAGCGCGCGCTGGACGATCGGCGAGGCGAACGGGTCGGTCAGCCAGCGCAGCATCAGTGCGCGTGCCCGTGGTGTCCGACGCCGACGGCGCGCCGGCCGCCCTCGAGCACGATCAGCTCGGCGCCGTAGGTCTCGCGCAGCGTCTCGGGGCTGAGCACGGCGGCCGGCGGCCCGTAGTCGACCTGGCGCTCGTGCAGGCACAGGACGCGGTCCCACTCGCCGGCCTGGCGGACGTCGTGGGTGGCGACGAGCAGCGTGCGGCCCTCGGCTCGCAGCTCGCCGAACAGCGCCTCGATCCGCGCGGCGCTGACGCCGTCGACGCCGGACAGCGGCTCGTCGAGCAACAGCACCGGCGCCTCCTGCAGCAGCGCGCGCGCGATCAGCACGCGCTGGCGCTGGCCGCCGGACAGGGCGCCGAAGCTCGTGTCGCGCTCCCGCGCGAGCCCGACGCGCTCGAGCACGGCGTCGGCGGCCGCGCGGTCGCGGCGTGCGACGCGCCGGAACCACGGCGTGCGGCCGTAGGCGCCCATCAGGGCGACGTCGAACGCGCTGACGGGGAAGTCGAGCCGCGCCCGCTCCGTCTGTGGCACGTACGCGGGCCGGCCGGGCAGCTCGACGCTGCCGCGCCGGAACGGCAGCTCGCCCAGGAGCGCGCGGAACAGCGTCGTCTTGCCGCCGCCGTTAGGCCCGAGCACGCCGACGATCTGGCCGGCGCCGGCCGCGAACGAGACGTCGCGGAGCGCGTCGTGTCCGGGCGCGTAGCCGCCGGAGAGGTCGCGGGCGACGACGCCGGGCTGGGACGAGCCGCCGGCGCTCGCACCGCGCGCATCGAACCCGGTGGTCACGCCGGCACCGCGCGTGCTCTGAGCGCCGTCGCGCTCGCGACCGCGGCGAACACGGCGCCGCCCAGCACGGCGAGCGCCGGGCCGGCGCCGACGTTGAGCGTGTCGGCCAGCCAGACGGCGGCCACGCCCTCGACCGCCGCCAGCGCGATCGCGGTCAGCTGCAGCGCTCTCAGGCGGTCGGTGAGCAGCCGCGCGGTCGCAGCCGGCACGACCAGCACGACCGCGACGAGCAGCGCTCCGACCGCGTCGAGCGCGACGATCGCCGCGCCCGCGATCCCCATCAGCAAGAGCCGGTCGGCGAGCACCGGGCGCAGGCCGAGCGCGCGCGCGCCCGCGGGCTCGAACCCCGCTCCGAGCCAGTGCCGCCGCAGCGCTGCGTCCAGCGCTATCGCTCCGACCGCGACGAGCGCGGTGAGCCAGACGTCGCTCGCGCTCAGCCCGATCAGCGATCCGAACAGCAGCGTGTCGACCTCCGTGCCCGACTCGAACACGTCGGAGGCGAGCACTACTCCCAGCGCGAGCGCTCCGACGAGCAGGAGCCCGGTCGCCGCGTCGCCGCCCAGCCGCCGCGTGCGCTCCAACCGCTCCTGCGCGGCGCCGAAGCCGAGCGCCGCAGCGAGCGCGGCGAGCTGCGGCGCGATCCCCCACGCGCTCGCCAGCACGAGCGCGGGGAAGCTCACAGTCCCGACCGCGTGCGTGAAGAACGCCAGCCGCCGCAGCACGATCCAGCTCCCGAGCAGCCCGGCCGGCACCGCGAGCAGCAGCATCTCCAGCAGCGCGCGCTGAACGTATGGCGCGGACAAGTCCAGCGTCACGCCTCCGGCCGGCAGGCGGTCCGCCCGCCGCTGAACCCCTCCACCAGTGCGGCGGTGTTGGAGGCGATCGAGTCGACGTAGGTCGCGCCGTCGGAACCCGGAGGCCCGAGCGTGTCCGCCCACAGCGCCCGGCCGACGACCGCGCCGGACGCGCGCGCGACCGCCTCCTCGACGTCGGGCTTTACCGAGCTCTCGGCGAAGATCGCTTTGACGCCCTCGCGCCGGATCGTCTCGACGAGGTCGGTGATCTCGCCCGCCGACGGCTGAGCGGCGGTCGAGCGCGACGGGATCACGGCGCCGACTATGCGGATGTCGTAGCGGCGCGCGTAGTAGCCGAGCGCGTCGTGCGTGGTGACGAGCGTCCGGTCGGGGGCGGGCACCTTCGCGATGCAGGCCGCGACCGCGCGGTCGAGCCGCTCCAGCCGCTCGGTGTAGGCGGCGGCGCTGCGCCGGTAGGCGTCCGCGCCGCCGGGATCGGCGTCGATCAGCGCGTCGCGCAGCGCGGCGACGGCGGCGATCGCGTTGCGCGGGTCCTGCCACCAGTGCGGGTCGTCCTCGTCGTAGTCGACGTGCTCGGCGAGCGTGAGCACCTGCGCGTCGGCGCCGGAGCTCTGGATCGCGCCGTCGAGCCAGTCGTCGAGGTCGCCGCCGGAGCGGACGAGCAGCTTGGCGCCGCTCAGCCGCTTGACGTCGTCGGGGCGGATCTCGAACTCGTGCGGGTCTGTGTTGGGAGCGAGCAGGCCCGTGACCTGCGCGCGGTCGCCGCCGACCGCGCGCGCGAAGTCCGCCGCCTGGCCGGTGGTGGCGACGACCTCGAGCCGACCGGCGCCGCCGGCGTCCTCCTCCCCGCAGGCGGCGAGCAGGCACAGCAGCGGCAGGGAGATGATCAGCAGCGCACGCGACATGGCGGCGATGCACCTTACTGCAAACCATTCTCGTTTGCAGTAGTTCGCGCTACGATCCCTGCCGTGGCGACCGAGACGCACGAGCACCTGCCCGGCTGGGGCGCGCACTCGCGCAGCGAGCTGGCCCGCCCCGGCCACCGCGCCGGCGGCGCGCGCAAGCAGGTGCTCGCGCTGCTCGAGCGCCAGCACTGCTGCCTCAGCGCGCAGGAGATCCACGACCGCCTGCGCGCCTCCGGCGGCCGCACGCCGGGCCTCGCGAGCGTCTACAGGGCGCTCGAGGTGCTCACGTCGCTGCGCCTCGTCCACCGGCTCGACGTCGACGGCACGGCCTGCTTCGAGCCCGCCGACCCGAGCGGCGACCACCATCACCACGCGATCTGCCAGCGCTGCGGCAAGCGCGACGCTTTCGCCGACCCTGAGCTCGAGCGGCTGATCGACGGGGTCGCCGCGCGGCTCGGCTACGACGTCGGCGGGCATGACGTGGTGCTGCGGGGCAACTGCCCCGACTGTGTGTAGCTCCGCGGGTCATCCGGACCGCGGTCTGACCGGCAAGCCGGACATTCTGTCTCGGCTGGAGGCCTCGCCACCGGCTTCGCCTCGGTCCGGACCTAACCGGGCTTCGCCCTCTTGACGCGCGGAGCGGTCCTTTCGGCCGGAAGCCGTGTTGCGATCAGCGTGCCGAGTCTCACCCGCCGCCAAGCCATGAAGCTGGGCGCCGCCACGGCGGCGCTCGGCGCGCTCCGCCCCGGCAGCGTCGCCGCCGAGCCGCGCGCGGAGTCCTTCTCGCTCGCCATCCCCTCCCCCGCCGGCGCAACCGCCGCGACCGCGGGCTGGCACACGACGCGCGTCTACGAGGCGCCGCGGCGGTTCGATTTGATCGGCCTCGGCTGGACGCGCGGCAGCCGCGTCCGGGCGCAGGTCCGCGCGCGCCGGCGCGGCAGGCGCTGGACGCACTGGACGCCGCTGCACGACGCCGGCGACCACGGGCCGGACGCCGGCCGCGGTGCGGCCGGCACGGACCCGGTCTGGACCGCCGCGGCGGACGAGTTCCAGCTCCGGCTGGCGGGCCGGCCGCGCGGGCTGCGCGCACGCTTCGTGCGCTCTGGCCCGGCCGCCCGCGCCGCGCGCCGGCGCGGCCCACTCGCGCGGACGGCGGCGCGGCGGCAGGCCGGCGCGCCGGCGATGATCGCGCGTGCCGCGTGGGGCGGCGACAGCGTCCCGCCGCGCAGCGCGCCGGCGTACGGCCAGGTCCAGCTCGCGTTCGTGCACCACACGGTCAACGCGAACGACTACGGGCCGGCGGACTCGGCCGCGATCGTGCTCGGCATCGCGCGCTACCACCGCGACCACAACGGCTGGAACGACATCGGCTACAACTTCCTCGTCGACCAGTACGGCCAGATCTTCGAGGGCCGCGCGGGCGGCATCGACCTGGCGATCGTCGGCGCGCAGACGCAGGGCTTCAACAGCGTCTCGACCGGTATCGCGTGCATCGGGACGTTCAGCTCGCTGGCGCCGCCGCCGGCCGCGATGGACGCGATCGCGCGCGTGCTCGGCTGGAAGCTGTCGCTGCACGGCGTCCCGATCCAGGGAGCGGTCACCGTCACGTCGGCCGGAGGCGAGAGCAACCTCTACAGCTCCGGCACCCCCGTCACGTTCCAGCGCATCTCGGGCCACCGCGACGGCAACGCGACTTCCTGCCCGGGCGACGTGCTCTACAGCCAGCTCCCCGACCTGCGGATCCGCGCTGCGCAATACGCCGGGTCGCCGGCGGGAGTCACCGTGCGCGCCGCCTCGACGAAGCTGCGCGGCTCGACGACGGCGGTCCTGAGCGGCGTGCTGCGCTTCCCCGACGGCAGCTCGCCGGACGGCGCGCCGGTCGACATCCTCTATGCCACCGGCGGCTCGGCGTTCTCCCCGATCGCGACCGCGCGCTGCGCAGCCGACGGCGCGTGGAGGACCACGATCGAGCTCCCGCACTCGGGGACGGTCCGCGCGCGCTTCCCCGGCGACGCGACGCGCGCGCCGATGGAGTCGAGCTCGCTGCGGATCACGGTCGTGCCGAAGCTCGCGCTCGGGTTGTCCAGGCGGCGGATGCGGCGCGGCCGCCGGCTCGCGGTGAGCGGCGTCGTCACGCCCGCGAGCATGAGCCACGTCTCGGTCATGCTCGAGCGCAAGGTCGGCGGGCGCTACCGGCGCGTTCGCAAGCGCCGCACCGTGCTCCGCTCAGGCCGCTTCCTGCGCTTCTTCCGCCCGTCGCGGCCGGGTCTCTACCGGGTGACCGTGAGCGTGCCGGGGGCGTCGACGCGGCAGTACGTGCGGGTTCTGCGCTAGGCGCGTGCGCGTTTGGCGCGCGTTCGTGGAAGAACGGCGGGCATTTACGGGTGGACGGGAGCGTGACGGCGGTTCGCGAGACGCCGGTCAACGCTGCAAGGCATACGGAAACGACGGCCTGTGCGGCGTTGACGGCGAATGACGCCGTCAACGCTGCACGGCACGCTCCAACGCGCAGTCGTGCAGCGTTGACGCGGCCCCGTGAAGGTTCGGACCCACCCCCTCAAAGCCCGTCGTTCACCGACGCCGGCTTCTGCGCCACCATCCATCCGTGCCGCCCGATACCCTCGCCCTGCGCGCGCTCAACCGCGCGACGCTGCACCTCATGAGCGCGCCCGACTATCTCGCGCTGCGAAATACGCTCCAGCCTGTCCTCCAGGCTGCCATGGCATCAGCGCTGCGCGGGCGCGACGCGGCGCTCGACGTCGAGGCGCTGCTCCCCGTCGCGAGAAGGCTGCTCGCGGAGCAGCCGCGCACGTTCAACCAGCTGCGCCCGCTGCTGGTCGACGCGTTCCCCGGCGTCAATGAGCGCGCGCTCGGCTACGCGACGCGCATGCACCTGCCGCTCGCGATGGGTGCCGAGCGACGACCGCTGGTCGTTCCCGTCCGACGCCCCGTTCACATCCGCCGACGACTGGCTCGGCGCGCCGCTCGCCGCCGACGACCCGGAGGCGCTCGTGCGCCGCCACCTGACCGCCTTCGGCCCCGCGACCGCAGCCGACGTGCAGGCGTGGTCGGGACTGCGCGGAATCGCCGACGTGCTCGAGGGCATGAACCTGACTGCCTTCAAGCACGGACGCCGCACGCTTTACGACCTACCGGACGCGCCACGACCGGACGAGGACGCCCCCGCGCCAAGCGCGACACCGCCACGCTACGCTCGGGCCGTTCCAGCCGCTGCCGAAGCGGATCGAGGACGAGCTCGCCGCCGCGGCCGAGGCGCTGCTGCGCTTCGCCGACGAGGACGCCGCGAGCCAGCGCGTCGAGTTCAGCGCCGCGTGATGTCGAGCAGGCCGCCGTCGGCCTCGTGCTCGACCTGCAGCGTCGTGTGCTCGAGCCCGAAGCGCTCCGCCAGCAGCCGCTCGAGCTCCTCGCGGCGCGCGTGGCAGTCCGCATTCGCCGGCACGAGCACGTGCGCCGACAGCGCAGGGAAGCCCGACGTGACCTCCCAGACGTGCAGGTCGTGGACCTCGCTGACGCCGGGATGGGAGGCGAGCGCCAGCCCGACCGCGTCGGGGTCGATGGCGCGCGGCGCGGCCTCCAGGAGCACGCGCGTCGCCTGACCCAGCAGGCTGAACCCGGAGCGCACCATCAGCGCCGCGACCAGCAGCGCGACGACGACATCGGCGCGCTCCAGCCCCGCCGTCAGCACCAGCAGGCCCGCGAGCGCCGCGCCGAGCGAGCCGTAGAGGTCGGCGAGCACGTGCGCGCGTGCGCCCTCGACGTTGAGCGAGCGCCGCTCCGCGCGCGAGAGCGCCCACGCGGCGGCGATGTTCACGCCCGCGCCCGCGACTCCCACGACGAGCACTACGAGCCCGTCGACGTCGGGCGGGTCGCCCAGCCGCCGTACGGCCTCCCACGCGATCACCCCGGCCAGCACGAGCAGCGACGCGCCGTTGACTTGCGCGGACAGGATCTCCGCCCGCCCGAGCCCGTACGTGAAGCCGCCGCGCGGCGGGCGCGCCGCCAGCCCCGCCGCGACCAGCGCGAGCCCGATCGAGCCCGCGTCGGTGAGCATGTGCGCCGCGTCGGAGAGCAGCGCGAGCGAGTCGGCCAGCAGGCCCGCGACGACCTCGACCACCATGAACGCGACGATCAGCCCGAGCGCGACCCCGAGCCAGCGGCGATCCGCGCCGGCCGCCGGGGCGTGCGAATGGGCATGGCCGTGGGAGTGGGCGGCCTCCACCGCGGGGCTACTCCGTGTCGTTCCCGCCGTTCCTGGGCTTGAGCCAGTCGCTCAGCTTGACGGCGGCGTCGGCGGCCCGCTCCTGCACGCGGTCGACGCCGAACTCGTTGAAGATCTTGCGGAACCGCTCCTTGTAGAACTCGACCGCGTCGCCGGCCTCCTTGCCCGCGTCGGCCTGCTGGTCGCGCGTCGGGTACTCGCCCGTGACTATCCGGTCGTATTCGCCCGACTGGACCCACTCGGTGATCTCCTTGACGCGCCGGACCGGGTAGCTGTGGGTGAGCGAGAGCTGCGCGCGGAGGCGGTTGAGCTTGTCCCAGCCCGAGGTCCACTCCTCGTAGTCGTTCGCCTGGCGGATGAACGCGTCGAGGTCGAGCTTGCGCGCCGACACGCCGCCGGCGAGCACCATCATCGTGCGGCAGGTGGCGAGCGGGTCGCGATTGACGAGCGTCGCCGCGCGGTCAGAGGACAGCTCGGCGGCGCGATACCACTCCAGCAGCGCCAGCTTCACGGCCAGCAGCGGCAGCCCGGCGATGAACGGCAGCCGCGTCGCGCCCGAGAGCTGGATCAGGATCAGCAGGGCGGTCCGGTAGAGGACGTGGTCGGACAGGATGTGCCCCGCCTCGTGGCCGAGCACGGTGCGCAGCTCGAGCTCGTCGAGCAGGTCGACTGCGCGCGAGTTGACCACGACCATCGGCTTTCCCGCGCCGATCGCCGCCGCGTTGGCGAACGGGAACTGCGTCAAGTAGAGGTCGTAGCGCTCCGGCAGGTCGAGCCGCGCGCAGGCCGCGTTCCAATCCGCCCACACGTGCCGGAGCTGGTCGTCGCCGAGGCGCACCGACGCGGCCAGGAACTGCTGCCGGTAGGCGCGCTCGTAGCCGAACTCGATCAGCTTGCGCACGACCACGTCGAGCATCGGGATCGACTGGAGCGCCGCCGTGGCGGCGCGGTCGGCCGGGTGCTCGTAGGCCTTCGAGGACAGGTTGATGAGGCGCTGGTCCTCGGGCAAGGCGGCAGTCATGGTGCTCCAGACGCTAGCGGTGTTCGAGCCTGATGACGAGTCGCAGCCCGCTCCACGTCTCGTCGACGGCGCAGACCTTGTTGTCGACCAGACCGGTCGGGAGCGCGATCTCGCGCAGAACGTCCTCGGTGATGTCGGTCGCAACCTTCGACGCGCGCTTCGGCCATGCGATCCACAACCCCGCCGCGGGCTCCATCATCGCCCGCAGCGCCGGCAGCCGCCGCTCGAGCTCCGCCCGGCTCGTCTGGAACGTGAGGATGACGTCCACCCTCCCCCCGGCGCGCCGCCGGACGGTCACGTCCTCGGGCATATGCAGCTCGAACCCGTCCGGCGCGCCGAGCAGCGCGACCCGGTGCCCGGGCTTGATGCCGAGCTTGCGCGGCAGCGGGGTGCCCGAGTAGCCGGCGGCGCTCATGCCGCGAGCGTGGCGCCGGTGACTTCGGGTTGAGTGAACGTGAACTCGTCGCCCGCCCGCCAAGCCGCCAGGGCTGCGTGCTCTGCCGGCGCCGACCTGAAGTGCACGTGGTTCCAGATGTTCTCGGGACAGCGTCCGTTCTGAGCGAGCAGCGCCGTCGGCCAGTCCTCCGGGTCGAGCGGCTCGGCGTGGTAGTCGATGACGACGGCGGGTTCGAGCACAACGAGGTTTGCAGTGCCCGGCAGGGCGGCGCTCGGAGCGGTGAAGCTATGGATCCCGTTCGCGTGAAGCTCGGCTGCCGCCGCCTGGCACGGACCGTGGTCGTCGGACACCAGGTCGTCAGCTGCGAGGCCGAAGGCTCCCGCCGTGTCGAAGCCGATCTGCTCCGGGCTGCCCGCAAGCAGCACCCGGACCCCCCAGATCTCGAGGCGCATCGCCCGTGCCTTGTCAGCGGTGCGGAGGTCGAGGTTTCGCAGCAGCTCGGCCCACGGCGTCATCGGATGCTCCGACAGGTATTGGGTCGGCAGGCTGCCTGCGGCGTTGTAGCGACCGTCGCTCGTATTGGGAAATGCCCACAGCGGCGTTTCGATGCCGCACGCGCGGAACACGACCGCCTGGTAGCTCAACCAGCTGCTCCCGCGCGAGCGCGCCGGACGACGGTGAGGAGTTGCTGCAGGCCTTCCACGTCGCCGGCGCGGACGACGTCGAGCGGCGTCCGGTCGCCCAGATCCGGCAGCTCTGCGCGCACCCAATCGAGGACGCCGTTGGCGGTGAGGAGGAAGCGCAGGTCGTTCACGAGCCGCGCTACCAGCCGGACTTGCCGGTCCTGATCGCCGCTCGGCTCGCTGGTCTCGTTCGGCGATGCCCATCGCTGCCAGGTGCGGTTGGATACACCGAACAGCTCGCCCTTGACGCTCTGTGGCACATTCCAGGCCCGATCCAGCCAGCGCACCACGTCCTTGATCGGGCGGCCGTCGGAGATCGGCTGATCCTCGGCGAGCCGCGCGAGCCGGAACCGCAGCTCCTCGACGAGCAGCCGGAGCTTGCGGCGCTGCTCGCGCTCGTCGCCTTCATGAACGGCGGTCAGCGCCCGCAACGCGGCTGCTTGAACCGCCATCCATGTCGCGGGAGAAATGTCGGAAGCCTGATCGACGTTGGCATTGCCGACGGCGTCGCAGAGGTCCGTTACGAGTGCGAGGACAGAGCCCGGCACCCTCTCGGACCCTCGGAGCTGGCGCGCTGCCTCTTCGAGCTCGTGAACGACGGTCTCTGGATTCTGGATGTCGAACGCGGTGACGGGCATGTCGAATCCTGTCGTCACTATACGTCAGCTAGCCGCAGCGAGTGCGATCTCACCGCCCCGCCCCCGCCGCGTCCTGCACGAGCAGCGCGATCTGGACCCGGTTGTCGACGCCGAGCTTGTCGAGGATCCGCGATACGTGCGCCTTGACGGTCGCGACGCTCATGTGCAGCTCGGCGGCGATCTCCGCGTTCGCGCGGCCCTCGCCGATCGCCAGCGCCACCTCGTGCTCGCGGCCGCTCAAACACTCCAGGCGCGAGCGCGCGTCCGCGTGCCGTGCGGCCGCGTTGCTGTCGCCCGCGACGAGCGCGATCAGACGCCGTGTGACCGCGGGCGAGAGCATGCCTTCGCCGGCGTGGACGAGCTCGATCGCGCGCACGATCTCGGCCGGCGGGGTGTCCTTGAGCAGGAAGCCGGCCGCGCCCGCCTGGAGCGCGCGCAGCACGAGCTCGTCGGCGTCGAACGTCGTCAGCACGATCACCGCGGGCGGATCGGGCTGGGCCTGCAGCAGGCGGGTCGCCGCGATCCCGTCGAGCTGCGGCATGCGGATGTCCATCAGCACGACGTCGGGCCGGTGGAGGTCGACGGCGCCGAGCACCGCGCGGCCGTCGTCGGCCTCCCCCACAAGCTCGATCCGCTCGGCGCCGGCTAGCATCATCCGCAGTCCGGAGCGCACGAGCGCGTCGTCGTCGACGAGCAGGACCCGGATCACGTCCACGGCAGCGTCGCTCGCAGCACGAAGTCACCGTCGGCGTCCGGCCCGTGCTCGAGCCGCCCGCCGGCGAGCCCGACCCGCTCGGCGAGGCCGATCAGCCCTGTGCCGGCGCCCGTTCCGGCGAGCGCGTCGCGCGCGCCAACGCCCACCGGGCGCCGGCTGACGACCTCCACGACCATGTCCGCGCCACCGCGGACGAGCACGTCGACGGCAGCCGCGGGCGCGTGCTTGCGCGCGTTCGTCAAGCCCTCCTGCACGATCCGGTATGCGGTGCGCCCAAGCGCCTCCGGCAGATCGGAGCCGTCCGGCACGTCGATCCGGCACGTCACGCGCATGCCGGCCGCGCGCGACTCCTCAACGAGCGCCGGGACCTCGGCGAGCGTCGGCTGCGGCGGCTCGGTCGCGTCCCCGTCGGTGCCCTCGCGCAGCACGCCGATCACCTCGCGCAGGTCCTGCAGCGCGGCGTGGGCGGTCGCGCGGATCACGCCCGCGGCCTCGGCGATCTCGTCCGGCGACGCGTCGGGGCGGAACTCGAGCGCGCCGGCGTGCAGGCTGAGCAGTGAGACGCGGTGTGCGAGCACGTCGTGCATCTCGCGTGCGATCCGCCGCCGCTCGGCCTCGCGCGCCTGCTCGACGCGCAGCCGCTGCTCGGCCTCGAGCCGCTCGGCGCGCTCGCGCAGCGACAGGATCAGCTGGCGCCGTGCGCGCGCGAACAGGCCCCAGCCGATCACGACGATCGTGAGCAGCGTGCCGACGATCAGCTGCGTCGCGTACGGATCGTCGGTCGGGTAGATCAGCGGGAACACGACCGCCGGGGGCACCGACAGCGCCACGATGCCCGCGAGGCTGCGGCGCGGCGCCCGCAGCGCGGCATTGAACAGCGCGACCAGCGACGCGCCCGCCGCGAGCCCCGAGAACACCGCCAGGAGCAGCGTGAGCACGGCGACGGCGACCGGGCGCGAACGGCGCACCCACAGAGCCGCCAGCGAGACGATCCCGGCGACGATGTCGAGCACGGCGGCGAGCGTTCCGTGCTCGTCCCACGTCTCCGCGAGGAGCACCACGCCGAGCACCGCGGCGAACAGAAACAGCGCGACGTCGACGATCCAATCGCGCGCCGTACGGCGCCCATCGGGCGCGTCGCGCAGCTCGCCCGGCAGCAGTCGATCCGTCATCGCACCGCAGAGACTAAGCCCGCCAGGGGCCGCCGACCCCCTACCGAAGTCGATCCCGGCATCGACCGCAGGCGCGTACAGGAATCGACCCGCGGCCGTGGCGGCGCCCCCTCGCAGGCCCGAGAGTCCCAGGCATGATCGAAGCGCAAGGACTCACCAAGCGGCTCGGGGGACGCGTCGTCGTCGACGACGTGACCTTCCGCTGCGAGCCCGGCACCGTGACCGGGTTCCTCGGCCCCAACGGCGCCGGCAAGACGACCACGATGCGGATGCTGTGCGGGCTGCTCGACGCGGACGCGGGCCACGCGACCGTGCTCGGGGGCCGCTACCGCGACCTGCCGAATCCCGGCCGCCGCGTCGGCATCCTGCTCGACGCCGCCGCCCAGCACGGCGGCCGGCGCGGGCGCGAAGCGCTCGGCGTCTCCGCGCACACCATGGGCGTCGACGAGCGGCGCGTGGACGTGCTGCTCGGGCGCGTCGGCCTCGACCGCCGCGCGGCGCGACTGCGCGTGCGCCAGTACTCGCTCGGGATGCGCCAACGGCTCGGGATCGCGCACGCGCTGCTCGGCGATCCGAAGGTGCTGATCCTCGACGAGCCCGCGAACGGCCTCGACCCCGAGGGGATGCGCTGGATGCGCGAGCTGCTGCGTGACTTCGCCGACCGCGGCGGAACCGTGCTGTTGTCGTCGCACCTGCTCTACGAGGTCGAGGCGGTCGCCGACCAGCTTGCGATCATCGGCGCCGGCAGGATCGTCGCGCAGGGCAGCCGCGCCGAGCTGCTCGCGGACGCCGGCACGCTGGTCGAGGCGGACGACGAGCGCGCGCTGCTCGCCGCGCTCGACGCCGCGGGGCTCCACGCGAACGCCACGGCCGACGGCGGCTTCGTCGTCGACGCCGAGCCCGCCGACGTCGGCCGCGCCGCGCTTGCCGGCACGGTCGCGCTCACACGCCTCGGACCGTCCGAGAGCGCCGGCCTGGAGCAGCTGTTCTTCGACCTGACCACCGGGGCGCCCGATGCGGCCCACGCCGACGTCATGGAGGCAATCCGATGAGCACCGCCACACTCGCTCCGCCCGCTGCGGCCCGCGACGCGCGCCCCGGCCTCGCCCGGCTGACCGCCGTCGAGCTGCGCAAGATGACCGACACGCGCGCCGGCTTCTGGCTGCTGCTCAGCACGGTCGGGCTCGCCATCGCCGCGGTCCTGATCCTCGGCTTCGTCGGCGATGCCCAGGACCACCGCCTGCGCGACATGCTCGCGGTCGCGGTCGCGCCCGTCGTCGTGCTGCTCCCGGTCGTGGGGATCCTGCTCGTCAGCTCCGAGTGGTCCCAGCGTACGTCGCTGCTGACGTTCGCGCTCGTGCCGCACCGCTCGCGCGTGATCGCGGCGAAGCTGGCGGCGGGCGTCGTGCTGTCGCTTGGCGCGCTGCAGATCTGCATCGCGATCGCGCTGCTCGGCACGGCGATCGCCGATCCGGGCGCGTCCGACACGTGGTCCCTGCCGGCGTGGATGCTCGGGCAGACGACGGTCTTCGTCGTGACGGCGATGATCATGGGCATCGGCTTCGGCGCGATGCTGCTCTCGTCGGCGCCCGCGATCGTGCTCTACTTCGCGCTCCCGCTCGCGTGGACCGCGGTCGGCTCGCTCGCGTTCCTCGCGGACGCCGCGCGCTGGCTCGACTCGACGCGCTCGCTCGCGCCGATGACCGACGAGCTGATGAGCTCGACGCAGTGGGCGCGCGCCGGCGCGACGCTGGCGCTGTGGATGCTGCTGCCGCTGCTGGTCGGCCTATGGCGCGTCACGCGCGGCGACGTGCGCTAGCGCGGCGCGGCGCGCTCCGGTTGAATGGGCGGCCATGGGGCCGCCCGACGCGGAGGCGCGACTCGGACCCGTCGACGAGCTGGACCTGCGCCCGGTGTTCCAGCCGATCGTCGAGCTGCGTGACGGAGCGGTCGTCGGCTACGAGGCGCTCGTGCGGAGCGGTCCCGCCGACGGCGAGCTGCACTCGGCGACGGCGCTGCTCGCGGCGGCGCGGCGCGAGGACAGCGTGCTGGCGCTCGACCTTGCCGCCCGCTCCGCCGCTCTGCGCGCCGCCGAGCGAGCGGGGCTCGACGCGCCGTTCTCGCTGTTCCTCAACGCCGACCCTGCGACGCTCGCCGGTGGCTCGCCGGAGCGGCCGTCGACGCGGCTCACGCTGCTGGTCGAGGTGACCGAGCAGGCGCTGATCGCGCGGCCGGAGGCGATGCTGCGGGCATTCGGCCGGCTGCGCTCGGCCGGCTGGGGCATCGCGCTCGACGACGTCGGCGCCGACTCGCGCTCGCTTGCGCTGATGTCGCTCCTCTATCCCGACGTGATCAAGCTCGACCTGCGCCTGCTCGGCGAGCGCTCGCCGGAGGACCGCGCGCGGATCGTGACCGCGGTCGGCGCCGAGGCGGAGCGGCGCCGGGCGAGCGTGCTCGCAGAGGGAATCGACTCCGAGGAGCAGCTTGCTCGGGCGCGCGCGTTCGGGGCGACCCTCGGGCAGGGCTACCTGCTCGGCGCGCCCGTACCGCTGCCCGAGCCGCTGCCCGCCCCCGGCCGCGGGCTCCGCCTGCCCGGCGCCGGCGGCGACCCGTTCGGGCCGACGCCATGGGAGCGGGTGACCAACTGGCGCCGTCCCAGCTCCGGCTCGTCACGGCTGGCGGCCGAGGCCGCCCGCGTGATCGTCGACCAGGCGGCCGAGCTCGGCGCGACGGCGCTGGTGCTCGCCGCACTTGCCGACGAGTCGCACGGGCCGAGCTCGCTGGAGCGCTACGGCTGGCTGCCCGAGCGGGTCGCGTTCGCCGGCGTGCTCAACGCCGGCGACGCGTTCGAAGGCACGGGCGTGCACAGCGGGCGGCTGGCGCCGGACGACGCGCTGCGCGGGACCGGCACGCTCGTGGCGCTCGCGCCGGAGTTCGCCGCCTGCTTCGTGGTGCGCGAGACCGGGCCGGACGAGTGGTTGTTCGCGATCACCTACGACCGCGACACCGTGGTCGAGTGCGCGCTGCCGCTGATCGCGCGGATGCAGCCGCTCGACGGCTGAGCTCAAGCCGCCGCGAGCGCGGCGATCAGCTTCGAGAGCTGCCCGCCCTGCCACGCCAGCGGCGAGGCGCCCGGATCCTCGGAGACCAGCTCGGCGCCGGGAATCTCGCGCGCGTAGCGCTCGCCGACCGCGTAGGGATGGCCCGGGTCGGCCTCGTCGCGGCTCGCGACGACCACCGCCGGCAGCGCGAGCTCCCCCAGCTCGGCCCAGTCCTCGAACGCGCGCGAGCGCGGCACCGCGCGCAGGGCGTCCGCCACGGCGTCGGGGTGCTCGTGCGCGGACAGCCGCTGGCGCAGCACCTTCGTGACCGTGTCGCGCCACGCCGCGGGCACGCCGGGATCGCCGTAGGCGGCGACGAAGCCCTCGACGCCGCCGTCGCGCAGGCCGGCCGCGAGCGCGTCCCAGCGCTCGAGGTCGGAGTGCTCGCCCTCGGGCGTGTAGGCGGGCGTGATCAGGACCATCCCGGCCACGCGGTCGCCGTGGTCGAGCGCGAGCCGGACGATCGTGTGCGCGCCCATCGAGGCGCCGGCGAGCACCGCGCGGTCGATCCCGCGTTCGTCGAGCACGGCCAGCAGGTCGGCGGCGAGCGCCTCGTAGCCGTAGTCGTCCGGCGCGGGCGCCGGCGCCGAGCGCCCATGGCCGCGTGCGTCGTAGCTCACGACCCGGTGGCCGTCGCGCTCGAGCGCGCGCGAGCCCATCACGACGTAGCGGCGCGTCGCCGTCAGGCCGTGCAGGAGAACGACCGGCACGCCCTCGCCGGCCTCCTCGCCGGAGAGCTCGACGCCGCCGCGCTCGACCGTGAACTCGGACACGCTCGGTAGCCTAGAAGCGTGATCTTCGACGCCACAGAGGCGACGTTCGAGCAGGACGTCATCGAGCGCTCGCACACGCTGCCCGTCGTCGTCGACTTCTGGGCCGACTGGTGCGGCCCGTGCCGCCAGCTCACCCCGGTGCTCGAGCAGGCGGTGAACGAGCGCGCCGGCAGGGTCGCGCTGGCGAAGGTCGACACCGAGGCGAACCAGCGCCTGGCGGCGGCGTTCCGGATCCAGGGCATCCCGGCCGTGAAGGCGTTCAAGGACGGTCGCATCGAGTCCGAGTTCACAGGCGCCCAGCCGCCCGCCGTCGTCGCCCGCTTCCTCGACGCACTGCTCCCGTCCGAGGCCGACGCGCTGGTGGCAGCGGGGTCGGAGGACGACCTGCGGCGTGCGCTGGAGCTGGACCCGAGCCGTGCCGACGCCGGCGTCGCGCTCGCGCAGATCCTGGTCGCGCGCGGCGAGCGCGAGGATGCGCTCGCGATCCTGGCCGAGTTCCCGGGCTCGTTCGCCGCCGAGGGCCTTGCCGCACGGCTGCGGCTCGAGGAGGACGAGGAGCTGCGCGACGCGTTCGCCGCGTTCGACGCCGGCGAGCAGCAGCGCGGCCTCGACGCTCTGATCGCCGCGATCGCGGGCGCGGAGGGCGACAAGCGCGAGGACCTGCGGCGCGCGGTCGTCGGCGTGCTCGACCAGCTCGGGGTCGAGCACCCGATCGCGCGCGAGTCGCGCCGCAAGCTCGCCTCAGCGTTGTATTAGAGGGGCGAAGCCCCGGTTAAGACCGGACCGAGGCGAAGCCGGTGACGAGGCCTCCGGCCGAGGCAGAATGTCCGGCATGCCGGTCAGAACGCGGTCCGGATGACCCGCGGAGCTATCCTGCTCGCGCGTGAGCGCGCCCGATCACCTGCACGCGCTCGAGTCAGAGGCCGTGCACGTCTTCCGGGAGGTCGCGGCAGAGCTCGAGCGTCCCGTTCTCCTGTTCTCCGGCGGCAAGGACTCGATCGTCCTGCTGCGGCTGGCCGAGAAGGCGTTCCGCCCCGGCCGCTTCCCGTTCCCGGTAATGCACGTGGACACCGGCCACAACTTCCCCGAGGTGCTCGAGTACCGCGACCGCCGCGTGGCGGAGCTCAACGAGACCCTGATCGTCGCGAAGGTCGAGGACTCGATCGCCGCCGGACGGGCGCGCGAGGAGTGGGACCCGTCCAAGCCCGGCTCGTCGCGCAACCGGCTCCAGACCGTCACGCTGCTCGACGCGATCGAGCATGGCCGCTTCGACGCCGCGTTCGGCGGCGCCCGCCGCGACGAGGAGCGCGCGCGGGCAAAGGAGCGGATCTTCTCGTTCCGCGACGACTTCGGCCAGTGGGACCCGCGCGCGCAGCGGCCCGAGGTCTGGAACCTCTACAACGGCCGCATCAAGCGCGGCGAGCACGTGCGCGTGTTCCCGCTCTCGAACTGGACCGAGCTCGACGTCTGGCACTACATCCAGCAGGAGGAGCTCGAGCTGCCGTCGATCTACTTCGCCC
>Ga0126306_10000476_pt1 | contig 18524 bp, 16 predicted proteins | sample Plot27_FD_92592 | JGI IMG/M metagenome (GOLD analysis project Ga0126306, IMG submission 92592) | Serpentine soil microbial communities from UC McLaughlin Reserve, CA, USA - Plot27 | ecosystem: Environmental > Terrestrial > Soil > Grasslands | place: USA: UC McLaughlin Reserve, Lake County...
ACGCTTTACGGCCTCGCCGTGTGTCACGTTGGAGACGCCGCCGGGGAGCTCGCGCAGGTCCCGGCCCATCGTCTCGTTCTCCTCCGGCATGGGCATATCCTTGACTCGCTCCAGGATCTCGGCCACCGGGGCGGGATGGGGCATCTCCTGCCCGAACGGGAGCTTGTCCCCGGGCTCTATGGCGTTCTTGATGCGAAGCTCGAGCGGGTCCATGCCAAGCTCCCTCGCCAGTTTATCCATCTGGGACTCGTAGGCGAAGCACGACTGCACGGCGCCGAAGCCGCGCATCGCGCCGCATGGGGGATTGTTGGTGTAGACCATGTAGGTGTCCACCAGCGCGTTCGGCACGTCGTAGGGGCCGCAGGAGAAGCTGGCCGCGTTGGAGCAGACGGCGGTCGAGCTAGAGGCGTAGGCGCCGCCGTCCAGCACGATGCGCGCCTTCACGTAGACGAGCCTCCCCTCGCGGTCGGCGCCGTGCTCGTAGCGCATCCGGGCCGGATGCCGGTGCACGTGCCCGAAAAACGACTCTTCGCGGTCGTACATCATCTTGACCGGACGCTCCGTGTGGAGGGCGAGGAGGCAGGCGTGAGCCTGCATGGAGAGATCTTCGCGGCCCCCGAAGGCGCCGCCTACGCCAGAGAGTGTGAGCCTCACCCTCTCGGGGGGCAGGTCGAGGCTCTCGGCCAGCTGGTCCTGATCGACGTGTAGCCACTGCGTGGAGATGTAGAGATCAACCCCGCCCTCGCCGTCTGGCACGGCCAGGCCGGACTCGGGGCCCAAAAACGCCTGGTCCTGCATCCCGATCTCGTACTCCCCCGTGACGACGACATCCGCCTCAGCGTTCTCGGCGTCGCCGTGGACGGTGTGGATGTGACGGAGGAGGTTGCCTGAGGGGTGCAGCCTGGGCGCCTCCTCGGACATCGCCTCCTCGGGGTCGGTGAGGGGTTCGAGCACCTCGTACTCGACGGCTATCTTCTCGAGCGCGCGCCTGGCGGTCTCCGGGTGGTCGGCGGCGACGACGGCGACGGGCTCGCCCTGGTAGCGGACGTGCTCCCAGGCGAGCACGGGCTGGTCGGGGATCTCCATCCCGTAGACCTTGCGCCCGGGGACGTCCTGGTAGGTGAGCACGGCGCGCACGCCACTCGTAGCCTCGGCCGCCGAGGTATCCATGGACCAGATCCTGGCGTACGGGTGTGGGCTCCTCAGCGTCACCCCCCAAAGCATCCCGTCCATCCACAGGTCCGAGGAATATTCGAACTCGCCCGTAACTTTCGGAACGCCATCGGCGCGCACCGTGTGCTCCCCCACCTTTCCTGGCGTCGAGACCGGGGGCCGCTCACGGTTGGGCGTCGTTGGCATGGTCTGCCCGCTCGTCATAGTGCAACCTCCTCCGCTCTCTCGGCGAGTCGTCGGCTCGCGCCAGCTATCTCCATCGCGATACTGCCTTCGTCGGCCGTCATCAGCTGTGCGTCTTGCACGACCGGTTCTCCGCCGACCAGCAGCAGCTCGACGCGTGGCGCGGGGCCGAAGCCGAGGGCAGCGACGGGATCCGAGACCCCAGCGTGGGCGAGGTCGTCCACGCGCCACACAGCGACGTCGGAGAGCTTTCATGGCTCGAGCGAGCCGATCTCGGCCTCCCTTCCCAGGCAGCGGGCGCCGTGGATGGTGGCGAGCTCCAGCGCCTGTCGGGCCGTCAGCGCCCTCGGGCCGCCGAGCAGGCGGGCGAAGAGCAACGCCTCGCGCATCTCCATCCCGAGCTCCCCGGCCTCGTTGGAGGCGGCACCGTCCGCGCCCAAGCCCACCGGCGCGCCCGCTCGCACGAGCGCGGCGACGGGCGCGATTCCCGCCCCGAGCCTGGCGTTGGAAGAGGGACAGTGGGCGACCCCGGTCCCGGTCTCGCCGAAGCGTGCCACCTCGCCCCTGTTGAGGTGCACGCAGTGGGCCAGCCAGACGTCATCCCCGAGCCACCCGAGATCCTCCAGGTACTCGACGGGCCTAACCCCGTAGTGCTCCAGGCAGAACTCCTCCTCGTCCTTCGTCTCGGCCAGGTGGGTGTGGAGCCTCACGCCGCGCCTGCGCGCCAGCTCCGCCGTGTCGGCCATGAGCTCGCGCGTCACGGAGAACGGCGAGCAGGGGGCCAGGGCGATCCTCAGCATCGACTCGGGCGAGGGATCGTGGAAGCGCTCGATCGCCTCCTCGCTCGCCACCAGGATCTCGCCTGGGTCCTCCACCACCTCGTCGGGGGGAAGCCCGCCCCGCGAACGCCCGAGGTCCATCGAGCCGCGGCAGGGATGGAACCGGAGCCCTAGTTCTCTGGCGGCTTCGACCTCTGCCCTGAGGAGGTCCCCTGCGCCGCGGGGGAACACGTAATGATGGTCGGTCGTGGTGGTGCAGCCGGAGCGTGCGAGGGTGGCGAGCCCGGCGCGGGCCGCCGCACGCTCCACGTCCTCGTCTATGAGCGCCCATGCCGGGTACAGATCCACGAGCCACTCGAAGAGCGTGGCCTCCTGCGCGAGCCCGCGGGTGGCCCACTGGTAGAGGTGGTGGTGGCAGTTCACGAACCCCGGAGTGGCCAGGCACCCGCTCCCGTCCACGCGCGAGGTCCCCTCGCCGAGGTGTTCATCTGGCACGTCGCCCCCGCCGACAGCCGCGATGCGGTCGCCCTCGATGACGAGGTAGCCGGAGGCGTACTCGGGGGCGGCGGGGTCTACGGTGGCGACGGCGCAGCCTTCGACCACCGTGCGCGTGCCCTTCAAGCCGGCTCCAGCCTCGACGCCGCCAGGTGGACCGCGTCGAGAATCTTCTCGTAGCCGGTGCAGCGGCAGAGGTTGCCCGCCAGAGCCTCCCTTATCTGCGCATCGGTCGGGTTACTATTACGGCCAAGCAGATCGTGCGCCGCCACGATCAGGCCCGGCGTGCAGAAGCCGCACTGCACGCCACCCGCCTCGACGAACGCCTCCTGCACCGGATGCAGGTTCCCGCCGTCGGCTATCCCCTCGACCGTGATGACCTCCAGGCCTTCGGCCTGCCCGGCGAGCACCAGGCAGGAGCAGACGAGCTCGCCGCCGAGGTATACGGAGCAAGATCCGCACTCGCCCTGCTCGCAGGCGTTCTTCGAGCCGGGGAATCCGAGCCGTTCGCGCAGGACGTAGAGGAGGCTCTCACCCTCCCAGACGCCCTCCGCCTCCTTCACCTCTCCGTTGACCTCTATCCTAACCCGCATGGTTGCCCCCCCGGTACTCGTCCCAGGCCCACTTGAGCGTGCGGCGGGCCAGTACGCCGACCGCGTGGGTCCGATAAGAGGCCGTTCCGCGGACATCGCTTACGGGGTCGGCCGCCATCTGTGCCAGCTCGCCGAAGCGCTCGAGCGCGGCCTCGCCGATCTCCTTTCGCGACCCCCACTCGAGGACCCCCTCGATGAACTCCTCGGCCTCCCTACACAGCACCGGCGTCGGTGCCGCCGAGCCCAGACAGATTCCGACCTTCTCTTGCTCCGGGTGGAGGGCAAGGCCGACGGCACACATGGCGATGACCATCGCGTTGCGGGGCCCGATCTTGGCGTACTGCTGCGGCCCTTCGGCCTCGGGGACGTGGAAGGCCGCTATGAGTTCGTTCGGCTCGAGGGCGTTCCCCTTGGGCCCGGTTATGAACTCGGCCACGGGAACAAGGCGGGTGTCATCGGTGGAGGCCAGCTCCACCTCGGCGTCCGAGACATACAGGGGGGGGAGCGCATCACCGGCCGGTGATGCCGTGCCCAGGTTACCGCCCACGGTGCCCCGATTGCGTATCTGGGGGGAGCCGACCGTCCGCGAGGCCATCGCGAGCCCCGGCAACCTGTCGCCGAGCTCGTGGATCACCCTGGTGTAGGTGACCCCGGCGCCAACGCGCAGACGCCCGTCTTCCTCCTCCCACTCCCGGATCTCGGGTACCGCCGTCAGATCCAGCACACCCTCGGGCCGCTCCCGGTCGAAGTTGATGTCCACCATGACGTCCGTTCCGCCGAAAATCGGTAGGGCCTCAGGGTGCGCCGCTATTATCTCCAGCGCCTCCTGCCAACTCTCGGGTCGAAAGAACTCCAATTCTGTCCCTCCGTTCTTGCTCTCGTCTAACGCCGGCTTCTGGAACGTATCGGTGTTAGCCCGCAATGGCAGGTTCCCACCCGTGCCGGGTCGTCCCGTCTCGCCGCCCTTCTCAACCCTGCTCTATCGGGTCGACCAACCCGAAGCCGCTATCGTCCACCGCCACGAGTCCTTTGTCCGAGACGTGGAGTTCGGGCAGCACGACGAGGGCCAGTAGTGAGAGGGTCATGAAGGCGTAGTTGAGCCGGCAGCCGGCCCGGACGAGAGCCTCGCTGACCGCCCTTGACCGCTCTGCCACCTCCTCATAGGGCTCGGGGGACAAGAGCCCGGCGACGGGCAGAGACAGGAGCGTGAGCTCATCCTGCGTGGCTACGGCCACGCCTCCCCCCTCCTGGGCGACGGCATGGGCCGCGCGCGCCATCATCTCCTCCGAGTTGCCCATGACCATCAGGTTGTGGCTGTCGTGGGCGACGGTGGTGGCGAGCGCTGCGGGCCGGTCGAAGCCGAGGCCGGCCACGAAGCCCGTACTGTGGTCCCCTGTCTTGCCGTGGCGTTCAAGGATGCAGATCTTGGCGACGTCTTGCTCCGGGTCGAGGCTGACGAGTCCCCTCTCCACCGGCAGCTCGATCCACTCCTCCTTCGTCTCCGCGTGGTTCTCTACGACTCGGATGATCCGAGCCCGCACCCTCCCGTTCTCCGAGGGCGCGCCGACGTCAAAGATCTCCTCGGAGATGCCGTCCCCTAGCTTCACGGTGTTCAGGGCATCGTCCGGGTACTCGAAGGAGGGCAGCTCGGCCAACATGCGTCCCCCTTGCGCGACGACCTCGCCGGCCACGATGGTGAGGGAGACGTCGACGTCGGCGAGGTTGCCGTCGAGGATGATGATGTCGGCGTAACGCGCCGGGGTGACGCTTCCGACATCCCGCCACACCCCGAAACGCTCTGCCGGGTTCAGCGTCGCCATCTGGAAGGCAGTTATGGGGCGAACGCCCTGCCCGATGGCGTGGCGCACGACGAAGTCCATGTGCCCCTCATCGACCAGGGACTCGGGGCTCCGGTCGTCGGTGACGAGCAGGATGTGGCGGGGATCGAGACCGAGCTCGGTGTGGGCCTTTATGGTCGCCTCCACGTCGTGCCAGGCCGAGCCGCGTCTGAGCTTGACGTACATCCCCTGCCTGAGGCGCCACGCGGTGTCTTGCGGCGTGGTGCCCTCGTGGCAGCCGGTTATGCCGCTCGCGGCGTAGGCGGCGAGGCGCCAGTCGTCGGGTGGCCAGGCGAAGTGGCCGTCGGCGATCTTGCCGGCTCGCAGGGCGGCGGAGATCTCGCCGTGCATCTTCTCGTCACCGAAGACGACTCCAGGAAAATTCATCACCTCCCCGAGCGCGATCACATCCTCCCCCCAGCCGAGGGCCTCGGCGACCTCATCAGGCCCGATCTCCGCCCCCGGCGTCTCCAACTGTGTCGAGGTGGAAGGCACGCAAGAGGCCACCTGCATGTAGGCGGCTAAAGGAGTGGTGCGCGCCTCTTCGAGCATCAGCCTCAGCCCGCACAGGCCAAGCACGTTCGTGATCTCGTGCGCGTCGAAGAACCCGCCGATGGTCCCGAGCGGCAACACGGCTCTCGCGAACTGGGTAACGGTGATCTGGCTGCTCTCGATGTGGCAGTGGCCGTCGAGGAAGCCAGGCGCTATGTAGCGGCCCTCGGCCTCGATAATGTGGGTCTCATCGCCCAAGGTGTGGCCCGCGTCGGGCCCGACGTAGGCGATCCGCGACCCGCATACCGCGACGCTCATGTTCGGCAGGACTTCGCCCGAGGTTACGCTTACCAGGGTCCCGTCCCGGACGACCAGCGTGGCGGGGATCTCGCCCCTGGCGGTCGCGGCCAGCTCCCTGGTCATCTCGTGCAAGGGCGTCCTCTTGTTCGGCAAGACTATCCGCCCCTCCGCGCGGGCCTCTCGCCGGGCCGGTGGGACGACCATGCCATCACTAGCCCAGCAGGATGAAGTTGACGACGAACGCGGCGCTTATGATGTAGGTGACCCAGTGTATCTGCTTCGCCCTGCCGGTGAGCAACTTCAGCAGTGTGTAGGAGACGAAACCGAAGGCCAACCCCTCCGCGATGCTGAAGGTGAGGGGCATCATAAACATGGTTAGGAAGGCCGGTATCACGTCGGTGTAGTCGACGAAGCTGATGTGGCGGATCTCACTGAGCATGAGGGCGCCGACCAGTACGAGTACCGGCGCCGTGGCCTGGGCGGGGATCAGGCCGACGAACGGCGCAAACATGAGTGCGAGCAGGAAGAAGAAGGCTACCACGAGCGCCTGGATGCCTGTGCGTCCCCCCTCCTCTATGCCCGTCGCGTTCTCTATGTAGGCGTTCATCGCCGTGCTGCCCAGGGCTGCGCTGGAGAGTGTCCCGACCGCGTCCGCGGCGAAGGCCCTGTTTATGTTGGGGATCTTGCCGTTATCGTCCATCAAGCCCGCCCGCTTGGTGAGCCCGATAAACGTGGCGAGATTGTCGAACACCTCGACGACGGTGAAGGTGAACAGCACGCTCAGCAGCCCGTAAGCTAGCGCCCCCGGGATGTCCATCGCGAGGAAGGTCTCGGACATGTCGGGCAGCGAGAACGAGAAGACGTCACTCACACTGGCGGGCGCCGCGGAGAAGCCGACGATCATGGAGACGATCGTCGTGATAAGGATGCTGAAGATGAACGCCCCCTTTACCCCCCTGGCCAGCAGGAAGGAGGCCACGAGCAGACCCAATAACGCGAGCAGCGGCCCTGCGCTCACGAGGTTGCCCAACGCGACGAAGTTGGTCTCGTCGGACACGACGATCCCGGCGTTCTTCAGGCCTATGAACGCGATGAAGAGGCCGATACCCACGGCTATCGCCGACCTCAGCACGGCGGGGACCCCGTCGATCATCAACTCCCTGATACCGGTGACGGTCAGGATGAAGAAAGCGATGCCGGAGATAAAGACCGCCCCCAGCGCGGTCTGCCAGCTGAGTCCCTGCCCCTGGACGACAGTGTAGGCGAAAAAGGCATTTAGCCCCATGCCCGGCGCCGTGGCCACGGGGAAGTTCGCCCAGATCCCCATCAGCGTCGAGGCTATCACGCTCGCGTATATGGTCGCGCCGAAGGCGGCTTGCTCGGGGATTCCCGCGTCGGATAGGATCTGCGGGTTGACGAAGATGATGTAAGCCATCGTCATGAACGTGGTGAGCCCGGCCACGAGTTCTGTGCGAAGGGTCGTGCCGCGCTCGGAAAGCTCGAACCACCTGTCGAGCAAAGAGGATCCCGTGTCCTCGGCGGTCCCCTGCCGTCCGGCTTCAGACATTGCCTGACCTCCCCATGGCGCGCCCGAGCCTAACGTCGGATCCGACGATTACCCGTTCGGCGCATCTCCTACCTTCCCCTCTCCGCATGACGCACGCGGACCCTTGAGCCAAGTGTATATGTCCACAGATTCTGGTGTCAAGCGTGGCGTTCGCGGGGCTTGATCGGTCTCCGTGTGGTCTATCCAGGCGCGCTCTCTCCCACCGCGGTGCCGTCGAGGACCCTCCGGCGATCGCGGAAGCAAAGCTCCGGCGCTTCGCCGGTCGTAAGGGTCAGTTTTATGGGCTCCAGGTGTCCCGGCTCACCGGGGTCCTCCCCCAAGTAGCAGAGCAAGATCGCCCGCAACACGGGCGAATGTGTCGCGAGGATGTAGCGCACCGGATTGTCTTCCTGGACCTCCATCAAGCTCGTGGCGAACGTCATCTGACGCCGGGCGACCGCCACCGTGCCCTCGCCGGGCGGGTCCGGATGCTCTACCCAGTAACCTATGCGGTCCGAGGACGCCCAAAAAACGCTGAAGAACGGGTGATCGGCGAGCGTTGCGGGGTCCACGGGTGGTGCGGAGAGCTGCTCTGCGAGGGCCTCGACGCTGCTGACCAGCTCGACCCGCTGGCCCGCAACGAATATATCTGGGTTGCGGATGGCCCATTGTTCGGTGACCTCGAGGAGCTCAACACCGCTATCGGGACAAAGGGCCTGCTCCATGCTCGCGCGGATCTCCTCGACCGTCTGCCGGGTTCGGAGGGTGGGGGCGTACATGAAGTGAACGACCTCGTCAGGGGAGATGTCTTCGGCGAGCGCCCGACCCCTCTCTCTGGCCTGAGAGAGCCCTTCATCCGTCAGGGGGACATCGCCCCTGTGCGAGGCGATCTTGCCATGCCTCAGCCAGTGAATCCTTACGGTGGACACGGGATCAATCCCTCGGAGTCCCCTGGAACATCTCTTGCCAACATATCGTCTTCCGTTACCCGGAATCGATCAGTGCGAACGCGCGGGCCGGGGCGCTCTCCACCCCTTCAAACTTATAGAAGGGGGCGAAGAATCGAATCCTCGGCGGCAGGTCTCTCAGGTTCACGAGCCCCTCGATAAGCGGGATCCCAGCGCCCAGGATCGCGCCGTGGACCACGAACTGATCCGCCGTCCAGCCAGGCTGCCGGGCAACCGGTTCCTCGAAGAAGTCGCAGCCCACGGATTTCGGCTCCTTCTCTGCGATCCACCGTGCGGCTGCCTCCGTCAGGCCGGGCGACTCCTTGAAGTACTTCTGGCTCCCGATGTGCCGCTGCGCCCAGTCCGTCCTGAGGAGCAGGATGTCGTCGGGCCTGATCGACTCGCCCGAGGCTTCCAGCCTCTCGTTCGCCTCCTCGAGGTCGGCCACGTCCAGGATCTGCATCGCCTCCGTCGGGGTAAGGTCGAGGACGACGGCGCTGCCGATCACCCGATCCAGCGCTACCTCGTCTACGGCCTCCCCACTCTCGATGGTATGCAACGCGCTCTCGACGTGTGTCCCCGTGTGCAGGCTCATGAGGTCCAGCTGCGTGGACTGCCAGTAGCCAGGATCGGACTTCGTGCGGATGTTCATCTGCACCCCGAGGTCCGTCGAGGGCGGCCCCTTGAAGCCGTGGGGCACCGCCGGACTGAGGTCTACGATCTTCGCCACGAAAAGACGCCCCCCTCTACTCGTCGAGCGTCACGTAGAACTCGCGCTCGCGGCTCTCGAGGAGCGGTATCGCGGTGCCGAAGCCAAGCTCCTGGAAGTGCTCGGACTCGCCGTGCGCCTTGTAGGCGTCCTCGTCCACGTACTGTTCGTAGAGGTAGAACAGGTTGGGGTGCTCAGGGCTGCGGTGGGCCTGGTAGAAGAGGTTGCCCGGCTCCTCTCGAGAGGGCGGCGTGAGCTTCCTAATGCACTCCTCGACCTTGTCCGCTTCGCCCTCCCTGGCCGTCCACTTCGCAACAACGATAAACGCCATCTTCTACCTTCCTTTCGTTCCGATAGTGTTCCTGAGGACACCGATACCCTCTATCTCCATCTCGACGACGTCCCCCTCGTTCAGGTAGCGATCCGTCTCGATGCCGGCGCCGCCCTTCGCCGTCCCTGAACCGAAGACCTCGCCGGGGTAGATCGTCTGCGCCTGTGAGGCGTAGGCGATCATGTCGGCGAACTTGTGGTGCATGTTCCCTGAGTTGTCCTCGCCCCATAGCTCACCGTTGACACGGACGCTCATTCGCAGGTCGTTCGCATCGACCTCGTCGGCGGTTACGATGCACGGACCGAGGACGTTGGAGCCGTCCCAGTCCTTCGCTTTCGAAGGGCCCATTCCTACCGGAAGCTCCCGCGACTGCGTATCGCGCGCCGAGAGGTCGTTCCAGATGGTGTAGCCGAAGATGTAGCCGTCCGCCTCTTTCCTAGGGACGTCCTTTCCGCTGCGCCCGATTATGGCGGCGAGTTCGAGCTCGTGGTCGAGCTTCTCCGTGTAGAACGGGTAAGGAACCGTCTCGTCGGGACCGATGACGGTATCGGGCATTCCCCGGTAGAACGCGGGCACCGCGTACCATTCCTCGGGGATGGGACGGTTCAGCCGCTCGAAGGCGTTCTCGAGGTGTCCCTCGAAGGCGAGGAAGTCGCGAAGTGAGCGCGGTCTCAAGGGAGAGAGCAGCCGGGTGTTCTCGACCGGGGTAGTATCTCCAACGGGTGCACCAGCCTCGATAAAGGCCACCATGTCGCCGTCGAAACCGGCGTCTAGCACAACGTCTCCTTCAAGTACCCCGATCCTCGACCTTCGGCCGGCGTCGTAGGTTACTAGCCTCACTTGCCTCCTTCGCTGGTCTTGCGGCGAGGGTGCTCGCCGCTCACGGCGTTATCTACGGCAAGGTGCACGGCGTCCTCTATCTTGGCGTAGCAACCGCAGCGACACAGGTTTCCGCCCATGTAGGTCTTTATCTTCTCGTGTGACGGGGCGGGGTCCTCTTCGAGGAGCCGCTTGGCGGTGAGGATCATGCCCGGCGTGCAGTAGCCGCACTGGAACGCCTCCGCCTCGACGAAAGCCTCCTGGACGGGATGGCTCCCACCGAGCCCTTCGACCGTCGTGATCTCGCGCCCCTCCGCAAGAGGGGCCAGCAGTATGCATGTCGAGATCGGCTCCCCGTCCACGAGCGCCGTGCACGCACCGCACACCCCCACGCCGCACGTCTCGCGGACGCTCGTGAGGTTCAACTCGCGCCTCAGGACGCCGAGCAGCATCTCGTCGGGACGGGCTTCGACCTCGACTCCCTGACCGTTCACGGTGAACGTAACCTTCAAGCCATCTCCTCAGCGCCGCTGACACCATCGTAACTCAACTGTTCTCGCCGCCTCGCCTGAAAAGCCAGATGAGAAGTATCGGTACCAGTCCCACCCCGAGTGTCCCGAAGAAGAGCTTCGACGACTCCGACGTGGCCAGCCTCCTGGCCCCGGTGAGGAGCCCGGCGGCTTTCCCATCCGGGGCATTCTGGGCCATCGCTGACCCGTGGGGTGTTCCGGCGGCGAAGACCTTCTCATCCGGTTTATCCCCCTCATGCCCGTTGGCGGACACGGGAGGCGCTCCCGCCATCGCAGGAGCTTCGTCCCTGCCGTCGCGGGCGTCCACAGCGTCGAGGACACGCTCTGCGGAGATCGGGAGCTCCGTGACGTGTATGCCGCGGGAGTAGAGGGCGTTGCCGATGGCGGGCGGGACCGGCGGGAGGGCAGTCTCGCCGAGGCCTTGTACCTCTCCGCCCTCGCGCTCCACAAGATCGTGCGAGAGCGCCATGGGCATGTCGTCGAAAGCGGGGATGTTGTAGTCAGAGAGGTTGGCGCCTGAGATCTGGCCTTCCGAGAACTCGTTGCTCTCGAAGAGGGTGGTACCGAGACCCATGATCATGGACCCCTCGTTCTGGAGCTCGGCAGCCGGGCGGTTTATGACCCGGCCCGCGTAGATCGGCGCGTGCAGCCTGAGGACGCTGAACTTGCCGGTCTCCTCGTCCACCGCGACCTCGGCGGCCGCAGCCCCCTGGTGCCAGTGCGACGATGCCACGCCCTGGCCGGTGTCAGGGTCCAGCCCGCCTTCGTCCACCACCTCGCCGTAGCCGCGGGAGCCATTCTCTTTCAGGTCGGCGACGGCGACCTCGAGCGCCCGGTGCATCATGTGGGTCGAGCGGCTGGAGGTCGTGCGGGTGTCGTACGGCACGACGTCGGTGTCCGGGTCGGGGCAGGAGATTTCCCCCACCGCCACGCCGAGCAACTCTGCGGCCATCATGCGCATAACGGTTTTCGCGCCCTGGCCCATCTCGGCGGTGGCGCACCGGACCGTGTAGGTCCCGTCGTCATCGCCTTCCACGGCTATGGAGGCCCGGCTCGGCGTCTGCATGCCCTTGAGCATTACGCACAAACCTTTGCCCTCTCGTCCCTCGGACCAACGCACGGCGTCGGCGGCGCTCTGGAGCAACTCTTTGAAGTGGACGTCGTGCATGGTTTCGCCGGTGCAGTAGGTGTCGCCGTCTTCGATGATGTTCTTCATCCGTAGCTCGAGTGGGTCCATGTCGAGCCGCCCGGCTAGAACGTCCATCGCCCGCTCTCTCGCCCAGGTGGACTGCATCTGTCCGTAGCCGCGAAAGGCACCGTTGGGGGGCAGGTTAGTGTAGACGGCGCGCGAGTCCACCTTGACGTGCGGGATGCGATAGGGACCGGCGGCGGCGAAGCCCATCTTCTGGGTGACGCCGGGACCGCAGTCGGCGTAGGCCCCTGTGTTGGCCCAGCACTCTATCTCGCAGGCGACGAGCTCCCCGTCACTCTTCGCACCGATCTTGACCCGGACCGTCGCCGGGTGGCGATTTAACGTCAGCCACATCTCGTCGCGAGCGAGCACGACCTTGACGGGCTTTTCGGCCTTGCGCGCCAGGCACGCCGCTATCGCCTCCGTCCTTATGAAGGTCTTCGCCCCGAACGAACCTCCCATGGGGGGCGAGATGATCCTAACCTTCTCCTCTTCGATGCCGAAGAGCCCGGCGAGGTCCGCGCGCATGTTGAAGGGGGTCTGAGTACCGGTCTCTACGACGAGCCGGTCTCCTTCCCAGAAGGCGATCGCTGCGTGCGGTTCCATCGGGGCATGCGTCGCCCCAGCGGTGCGGTAGGTCTCCTCGACCACGACGTCGGCCGCCTCGAAGCCGGCCTCCGTGTCGCCGTGGCGGAGCCGGAACAGGTGGCAAACGTTGGTGCCCTGCTGCGGGCGGATACCGAAGTACGCGGCGTCGTTCTCCGAGACGTGGATGTGCTCGTGGACCAACGGCGCATCTTCGGCGAAGGCCTCCAGCTCGTCGAAGACTGCCGGTAGATCCTCGTACTCGATCTCTACGAGGTTGGCGGCCTCGTCGGCTTCTTCCTGGGTTTCGGCGGCAACGGCGCAGATGACGTCCCCGGCGTAGCAAACCCTCTCCTGGGGAAGGACCTCCTGGTCTCTTATCTGTGGCCCGTACCTACCGAGGTCTGTGACGTCCGCCGGCATCAGCACGACGACATCATCGGGGACGGCCGCGGTGTCAATGTCCGCGATCCGGGCGTGGGCCATAGAGGATCTCACGAGGCGGGCGTGTAGCATCCCCTCAGCCCATACGTCCTGCGAGTAGCGGATAGCCCCGGTTACGCGTGGGTCAGCCATCTCCAAGGTCCTCCAGCGCCCGCCTGACCTCGACGGCGATGACGCGCTTGCGATAGCGCTCAGAGCCCCGCGAATCTGAGAACGGCTCTATCTCTTCGGCGTAACGGCGCCCTATCTCCGAGGCCAGCTCGTTCGTTATCTCCTCTCCGTTTGCGAGGGCGCAGAGCTCCGGGAAGTACTGGGGCCTGTCCGCGACCGCCCCGACGACGACCTTGAGGTCTCCGTTGTCACTCGCGGCCGCGACCGAGACACAAGGCCGGTCTTCGCTGGAGCGGCTCCGGAACTTCCTGTAGACCGAAGGCCCCGAGCTTTGCGGAACGCGAAGCTCTGTGACGAGCTCGTCCTCCTCCAGGGCGGTAGCGTAGTGCCCGAGTATGAACTCGCCTATCGGGATCTCACGCTCCCCACGCACGCTCCTCGCCACGACGTGCGCCCGGAGCGCGGCCAGCATCGAGGGCGGGTCCGAGGCGTAGTCGGCGTCGGCCACGACCCCGCCGACGGTCGCCTGGTTCCTGACCCTGGGGCTGGCAACCACGGAGAAGGCGAACGCCAGCGCGGGCCAATCCTCTTGCACGATCCCGTGCTGCTCGATGGAGCGGTGGGTCGCCATCGCGCCGAGCCTGAGCATCCCGTCGCTGGCCTCGATATAGTCGAGGTCGATGACCCTCCTGAGGGCGACGAGTCGGATAGGGGCGAGGAGCCTCTGGTTTATTAGGATCCCGAGGAAAGAGCCGCCCGCGACGACGGTCGCCTCGTCCCCGTATTCGGTGAGCAGGGCGAGTGCCTCTTCGAGTGAACTCGGCTCATGCCACTCGGGCGCTGTAGCTGGCAACTTGATCCTCTCTATCTCGGCCGGGGTTCCTACATCGTGGTTACCGGACGGGACTGGAGAAGGAAGATCTCCTCCCCGACGATCGCCCACTCGATGTCTTGAGCTACCCCGTGCCTGTCCTCGAGTCTCCTGCCGAGTTCGCCGAGCTTCGAGAGCTCCTCATCGGTGAGCACGCGGTCGTCGACGATCTTGTGGCGCTTGAGCTTCCCCTTGCGGTCCAGTGAGTAATGGTCCGGGGTAACCTCACCGGAGACGATCTGCTCCCCGACGCCTCGGCCGGCCTCGACGACCATCCGGTCGCGGCGGCGCCTGACCGGATCCACAGTGAAGAGCACGCCGGACTTCTCGGGATCCACCATCCTCTGCACGACGACGGCCATGCGGAGGTCTTCGAGTGAACCCTTCTCTGAGCGGTAGAAGAGCGCGCGTTCGGAGAAGAATGACGCCCAGCAGTCCACGACCCGCCGGCAGACCCCCTCTGCGCCCTCGACGAAGAGGAAGGTCTCCTGCTGCCCGGCGTAGCTCGCCGCCTCGGAATCCTCGGCGACGGCGGAGGACCGCACGGCCACCTTCGCATCGCCCGCCTCGGCGAGGTTTTCGTAGGCGGCCGTGATCTCGTCGGTCGGAGGTTGGCACCGGGTCACGAGCTCCTGTAGTCCCTCCGCCGACTGCGCGGCAGCGAGCTCCAGCATTCTCTCTGCATCCAGCGATTCTTCGAGCACGTACGAGGGGACGACGAAACCGGGCGGGACCGGCAGGCCCTCAGCGGTCATGCGGGCGAGACTCGCCCCTTTGCCGCCACTAAGGCCAACGTCCTGGCAGGCCTCGTCGGTAAACCAGATCACCCCACCCTTCTGCTCCTGGCCCGTGCTCACCTTCTCTGTGCTGCGTTCGGTCATCGCGAATGTCTCTCAGTCGTCGATGATCGCCACCGCACGGACCGGTGCCCCCGTGGTCCCGACCCACTTGATGGGAAGAACGGAGAGTTTGAAGCCGTAAGCGGGTAGCTGGTCGAGGTTCGTCAGGTTCTCCAGGTGCCAGTAGTCCTCCTCCCACATGACGCGGTGGGCCTCCCAGAACTGCTCGCGCTCGAACATCGCCCACACCGGCGGGTCGAAGGTCACGGCATCTATGCCCATCATACGCACGCCCTTCGAGATGAGATGGAGCGTGGCCTCCCTGGTCATGCCGCAGTGGTCGCGGAGGTAACGTTCCTGATCGTCGTTGTAGGCGGAGGCTCCGGTCTGGATCAGGACGATGTCCTTCTCCTTGAGCTTGTAGCCGATCTTATCGAGCGCCTCGTCTATGTCTTCGGCAGAAATGCCCGCCCCGTACTCCTTGTGGCGGAAGTCCAGCACGACCCCGTCGGAGAAGCAATAGTCCAGGGGGATCTCGCTCGCGCCCGGTCCGTCGGGCCGGATGTGCTTGAGGGCGTCCATGTGGGTGCCGGCGTGGTCGCTCTGGATCACGGTGTAGGAAGCCGTCAGTTTGTCCACGCCGTACTTGTCGGCCCCGACGCCCTTGGCGAAGTCCTCCCAGGTATCGAACATCAGCATCTGGGGCGGGTTGATGCGCGGGAAGGTCACCATATCCCTGTGCATGGGTATCGAGAGGTCCACGATGGTGCTCATGCGTTCTCTCCCCTCTTCATCATCGATCGCAGCAGCTCGAAGTGCTGGCGGAGGGCGTCCCCCGCCTTCTGTGGCGCTCCTACTTTCAGCGCCTCGAGTAAGGGCCGGTGCAGCTCGGCCAGCTCGTGCAGGTCTATATCCGTTTTGAGGGCTGTGACCACCACGCGCGCCTCGACCCTCAAGGTCCTCCACGTATTAAGGAGGACCTTGTTGCCGGCTGCCTCGACGATCAGGCGGTGGAACGTGGCGTCGTGGGCGGCGAGGTCCTGCAGGTCGTCCCTACTCGCGGCCTCCCGCATGGCCTCGAACTCCGTTTCGAGCTCCGCCACCCTCCCATTGAGCCTGCCGGCGGCCTCCTGGGCTGCAAGCTCTTCCAGCGCGGCCCGCACAGGGTAGATCTCGGCCAGCTCTTCCTCGGTGATCCTGCGCACGCGGGTCCCCCGGTAGGGTTCGTGCTCGACGAACCCCAGCGACTGGAGCTCCCTGAGCGCCTCCCGCACCGGCGCCTGGCTCGTACCGAGTTCCTGCGCTATCTGGAGCTCGACGATCCGGTCTCCTGCCTCGAGCTCACCCCCCAGGATGCGCTCCAAAAGGAGTTCCCGGATCTGCTCCCGCAACACGGTGCGGGTCAGGCTCACGTGAGTATCTCCACGACGCCGCTGGAGCCGTTGACCCTGAGGTGGTCTCCGCTCTTGATCTTCCTGGTGGCGTCGGAGGTTCCGACCACCGCCGGTATCCCGAATTCGCGGGAGACGACCGCCGGGTGGGAGACCGTACCCCCCGCATCGGTGACTAGTCCGCTGACCTTGGTGAAGAGGACCACCCACGCCGGGTTCGTCATCCGGCAGACGAGAACGTCGCCCTCTTCGACCTGATCCGACTCCTCTATGGAGGTGACGACACGGGCGGTACCCTCGATCACCCCGGCCGACGCACCGAGACCCACGACCTCGTCCGTCTTCTCGGATGGCTCCCTGTAGAACTTCTCGGGGAAGCCCCAGAGCGCGTTGTACGGGAAGTCCAGGGCTTGCTGGGTGGCCGTGCCGAGCCACTCGGGAGGCCGCATCTCGTAGGCATCCTCCTGCTCGTCACGCCGGTCGGAGACGATCTCGCGGGCGTCGATCTGCTCCGGGTCGAACATGAGGACCCGCAGCTCGTTATAGCGGAGGAACATCACGTCCTCGGGATCGTCGAGAAGATCCGCCTCAGCAAGCTTCTTGCCGATGGCGATCAAGACGAGCCGCACGCGGGCGTTGGTGCCCTGGTCGATGTAGAAGTGATGGTCCGGGGTGAGCGGGTTCATGCGAAGGGAGAGGTCGAGCGCGTTCTGTAGCTCGTCTTTGCCTTCGCCATCGGGCACGTCGTCCATGAGCTCCCGCTTTGCGGCCTCGAGGTCGTCCCCTACCGCCTGGATGGCCTTCGGGTAATCGTAGTCTGTTGCGAGGTAGCCTCTGACGGCCTCCAGGATCGGAGCCGGGTTCTCCTTCCAGGTCTGGTACTGGAACTCGTGGGCCCAGATCGCCTTGTAGCCGAACTCCTGCTGGTGCGACTCGAGGCGCTCGGAGATGAAGCGCCTGCCGCGCTCCGTACCGTTCAAGGCCTCCACGATTCCGGCCGCCGTCTCGGCCTCAAAAGCCTGTCGCAGCTCCTCGTCGTCCCTTATCTCCTCTTTCATCTTCCACAGATCTTCGACGGCGTCCCAGTTGCGGTCCTCTGTGGAGCTTTGCAGCCTGCCCACGAGGTCAGGGTCAGCCTCACCTTTGACCTCCGCGATCGTCGTGTTCAACGCCGTCGTCGCCGAGAACTGGGCGAAGTTGAGCATCCAGTGGATCTTCCAGTGCCGGTCGTGAATGTCTATGGCATCTTCCAGCAGGACGGCGAGCTGGACCATATCCATGCTCTCCGTATCCTGACCGTCGAGATAGGCGAAGTTGTGGTCCATCTCGGGCCTTAGCCTCTCGCGCCACCAGTCGAGGAAGTTGTACGCGTAGTGCGGCAGCACCGCGCCAAGGTAGGCGCCGATCTCACCCGCGTACTCGCCACTCTCAGGCACCCTGGGGACGTAACGGCTGCCGTACTCGCTTGCCTCCCCGTACGCAGACGGGTCGGCCGGGACGGCGGCCGTGTAGAGATAGCCGTTTACCCGCTTGGCGATCCAATCAGAGGCGAACGGGGTGCCGAACCTGCGAAACATGTGGTCGCAAGTGAGCCACCACCCACCGATGTCGAAGAACATCGGGCTTGCCGGGTTCGGGCAATGAAGGTCGTCGAGGATCCAGAAGAGATCCTTCTCACCCTCTCTCCATTCTACAAAAAATTCTTCGTCCCCAAACCGACTGCCAAGTACTTCAGCGCCATCCTCGCTCATGTTTCCTCCTTAACTTCCTCCTCGATACTAATTATCGATAATATATTATCGAGCAAACTCTGTCAAACTCCCGCTGGTTTGCAGGTTTTCATAGTCGAACCAAGGACTCCCATCCATTGCGTGCCTTCCCGTATCGGCCCGGTTGCACTGTGGCACTGGAATGTAGCATTAATGCGACGCAGGTTCGCGGCACCACTTCCCCGACCCGCGCCCCCTCAAGTTCGATGAGGTAGAAGGTATGGATTTAACCACGGTGTTCGAGCCGATCAGTCGCGACCACCCTGCAGCTGAAGGACAGTCGTAGAACTATGCCTAGCTTAGAGTAGGACTGCTCGGAAACCCGCATAGCCCCGGTCCGGTACCCCAGATCGGAGTGTGTTGGACCGAGACCGTGCCGAACTTCGCCTCTACGGAGTTCGAAGAAGATCGTCTGTCGAGCATCCTCGGCAGTGAGTTAGATCCGCCCGCTACCCTCTCGAGTCTGTGGACGCTCCTTCATCCTCGACTATCTTTAGACCTTCGATCTGATCGAAGGTGAAGCGCACCACGCCATTTTCTCTGCCCTTATGCTCCAGGTAGATGGCCTCCTCGTCGTGGTAGACGAG
>Ga0126306_10000477_pt1 | contig 18519 bp, 17 predicted proteins | sample Plot27_FD_92592 | JGI IMG/M metagenome (GOLD analysis project Ga0126306, IMG submission 92592) | Serpentine soil microbial communities from UC McLaughlin Reserve, CA, USA - Plot27 | ecosystem: Environmental > Terrestrial > Soil > Grasslands | place: USA: UC McLaughlin Reserve, Lake County...
AACCGCGGCGGCACGCCCCTGGTCGAGATCGTGACCGAGCCGGACCTGACCTCGGCCGCGCAGGCGGCGGACTTCGGCCGCCTCCTCCAGGCCACGCTGCGGCGCATGGGCGTGTCCGACGTGAACATGGAGGAGGGCTCGCTGCGGATGGACGCGAACGTGTCGATCCGCCCGGCCGGCACCGCCACGCTCGGCACCAAGACCGAGCTGAAGAACATGAACTCGTTCCGCTTCCTGGAGCGCGGCATCGAGGCGGAGATCGCGCGCCAGGAGCAGATCCTGCACGACGGGGGCGAGGTGGAGCAGGAGACGCTTCACTACGACCCCCAGAGCGGCAACCTCACCACGCTGCGCTCGAAGGAGGAGGCCCACGACTACCGCTACTTCCCCGAGCCCGACCTGGTGCCGATCGCTCCCACCGAGGAGATGCTCACGCGCGCCCGCGAGGCGCTGCCCGAGCTTCCTGCCGCGCGCGCGGAGCGGCTCGAGCGCGATCTCGAGCTGCCCGCGGAGACCGCGCGCCTGCTGGCGTTCCGCTCCGATTGGAGTGACTTCGTGGAACAGGCGGTTGACGGCCGTAACGCTCTTGCGCACAACGTGGCCAACTGGGTCACGAACGAGCTCGCGGCGCGGCTCGGGGACCGGGAGCTCGGCTCGACGCGCCTCGAGCCCAGAGCGTTCGCCGAGCTGGTCGAGCTCGTCGTCGAGAAGAAGATCTCGGCCAACGCGGGCCGAGAGGTCCTCGACGTCCTGATCGAGGAGGGCGGCGAGCCCACGGCGGTCGTCGAGGCGAAGGGCCTCGGGCGCGCCGAGAGCGGCGAACTGGACGAGATCGTCAGCCGGGCGATCGCCGACAACCCCGACGCCGTCGAGAAGATCCGCGCCGGCAAGGTCCAGGCGATCGGGGCGATCGTGGGTGCGGTGATGCGCGAGACCAAGGGGCGCGCCGACGGCGGCGAGGTCCAGCGCATGATCAACGAGCGGATCGAAGCGGGCTAGTCGCGATGGGGCGGACCGTCCGCGTCGAGGAGTCGGTTCAGATCGCGAGACCGACGGCGGACGTGTGGGCGGCGATCGCCGACTACGGGCTCGACCGCGAGTGGCGCAACGGGCTCCGCGAGATGACGCCCGACCCGCCGGGCCCGCCTGCGCTTGGCACCAGGGTGCACGAGCTGGTCCGGTCCTCGGGGCGCGACTATGTGGCCGACACCGAGGTCACCGAGCTCGACCCCGGCGTGTCGTACCGATTCGAGGGCGCCGGGACGATCGGCCCGCTGAAGGGCGGGCGAGCGGTGCGCGCCGACGACGCCGGCGGAGGAGCCGTGTTCACCTACACGATCGAGCTCGAGCCGACCGGCGGCATGCGCCTGCTGGGCCCGCTGCTCGGCCCGATTGTGCGGTCCGGTCTGAAGAAGGACCTGCGGCAGCTCAAGGCGCTGCTCGAGGGCGATCGCGGCGGCGTATCCTGAGTCCATGGCACGACTCATTCGCATGGATCGGACCGGGCACACGACGCTCGCCGAGTGGACGACGGAGGACGACGCTGCCTTCGCCGCCGCGGTGCGGGAGTTCGGTGAGCAGCAGGAGCTCGGCTACATCGGCACGGTTCCTGACGGACCGGGCAAGGCGACGCACGTGCGTCAGCTCCCGCGGGACGCGGACACCGTGATCCTGCGCCGCCCGATCGCCGGCGGCTAGTGGCCACAAGCCAGGCCCTCCCAGAGCTCGCCTCGGTCCCGTGGCGGCAGCCCACCGATGCGCGCTGGCTGCGCCGCTGGGCGCGGATCTGGCACGCGTGGACGCTGCTCTACACCGTGCCGTTCATCTGCGCGGGCGTGGGAATGATCTGGCTCGAGCCACTCGCCACGCCGGTGGGCCTGGCCGCCCTGGCGCACGCGTGGATCATCCCCGAGCTGTACGCGTTCAGGGGAGCGAGCGTGGTGCGCCCGAAGCAACCGCGAGCGAGTGCGCAAGCGCCGGGAGCTGCCCGGTGCGCAGCGACGGCCTTCCCCGGTGAGCCCGTGGCGCAGGGGCTGCTTGGCGACCTGCTCGGGCACGACGAACGTGAGCTGCAGCGCGACACCGGCCTGGCGCTCGAGCGCGGCGCGCTCGGAATCTGGCTGCTGGGGGAGGGCGGCGCCCTGCTGGTGTCGCCCGGAGGCCGCCGCGTGCACTGCTTCTGCGTCAGCGCCGTCGACCGTGAGCTGCCGCCCTCGGACCGGATCGCGCACCTGCTGCTGGCGCTCCGGGTGGACGAGGAGGGCTTCGCCACCGTCGCGAATCACGCCTTTGCCGGCGCGCCGTGGCGCGTGGCGCGCCGGATGCCGCCTCGCATGCGCCCCGCCCTGGCTGCGGCGCGACAGGGCGCCGGGTAGCCTCGCCGCGTGGCCTTCGACGTCGTAATCGCGGGCGGTGGCTTCGGCGGGCTCTACGCGGCGCGCCGGCTCGAGCGGCGGCTGCCGCGCCACAGCGCACGAATCATCCTCGTCTCGGACGTGAACTTCCTGCTCTACACGCCGCTGCTGCCGGGCGCCGCGGCGGGGTCGCTGGAGCCGCGCCACGTGGTCGTGCCGATCCGCGAGGAGCTCGAGTGGGCCGATCTGCGCCTCGGCCGCATCACCGGCGCCGACTCGGGCGTGAACGAGGTCTACGTGCGCACCCTCGACGAGCGTGACGAGACGCTCCGCTACGACCAGCTCGTGGTCGCGCTCGGATCCGTGTCGCGGGTGCTGCCGATACCCGGCCTGGCCGAGCATGCCGTTGGCTTCAAGTCGCTCGCCGACGGGATCGCGCTGCGCAACCGTGCGCTCGTGAACCTCGAGATAGCCGAGTCGCTTCCGGACGACGAGAGCCGGCGCGAGTACCTCACCTTCGTCTTCGTGGGTGCCGGCTACGCCGGGGTCGAGGGCATCGCGGAGCTCCAGGACTACGTGAACGACACGATCGAGAGGTACCCGAGCTGCCGCGGCGCCGGCACGCGCTGGATCCTCGTGGAGACGCTCGACGAGATCATGCCGGAGATCCCGGCGAGCCTCGCGGAGTTCGCCTCGCGCGAGCTGCGTGCGCGCGGGATCGAGCTGCGCACCGGCACGCGCCTCGAGCGCATGGACGAGCGCTCGGTCACTCTCTCGACCGGCGAGCAGCTGCCCACGCGCACGGTCTGCTGGACGGCCGGCGTGAAGCCACCCGCGATCGTGAAGGAGCTCGGGCTACCGCTCACCGAGCACGGTCGCATCGACGTGGACCCGACCATGCGGGTGAGGGGGCAGCACAACGTCTGGGCGATAGGTGACGCTGCGGCCGTGCCCGATCCGGCCCAGGCGCGCAAGGCGCCGAGCCCGCCGACCGCGCAGCACGCGATCCGCCAGGGCCGGGTCGTGGGGAGCAACGTGGCCGCGAGGCTCGCCGGGAAGAAGCCGCGGCCGTTCCGCTATCGCACGCTCGGCGTGTTCGTCGATCTCGGACAGCACAAGGCGGTCGCGACGATGCTCGGACTGCCCCTGCGCGGCTTCCCGGCCTGGTTCGCGGCGCGCACGTACCACCTGGCGATGATGCCGGGGATCGCTCGGCGCGTGCGCCTTGCGGTCGACTGGACCGTGGGACTTGTCTTCGGGCGCGCCTCCGCCGAGCTCGGCCAGCTCGGCCATCCGCCCTCCCTGAAGGACTACCTGGACGAGGTGCCGCAGTCGGGCGAGGCACCCGACCGGTGAGCGAGCTCAGCTTCCGCCACGGTCGCGCGAGCGACCTCCAGGCCGTGTTCGAGCTCGGCGAGGACGCGCGCGGCGCCTCGCGTCGCGAGCGCGGGCTGGTGGCGGAGGGCGAGGAGGCCGCGCTGCACGCGGAATGGGAGCGCGAACGGCCGCTCGTGAAGTACCTCGCCGGGCAGGCGGATGTGTGCTTCTGGGTGGCCGAGGAGGACGGCGAGCTGGCCGGCTACGTGCTCATTGCGCACTTCGGGACGATGGACGAGCTCGTGGAGCTGTGGGTCGCGCCCTCACGCGCGGGGCGCGGGATCGACCGGGAGTTGCTCGAGCGCGCGTGGCCCGAGTCGCCCTCCAAGGAGCTGGGGCGGGTGGTGGTGTCCGTCGGACTGCCGGCCGATCTCACGCTGTTCACCGACTTCGGCGTGATGCCGGTGAGCGGCCACTGGCACATGCGCCACTGCGTGGAGCAGTACCTGGAGCAGCGCGCCCAGGAGGTCGATGCCGCCGAGCCCGACGTGCACGGGCTCACTCCGGACCGCGCGGTGGAGGAGTGGAAGCGCCTCGAGCCGGAGGCGATAGGCCACGAGCGGCCACTGCTGCACGAGTTCTTCGGCCGCACGAGGAGCTGCCTGGCGACGATGGACGCGGAGAGCGGTCACGCCAAGGGGCTCTGTTGGGTGAGCTCGGAGGGCGAGATCGGCCCGGCGGTCGGAGAGTCCGCCGAGGACCTCGTTCCGGTGCTGCTAGCGGCCTTCGACCGCGTGGCGAAGCTCCAGGAGCCCGAGACGATCGCCGTCTTCTGCGCGACCGACTCGTGGTGGCTGCTCGACCGCCTGCGCCGGCTCGGCTTCACCGTGCAGTGGCCAGCCTGGATCATGTCGTCGGTGCCGCTCCCGGGCCTCGACCGCTATGTGCCGACCCGCCCACCGCGGGTGCTCTAGCGCCTCCTACAATTGAGGTATGGGACAACTGGCCTCGGATGCAGCCCGAAAGCTGCTCGCCGTAGCGGTACTGATCGTCGCGGCGTATGTCCTGTTCAAGCTCGTGCTCGGTTTCGTGGCGGCGGTCGCATGGATCGTGATCGCAGTGATTGCCGTCGCCGCGGTGTTCTGGGCCGTGCGCGTGCTCTGAGCAAGTGACCTTCATCTTCATCGCCTTCGTCTTCGGCCTCGCGACCGGAGCCATCGGGCGCATGAAGGGAAGCTCGTTCTTCATCTGGTTCCTGGTCGGCCTCGCGCTGCCGGGAATCGGCATCTTCGCGGCGCTCCTCTACCGCTATGAGCAGGACGACCCGCTGCGCCAGTGCCCGGAGTGCGGCAACGTCGTGCCGATCTCGGATCAGGTCTGCATGCGCTGCGGAGCCGACTTGCACTTCCCAGAGGCGGCAGGAAACGCCCTGTGAGCGCGAAAAAGCGCTTGTTAGACTGACTTTCTCTTTCTGGCTGCCCGGCCAGTAGCTCTATCCCGAAAGGACCTGCGCCGTCATGCGAGCCGTCGACGCCATCATGGAATGCCTCAAGGCCGAGGGCGTTGACCATGTATTCGGCATCCCGGGGGGCGCGAACCTGCCCACGTACGACGCGCTCTACGACGCGGGCCTGCGCCACGTGCAGTGCCGTCACGAGCAGGGCGCCGGCCACGCGGCCGAGGGCTATGCGAAGGCGTCCGGCAAGGTCGGGGTGGCGCTCGCCACGAGCGGCCCCGGCGCGACGAACCTCGTCACCGCCATCGCCGACGCGGTGATGGACAGCGTGCCGACCGTGTTCCTCACCGGCCAGGTGCGCACCGACCTGATCGGCACCGACGGCTTCCAGGAGGCCGACATCTCCGGCATCACGATGCCGATCGTGAAGCACTCGATCCTGATTCAGGACCCACGTCAGATCCCGACCGCGATCCACGAGGCCTTCCACGTGGCGCGCAGCGGGCGGCCCGGCCCGGTCCTGGTGGACATCCCGCAGGACCTCTCGCGCGCCGACATCCCATACGAGCCGGTGGACAACGTGCACCTGCCGGGCTACCAGCCGACGACCGAGGGCAACCTCAAGCAGATCCGCCTTGCGGCCAAGGCCCTGGCCAACGCGCGCCGACCCGTGATCTACGGCGGTGGCGGGATCGTGAACGCGAACGCCTCCAAGGAGTTCCGCGAGCTGTGCGGCTCCGACCGCTTCCCGGTGACGTGCACGCTGATGGGGCTGGGCGCGTTTCCGGCCGACGACGGTCAGTGGCTCGGCATGCCCGGCATGCACGGCACCCGCACGGCGAACTATTCGATGGACGAGGCGGACCTGATCGTGGCGATCGGCGCCCGCTTCGACGACCGCGTGACCGGCAAGCTGTCCGAGTTCGCGCCGCGGGCGAAGTTCATCCACATCGACGTCGACCCGGCCGAGATCTCGAAGAACGTGCCGGCGCACATCCCGATCGTCGGCGACGCGAAGCACATCCTTCCCAAGCTCACAGCCGAGTACCGGGCGCTCGGCGCGGACCCGTCGCGCCTCGAGGGCTGGTGGCAGCGCATCAAGGGCTGGCAGGACAAGTACCCGCTCGGCTACGAGCAGACCGCGGACGGCGAGATCAAGCCGCAGTACATGGTCCAGGCCATGTACGAGGCCACCGACGGCCAGGCGATCGTGACCTCCGACGTGGGCCAGCACCAGATGTGGGCGGCCCAGTACTACGGCTTCACGCGCCCGCGCCAGTGGATCAACTCCGGCGGCCTCGGGACGATGGGCTTCGGCCTTCCCTCGGCCATGGGCGCCAAGGTGGCATGCCCGGACGACGAAGTGGTCTGCCTGGCCGGCGACGGCTCGCTGATCATGAACATCCAGGAGCTGGCCACCTGCGTCGACGAGAGCATCCCGGTGAAGATCTTCCTGATGAACAACGGCCACCTCGGCATGGTGCGCCAATGGCAGGAGCTGTTCTGGGACCGCCGCTACTCGTCGGTGAAGATGGGCGCGAGCCCGGACTGGGTGAAGCTCGCAGAGGCGTTCGGCGCCAAGGGCATGCTGATCAGCGACAAGAACGAGCTGGTGGGCGGCTTCAAGGAGGCGCTCGCCGAGGAGGGCCCCGTGCTCGTGGACGTGCGCGTGACCCCCGAGGAGAACTGTTACCCGATGATCCCCGCGGGGCAGGCCGCGCGGGACATGGTGGGCTGAGCGATGGGTGAGCCAGGCACGAAGGAGGTCCTCAACCTCGAGGACCTGCAGGTGAGCGGAGGGATCCGCACCGGCCGCAAGCACATCCTCTCGATCCTCGTGGAGAACAAGCCCGGCGTGCTCGCGCGCATCGCCGGCCTGTTCGCGCGCCGCGGCTTCAACATCGACTCGCTGGCCGTGGGCGCCACCGACGACACCTCGATCTCCCGGATCACTTTGACGGTGGATGGCGCGGCCCACCCGATCGACCAGGTGACCAAGCAGCTCCACAAGCTTGTCCACGTGATCAAGATCCGCGACCTCGAGCCCGAGGAGACGGTGGCCCGCGAGCTGGCGCTGTTCAAGATCTCGTGCCAGGACGGAGACGCGCGCGCCCAGGTGATGCAGTTCACTGAGATCTTCCGCGGCAAGACCGTCGACGTCTCGAAACGCAGCGTGACCGTGGAGATCACGGGCACCGAGGACAAGATCCAGGCGTTCGAGGGCATGGTCCGCCCGTTCGGCCTGATCGAGCTGATCCGCACCGGCGAGATCGCAGTGGCCCGCGGCCGTAGCATCACCTGATGGGGACGTGGAGCCATCTAGTACCGCATACGGGGACTAGATGGACTCACACCCCTGATTTTGCCCTCACGGAAGCGGCTGTCGAGCGGCTGGGCGGGCGTGTAGGCGCGGCCGCGGAACGGGCGCGCCGGGCCGGAAGGCCGGTGCTCGCGGCGATCACGGTGCCCATCCCCGCCGAGCTCGACCTCAGTGCCGCCGTTCTGAGGGCCCGGCGGGCCGATGATCGATTTGGGTGTCTGGAGCAGCCCGACCGTGACGGCTTTGCGCTCGCGGCGCTCGGCCAGGCCGCGACGCTCGAGGCGCGCGGGCCCGGGCGCTTCGCGGAGGTGGCCGTGCGGGCGCGCGAGCTCGGCAGGTCGGCGCTGACCGACGACCCAGCCAAGGATCCAAGCCGGCCGCCGGCGGCGGGACCCGCGTTCGTGGGGGGCTTCGCCTTCGCGCACGATGGTGGGGCGTCGCCTGAGTGGGCGAGCCTGCCGCCGGCGAGCCTCGTGCTGCCGGAGATCTGCCTCGCACGGCAGGGTGGCGAGGCCCGGATGACCCTCAATGCCGTCGTTCAGCCGGACGACGACGCGGAGGCAGTCGTGGCGCGCCAGCTCGGCCGGGTCGGCGAGCTCGCGCCGGCCGGGATGCCGCTGCTCGACCCGGACCCCGTGGAGCGCACGCGCGTGGCGAGCGCAGCCCCGCCCGCCCACTACGAGCAGGCGGTGGAGCGAGCGGTGGAGCGGATCCGTGCGGGTGAGCTCGAGAAGGTCGTCCTCGCGCGCGAGGTTCGCGCGCACGCTCCCGCGGCCCACGACCCGGCAGCGGTGTTCGGGGCACTGCGGGAGCTGTTTCCCGCTTGCTACTGCTGGTGCGTGGGCACGCCCGAGGCGGCCTTCCTGGGCGCCAGCCCCGAGCTGCTCGTGCGCCGCGACGGCCAGCGCGCCCAGACCGTCGCGCTCGCAGGCACCACGCGCCGCAGCGCCGACCCGTCGGTGGACGACCACCTGGGCGAGCAGCTCCTCCAGAGCACGAAGGACCGCGAGGAGCAGGCAATCGTCGCGCGGCGGATCGAACGGACGCTCGACCCCGTGAGCCTGTGGGTGGCCGCGGCGGAGCAGCCGGTGCTCGTGAAGGTCCACAACGTCCAGCACCTGGCCACCCCGATCCGCGCGCAGCTCGCCGATCCCGTTCCGGCCGTGGAGCTGGCCGGCATGCTGTTGCCCACTCCGGCCGTGGGCGGCGAGCCCCGGGAAGCGGCGCTGCCGCTGATTCCGGCGCTCGAAGGACTCGACCGAGGCTGGTACGCCGGCGCTGTGGGCTGGACCGATTTGGCCGAGGACGGCGAGTTCTGCGTGGCGCTCCGCTGCGCGCTCCTGAGGGGCCCCGTGGCGCACCTCTACTCCGGTTGCGGCATCGTACGCGACTCCGTTCCCGCCGAGGAGCTGGCCGAGACCGAGATCAAGCTCCAGGCGCTGCTGCCGCTGCTTTCCTAGCTCTGGCGCGCCTTCCCGTGTGTGAGGGCCCCCTCGACTGGGGTAAGTGAACCGAATGAGCGCAGCTGGGGCCGGACTGCGCGCGGTAGGGGGTCCGGACTCTAAAAAGCGAGCCCTAGCGGCAGCACTGGTCCTCCTGGCCGTAATAGCCGTCGCTGTCCTGCTGTTCCGGGGCGACGGCGGCTACCGCGTGACCGCGGAGTTCGTGAACGCCGGCCAGCTCGTGAAGGGCAACGAGGTGAAGGCCGGCGGCGTCACGGTCGGCAGCGTCAAGGACATCGACGTGACCCAGGACGGGCGGGCGGAGGTCACGCTCGGGATCGACGACGACGACTACCAGCCGCTGCGCCGCGGTACCCGCGTGATGATCAAGCAGGCGTCGCTGTCCGGCATCGCGAACCGCTACGTGGACCTCCAGCTGGGCCCGGCGAACGGCGACGAGATCGACGACGGCGGTGTGATCGGCTCGGACCAGACCGCCACGGCCGTCGAGCTGGACGAGATCTTCGACCTCTTCGACGAGGGCACCCGCACCGGCCTCCAGGACTTCTTCAAAGGCTCGGGCGAGATGCTCCGTGGCCGCGGCAAGGAGCTGCGCCGGGGCGTCCACTACCTGAACCCGGCGTTCAGCACCGGCAGCCGCCTGTTTGCGGAGCTCACCCGCGACGAGGAGCTGCTGAAGAAGTTCCTGGTGGACTCGGGGACCCTCGTCAACGCGCTCGCCGACCGCCGCGACGACCTGACCGGCGTCGTGGGGAACCTGAACGCGACCTTCGGAGCGCTCGGCCGCCAGCAGGACGCCCTCGCCGAGTCGGTGGAGCGCCTCCCGCCGTTCATGCGGCGCGCCAACACGACCTTCGTGAACCTGCGCTCGGCGCTCGACGACGTGGATCCGCTCGTGGACGCGTCGAAGCCTGCCGTGAAGCGCCTGGGCCCGTTCCTCGACCAGGCGCGCCTGTTCGTGCGCGACGGCGAGCCCACGATCCGCGACCTCTCCCGCACGATCGGGCGCGCGGGACCCGACAACGACCTGATCGAGCTGATCAGGAGTTTCCCGCCGCTCGCCGAGGCGGCGATGGACACGCGGCGAGTGAACGGTGCCGATCGCCGCGGGGCGTTCCCGGAGACCACGGACGCGCTCAACGCGGCCGCACCCACGATTGCCTTCGGCCGCCCCTACACGCCGGACTTCGTCGGCTGGATGGACGACTTCTCAACCACCGGTGGCTACGACGCCAACGGCGGCTACTCACGCGCCTGGATCAACTTCTCCGAGATCCTCTACGGAGCGGGGCCGAAGCTGAAGCAGTTCCGCCGCTGCCCCGGGGCGAACGAGCTCCCGGCCGCCGACGGCAGCAACGTCTTCTCGGCTGAGCAGGCCGCCGAGCTGGACTGCGACCCGAACCAGCGGACGGTGGGACCGTGAAGCGGGTCGCGGCCATCGTGCTCCTGCTCGCGCTCGTCTGCGGGGCGGCGCTGACGCTGGGCGCCAAGGACGAGGAGGACAGCGGCGGCAAGACCTACGAGCTGCTCTTCGACAACGCCTTCGGGCTCACCGAGGGCGGCGACTTCAAGGTCGCCGGCGTGCGGGCCGGCCAGACGAAGACCTTCAAGGTCACGAAGGTGGACGGCCGCCCGCTGGCACTGGTGGAGGCCGAGGTGACCGAGCCGGGTCTCGCCGACCTGCGCAAGGACGCGCGCTGCGAGATCCGTCCGCAGTCGCTGATCGGCGAGTACTTCGTGGACTGCCAGCCCGGCGCCTACGACGAGCGGCTGCCGGACGGCGGCCGCCTGCCGGTCGAGCAGACCAGCTCCACGATCGCGATCGACCTCGTGAACGACGTCATGCGCCGGCCCTACCAGGAGCGCCTGCGGCTGATCGTCGGCGAGCTGGGCGCGGGCCTCGCCGGGCGCCCGGACGACCTCAGCCAGGTGCTGCGCCGCGCGCACCCGGCGCTGCGTGAGACGAGCGAGACGCTCGAGATCCTGGGCCGCCAGACCGACACGATCGAGAAGTTCATCGGGGACGCCCATACGGTGGTCGGCGCGCTGGAGGACCGCAAGGAGGACGTGAGCCGGTTCGTGCGCGAGGCGGGCGAGACCGCGGAGATCTCGGCGTCGCGGCGCCAGCAGCTGGGGGAGAGCTTCAGGCGGCTGCCGGCTTTCCTCACCGAGCTCGAGCCCTACATGGGCCGCCTCGGGGACCTCACCGAGGCGCAGACCCCCGTGCTGCGCGACCTCCAGTCCGCGTCGGGCGAGCTCGACACGTTCCTGACGCGGCTGCGGCCGTTCACGGCCGAGGGGCTGCCCGCGTTCAACGCGCTGGGGGAGGCCTCGGTGGTCGGGCGCCGCGCCGTCCGCAAGACCGACGAGGAGGTGCGCGAGCTGCGCCGCCTGGCCAAGGACGCCCCCGGCTTCGCGAAGCCGCTGCGCCAGCTCCTCGAGACGATCGACGACCGCAAGCGCGGAGTCGAGCCGGACAGCCGCGCCGCCGCCAGCGGCCCGCCGGCCGGCGACAAGACCCACACCACCTCGGGGGGCGCCGGCTTCACCGGCATGGAGGCGATCTGGAACTTCTTCTACTGGCAGACGCTGTCCACGAACGCGCTCGACGACGTCGGCCACGTTCTGCGCCTCACGGCCCTCGTGACCCAGTGCTCGACCTACCAGGTGAAGCCGGACGAGGCGACCATCGAGAAGTGCAACCAGTTCCTCGGCCCGACGCAGCCCGGCGTGACGACGCCGGATCCGACCGCGGGCTCCGCCGCGGCAAGCGCCGCCCGTGCTGCGCCCGCCGCGCCCGCCGCTTCGGCCGCCTCGCCCGCGGCGCCGGCGCCCGGCACATCTGAGACAGACGCTGCCCTCGACTTCCTGCTCGGCCAATGAGGCGCGGGACTCGACAGCTCGGCGCGAGCCCCGTCCTGATCGGTGCGGTGACCGTGATGGTCGCGATCGTCGCCGTGTTCATCTCGTATCAGGCGAACAACGGCCTCCCGTTCGTGCCCACCTACCAGCTCAAGGCCGAGATGCCGAACGGCGCCAAGCTCGTGAAGGGCAACGAGGTCCGCGCGGGCGGCTTCCGCGTTGGGATCGTGCAGGAGATCAAGAGCGCACGCCGCGAGGTGAACGGCGAGGAGCGCGCGATAGCCGTGCTCGACCTCAAGCTCGACAAGAGCATCGAGCGGCTGTCGGTGGACTCGACCCTGTCGGTGCGCCCCCGCTCCGCGCTGGGCCTCAAGTACGTCGAGCTGATCCCGGGCCGCGCGAAGCGCACCTTCCAGGACGGCGACACGATCCCGTTGAAGAACGCCAGCGAGAACGCTCCGGAGCTCGAGGACGTGCTCTCGACATTCGAGCCGGAGACCCGCAACGACGCCCGCAACTCGCTCGAGGGCTTCGGGGACTCGATCGCCGGGCGCGGCCCTGCGGTCAACACGACGATCCGGGAGCTCGAGCCCTTCACGCGCTACCTGCTGCCGGTGATGCGCAACCTCTCGGATCCGAAGACCGAGCTGCGCAACTTCTTCCCCGGGCTCGGAGCCGCCGCCGCCCAGGCCGCTCCGGTTGCCGAGGTCCAGGCCCGCTGGTTCGGCGAGATGGCCACCACCTTCGCGGCCATCGGGCGCGATCCCGAGGCGCTGCGGGGAACGATCGAGGAGAGCCCGCCCACGCTCCAGGCCGCGACGGAGTCGTTCCGGGTCCAGACGCCCTTCCTCGCGCGCTTCGCCGCGGTGTCGCGCGACCTTCAGCCGGGGGCGGCCCAGCTGCCGCGCACGCTCCCGCTCGTGAACGACGCGCTCCAGGCGGGCGTGCCGGCGTTCCGCCAGACGCCCGAGCTGGGCGAGGACCTCGAGCAGCTGTTCGTGGCGGCGGAGGACCTGGGCGACAACCCGAACACGCTGCTCGGCCTGCGTGACCTACGCACGGGCGTGCAGGTGGCGCGCCCGGCACTCGAGTTCGTGGCGCCGTACCAGACGGTCTGCAACTTCCTCGTCTACTTCTTCAACCCGCTCGGCACGCACCAGTCGGCCGCGGTCGCCGGCGGTACCACCGAGCGGATCCTCGCCAAGCTGGTGGACACCAACCAGGAGAACTCGCTCGGCTCCACGGAGTCCACCAAGCCGGTGGACGGGGATCCGAACGCGACGCCGCACCAGCAGTCGCTCCACACGCAGTACGGCGGTCCAGCAATCGACGCGAGGGGGCGCGCGGACTGCCAGGGGGGTCAGACCGGCTACCCGAACAGCCTGTCACGCGGCGACCGCTGGAACGCCCAACACATCGTCGTCGACGGCGACACCCCCGGCCTGGCGGGCGGCACCTTCAAGGCACGCCAGCTCGGCATCGACCACCTGGAGGAAGTGCCGTGAGCGCCTTCAAGGCCGGCATCCTCGCGATCACGACGCTCGCCCTGCTCGCCTACTTCGGCTTCTCGAAGGCGAACCCGTTCGCAAACCCGTACGAGCTGAAGGCGATGTTCCGCGACGTGGAGAGCCTGAAGCCGCGCTCTCCCGTGCGGATCGCGGGCGTCGAGGTCGGCAAGGTCACGAAGGTCGAGCCGAAGGACGGCGGCGGTGCGGCCGAGGTGACGATGGAGCTGAAGAACGACGCGCTCCCGATTCGCGAGGACGCGCGGCTCCAGATTCGCTCGCGCATCTTCCTCGAGGGCAACTTCTTCGTCGACATCCAGCCGGGCTCGCCGTCGAGCGACGAGCTCGAGGACGGCTCGACCGTGCCGATCACGCGGACGGCCGCGACCGTGACGTTGCCGGACATCCTCGACACGCTCGATTCCGATGTGCGAACCGACCTCCAGAGCTTCCTGTACGAGTACGGCACGGTGGCGCTCGAGGGCGGTGGCGCGAAGGCGTTCAACCGCGCGATTCCGTCCTTCCAGCCGGCCTACCGCTACGGCGCGCTCACCAACGATGCCCTGCTGGGCGTGGATCCCGACCGCGACGTCCAGCGGCTGCTGAAGGGCCAGCAGAAGGCGTTCGCAGCCCTGGGCGACAACCCGCAGGCGCTCAAGGAGCTCGTGACCGACCTGAACACGACCGCCGGCGCGATCGCGAGGAACGACGAGGCGCTCGAGGCGGCGGTCCCGGCGCTTCGGGACACGCTGCGGGTGGGCTCCCCGGCCCTGGCCGAGCTGAACGCCGCACTCCCGACCCTGCGGACGTTCTCGCGCGAGGCCCTGCCGGGAGTGCGCTCCTCGGTGCCGGCACTCGCGGCCGCAACCCCCTGGTTCGAGCAGGCCCGCGGGCTCGTCCAGCAGAGCGAGCTGAAGGGGCTGGCGGCCGACCTGCGCCAAGCCGTGCCGAACCTCGTACGACTGAACACGCGCCTGGTGCCGTTCCTGGCGCAGCTGCGCGCCCTGTCCTCGTGCACGAACAACGTGCTGGTGCCGTTCGCGGAGTCGGAGATTCCGAGCCTCGAGGAGGGCAACTCGGGTCACCAGGTGCGCAAGCAGATCAACCGCAGCTTCGTGGGCCTGGCGGGCGAGAGCCGCGTGAACGACGCGAACACGCCGGTGTTCCACATCCAGGGCGTGAACCCGTTCAAGCTGGCCACGGGCAAGATCGAGCCAGCGGCGCCGCCCGACGCGAACATGCCGCCGCCGCACCGTCCAGACGTGCCCTGTGAGACCCAGGAGCCGCCGAACCTGAATGCCCCGGGTGGCGACGCCACGCTCTACGGAGGCGGCCCATGATGTTCGCCATCCGCAAGCACTGGCGGGACTTCCTCGCCATCGCGGGCCTCGCGGTCATCGGCCTGGCGATCGGGGTCTACATCCTGACCCAGCAGGGCCTGCGCTTCCCGCTGGTCCAGGAGAAGCCGAAGCAGGTGAAGATCGAGCTGGCGAACGCCCAGGCCGTGCAGCCGGGTCAGGGCCAGACGGTCCGCGTGGCGGGTGTCGAGGTCGGCCGGATCGCCGACGTGCAGCTCGAGGACGGCGTGGCCGTGGTCACGCTCGACATCGAGAAGGAGTATGAGAACCTCATCCGGCGCGACGCGAGCGTGCTGCTGCGGCCGAAGACCGCGCTGAAGGACATGTTCCTGGAAGTGAGCCCGGGGACCGGGAAGGCGCTGCCCGAGGGCGGGCGGATCAGCGTCGCGAACTCGCTGCCCGACATCGATCCGGACGAGGTCTACTCGGCGCTCGACGCGGACACGCGGCCTTACCTGAAGCTGCTGGTGTCCGGGGCCGGGAAGGGGCTGCGCGGGCGCGGCGACGACCTGCGCGAGGTGTTCCGCCGGCTCGAGCCGATTCACCGCGACCTCGCCCGCGTGACCCGGGCCAGCGCCCGCCGCCGCGGCGCGCTGAAGGAGCTGATCTACGACTACGGCCTGCTGATGACCGAGGTCGGCAACCACCCGCAGGACCTGCGCCGGCTCGTGACCGCCTCGCGCACCGTGTTCGACGCCCTCGCGAACGAGGATGACGCGATCTCGGCGTCCGTCGCGCAGCTCCCCGCCTCGCTGCGCGCCTCCGAGAGCGCGCTGGGGAAGGTGCGCGAGTTCGCTCCGGTGCTGCGCTCCTCGCTGGAATCGCTGCGCGAGCCGATCCGCAAGCTCCCCGCCACGAACGAGGCGGTGATTCCGTTCCTGCGCGAGACCCAGCCGGTGATCCGCGACGAGATCCGGCCGTTCGTGCGCGCCGCCCGCCCCTGGACTGACGACCTCCGCCTGGCGGCCCGCGACACGGCGAAGGCCATGCCCGACCTGCGGGACTCGTTCGGCGAGCTCAACCGCTTCTTCAACATCGGCGCGTTCAACCCGGGTGGCGCCGAGAGTCTCGACGGGAAGTCGATCTCGCAGCAGCGCCAGCGCCAGGAGGGCTACCTCTACTGGCTCGCGTGGGTCTCGCAGAACGGCAGCTCGCTGTTCTCGAGCGCCGACGGCCAGGGTCCGTGGCGCCGAGTCACCATCTGCGGCGTCCCGGCGGCGGCCCTCACGGGGATCGTGCAGGGCGTGCTCGGCGACGTGGGCGAGCACAACCCGGAGCTCGCCGACCTGCTCACGACCCCGGGTCCGGGCGGCAACAGCGCCGTGGACCAGCTGCTGGCCACCCAGTTCGGCTCCTGCAACTTCAACGCTCTGCCCTCGACGCCGCCTCCGGGCAGCGGCGGCGGCACCCCGCTCCTGCCGCTGCCCTCGGTCCCCCCGCTTCTGCCATGAACAAGAACCCACCCAGCCTCGGACGCATCGCCGCCATGGTCGGGTTCACCCTGTCCGTGGCCGCGCTCCTGATGTTCCTCTGGACCGCCTTCGGCGGGACACTGCCGCTGCGGCCCGAGGGCTACCGCTTCAAGGCGAACTTCCCGGAGGCCTCGCTGCTGGTGAAGGAGGCGGACGTCCGGATGGCGGGCGTGAACATCGGCAAGGTCAAGAAGAAGGAGCTCGGCAAGGGCGGCCGCACCACGCTCGTCGAAATGGAGATCGACGACCGCTTCGCGCCGATTGGCCGCGACGCACGCGCGATCCTGCGCCAGAAGAGCCTCCTTGGCGAGACCTACGTGGAGATCACTCCGGGGAGCCCTGCCGGCGAGCAGCTCGACGACGACGGCATGCTGGCACGGGCGAACGTGGACGACACGGTCGAGCTCGACGAGGTCTTCCGCGTGTTCGATCCCAAGACCCGTGACGCCTTCCAGCAGTGGCTGCACGAGGCGGGCATCGTCACGTCCGGGCGCTGGGCGCGCGACTTCAACGACTCGCTCGGCAACGCGGCCCCGTTCTTCGAGGGCGGCGCCGACCTGCTGAAGCCGCTCGGCGAGCAGGAGGTGGCGCTGCGGCAGGTGTTCCGGGACACGGGCCGGGTCTTCACCGCGATCTCCCGCGAGGATGGCCAGCTGCGCGGCCTGATCACTGGCGGCGACGCTACGTTCGGGGCGCTCGCGTCACGCGACGACGCGCTCGCCGAGACCTTTGCGGTGTTCCCGACCTTCCTGCGAGAGACGCGCACCACCGTGCGCCGCCTCGAGGACTTCGCGCGCAACACCGACCCGATCGTGCGCGACCTGCGCGAGCCGGCGCAGAACCTCGCGCCGACCCTGCGTGACCTGGGCGACCTCTCGCCCGACCTCGAGAAGCTCTTCAAGGACATCGACCCGCTGGTGCGGGCGTCGAACAGCGGCGTGCCGGCGGCGGAGCGCTTCCTGAAGGGCGCCGAGCCGGTGCTCGAGGCGACCCACGTCTTCATGCCCGAGCTGAACCCGATCCTGTCCTACCTCGGGTTCGCGCGCGGGCAGCTGGCGCAGTTCATCACCGTCGGCGGCGCGGCGCTGGCCGGGAACGGCGAGGGTGGCTACATGGGCAGCGGGGGCGTGGAGCACTACCTCCCGCAGATCGCGATCATCGACGGCCGCTCGTTCCAGCGTCGTCCGGACCGCCCGGACTGGGAGCGGGGCAATGCCTACATCGCTCCGAACGCCTACGAGCGCGCGACGCCGCTCGGCGTGATCGAGAGCTTCGACTGCAAGCCGAACGGCGGCGAGCAGCGTGACCCGGAGGGCGACGGCGAGGAGGCCGAGCCGCCGTGCTTCGAGGCGCCGCCACTGCTCTGGGGCAACACGAAGTACCCGCGCCTGCGCCGCGGCGTGGCGCCGCTCGTACCGGCCGCGAAGGGCCGCGAGGGCCGCGAACCCGCCACTCCATAGGGGTTTCCAGCGGCCCTCTGCGGGTATCAGCAGCGCATGTTCGAGAGGTTCAGAAATAGATCAGATGGCGACGACTACGTCGACGATCGCGGGGGCGTCGCCACAGCCACCCGGCGCGACACAGACGGCGATGGCGTTGCCGATGACGGCGAGCGCGGAACCGTCGTCAGAGACCGTCCTGCGGCGGGCGCACCGGCCACTCGCGGGACCGTGCGCGACGTGCGGGAACGCCAGCGTGCCGAATACGGCGGCCTCAACTGGGGTGCCGCGTTCTTCGGCTGGCTGGTTGCGGTCGGCATCGCCGCGATCCTGCTCGGGCTGCTGAGCGCGGCCGGGACCGCATTCGGTCTAAGCGAGGTCAGCGAGTCCGAGGCGAACTCGAACGCGGAGACGATCGGAATCGTCGGCGGCATCCTGCTGATCGCGGTGCTCGTGATCGCGTACTACTGCGGTGGCTACGTGAGCGGGCGCATGTCGCGCTTCGACGGCGGACGCCAGGGCTTCGGCACCTGGGCGATCGGCCTCGCGGTGACGATCGTCCTCGCGGTCGCGGGTGCGCTGTTCGGCTCGGAGTACAACATCTTCGAGCGCCTGAACCTGCCGCGTATCCCGATCGACGAGGGTTCGCTGACCGCCGGCGCAGCGATTGCGCTTGCCGCGGTCGTGATCCTGACCCTGCTCGGCGCGATGGGCGGCGGCAAGGCCGGCGAGCGCTACCACCGCAAGATCGACCGGTTCGGCTACAGCGACTGAGCCACACGCTCCACCAGTTCACGGTGGAGCTCCACATTCTGGCGGCGGTCGGTCCGGATCTCCCTGAGTCCGGGCCAGAGCGCGGCCAGGTCGACGGCGTCTGACGGCGTCGCGATGTGAGTCTCATAGGCGGCGGGATCGGCGTGCTCGGCCACGGGCAGGAAGTCGAAGATCCCGCCGCCGCCGTTGTTCAGGCAGA
>Ga0126306_10000478_pt1 | contig 18508 bp, 16 predicted proteins | sample Plot27_FD_92592 | JGI IMG/M metagenome (GOLD analysis project Ga0126306, IMG submission 92592) | Serpentine soil microbial communities from UC McLaughlin Reserve, CA, USA - Plot27 | ecosystem: Environmental > Terrestrial > Soil > Grasslands | place: USA: UC McLaughlin Reserve, Lake County...
AGCTGAGCGACGACGACTGGCGCAAGACCAACCCGCGCTTCACCGAGGGCAACTTCGAGAAGAACCTCCGCATCGTCGACGAGGTCCAGGCCATCGCCTCCAAGGTCGCCGCCACACCGGCGCAGGTCGCGTTGGCCTGGCTGCTCGCGCAGGGCGACGACATCGCCCCGATCCCCGGCACCAAGCGGGTCTCCCGCGTCGAGGAGAACACGGCCGCCGACGGCATCGAGCTGAGCGCCGATCAGATCCAACGGCTCAACGATCTCACGCCGGCCGCCGGCGAGCGCCACGACGAGACCAGCATGGCCGCAGTCGACCGCTGACCCCCACATGCCTGGTGCGTGATGCCGCGCTTGCTGTGGCACACGTCCCGGGCGCCGATCACCCAACGGGAACCGGACCGCCGCTCCGCTGACACGTGTCTCCGGCGGACTCGAACCAGGGACACCACGACTACCAAGGAATCATGGTGTCTTCGTTTCGAGCGGCCACAAGACTGCACGGCGTCTTCACACCGCGCGTCCGCCAGTCCAGGAGCTGCAAGGGATTGTCGTCGCTTCAGCCGGCCATCCCCTTTTCATCCCCTTTTGACGATGCCGTCCGATACGCCGGAAAAAGCGCGATCCGCAGTCATCGGACAATTCGGGCGATGGCGAGACCCGGACTCGAACCGGGGACACCACGATTTTCAGTCGTTACGTCCTGGGCGTCGAGACCGGCGAAATCCGTGGAAAACAAGCGGTTCTCATGTGGCGGGCCACCGTCGCGGAAGTTCGCAGTTTGCGGGCTTTCCTACGCAGTTCAGGGGATGGACGGCGATTCATCCCATTTTTATGGCGCCGGTAGAGCTACGGACGGCGTGCGACGCCCAGGATGTGCGGGATCTTGGGGATGATCGGGCTTGGGCTGAACGGGAATCGTTCGCAGCGCTCGACCGTGAAGCCGGCGGCCTCGATTGCCGCGAGGGTGTCGCGCGTCGGGTGACAGCCGCCCCCGATCGTCGGCCAGATCCGCGAGCGGTCGGCGATCTCGAGCACGGCGCGCAGCGGCTGGCGGTCCGCGTGGACGTGTTCGTAGAACCGCAGCTCGCCACCGGGTCGGATCACGCGCCATGCCTCGGCGAGCGCCGCGGCCTGATCGGGGACCGTGCAGAGGACGAGCGATGCCAGCACGGCATCGACGCTTTCGTCGTCGAGCGGCAGCGCCTCGGCGGTGCCTGGCACGACGCGCACGGGTACCTCGACGCCGCGCGCGGCTTCCTCGGCCTGCTCGCGGAAGCGGGGCTCGGGCTCGACGGCGATCACCTCGGTCACCGTCGTCGGGTAGAGCGCGAAGTTCGCGCCGTCGCCGGGGCCGAGTTCCACGACGCGGCCTGTGAGCCCGTCGAGCGCTCGGCGGCGATGCTCGCTCTCGCCGCGCTTGAGCGCGCTGCGGCGGTTGCGGCGATAGAAGCGAACGAAGAACGGATTGCTGATGTCGTTGGGGTTCGAAGTGGTCACGGATGTCGCGCTCAGCGCTCGAGGAGCGGCCGCCAGGTCCGGCCGCCATCTGTGGAGGACAGCACAACCGAGTCGTGGCGGGCGGCGAGCAGTTCGTCGTCGACGCCTTCGACGGCGGCCGGCGGGCCGTCGAGGTCGCTGACCTCGGCCCAGGTGGCGCCGGGCTGTTCGGCCCGCCGCACGGTCCCCTCGAGGTCGATCGCGACCAGGCCGAGATCCTGTGTCCATGTGACCAGGCCACCGGGAACCGACAGCGGCCGCCATCGAGAGCCGCCGTCGCGGGAGACGTAGCCGCGCTCCTCGCCGAGCGCCACGATGTGCCGGCGGTCTGCCGGGTCGATCGCGAGGCTCAGCAGCGCAGCGGCTCCGGCGGGACAGGCAGGTCCAGCTGCGTCCGCCGTCTTCGCTGCGCAGGATGCGCGTGAGTCGAAGTCGCTGCCGAACCCGTACACGGTCCGCCCGGAGGCTTCCAGCACGTGAAAGGCCGTCTATCCGCGCAGCGATCATCAACCCGGACAAGCTCGCGCGCCTCGGCTCCGCTGTCGCCGCTGGCCACGTGCGCTCCCGACCAGGGATGACGCGCGGGCTCACTCGCTGCGGTTGAACTGCCAGATCGCGATGGTCAGCATCGCCAGCCCGAGCAGCAGCACGATCCCGGCCTCGACGGCCCACGGCAGGTGCCAGCCCCACCAGGTGACGCCCGGGTCCAGCGTCTGCCCCGCGGCCTCGGAGACGTCGAGGTGGTTGAAGACCAGGCGGCGCATCGGGTCGACGGCGTACGTGAGCGGGTTGAGCCGGTTGAGCACTTCGAGCCAGGTCGGCAGTCCGGTGACCGGGTACAGCGCGCCGGAGAGGAAGAACATCGGCATCACGAGCATCTGCATCACGACCGTGAACGTCTCGATCTGCTTGACGCGGAACGCGACCATCCCGCCGAACGCCGTGATCGTGAACGCCAGCAGCAGCATCAGGCCGAACAGGCCGAGCAGCAGCACCGGGTCGTAGCGCACGTGGACCAGGCCGGCTAAGCAGCCGACCTTCCAGCGCTGGCCGGTTGAGGCCGGACGGTCGTGAGTCGAGTCATCCGGCGACGACGATCTCGAGGCGGCGGGGCCCGTGTACGCCCTCGACCCGGTTGAGCTCGATGTCGGACGTCGCCGACGGTCCGGAGATGAAGGTCACCGGGGACACTGGTCCGGCACCTGGTTGCAACGCCGCGATCGCGTCGGCGACTCCCGCGAGGATCAGGCGGGCGGGCACGACGCAGACGTGGAGGTCCGGCACGAGCGTGACGGCGCGCCGGCCCTGGCCGGGGCCGGCGTCGAGCACGATGGTGCCGGTCTCGGCGATCGCCGCCCCGCACGTGGTGATCACGCCGTCGGCGTTCGTGAGCATGTCGCGGTCGAGCGGCGCCCCCGCGAGATCGGGGAGCAGATCGACTTGCTCGGGCAGCCATGCTGCCCGCAGACCGTCCGGGATGAGCACGCGGACGGCGCCGTGCCGGGCGCCTGCCCGGGCGATCGCTCGCATGATCTCGCCGGGATCGTCCGGCACGCGCGCGACCTCCGCGCGATACTCGGCGGCCCGTTCGGCGAACAGATCGACGCTTCCCGGCACGGGCGTCGCCGCGGCGACGACGTCCGAGCGGCTCGGGTCGCCTGCGGGGACGTCGGCGAGCGCGGCGCGGATCCGGCTCAGGACCGTTTCGCGCGCGTTCATGCCGGTCCTCCGCGCTCGCGCCTCCACCAGTCGCGGAACGTCTCGCCTGCCGGCGCCGGGAGGTCGCGCGACCGCGTCCAGCCGCGCAGCGGACCCGGCAGCGAGCGTTCGACGCGACCGTCGCGGGAGAGCGGCCAGGCGCCGATTCGTGCGGCGCGCTGGGCGGCCTCGTAGCGGCGGCGACTATTGAAGGTGCGGGCCATCGCCTGCATCGCGAGGCGCTCCCCGGCCAGCTTCGCCTTCCAGCCGTCGCCCTTCGCTTCGCGGACGACGCGGCCGCGCAGGTGCACGAGCACCGACGGGATGTCGATCTTGACCGGGCAGGCCTCGTAGCAGGCACCGCACAGCGATGACGCCCACGGCAGCGTGGGCGCGATCGAGAGTCCCTGGAGCTGCGGGGTCAGGATCGCGCCGATCGGGCCCGGGTAGGTCGACTCGTAGGCATGGCCGCCGGTGCGCTCGTAGACCGGGCATACGTTCAGACAGGCCGAGCAGCGGATGCAGTGCAGCGCCTGGCGACCGATCTCGTCGGCGAGCACATCGGTCCGGCCGGCGTCGAGCAGCACGAGGTGGAACTCCTGCGGGCCGTCGCCCGGCGTCACCCCTGTCCAGAGCGACGTGTAGGGGTTCATCCGCTCGCCCGTCGAAGAGCGGGGAAGCAGTTCGAGCATGACTCCGAGGTCGGCGAAGCGCGGCAGCACCTTCTCGATGCCCATGACCGTTATCAGGACGCGGGGGAGCGTCGTGCACATCCGCCCGTTGCCCTCGGACTCGACGACGCACACGGTGCCGGTCTCGGCCACCGCGAAGTTCGCCCCGCTGATGCCGACGCCGACGCGCAGGAAGCGCTCGCGCAGGTGGCGCCGCGCCGCCTCGGCGAGCGCGGCGGGCTCGTCGGTCAGGTCCTCGGTACTCGATCGCGCTGATGCCCTCCCGGGCGAGCGCCTCGTTGAGGCCGATCTCGTCGGTGGTCAACGACTTGACCTTGATCGCCTCGGTCGAGCCGGCGGACCGCACGAGGCGGCGACGGTCGCGTTGGCCTCCGCGGCGTCACGCGCCCAGTGGACCGCGCCGCCGGCTGCGGTTACCGACGCTTCGAGCCGCTCGAGATGCACGTCGAGGTGGCGCAGCGCGTGCTCCTTGATCTGCTTTCCCGCCTCGCGCAGCTCCTCCCAGTCGCCGAGCTCGGAGACGGCCGCCTCACGCTTGGCGCGGATCGTCTGGGTGGCGATGCGGAGGTTGTGGCGCAGCTGGCTGTCGCCGAGCGCTTCGCGGGCCGCCTCGGGGAACGACCGATTCACGCGTGTGGATCCTCGGTGCCGGCGAGGATCTCGGCCGATGGACGGCGCGTGCTCCGGCTCGCTGGCGCGAGAGGCCACCGCCGATCTGCAGCAGGCACGAGTTGTCGAGCGCCGTGCAGACCTCCGCTCCCGTGTCGAGCACGTTGCGCAGCTTGTCGGCCAGCATGGCCGTCGACGTGTCGGCGTTCTTGACGGCGAACGTGCCGCCGAAGCCGCAGCAGGATGTCGCGTCCGGCAGCTCGACGAGGCGGATGCCGCGCACGTTGCGCAGCAGTCGCAGCGGCGCGTCGCCGACTTTGAGCAGGCGCAGCGCGTGGCACGTGGGGTGGTAGGTGACCCGGTGCGGGAAGTAGGCGCCGACGTCTTCGACTCCGAGCACGTCGACGAGGAACTGCGAGAGCTCGTGGACCTTCGGCTGGAGCGCGGCGACCTCGGAGCGAAGACCGGGGTCGCCGCTCATGTCGGCGAGCCGGCCGTACTGGTCGTGCACCATCGCGGCGCACGAGCCCGAGGGGTCACGACGGCGTCGACCGCCGCGTCGCCGAAGGCGCGGACGAAGCGGCGAAGGAGCGGGATCGCCTCCAGTTGATAGCCGGAGTTAGCGTGCATCTGCCCGCAGCAGGTCTGCTCGATCGGGAAAGACCTCGTGCCCCCACCGCTCGAGCACGCTGACCGTCGCCCGCCCCGTGTCGGGGAAGAGCGTGTCGTTGACGCAGGTGATGAACAGCGCGATCCGCATTCAGCGCGCATACGCCGCGGGGACACCGCCGTCGACGTTGAGCAGGTTGCCGGTGCTCTTGGCCGACCGCGCCGGCGACGCGAAGTGCAGCACCGCCTGGGCGATGTCGTCGGGGAAGATGTTGACCCGCAGCGTCGTGCGCTTGCGGTAGTGCTCCTCGAGCTCGTCGGGCGCGATGCCGTAGGCGGCGGCGCGCTCCTCGCGCCATGAGGAGCCCCAGATGCGCGAGCCCTGCAGCACCGCGTCGGGGTTGACCGTGTTGACGCGGATGCCGCTGGCGCCGCCCTCCTCGGCGAGGCAGCGAGCGAGATGCAGCTCGGCGGCCTTGGCGGAGGAGTACGCGGCGGCGTTCTTGCCGGCGACGAGCGCGTTCTTCGAGGCGATGAACACGATCGCGCCGCCGCGCCCCTGGTGCTTGAGGACCCTGAACGCCTCGCGCGAGACCAGGAAGTAGCCGGTCACGAGGATGGCGTGGTTGCGGTTCCACTCGGCCAGAGAGGTGTCCTCGATCGCGGCGCTCGACGCCACACCAGCGTTGGAGACGACGATGTCGACGCCGCCGAAGCGGTCAGTCGCCGCAGCGAACGCCGCGGTGACGGCCGCCTCGCTAGTGACGTCGCCGCTCACCGCCAGGCCGTTGTCGCCGTAGGCCGCGACGGCGTCCTCGGCGCCGGACTGGTCGAGGTCGAACGCGACGACGGACGCCCCGGCGGCGGCGAGCGAGTCGCCGATCGCCCGGCCGATGCCGCCGGCGCCGCCGGTCACGAGCGCGACCTGGCCCTGCAGCTCGCCCGGCGGGGGCGCTTGGGCGAGCTTGTAGAGCTCGAGCGGCCAGTATTCGATCGCGAAGCTCTCCGCGGCGTCGAGCGAGACGAACTCGCCGAGCGCCTGTGCGCCGGCCATCACCTCGATCGCGCGGTGGTAGAGGTCGCGCGAGACCGTCGAGTTCTTCGTCGTCGTGCCGGTGGAGATCAGTCCGACGTGCTGGATCAGCACGATCCGCGGGTCGGGGTCGGCGGGGACTGTCGTCTCGTCCGCGTGGGCGTCGATGTAGTCGCGGTAGCCGGCGCGAAACGCCTCCGCGCGCTCGGCGATGCGCTGGCGCAGCGTCGCGGCGTCGTCCGTGTCGGGGTCGTAGGGGATCCAGAGCGGCAGGCGCTTGGTGTGCACGAGGTGGTCGGGGCAGGGGGCGCCGACGGTGACGAGATGCTCGGCCTCGGCGGAGGAGGCGAACTCGACCGAGCGTTCGGACGTGTCGACGGTGAGCAGCTTGGACCGCTCGCTGGAGACGGCGCCGCGGACGGCGGGCAGCAGCGCGTGCATCAGCTCGGCGCGCGCGTCGTCGGTCACCTTCGGGGCGGCCGGGTGGGGTCCGCCGAAGCGCGGCGCCGCGCCGGTGCGCTCGTTGACGAACGCGACCGCCCGGTTGATGACGTCGATCGTCTTGCGGTATGCCTCCTCGGCCGTCTCGCCCCAGACGACGAGGCCGTGCTTGGCGAGCACCATGAGCTCCAGGCCGGGGTTCGCGCGCGCGGCTTCGCCCACCTGCTTGGAGAGCATGAAGCCGGGCCGGATGTACGGGATCCAGGCCGCGGCATCGCCGAAGCACTCGTGCACGAGGCGCTCGCCGTCGGCGGTCCCGGCGAGGACGTTGATGCCGTCCGGGTGGGTGTGGTGGACGTGCGGCGCCGGCACGAACGCGTGCAGGAGCGTCTCGATCGAGGCGCGCGGCATCGCGGGGTCGGTCTGGCAGCGGGCGAGGTAGGCGACCATCTCCTCGTCGCTCATCTCCGAGCGCTCCATCAGCGGCAGCAGCTCGTCCATGCGCAGGCTGGTGAAGTGTTGCGGACCCATGGTCGCGAGGTCGCTGCCGGAGCCCTTGACCCACATCACCGCCACCTCGCGGCCGGCGTGGTCGATCGCGGTGCCCTTGGCGGAGGTGTTGCCGCCGCCGAAGTTCGACACGGCGCGGTTGGCGCCCAGCAGGTTAGAGGCGAGCACGAGCTCGGCGAGGACGTCGTCGCCGGGGGCGCCGTCGGCGGGCCAGAGGTCGTTGACCTGGTCGACGAGTGGGGCGACGGTGCTCATCGGGTGATCTCCTGTCGGGTCTCTCGTTCGGTGGCGATGCGCTCGGCGTAGCCGGAGGCGCGAAGCTCGGCGATCGGGTCCTCGGAGGCGCCCAGCGTCTTGCGGGCGCGGGCGCAGAGGGGGCGGACGTCGGTCCGGTAGGCGTCGAGCAGCGCCTCGTGGGCGCCGAGCACGTCGCCGGCCCGCTGCGCGGCGCGCAGCGCGTCGCGGTCGACGAGCAGCGCCTTCGCGTAGGCCTCCTGAAGGTTGACGACGCTGAGGACCATCGCCTCGACCTTGGCCTCGACGTTGTGCGCCTGGTCGATCGTCAGGCGTGGGAGCGCGTCCCCGGCGAGCTCGAAGAAGACGAGGAAGAGCTCGAACGGGTTGACGGAACCGACGATCAGGTCGTCGTCGGCGTACTTGCGGTTGTTGAAGTGGAAGCCGCCGAGCCGGCCCTCGTCGGCCAGCAGGGCGACGATCTGCTCGATGTTGACGCCCTGCGCGTGGTGGCCGAGGTCGACGAGCACCTGCGCGCGCTCGCCCAGCTTCTGGCAGACGAGCAGCGACGATCCCCAGTCCGCGAGGTCGGTGGCGTAGAAGGCGGGCTCGAAGAGCTTGTACTCGACGAGCAGCTGCTGGTCGGCCGGGAGCTCGGCGTAGACGGCCGCCAGCGCGTCAAGCAGCCGGTGGCGGCGCTCGCGCAGGTCGTCCTGGCCGGGGTAGTTGGTGCCGTCGGCGAACCACAGCGACTGCGCGGTCGCGCCGAGCTCGCTGGCGATGGCGAGACATTCGACGAGGTGGGCGACGGCCTTCTCGCGCACGCGCGCGTCGGGGTGCGCGATCGAGCCGAGCTTGTAGTCGGGGTCCTGGAAGAGGTTCGGGTTGACGGCCCCGACGCGCAGCCCGCGCGCCTCGATGTACTCGCGCAGCGCGCCGAAGTCGTCGGTTGCATCCCAGGGGAAGTGCAGCGCCACGGCGCCGGCGGTGCCCGTGAGCCGGTGGACCTCGGCGGCGTCGTCGATCCGCTCGAAGACGTCGCGCGGGCGCCCGGGCTGCGGGAAGGTGGCAAAGCGCGTGCCGGAGTCCCCGTATCCCCACGACGGGGTCTCGACGACGAGCTCGCGCAACCGGGTCTCGGCGGCGTCGATCCTGGGGTCGGTCACGGTGTCTCCTCCACGGGATGGTTCATGCGGTGGTCGGGGCGCGTAGGCCGGTGAGATCGAGGAAGCGCCGGTAGGTCGCCTCCGCGGCTTCGCGATCGGGCGCGGGATGGTCGACGATCGGGTTAACGGACTCGGCGGCGACCCGCCGGAGATCGGCGAGCGAGCCGAGCTCGCCCGCCGCACGCGCCTGGACGAGCACGTTGCCGAGCGCCGTCGCCTCGACCGGGCCGGCGAGCACTTCCCGCGCGCAGATGTCCGCAGTCAGCCGGCACAGCAGCGCGTTGCGCGCGCCGCCGCCGATCACGTGGATGCAGCGGACCTCCCTGCCGCTGACGGCCTCGAGGCGCTCGATCGCCCAGCGGTACTTGCAGGCGAGCGAGACGAGGACGCTGCGGACGGTGGTGCCGACGTCGGGCGGCGCGGCCTGGCCCGAGCGCTCGCAGGCGGCGGCGATCCGCGCGGGCATGTCGCCCGGCGGCAGGAACGCCTCATCGTCGGGATCGAACAGCGGCACCGCGCCGTCGACGGACTGCGCCAGCCGGTGGAGCTCCTCGTGGGGGATCTCCTGGCCGTGCTGCGCCCACGTCCGCCGGCACTCCTCGATCAGCCACATTCCCATGACGTTCTTGAGCAGCCGCGTCGTGCCGTCCACGCCGCGCTCGTTGGTGAGGTTCGCCTCGCGGGCCGCGTCGCTCAGCACCGGCTCGGGAAGCTCGACGCCGAGCAGCGACCAGGTGCCGCTGGACAGGATCGCGGCGTGCTCGTCGCGCACCGGCGCGGCGGCGAAGGCCGAGGCGGTGTCATGGCTCGCGACGGCGTAGACGGGCACCTGCCCGAGGTCGTGGGTGCCGAGCAGCGGGCCGAGCACCGTGCCGGCCTCGACGAGCTCGCCGAAGATCTCGGGTGGGAGGCCGAGCCTGGCGATGATCTCGCCGGCCCATGCGCTGCTGCGTGCGTCGAGCAGCCCGGTGGTCGACGCGTTCGTGGACTCGTTGGCCAGCTCGCCGCAGAGCCAGTAGGCGAGCAGGTCGGGCACCAGTGCCAGGCGCTCCGCGGCGGCGAGGGCGGCCGAGCCCTCGTCGGCGAGGAGCTGGAAGACGGTGTTGATCGGCAGCGTCTGGATGCCGGTCGTGGCGTAGAGCTCGGCTTGCGGGACGCGGCTGAACGCGCGCTCGACCATCCCGGAGGTGCGCGCGTCGCGATAGTGGAACGGCAGGCCGAGCACGCGCTGGCGCGCGTCGAGCAGCGCGTAGTCGACGGCCCACGTGTCGACGCCGACGCCCGCGAGCGGCCCGGCCCGGCGCAGGCCCTCGAGCGCCTCCGTGAACAGGTGCAGCAGGTTCCAGCGCAGGCCGTCGGGCAGACACACCGGCCGGTTGGTGAACCGGTTGACCTCTTCCAGCGTCATCCGGTCCCCCTCGAGCCGGCCGGTGACGACCCGCCCGCTGGTGGCGCCCAGGTCGACCGCGGCGTAGGCGGGAGCCTCAGCCAAGGTGGAACACCTCCTCCAGGCGCTCGAACCCGGTGTCGGGCCCGTGTTCGAAGAACGGGGCCATGTCGCTCTGCCAGCGGGCGTTCACGTCCGTCGCCTCCATCCCGGCGAGCGCCTCCCCGAAGTCCTCGACCTCGACGTAGCCGACGAGCAGCCCGTCGGGGCGCAGGAACAGCGAATAGTTGCTCCAGCCGGAGTCGCGCAGCGCGTCCAGCATCTCCGGCCACACCGTGCGGTGGCGCTCCTTGTACTCCTCCAGGCGCTCGGGCCGGACGCGCAGCAGGAAGCAGACGCGCTCCACCTCAACCGACCTCCGCGAACTCGAGCCCGAGCAGCGAGGCGACCTTGCGAACCTCGTCGGCGACGTGGCCGACGCCGAGCGCGACGTGGTGCGTCGGTCCCTGCGCGCACCAGCGCTCGAAGAACTCGGCGGGCGGCAGCCCGAAACGCAGCCGGCTGTTCGTGTTGCCGATCCTAAACGTGTCGCCGGGGATCGACTCGCCCTCGCCGGCCAGCAGCTTCAGGCGTCCCTCGACGGTCTGGGTGCAGCCGACGATCGTGACCGGTCCGTAGCGGACCTGCAGCTCGACGCTCAAGCCTGCGCCGCTCTTGCCGTGGTAGAGCTTGAGCGCCCGCAGCGTCGGCTGCTCCTGGGCGGTCGCGATGTGCCCGGGCCCGTCGTGGCCCATCAGGATGAAGTCCTCGGAGAAGTCCAGCCCGTAGTACTCGGTGTAGGAGCCACCGGCGCCGAGCCGGTCGAGGATCAGCTGGGCGAGGTTGGTCTTGAGGTCGGCCTCGCCGGCGGTCGGGATCCCGCGCGCGGTCAGCAGCGAGTTGCCGACGATCACGCCCGCCCCGAGGCGCTCGGCCTCGTTGCCGCCGACGCCGCGGTAGTAGTAGGTCAAGCCGTCGAGCTCGAAGTCGGCGACGAGCCGGTCCAGGCCAACCGCGACGCGGGCCGACCAGTCGAGTTGCTCGGGCTCGATCGGGCCGGCGATCGGGTCCGCCGACGGGTCGGCGAAGGCGAACATCGAGCGGATCTCGTTGAGCTTGGCGGCTACCTCTTCATCGGTGGCCTGCGCGACCCGCTCGCCGAGGTCGTCGATCTCGAGTACCTCGACATGCGCACCGATCTGGGCGTGCACGGCCGTGAAGTCGGTGTACATGTCGAGCATCCCCGGATAAACGTGGCCGAGGAAGCCGATGCGCGAGCGGCGCAGCGACCGTGCGACGCCGGCGGCGCGGACCCATGCGCCGATCCTGGTCCAGGCGCGCTCGTCGTCGTCGATCGTGCCCGCGACGGTGTCGTAGGGGATCCGCGCGCGCGTGAACGCTCCCGCGATCTCGGGAACGCAGCAGGCCGCGCAGTTGGCCAGCCACTCGCCCGTGCCGGTGTTCGCGTAGTCGAGCGTCGGGGTGGGCTGCAGTCCCAACAGCACGACGGGCGCGTGCGCGGCCTGCGCCACCGGCAGCACCGTGCTGGAGGTGGCGTAGGTGACGGCGTGGCAGAGGACGAGGTCGACCTGCGCGGCCGCGAAACGGTCCCCCGCGGTGCGGCCCGCTTGGGCGCTGTCCACAAGCCCGGCCGAGATGACCTCGCCGCCGAGCTCGGCGACGCGCTCCTCGACGCGGCGCTGGTAGCCCTCGATGCGCTCCTTCAGGCCCTCGAACTGCGGCCAGTAGGTGTCCAGACCGATGCCGAACACCCCGACCCGGGCGCGTGGCCCGGGTCGGGTGCCGGCTCCGGCCGGCAGCGCGTTGCTGTCGGCGACGGTCATGACGACTTAGAAGTCGAAGTCGTCGATGTTGTCCTTGTTGAACCCGGTCGGCGGGCCGAGGATGATCTCGCCGTTCGGGCCGATCTCGCGCTCGCCGAGGCGCCCGGCCTCGAACTTCTCGCTCTCCGCGCCGGTGATCCGGCCCGAGACCAGCGCCGCGGCGGCCTGGCCGGCGAGGTAGCCGACGTCCTTCGGGACCCAGAGGGCGAACTCCTCGACGGTGCCATCCTTGACGAACTTGCGCATCTGGTTCGGCGTACCGAGGCCGGTCAGCTTGACCTGGCCCTTCTTCGGCGACTTCGACAGGTAGCGCGCGGCCGCGGAGATGCCGACCGTCGTGGGGGAGATGATGCCCTTGAGGTTCGGATAGGCCTGCAGCAGGCCCTGGGTCTCCTGGAAGGACTTCTGGTCGTCGTCGTCGCCGTAGGCGACCTTGACCAGCTTGACGTCCTTGTACTCGGGCTTCTTGAGCTCCTCCTTCATGAACTTGATCCACGTGTTCTGGTTCGTGGCGTTGGCCGTCGCCGAGAGGATCGCGATCTCGCCCTTGCCGCCGATCTGATCGGCGACCAGCTTGACCTGGCCCTGGCCGATCAGCTCCGCCGAGGTCTGGTTGATGAACACCGTTCGGGCGTCCGGGGCGACGTCGGAGTCCATCGCGACGACCTTGACGCCGCGCTGGTCGGCCTGCTTGAGCGCGGGCGCAATTGCGTTCGGGTCGTTGCCGGCGATGATGATCGCGTCGGGCTTTTGCTGCACGGATGAGTTGATGATCGAGACCTGCGAGGAGGCGGATGCGTCCGTTGGACCCGAGATGCGGTTGGAGCCGCTGAGCTCCTCCAAGGCCTCGTCGACACCGGAGTGCTCGGTCTCCTCGTAGGGGTTGCCGAGCTGCTTGGGGATCGAGACGGTCTTGAGGCCCTGCTTGATATCCGCGTTCGGATCGGCGGCGCCGCCCGAATCGGACTTCGATGACGCAGCGCCCGACGAGTCGGACTCGTCCTGCGTCTCACCGCATGCGGCGAATGCGAGCACTGCGATCAGGGAAAGCGCGGCGAGCAATACGCGCAGGGCGCGCGGACGTGCGGAACTCATGACTTCTGACCCTCCTCGGGCTGTTGGCTGGAGCGACGGCGCCGTGCCTCGTTGACGCGGCGCGCGATGTTCGGACCCAGCACCGACCCGACCAGGAGAGCCCCGGTCACGATCTGGATCCAGTACGACGAGATGGACTCGCTGAGCAGGAGCGCCTTCTGGATGCCCCCAAGGAGCAGCAGCGCGAGGATCACCCCGACGATCGTGCCGCGGCCGCCGAAGATCGATACGCCGCCGAGCAGCACGGCGGTGATCGCCGTGAGCTCGAAGCCCTGGCCGACGTTCGCGGCGGCTGTCGAGTTGCGCAGCGTGATCACGATCCCGGCGAGCGCGGCGACGGTGCCCGAGAGCGTGAAGAGAATCAGCTTGATGCGCTTCACCCGCAGGCCAGAGAAGTACGACGCCTCCTCGTTGGCGCCGATCGCGTAGATCGAGCGCCCGAACGGGGTCGCGTGCAGCAGCACGCCGAAGCCGACGGCGAGGATGGCGAACAGCACCATCGTGTTCGGCACGAACGTGCCGGCGAAGTTGCCGAACGCGCGGTCGGTCCACGTGACCGGGAAGTTGGTGACCGACTCGTCACCGATGACGACGTACGCGAGCCCACGGAACAGCGCGAGCGTGCCGATCGTGACGGCCAGCGACGGTAGGCCGAGCCGCGTGACGAGCATGCCGTTGAACGCGCCGCACAGCGCTCCGGCGACGAGGCAGATCGGCATTATCAGCTCGAGCGGGAGCCCGCGGTTCCAGAGGTCGGCCATCAGCGCGCTCGACAGCGCGAGCACAGAGGCGACCGAGAGGTCGATCTCGGCGGCCACGATCACCAGCGTCAGCGCGAGCGCCATCAGCGCGACCTCGGAGAAATCGAGCGAGCCGGTCGTGAAGGAATCGGTCGTGAGGAACTCCGGCGACAGGCTCTGCCCGACGATCATCGTCACGACGATCAGCCCGAGGAGCAGCGCCTCCCAGCGGCCCAACGCGGAGCGCAGCCTGGCGGCGACATCTTCGCGGCGGCCCGTCGCCGGCGCGGCCGGCGTGGGTGTCGAGGGATGCGGCGTAGCGGTCTCAGCCTGCACGGCGTGCGCTCCTTCTCCGGAGGGCGGCCTCGATGCGGAGGCCGACGAGACGATCGAACGCGATCGCGAGCAGCAGCAGCGCGCCGATGGCGGCCTGCTGCCAGAACGCCTCGACCCTGAGGACGATCAGCGAGGACGTGATGGTGCCCAGCAGCAGCGCTCCCAGCGCTGCGCCGTAGACGCTGCCCGTGCCGCCGAAGATCGCGACGCCGCCGACGACCGCGGCGGCGATCACCGTCAGCTCATAGCCGACGCCCGCAGTCGCGTCCACGGTGCCGAACCGCGCCGTGAAAAGCACGCCGCCGAGCCCGGCCAGCGCACCGGCCAGCGTGAACGCCGTCAGCACCCGCCGCTCGGACCTGACGCCGGCCAGCCGCGCGCCCTCCGGGTTAGAGCCGATCGCGTAGAGCTCGCGACCGGCGCGGTAGTCGCGCAGCCACTGGCCCACGGCCAGGAGCACGACGAGCGCGATGATCACGAGGATCGGTACGCCGAGGATCGAGTCGGTGCCGAGGTTCAGGAAGGAGTCGGGCAGCGTCTCGGCGTTGACCTGGCTGCCGTCGGTCCACAGGAACGCGAGGCCGCGGAACATGTAGAGCGTGCCGAGGGTCACGACGAGCGCGGGCACCTGCCCCCACGTCACGAGGATCCCGTTGAACAGCCCGCACGCCGCCCCGAGCGCGATGCCGAGCAGGAACACGACCGGCAGCGCAAGGCCGGGATGCTTCGACAGCAGGTCCCCGGCGAGGTAGGCGCTCAGCCCGAGCACCGAGCCGACCGAGAGGTCGACGTTGCGCGTGACGAGCACGAGCGTCTGGCCGGCGGCGAGGATCGCGAAGATCGACGCGTTGAGCGCGAGATTGCGCAGCGAGTCGGTCTCGATGAAGCGCGGCTCGAGGATCGCGGTGACCGCGATCAGCAGCGCGAGTGCCACGACGATGCCGAGCTCGCGGACGCGGAACACCCACTCGGTCAGGCGGCGTGCGCGCTCGCTCTCCGCGGGCGCAGGAGCTCCGGCGGGAGCGGCCTGGGCGCTCATGCCGCGGCCGGCCTGGCGTGGCCGGTGGCGGCGCGGATCACGCTCTCCTCGTCGGCCTCGGCGCGGCTGAGCTCCTCCGTCAGGCGGCCCTCGTGCATCACGAGCACGCGGTCGGCCATGCCGAGCACCTCGGGCAGCTCGCTCGAGACCATCAGCACCGCCACGCCCCGGCCGGCCAGCTCGCTCATCAGGCGGTGGACCTCGGCCTTGGTGCCGACGTCGATCCCGCGCGTCGGCTCGTCGACGATCAGCAGCTTCGGCTCCGTCGCGAGCCACTTGGCGAGCACGACCTTCTGCTGATTGCCGCCGGAGAGGAAGCCGGCGGGATCCTCGAGGCGGTGGAACCTGAGCTGCAGCCGCGTGGCCCATTCGCGCGCCAGACGGTTCTCGGCCGCGCCCCCGATCAAGCCGAAGCGTGCGAGCGTGCCCATGCGCGTCATCGTGGCGTTGCGGGCGATCGAGAGGTCCATCACGAGCCCCTGCTGCCGGCGATCCTCGGGCACGAAGCCGATCCCCGCCTCCATCGCCGCGAGCGGCCTGCCGGCCGGAAGCCGGCGGCCGTCGACCTCGACATGGCCGGCATCGGGCTTGTCGATCCCGAAGATCGCCCGCGCGACCTCGCTGCGGCCGGCGCCGACGAGCCCGGCGAGGGCGACGATCTCGCCCGCCCGCGCGTCGAAGCTGATGTCGAAGAAGACGCCCTCGCGCGTGAGACGGTGCACCTGCAGCACCGCCGCGCCGATCTCGGTCTCCTGCTTGGGGAACAGCGCGCTGAGCTCGCGGCCGACCATCCGCCTGACCATCTCGTCGGGCGTCATCGCCGCGATCTCCGCGTCGTGGACGACGGCGCCGTCGCGCATCACGGTGACTGTGTCGCAGATCGCGAACACCTCCTCGAGGCGGTGGGAGATGAAGAGGATCGCGGCGCCCTCTTCCCGCAGCGCCTTGACGACCGTGAACAGCCGCTCGACCTCAGGACCGGAGAGGGCGGCGGTCGGCTCGTCCATGATCAGTACGCGCGCCTCGAAGCTGAGCGCCTTGGCGATCTCGACGATCTGCTGGTCAGCGATCGACAGGCCCCTGACCGGCTGTTCCGGATCGAGCCGCACGCCGAGGCGGTCGAGCAGCGCCTGGACCCGCCTGTGCATCTCGCCGCGGTCAATGCGCCGCAGCGAGCCGAGCGGGTGGTAGCCCATCACCACGTTCTCGGCGATGCTCAGATCCGGGAAGAGCGTCGGCTCCTGGTAGATCACGGCGATGCCGGCGTCCCGCGCGTCGTGCGGGGAGTGGAAGTCCACCGGCTGCCCGTCGACGAGCATGTCGCCGGAGTCACGCCGGATCACGCCGCCGAGAACCTTGACGAGCGTGGACTTGCCGGCGCCGTTCTCGCCCATGACGGCGCGTACCTCGCCGGAGCGCAGCGCGAGGTTACCGTCACGCAGTGCGCGCACTGCGCCGAAGGACTTGGACGCCTCGCGCAGCGCCACGAGCGGCGCGCCGCGTTCGCTCACGACGCGTACCGATAGTCGTCTCGCGCGCCGCTCACAGCGACGTACGGCCCGTCAGAGTCTGACGGATTGTGGTCGATCCACATGGTCTCTCCTCCATTCCGACCGAAAACAATCAAAACAGACAGCACCATTCGTGTCAAGGATTGTGAAGAGTTCTTGCTTCGCGGCTCGCGTGAGAACCGAGTGGTTCGCGCTGTGGAGCCAGAAAGTGCCTACGGTCCGCTTGACAATCAACTCGATGCGTGCTTTGGTCGAGCGCGCGCAGACGGGCCGCAAACACGACTAATAGGAATCGAAATCACACAGAAACGAACGGACGGAGGACGAAGCATCCTCGCCGAGACTCGCCGGCAAGAGATCCTCGAGACCCTCCGGAGCGCGGGATCGGTCACGGTCTCCGACGTAGAGGCGCGCTTCGCCGTGTCTCCGGTGACCGCGCGCCGCGACCTCGACGAGCTGGAGCGCCGTGGCGTGCTCCGCCGGACCCACGGTGGCGGCGTGCTGCCCACCACGTCCGCGCACGAGGATTCATTTGCGCGCCGGCTGAAAATCGCCGTCGAGGCGAAGCGCCGCCTTGCGGAGGAGGCCGTCGCCCTCATGGCGCCCGGGGAGACGGTGTTCCTGGACTCCTCGACGACGTGCTACTTCGTCGCGCGCCGGATCGTCGAGACCGGCATCGCGACGACCGTGCTCACGAACAGCTTCCCCGTGATGGAGCTGATCTTCAACGAGAGCGGGAACAACGCCGAGATCATCGGCGTCGGCGGCAGCCTGCGACGTCTGACGCGCTCATTCGTCGGCCCGTTCGCGGTCCGGACGGTGCAGGGACACTTCGCCGATCGCCTCTTCCTGAGCGTCAAGGGCCTGACGGAGACCGGCATGATGACCGACGCGGATGCCCTGGAGGCCGAGGTCAAGCGCACGATGATCGCCCAGGCCGGCGAATCGACGCTGCTCGTCGACCAGTCGAAGGTGAAGGTGCGCGGCCTCAGCGTCATCGCCTCGGTCGCCGAGGTCTCGAACGTCATCGCGCACGGGCTGTCGAGCGAGGAGGTATCGGCGCTCCGGACCGCGCGTGGCTCCGTCCGGGTGCTCGACTTGCAGGTCGCGTCCGCGCCAGAGAGATCAGTTCGCAGGCCGTCTTGAGCGCTTCTGCTTCGGATGCGGCGAGCGAGCATCTTGGAGGTCGCGCCCGCCGATCCGACCCGCGACCTCGAGTTCCATCCGTGGCCGCGATGGCGCGGATTCGAACCCCGCAAACCACGTGCGGTGTTCGTGTGGTCTCACGACTCAATCGGGGCCGGAAATCGCTTCAACAGTCGGGTCCCGTCCCAGCTCCACGACGCCGGCTGGGCACCGGTAGCGGGTTCCGCGACGCGGCGCTTGGGGACGAGATGTCGCGCAAATAGCGTGCGGATGTAGGCCCGATTAGGACACGACAGGCGTCTCGTGTCCTAATCGATCCGCTCCTCCACTCGCACGACGACGGCGTCGCCGGCTCTTTGGCGACAACCTGACCTCGGCCGTCAAGAAGGTCCTGAAGGGACGCCGGCGCGTCGAGAGCGATTGGTTCGTCGCGGGCCGGCTCTGCGAGCAGAGCGCAGCGCTGCACGAGCAGCAGCGAGGTCACAGCGCCCCGGACGCATCGAAAGAACTTGATGTTCTCGCGTGCTCTCGCTACGCTCCATGACATCGACTGATTTCGATGTCCGGGGGTGCGCCGACGTGAACCAGATGACGGATCAGCTCGAGGTCAGCCTCAGCATTCCCGATCTCGGGCAGGCCATCGACTTCTACTCGAGGTTGCTAGACGGTCCCCCGCATGCAGCCGAGCGTCGCGTGGCCTGGTTCGATGTTCCCGGCTCCTCGCTTCGTCTCGCGCTGCGCGAGGGCGCGGCTCCTAGCGTGACAAGCCTCCGCGTCTGCACTGAGACAAGCCGGCTTCGCGCCGCATCCGCGCGCCTGCGGCGGACGGGTGTCCGTCCCGCCGAGAGCGGGCTCATGGCGGACGGGCAGCCGCGAGCCA
>Ga0126306_10000480_pt1 | contig 18461 bp, 19 predicted proteins | sample Plot27_FD_92592 | JGI IMG/M metagenome (GOLD analysis project Ga0126306, IMG submission 92592) | Serpentine soil microbial communities from UC McLaughlin Reserve, CA, USA - Plot27 | ecosystem: Environmental > Terrestrial > Soil > Grasslands | place: USA: UC McLaughlin Reserve, Lake County...
CGATCGGCACGTCGCCGAAGAACGCGAGGGTCTCGTTCAGCAGCGAGAAGACGATCGCCAGCGTGGTGAGGACCGAGACGGCCGCGGCGCAGAAGAGGACCGCCTTGACCGCGCTCTCGAACCTCGAACGGCCCGAGGGGCGCCGGACCAGGCTGGTCCGGCGCCCCGTCGGGCCTTCAGATGCGGCTGTCGAGTAGTCAGCCACGAGCTACATCACTGCGCGAGCGCGCCCTGGGCCTCGGTCACCTGCGCGTCGGTCAGCGGCACGATCTTGGCCGCCTCGGCGATCGCCGGCGCCTGCGTGGTCACGAACTGCATGAACGCCTTGACCTCGGGACGCTGCAGCGCCTTCGTGCTCGGGTACATGAACAGCGGGCGGGAGAGCGGCTTGTAGGAGTCGTCCTGGATCGTCTCGGCCGACGGCTTGACGCAGTTGCCGTCGCCGCCGTCGACGCCGACCAGGTTGAGCTTGTCCGCGGCGCCCTCGTAGTAGGAGAAGCCGAAGTAGCCGAAGCCGCCTGCGTCACCCGAGACGCCCGTGACGAGCTGGTTGTCGTCCTCGGAGGCCTCGTAGTCCTCGCGGCTCACGCCCTCCTCGCCGTTGATCGCGTCGGTGAAGAAGTCGAACGTGCCGGAGTCGGTGCCCGGGCCATACAGGGACAGCTCGGTGTCGGGAAGCTTGGGGTCGACCTGGGACAGCGACCCGACGTTCGAGCCGTTGTTCCAGATCTTCTTGAGCTGGCCCGTCGTGAGGCAGTCGACGGCGAGCTCCTTGTTGGTCGCGACCACGATGCCGTCGTTGGCGATCTGGACCTCGGTGTACTCGACGCCGTCCTTCTCGCACAGCGGGACCTCCTCGTCGTCCTTGATCGGACGCGACGCGTCGGAGATGTCGGTCTCGCCGGCGCAGAACTTCTCGAAGCCGCCGCCGGTGCCCGACGTGCCGACCGTGATCTGCACGCCCGAGTTCTCCTCCTGGAAGAGCTCGGCCGCAGCCTCGGCGAACGGAGCCACCGTCGACGAGCCGTCGATCGCGATCTTGCCGGACAGCTCGCTTCCGCTGGAGGCAGCCGTCTCGCCGCCGGAAGGCGTCTCGTCGTCGTCGCCGCAGGCTGCGACGCCGAAGGCGAGCGCGCCCGAGACGGCGAGCGTCATCAGAAGCCGATCAGTCCTCATCGAAAACCATCCTCTTCGTGGTCGTGGTCACCCTTGTAAAAAGGGTGTGAAAGCCTGTCCTCGCCGACGAAGTCGGCCGAGGGCTCCGGCTCGAAGCGGTAGCCGAAGCCGAAGTGCGTGTGGATGAAGCGGCACCCCGGTATCGCGCGCGCCAGCTTCGAGCGCAGCTTGTGGACGTACACGTCGACGGAGCGGTCCTGCTCGCGCAGTGGCGCCCCCCAGACCGTTGCGTACAGCTCGTCGCGCGCGACGATGCGGCCCTGCCTGCGGGCCAGCGCCGCGAGCAGGTCGAGCTCCCGGACCGAGAGCGACAAGGCGCGTCCTCGTGCGAGCGCGAGGTGGTCCACCGGCCGGACCTCCAGATCTCCGGCACGGATCACCTCGGATTCGTGTGTCAGCTCCATCGCCGTGAGAGGCTGGCGGGGCCCCGGCCGATCCCGGTTACCGGCCGGTGAACGGCTCGTGAAGAGGTTGTGAACGGCCTCGGCGGCGCCGCGCGGGCGTTCTAGGGTCGCCTCGCATGTGGCCCGCGAAGCCGAAGCCCGACCCCGAGCTGCTGGCCCTGTTCGAGGAGTCCGCGCGCAACGTGCAGCGCGTGTCGCTGCTGCTGCGCGAGCTGCTGGCCGACTATCCCGAGCAGTCCGCGCTCGCGCGCGAGATCCTGCTGTGCGAGCAGGAGGGCGACCGCATCGCGCACGACATCCTGCACCGGCTCGCGGGCAACGGCACGCGCCGGGCGGCGCTCGACGCGGCCGACGTGCACGCGCTCGCCGGGGCGCTCGACGACATCGTCGACTACGCGGAGGAGGCGGCCGACCAGCTCGCGCTCTACGGCGTCGAGGCGCCGATGGAGCAGGCCGAGCAGATCGCCGCGGTGCTGGTCGCCTGCGCCGAGCAGGTCGCCGCTGCGCTGCGCGGGCTGCGCAACGACACCGACCTATCAGCGCAGCTGGTGGAGATCCACCGGCTCGAGAACGAGGCCGACCGGCTCCAGCGCGCGGCGGTGGTGGACCTGTTCGCCAACGGCATCGACCCGATGATGCTGATCCGCTGGAAGGACATCTTCGACACGCTGGAGGCGGCCGTCGACGCCTGCGAGACGGTCGCGAACGTGCTCGAGGGCATGTCGATCAAGCGGGCGCACCGCTAGAGCGGCCCGTCTCCCCAGGGCCCGGTGATGGCGCAGGTCATGCCCTCGTCCGCGTGGTCCGCGGGCGTGCCGGTGGACTCGCCGAACACGTTCACGAACAGCGTGGTGCCGTTGGGGCTAAAGCAGACGCCCGCCAGCTCGCTGCCGCTGAGGATGTTCTCCGTGAGCGTGAAGGCCGCGCCCCCGGGCGTTATGCCGACCAGCCGGTTGACGTCGTCGCCGTCGTCCTCGGCCAGCAGCAGCCCGCCGCCCGGCGTGACGGTCATGTTGTCGGGCGAGTTGAGCGCCTCCCCGCCCGGCGACTCGTAGTGCAGGATCAGCAGCCCGCCGGAGCGTCCGCGCGGCCGGTACTCCCACACCTGGCCGAAGCCCTCGCGGTAGCCGTCGGAGTTGACGTCGGCTTTCTTCTCGTCGCCGCCGCTGGTGGAGACGAAGTACGTGCTGCCGTCGTCCCGGTCGTACCAGCAGCCCTCGAGCCGGTTGAACCTGGCCGCGCCGCGCCGCCAGCCTTGCTGGAACGTGCCGCGCGGATCGTCGTCGTCGGCGTACTCCGGGTCGCTCTCGGGCACGTCGATCCAGCGCACCGGCAGCTCGCGTCCGGGGGTCTGACCCTCGCGCGCGTCGTACTGCGGCTTGCCCTGGATGCCGAGGATCTGCAGCCGGCCGCCGGCGCTCAGCTTGCGCGGGTCATCGGGGATGTAGCGATAGAAGCCGGCGCCCCGGCCGCTGCCGGGATCCTCGGTCTCGTAGACGATGCCGGTCCGCTGGTCGGTCGCGGCCGCCTCGTGCTCGAAGCGCCCGGCGGCGACCAGCGGCACGCCGACGTCCAGCTCGCGCGGGCCGCGGTCGCGCGGCACCTCGAACAGGTAGCCGTGGCGCCTGGCGAACCTCCTGTCCGGGTCGGCGCTCTCCGGCCCGCCGATCGTCTCCTCGCCCGTCAGCCACGAACGGCGGCCGAGCCCGAATCCGCCGGCGCAGTTCACGGTCGTGCCGTTGAGCGAGAGGAAGTCGCGCACGAGCGAGCGCGTGCGCGGGTCGTAGTCGAGCGTCGACGTGCCGCCGCCACCGAGCGGGTCGTACCTGGCGGCCGGATCGCCGCCGACGCTGCCCTCGCCCGGCGCGTTGCGGTCCTCGTGGTTGCGGATCAGCCGCACGGTGCCGCGCGGACCCTGGAACGCCGCCATCCCGTCGAGCGCGAGCGGCGTCGTGTTGCCGTCGGACATCGTCGAGCCGATCTCGCCGAAGGTCACGTACGAGAAGCCCGCCGGCAGCGCGAGCACGAAGCGCCCGTGCTGGTCCGCCATCCGCCGCGGGGGGCCGTAGCCGTACGCGGTGTCCACGGCGGTGTCCGGACGTGACGCGCGGCACGCCAGCCGCTCGACCGCTGCGACGCTCAGCAAGCCCGCCGCCCCGGCCAGGAAGGTGCGACGGCTCAGACGCGTCATCCCCATGCCTTCCTCGGTGGGACTATCCGGTGACGGTCGTGAGCTCGGCGTACAGCGCCTCGACGCGCGCCTTGGCCTCGGCGTGCCTCCGCGTCGACTTCGCGACGCTGCGCGGGTCGTTCCAGGCCTGCGGATCGGCGAGCTCCCGCTCGAGCGCGGCGAGCTCGGCCTCGGCCCGCTCGATCTCGGTCTCGAGCCGGCGCGCCTGGCGCTCCTGGTTCTTCGAGCTCGACTCGGGCCGCGGTGCCGGCTTGGCCTTCGGCTTCGCCTTCGCGCGCGCCTTCGCCTCGCGGTCGGCCTCGGCCCGCTCCTCGCGCACCCGCACGTATTCGGGCCAGCCGCCGACGTAGGAGTGCAGCGTCCGGTCCTCGACCGCGATCGTGCGCGTGCCGACCGCGTCGAGCAGCGCGCGGTCGTGCGAGATCAGCAGCAGCGCGCCCGGGAAGCCCTGCAGCGCGGACTCCAGCGCCTCGCGGCTCTCGAGGTCGAGGTGGTTGGTCGGCTCGTCGAGGATCAGCACGTTCGCGCCCGAGTGCACGAGGATCGCGAGCGAGAGCCGCCTGCGCTCGCCGCCGGACAGCCCGTCGAGCGGCTTCTCGGCCGCTTCCCCGCCGAACAGGAAGCGACCCAGCAGCGCGCGCGCCTCGTTCGGCTTCAAGCTCGTGGCGCGCTGGCACGCCTCGACCACCGTGCCGCTGCTGCCGATCTCCTCGGCATGCTGGGAGAGCATCCCCAGCTTGACGTTGTGACCGCGGCGCAGCTTGCCGGCGTCGAGCGGGCGCTCGCCCGCGAGCGTGCGGATCAGGGTCGTCTTGCCCGAGCCGTTGGGACCGACGAGCGAGACGTGCTCGCCGCGCTCGAGCCACAGCTCGGCGTCGCGCAGCAGCTCGCGCTCGCCGACCCGGAGTGTGCCGTGCTCCAGCTCGAACACCACGCGTCCCGAGCGCTCGGGCGGCTTGAACGCGAAGCCGAGTGCCTTGCCGTCGCGCGGGTCGCGGCTCAGCCGGTCGATCTTCTCCAGCTGCTTGACGCGCGCCTGCGCCTGGCGCGCGCGCGTGCCGGCGCGGAAGCGCGTGACGAAGCGCTCGAGCGCCGCGATCTGCGCCTCCTGCCGCTCGATCGCGCGTCCGAGCGCCAGTTCGCGCGCCGCCTTCTCCTTGCGCCAGGCGTGCCAGGTGCCCTTGAAGTACCGCGCGCGCCCGCCCTCGAGCTCCAGCACGGCGGTGCCGACGGCCTCCAGGAACCAGCGGTCGTGCGCGACCAGCACGACGGCGGCGTCGAGCGACTGCAGGTAGCGCTCCAGCCACTCGAGCGCCGCGATGTCCAGGTGGTTGGTCGGCTCGTCGAGCAGCAGCAGGTCGGGGTCGCCGGCGAGCGCGCGCGCGAGCGAGGCGCGCGTCAGCTCGCCGCCGGAGAACGTTGCGAGGTCGCGGTCGAGGTCCTCGTCGCCGAATCCGAGGCCGTGGATCGTCGCGTCGACGCCCTCGCGCCAGTTGTAGCCGCCGGCGTGCTCCAGCCGCCCTTGGGCACGCGAGTAGGCGGCCAGCGTTGAGCCGTCCGTCGCGCCCTGCGCCATCGCCTGCTCGAGCGCGGCGAGGCGCGCCTCGATCGCCAGCAGGTCGCCGCAGCCGCCCAGCACGTGGTCGCGCAGCGACAGGTCGCGGTCGCGCGGCGGGCGCTGGTCGTGCAGCGCGAGCCGCGTGTCCTTTGCGAACGCGAGCTGCCCGCCGTCGACCCCGGTCTCGCCGCTGAGCATGCGCAGCAGCGTCGTCTTGCCGGAGCCGTTGCGGCCGCTCAGCGTCAGCCGGTCTCGCCGTTCGAGCTTGAACGAGACGCCCCGGAGCAGCGGCGTCCCGGCCATGTCCTTGGCGAGATCCGAGGCGATGACGACGGCCACGGCTCCATGGTACGTTGGGGCCCGATGCGCGCATTTCGCACCACGATTCTCGCGCTCGCGCTGCTCGCCCTGAGCGCTCCGGCGGCGCTCGCACACGACGGCGGCGAGGGCCTGTGGGGCGAGACGAACGACAAGGTGGTCACCAACGCCGGCTTCATCCTGATCGCCTTCTTCCCGCTGTTCGTCTTCGTGATGAGCGTGATCCAGTGGCGCCTGGACAAGCGCAAGGACGCGCGCAAACGCGCCGCCAAGGCACGCACCGCGCGCGCCGACCTGCGCGGCGGCTGGTAGGCGCGCGGCGCCGATAGGCTCTCGCTCGGGGACAGCAGAGACCGAGGGAGAGAGGAAACACGTGCCGACCTACTTCGTGACGGGAGCCACCGGCTTCATCGGCAGCCGCCTGGTCGAGCGGCTGCTCGCGCGCGAGGGCGAGATCCACGTGCTCGTCCGCGGGAGCTCGACCGAGAAGCTCGACGCCCTGATCGAGCGCTATGGGGGCGGCGAGCGCGTCCACCCCGTCGCCGGCGACCTGTCCGAGCCGCTGCTCGGCGTCGACGCCGGCGTGCGCGACGCGCTGCGCGGCAAGGTCGACCACTTCTTCCATCTCGCGGCGATCTACGACATGACCGCGGACGAGACGCAGAACGCGCTGCTCAACGTGGGCGGCACGCAGAACGCGATCGCGCTCGCCGACGACCTGCAGGCGGGCACCTTCCAACACGTCTCCTCGATCGCGGTCGCCGGCGCCTACGAGGGGCACTTCACCGAGGACATGTTCGACGAGGGGCAGAAGCTGCCCTCGCCGTACCACAAGACCAAGTTCGAGTCCGAGAAGCTCGTGCGCACGCGCGTCAAGGGCGCGTGGCGCGTCTACCGGCCGGCGATCGTCGTGGGCGACTCGCGCACCGGCGAGATGGACAAGATCGACGGGCCGTACTACTTCTTCAAGGCGATCCAGAAGGCGCGCGGAGCGCTGCCGCAGTGGTTCCCGCTCGTCGGCCTCGAGGTCGGCTGGACCAACATCGTCCCGGTCGACTGGGTCGCCGCGGCGATCGACCACATCGCGCACCAGCCGGGCCTCGACGGGCAGGCGTTCCACCTCGTGAACCCGCGCACGCAGCGGGCCGGCGACGTGCTGAACACGTTCGCGCGCGCCGGTCACGCGCCGCAGATGGTGCTGCGCGTCGACAAGCGGATGACGGACATGCTGCCCAAGGGCGTGCTGTCGTACGCGATGAAGCTGCCGGCGCTGAAGGACGTCCGGCGCACGCTGCTGGCCGACCTCGGGATCCCCGACACCGTGATCGAGCACATGGCGCTCGTGCCGCGCTTCGACGGCCGCGACACGCAGCGCGCGCTGAAGGGCACCGGCATCGAGGTGCCGCCGCTCGAGCGCTACTCCGAGAAGCTGTGGGACTACTGGGAGCGCAACCTCGACCCCGACCTGTTCAAGGACCGCTCGTTCGCCGGCGCGGTCAACGGCAAGACGGTCGTGATCACCGGCGCCTCGAGCGGGATCGGCCGCGCGGCGGCGCTGAAGGTGGCGGCGGCCGGGGGGATCCCGCTGCTCGTGGCGCGCTCGATGGACAAGCTCGAGGAGACCAAGGCGGAGATCGAGGCCGCCGGCGGCACGGCCTACGTCTACTCGGCCGACCTGTCCGAGTACGACTCGATCGACGCGCTGGCCGAGAAGGTCTTCGCCGACCACGCCTCCGTCGACGTGCTCGTCAACAACGCCGGGCGCTCGATCCGGCGCTCGGTCGCCTTGTCCTATGACCGCTTCCACGACTACGAGCGCACGATCAAGCTCAACTACCTCGGCACGATCCGGCTGATCCTCGGTCTGTTGCCGCACATGCGCGAGAAGCGGTCGGGCCACATCGTCAACGTCAGCTCGATCGGCGTGCAGACCAACCCGCCGCGCTTCTCGGCCTACGTCGCCTCGAAGTCGGCGCTGGACGCGTTCACCCGCGTCGTCAGCTCGGAGACGATCGGCGACAACGTGACGTTCACGACGATCCACATGCCACTCGTGCGCACGGCGATGATCGCGCCGACGAAGATGTACGACTCGTTCCCGACGATCTCGCCGGAGGAGGCCGCCGACCTGATCTGCGAGGCGATCCGCGCCAAGCCGAAGCAGATCAACACCCGCCTCGGCACGTTCGGCGAGGTCCTCTACGCGCTCGCGCCGAAGGCCGTCGACCAGGTCCTGCACATGGCCTACAAGGTCTTTCCGGAGTCCTCGGCGGCGAAGGGCGACAAGCAGGGCGAGGATCGCGCCTCGGGCGAGGCGACCGCGCTGGCGCACCTGATGCGGGGGGTGCACTGGTAGCTGAGTTGTGCCGCGGCGGAGGGCGTTCTGGTTGCTTTTAGTCAACGGCGGCATCAACGGAGCGGGTCCGGGCGTGGCGGCGCGCGTCAACGCCGCATGGTCCCTCGATTCCGGACGGCGTGCGGCGTTGACGGCGAATGAGGCCGTCAACGCTGCACGGTGGCACCGATCTCGCCCCGGTGCGGCGTTCACGCGCGCTTCTGCGGAACGGCCGCGACCGGGGCGCTGTGCGACCTCGGCTACGAGCGCGAGCGCCGGGTGATCTGGCTCTGGCACGGCATGAGCCGCCACCGCCTAGAGCCGCGGCGCCACCGCCGCCCCACGCAGCCGCGTCTCGAAATGCAGGTGAGGGCCCGTCGAGCGGCCCGACGAGCCGACGCGCGCGATCGGCGTGCCGGCCGCCACGCAGGCGCCGGGCCGGACCCCGATCGCCGACAGGTGCGCGTACCACGACGTCATCCCGAGCCGGTGCTCGATGACGATCAGCTTCCCGTAGCCGCCCGCGCTCCAGCCCGCGAACGAGACGCAGCCGCGGGCGCCCGCGCGCACGCTCGTGCCAGCGGGCACCGGGAAATCGATGCCGGTGTGGAAGCCGTTGCCGCGCGGGCCGAAGCGGTCGCCCATCGGGCCCGTGACGGGCAGCGCGAAGCGGAACGGGCTCCTCGGCGGCGGACCGCGCAGCCGCGCCAGCGTGGCGCCGCCGGCGAGCCCGTCGGACGCCAGCCCGGCCCAGGTCTGGAAGCGCCGCAGCGCGCCGTCGCTGCGCGGGCCGAGGCCGCCGTCGACCGGCCCGGACGGGAAGCCGTGGCGCCCGAGCAGGAACTGCAGGCCGGCGACGTCCCAGCCGCGCGCACCGTGCGCGATCACGCGCGAGCCCAGCCGCGGCCGCCCGCGCCGGCCGAGCGCGCGCCTCGTGCGCGGCCCGGCGATGCCGTCGACCACGAGCCCGCGGCGCGCCTGGAAGCGCCGTACGCCCTCCGTGGTCAGCGGCCCGCGCAATCCGTCGACCGTGCCGGCGTAGAGGCCGTGCGCTCTCAGCGCGACCTGCAGCGCCGCGACATCGGCTCTCTGGGCGCTCGCCGCCGGGGCCGCGAGTGCCGCGACGACGAGCGCAGCCACAATGCACCGGAACCAGGTGATGAGGATGCCTTCGCCGAGCGACGCTCGCCTCCTCCCGCTGGGAGCGAATCGCCGCGTGCGGCGGCGCGCGCCCCTCAGCCGGTCCCGGCGGCCGCCTCGACGGCACGCGCTGCGTGGCGAGCCATCAGCTCCCGCTGCGCGTTCCGGGGCTCGGTGCGCGATGGGATGCGTCGCGTCCAGGCGCCGTCCTCCGCCAGGGTCCACGCGTTCGTGTCGTCCGCCATGCAGCGCTCGAGCGTGTCGAGCAGCTCGTGGCGCAGCGACTCGTCGCGCACCGGCGCGAGCAGCTCCACGCGCGTGTCGAGGTTGCGCGGCATCAGGTCCGCCGAGCCGATGTAGATCATCTGCTCACCGTCGCGCTCGAACGCGTAGATGCGCGAGTGCTCGAGGAAGCGTCCGACGACGGAGTTCACGCGCACGTTGTCCGAGACGCCCTCCACCCCCGGCCGCAGGCAGCAGATGCCACGGATGTTGAGATCGACCTCGACCCCCGCCTGCGAGGCCCGGTAGAGCGCCTCGATGCAGCGCTTGTCGACGAGCGAGTTCATCTTCATCGCGATCCGCGCGTCGCCCCCCGCCTGCTTTGTCGCGATCGTGCCCTCGATCTCGTCGATGATCCCGTCGCGCATGTGCGCCGGCGCGACCAGCACGCGCCTGAACGCGCTCGGCCGCGCGAAGCCAGTGAGCTGGTTGAACATGTCGGCCACGTCCGCGCCGATCTGCTCGTCGCACGTCAGCAGGCCGAAGTCGGTGTAGAGCCGCGCCGTGTTCGGGTGGTAGTTGCCCGTGCCCACGTGCACGTAGTGGCGCACGCCGTCGCCCTCGCGCCGCACGATCAGGATGCACTTGGCGTGCGTCTTGAGGTTCGGCAGGCCGTAGACCACGTGCACCCCGGACTCCTCCAGCGCGCGCGCCCAGCCGATGTTCGCGCGCTCGTCGAAGCGCGCCTTGAGCTCCACCATGCAGACCGCCTGCTTGCCGCGCTCGGCGGCGCGGATCAGCGCCGGCACGAGGGGCGAGTCGTCGCTGGTCCGGTACACGGTCTGCTTGATCGCGAGCACCTTGGGGTCGGCGACGGCCTGCTCGACCAGGCGCTCGACAGACGTGGAGAACGAGTCGTACGGGTGATGGACCAGGATGTCGCCCTTGCGCATCGCGGCCATCACGTCCGGCTCGTCGTTCTCGTCCGGCTGCAGGCGCGGCTGGGTCACCGGGCTCCACGGCTCGTCGCGCAGGTCGGCGAAGCCGGGCACGCGCGCGATGTCGAACAGGTCCTTGAGGTCGAGCAGCCCCTCGACCTCGAACAGCTCGCCCTCCTCCATCTCCAGCGCGCGCACGAGCGGCTCGCGCAGGCGATGGCTCATCCCGGCGCCGACCTCGACGCGCACGACCTCGCCGAAGCGCCGGCGCCGCAGCTCCTGCTCGACCGCGCGCAGCAGGTCGTCGGCCTCGTCGTCGATGGTGAAGTCCGCGTCGCGCGTCACGCGGAAGACATCGACGTCGATGATCTCCATGCCGGGGAAGAGCGTGTCGAGATGCTCGGCGATCAGATCCTCGAGCGGCACGAACGCGCGCCCGTCGCCGACCGGCACGAAGCGCGGCAGCATCTCCTTCGGGACCTTCACGCGCGCGAAGGTCTCCTGTTCGGTCTGCGGATCGCGCACCAGCACGGCGAGCGATAGCGACAGGTTCGAGATGTACGGGAAGGGCCGGCCAAGGCCGACCGCGAGCGGCGTCAGCACGGGGAAGATCTGGCGTCGGAAGCGCTCGGCGAGCTCCTCGCGGTGGCGCGGGTCGATCTCCTCGCAGGTCTGGATCCGGATCCCGTGCTCGGCGAGCGCGGGGCGGAGCACGCCCTCGAGGCACGCCGTCTGGCGGCGCGTCTGCTCGCGCACCTCCTCGCCGATCGCGGCGATCGTCTCGGCCGGGCTGCGGCCGTCCTCGCGCGGCCTGTCGATGCCGGCGTCGACGTATTCCTGCAACCCGGCGACCCGGACCATGAAGAACTCGTCGAGGTTATTGGAGTAGATCGCGCAGAACTTCACGCGCTCGAGCAGCGGCACCGAGTCGTCCTCGGCGAGCTGCAGTACGCGGTCGTTGAACTGCAGCCAGGACAGCTCCCGGTTGAAGTAGAGCGCGGGATCGGTGAGATCGAGCGCCGCGGCTGTTGGCGCTTCCGGCTGCTGCAGATCTGTCAAGGCGCCACCGATGCTAACGCTGCGGCTGGCTTTCGACACCGGCGCGCTCGCCGACCGCGTACTCCAGCCGGGCGCGGAAGCCCTTGCGCTCGTAGTCGTCCCACAGCTCCACGAAGCGATCGAAGAGCAGCATCCGGCGCGCGCGCAGGTGCACCTGCAGCGCCGCCATGCCCGCGTGATCGCGCGCGTGCGGGGTCTGCTTGAGCAGCGCCGGGTCGAGGTCCGGAGCCGGCCCCGCGGCCTCGTGCAGCGCCGCTGCGTCGGCCGCCTGCAGCTGCTCCGCGAACGCGACCGTCTCGGGGATCTGCACGTCGCAGTCGTGGATCTCGCCGAGCAGGTCCTGCAGCTGCTTGGCGTGCTTGGTCGCCGTCTTCGCGTACGGCCCGAAGCAGGCGCCGGTGACCTCGAGTATGTAGCGCAGGCGCTTGGCGGCGATCCGCATGTCGTGCAGCGCGACGACCTCGGCGGGCTGCGCCGCCGCCGGCATGAACGAGCAGAGCTCGTCCAGGCGCACGCGGACGATCCGCTCGGCGTTGTCGGCCAGCGTGCCCTCGGGGTCGAGCCCGTCGACGCGGCGCGCCTTCATTGCGCTTGCGCCTCCGGGTCGGCGGCGTCGGCGAGCGCGAGCAGGCGCTCCTGCAGCCCGCGTTCGCGCATGCGCTCCAGCTCCGTGGCGAGCACCTCGTTGCCGCGGCTCTGACGCGCGCGCAGGTCTTCGACCAGCCGCGCGACGCCGGGCTTGTTCGCCGCGAGCAGCGGCCTGGAGAACGCCCGCAACGCGTCGATGTGGACGTCCGGGTCGCGCCGCGCGCCGAGCGCGTCGGCGAGCTGCTTGACGTCGCGCAGCACGCCCTTGAACTCGCTCTGCGGGAAGCACGGCGCGAAGATCTCGAGCACCGCGCGCAGCCGCCGCGACGCCACGCGCATGTCGTGCACGCGCTCGATATCGCGTGTGTCGAGCACGCCCTCGGAATGGTCGAAGAGCTCGCCCGCGCGCACGCGCACGACCCGCGCGGCGGCGTGCCGGTAGGGCTCGGAGGGTTCGACATCGATGTCCTGCGCCTTGGCCATGCCGATCAGATCACGACCGCGAGCTCTAGGATGACGCCTTCGCGCAAACCGCCGCGACCGATCCGCAGCGGCATCCCGAGCCGCCGGGCGGCCGCGTCGAGCACAAGTATGCCCGCCGGCAGCAGCTCGGCGCGCTCAGGCGCAAGCCCGTGGTGGCGCGCGACCGTGGCGGCCGGGGCGGCCCCGAGCGTTCCGAGCGCGCGCTCGATCGCCGCCGCGTCCAGCACGGGCCCGACCAGCGTCGGCAGCGAGGCCGCGCTGCCCCCGACCGCCACGGCGTGATCGAGCCGCGGCACGTCCGCCACGGCGAACGCCGCCTCGGCGGCCGCCCGCATCGCTTTCACGTCGGCGGGCGACGGCGGATCCTGGCGGCAGCGCGCCGCCAGCATGCCCGACCCGATGGAGAACGACCGCATCCACGTGACGCCGCCGGCCATCGTGCCGATCGCGATCTCGGTCGACATCCCGCCGACGTCGACGACCGCGATCGTCCCGAGCGGCGCGCGCTCGAGCGTGCGCGTGGCGCCGGCGAACGCGAGCCGGCCTTCGTCGTCGGCCGACAGCACCGCCACCTCGACCCCCGCTCGCTCGCGCAGCGCCTCGACGAGCGCGTCGCGGTTGGCGGCGCGACGGATCGCCGCCGTCGCGACGACTCGGACGTGCGCCGCGCCGGCGACCTCGGCGGCGGTGCGCTGCTCCGCGACGACGCCGGCGACGGCGGCGATCGTCTCCTCCGGGATCGCCCCGAGGGCGTCGGTGCAGCGGCCGATGCGCGTGAATGCGCGCTGCTGGAGCACCGATGAGAGCCGCCCGTGCGCAGCTTCGGCGACCAGCAGCCGCGTCGTGTTCGACCCGATGTCGATGCAGGCGCAGCGCATGGACGTGGCGGGAAGGTTGCCATGATGCAGTCCGATGAACACCGACGTCGCGATCGAGGTCGAGGAGCTGCGCAAGGACTACGGCGCACAGCGCGCCGTCCGCGGCATCTCGTTCAGCGTCCGCCGCGGTGAGATCTTCGGGCTGCTCGGGCCCAACGGCGCCGGCAAGACGACGACCGTGGAGATCCTCGAGGGCTACCGCGAGCGCACCGCCGGGCGCGTCGCGGTGCTCGGCATGGACCCGGGTCCGCGCCCGCTCGCGCTGCGCGAGCGGATCGGGATCGTGCTCCAGTCGAGCGGCCTGTACCCCCACCTGACCGTGCGCGAAGCCGTCAGCCACTGGGCCGGGTTCTTCCATGCTCCGCGCGACGTCGAGGAGACGATCGCGCTGAGCGGCCTCGAGGCAGCCGCCGGCCGCCGCACGATCACGCTCTCGGGCGGCCAGCAGCGGCGGCTGGACTTCGCGCTCGCGCTCGTCGGCGACCCCGAGCTCGTGTTCCTCGACGAGCCGACGACCGGCTTCGACCCGGCCGCGCGGCGCCAGGCGTGGGAAACGGTCCGCTCGCTGCAGGAGCTGGGCAAGACCGTGCTGCTCACGACGCACTACCTCGACGAGGCGCAGGCGCTGGCCGACCGCGTGGCGATCATCAAGGACGGCGCGATCCTGGCCGAGGGGGCGCCCGGCGACCTGGGCTCGACCGCGCGCCGCTACCGCGTCGCCTGGCGCGATGCCGCCGGCGCCGTGCACGAGCGCGAGACCGACGACCCCACGGCGCTGCTGCACGAGCTGACCGGCGAGGCGCTCGCGCGCGGAGACAGCGTGCACGAGCTCAGCGTCACCCAGCCGAGCCTGGAGGACGTCTACCTCGAGCTGACGGCGGAGGCGGCCGAGTGAGCGAGCACGCCCTCGACGAGCCGGTGCGCCGCGCCCGCGCGCGGCGCACGTCGGTGCGCTGGCACCAGGCGGCGTGGCGCCAGTACCGGCTCGAGCGCAAGATGTTCTGGCGCAACCCGAGCGCGGCGTTCTTCAACTTCCTGCTGCCGCTGCTCTTCCTCGCCCTGTTCGGGGCGATCTTCGCCGAGCGCGAGGCCGACCTGCAGGTGATCGTGCCGGGTATCGCCGGCATGGCGGTGATGTCGACGACGTTCTCCGCGCTCGCGATGACGCTCACCAACCTGCGCGAGTCCGGCGTGCTCAAGCGCGTCCGTGGCACGCCGCTGCCGACCTCCGCCTACCTGGCCGGGATCGCCGGCAACGCGATCACCAACACCGCGCTGCAGGTGGCGCTGATCACGGTCGCCGGCTCGCTCGTGTTCGGGCTCGACTGGCCGCAGGACTGGGATGCACTGGTGTTGTTCGTGGTGCTCGGCGTGATCTGCTTCGCCTCGCTCGGCGTGGCGCTCTCGCACGCGATCCCGAACTTCGACTCCGCGCCCGCCTACGTCAACGCCGTCTTCCTGCCGGTGATCTTCATCTCTGGCGTCTTCTATGACGCGGACGAGGCGCCGGGCTTGCTGCGCGGGATCGCCGAGGCGCTGCCGCTCAAGCACCTGATCGACGGGCTCTCGGGCGCGATGGTGACGGGCGAAGGGATCGGCGGTCACGCGCTCGCGCTGCTCGTGCTCGCGCTGTGGGCGGTGGCGGGGATCGTGCTCGCGGTGCGCGGGTTCTCCTGGGACGCGCGCCGCTCCTAGCGGGAGCGCGCCGCCGATGCCCGACCCCTTCTTCATCGTCGGCAACGACCGCTCGGGCACGACGATGCTGCGGCTGATCGTCGACCGCGGCCCGGACGCCGCGGTGCCGCCGGAATCGATGTTCCTGACCGACTTCGCGGCCGCGTTCGAGGCCGGCGGCCCGCGCGACGAGCAGGCGGCCGCGCGGTTGATGCGCGAGGTCTGGCAGCACCCGAAGGTTCGGCTCTGGGACCTGCCGCCGCAACCACCGGCCGTGCCGCCCGGGCTGAGCGGGCAGGACGCGTACCGCTTCATCGCCGCCGCGCCGTTCGAGGCCTACGCAGCGCGGCAGGGGAAGCGGCGCTGGGGCGACAAGACGCCGCACTACGTCCACCACGTCGAGCACCTGCTGCGGCTGTGGCCGCGCGCGCTCTTCGTCGTGCTCGTGCGCGACGGGCGAGACGTCGCGCTGTCGCTGCGCCGGATGCCGTTCGGCCCCAACAACGCCTGGGCCGCGGCGCAGTGGTGGGCGCGCGGCATCCGGGCCGGCGCGCGCGCGCAGCGCGAGCATCCAGACGCGGTCCTGACGCTCCGCTACGAGGACCTCGCGCAGCAGCCCGAGCAGGAGGTCCGGCGGCTGTGCGGCTTCCTCGGGCTGAGCTACGCCGACGACATGCTGGCGCTCGAGCACGTCGACCCGGCGCGAATCGTGCCCGACCAGGCGGCCTGGTTCCCGACGCTCTTCGACGGCATCAACACGAGCGCGGTCGGGCGCTGGCGGCGCGAGATGAGCCGGCGCGACCAGCGCGTGTTCGCCGCGCTCGCGGGCGCCGAGCTCGAGCAGCTCGGCTACGAGGTCGGGGGCGAGGGTCGGGCGGAGGTGACCCCGCGCGAGGCGCGCTGGTTCCGCTATCACAACGAGCTCATGCGCAACCTCAACTTCCTCCGCCTGCGGCTCGTGCAAGAGCGCGGGCGCGAGCTGCGCCTCGCGCTCGCGCGGCGGCTGCGCGACCCCGTCAAGCGGAATCAGTAGGACTCGCGGTAGGCCGGGAAGAAGCCGTCCCAGTCGACCGCGGCGGCGCCGCTGAGGCGCAGGTAGCCGGGCACGTCGTGGACCGCCTTGCCGATCGACGCCGCGACGCGCCCGCTCGGGGCGAAGCGGAGCTTGAACTCGAGCAGCGAGTCGTCGCGGCCGCCGACGCCGCCCCCGAGGTGCAGCGTGGAGTATCCGTGGTCGCGGCCCCACGAGGCGAGGCTGTAGAGCGCGAGGTGGCTGGCGCCGGTCCCGCGCGCGGCGTCGGCGGCGCCGCCGAGGTGGTAGTGCAGCCACGGCTGCTCGCCCATCCCGAGCACGCTCGCGAGCAGCTCGCCGCGGTTGCGCACGTCGACGCGAACCAGCCTCACCCCGGTCGCCAGCGCGTCCCAGTAGCGCGCCGGGAACAAGTAGAACGGCGATGCCCCGGCCCTGCGCATCGTCCGCTCGTACACGGCGGCAAACTCCGCGAGGTCGGCAGCGGCCGGCTCGATCGCGACCTCGTACTCCGCGCCGCGCGCGCGCCGGACCAGTCGCCGGTGGTGCTTGTGCATCGCCGCGAGCAGGTCCGCCCGCTCGAGCGGCCAGGCGATGGTGCCGGCGAGCGAGATGCGGCGAAAGCCCGCGGAGGCGGGCGACTGCGCGTTGGCAAGCAGCGGATGGAAGACGACGAAGCTGGAGATCACCCCCCGCCGCCCGCACCACGCCCGGTACGCGTGCGGGAAAGCCGGCAGCGGCGGGTCGTCGCCGGCGCCGACCGGCCCGCCGTACCCGTACGGCGTGACGACGTCGGTCGGATCGCGGCGCACCAGGCAGGCGAGGAAGACATCGCCCGCGTCGCCGCGCAGCCGCAGCAGCACCGGCTCGGCGTCGACGAGCAGTGCGGACGCGCGCACGAAGCCGTGCGAGTAGTAGACGTCCGTCACGCCGGCGGCGTGCAGCACCTCGTCCCAGCGCTGCGGCTCGACCTCGTCGCAGGCTGCGGCCGTCACCGCGCCGATGCTAGTGGTCCTTCTCGTCGCCGATTTCGGGTGGAATGTTGCGAGAAGCGCCACTAGACGCGGCCTAACCCCTCCGGGGTATACTCGAGCACGTGCCAGCCTACTCCGCCACCAAGCCGCAGATCATCGCCCGTCTCAAGCGCATCGAGGGCCAGACGCGCGGCGTGCAGAAGATGGTCGACGACGACCGCTACTGCATCGACGTGCTGACCCAGATCAGCGCCATCCAGGCGGCGCTCGACAAGGTCGCGCTGGGGCTGCTCGACGATCACGTCAAGCACTGCGTCGTCGGCGGCCACGGCCCCGGCAGCCAGGAGGAGCTGACGGAGGAGATGATGGGCGCGGTCGGGCGCCTGCTCAGGCGCTGATCGAGGCTGCGCACTCTAGCCTGATCCTCGAGTCGAGCGTTAGACTTTCGCGCGCGCCGCGCCCGCGCCAAGATCCGGAAGGCCATCGCACAACTCATCGGATCTCGGGCCCCCGGTGTACATCACCCGGCTCGCGCCGTGAAGAGATCGCGACGAACGCCCCCCCGGCATCGCGCCGGGGCGCCCCGTTCCCTCAGGAGTCCATCGCCTCGTAGGCCTCGCCCTCGACCAGCTCGGCCAACTCCTCCGCGTCGACCTCCCTGCCGTGCTCGGACGCGAGGTGCGCCCCGAGGAGGCGCGCCAGCTCCTCGTCGTTGGCGGCCTGCAGCGTCTCGCCGCATTCGTTGCACTCGATCACCCGCATCTGCGTCTCCTCCTAAGCCCCGCGCGTGAACTCCCGCTCGATCGCGTTGATCTTCCCCAGCCTGCGCACGTGGCGCTCCTCGCCGGAGAACTCGGCGAGCGCATAGGCCGCGATGATCTCCGCCGCGTAGGACGGTCCGATCACGCGCGCGCCGAGGCAGAGCACGTTGATGTCGTCGTGCTCGACCGCCTGGTGGGCCGTATAGGTGTCGTGCGCGGTGGCGGCGCGGATGCCGGGAATCTTGCAGGCGGCGACCGCGACGCCTGCGCCCGAGCCGCAGACCACGACGGCGCGCGCGGCGGTGCCGTCGAGCACCGCGTCGGCGGCCTTGCGCGCGACGTCGGGGTAGTCGACGGGCTCGGTCGAGCTCGTGCCGAGGTCGACCGGGTCGTGACCCGCCGCCCGCAGGGTCTCGAGCACGACGCGCTTGAGCGGGAACCCTGCGTGGTCGAACGCGCACGCGATCTTCATCGGGCCCGCGCCGGCCCGGACTTCGTCATCTCGTCACCGGCGACGCGTCGCGATCGCGTCGCGCCCGCTGATGGGCCCATTCGTGCGCGGCGACGGTCGCCGCGCCGAGCACGCCGGCAAGCGGCCCGTGGCGCGCAAGCCGGATCTTCGTCTGCGCGCCCAGGCCCGGGACGGTGTGCCGGCGCGCGGCGCGCTCGGCCGGGAGGAGCAGCAGGTCGCCGGCGACGCAGACGCCGCCGCCGATCACGACCTCGTCGGGA